>Ga0099829_10000125_pt1 | contig 37354 bp, 31 predicted proteins | sample CZO8metaG_3_FD_79336 | JGI IMG/M metagenome (GOLD analysis project Ga0099829, IMG submission 79336) | Vadose zone soil microbial communities from the Eel River Critical Zone Observatory, Northern California, USA - CZOApr15con2H2.8 metaG | ecosystem: Environmental > Terrestrial > Soil > Vadose...
CAGGCCCTCCGCGGTGGACTCAGCGGCCGCCAGATTCGCCGCCACGACGTTGTCGATGTAGGTAAAATCCCGAGACTGGAGCCCGTCCCCGTGGACAGGCAGCGGGGCGCCCGCTTTCGCGAGGCGGATGAACTTGGGGATGACGGCGGCATAGTCAGAGTTCGGATCCTGCCAGGGTCCAAAGACGTTGAAGTAGCGCAGCGCGATGGTGGAGAGGCCGAAGGCCCGCGTATAGGTCGCGCAGTAGATTTCGCCGGCCAGTTTGCTTGCGGCGTACGGCGACTTGGGGCGAGGCGCGAGTCCTTCGTGGGCGGGGACGTCGTTATCCCCGTAGATCGAAGACGAGGAGGCGAAGACGACGCGGCGCACACCCGATGCCCGCGCGGCCTCCAGCAGGTTGAGTGTGCCGGTAACGTTGACGCTGTGCGTCCCTGCGGGATCGGCGATCGATCGGGGGACGGATCGCAAGGCGGCCTGATGAAATACGACGTCGACCTTCTCGCAGGCGCGCGCGACCGCTTGCTGGTCCAGGAGATCGCCGGCCTGGACCTCGCAGGAGTCCGTGAGTGGGGCAACGGCATCATGCGCGCGGGCAAGGACCTCATGAACTCGAGAGATGGGGAGGGCCACCGCCCGCCCCAGATTGGCCGCCGTTCCCGCGACGAAGTTGTCGAACACGCGCACCGCCTCACCTCGGCGCACCAGTGCGCGCACCAGGTGTGCGCCAATAAATCCGGCTCCGCCGGTGACCAACACGTGTCTCACGGAAATCCCTCCTACCACTCAATCCGTGCTTCCCACCAGCCGTACCAGTTCTGCTGAGTGGCGCCACTCACGTGGCCGGCGTTGGACACAGTCGACCACGTCACGCCGAGTTCGTTTCGAAACGGCCCATCGGGCGTCAGGAGCAATCGGAAGTGCCACGCCTGCGTCGTCTCGACCACCCCGGATAGGTACAGGTTCGTCCACGCATCGGTCGGGCTCACATAGAACTGACCCAACACGCCGGCTCCTTTCTTGACGAGGTCGTAGCCGAACCGCATCGCCGTCTGCTGATTCAGACGGTGCCCCAGCTCCCCCGACCACAGCTCGCAATCGGGTGCACACCAATGGCCCATGGACTTCCCCAGTCGCGTGTAATTGTTGGTGCCGGGCGGCGGGGTGGCGTAGATCCAGTTGGTGGCACGGCTGTGCTCTAGGCGGAGATCAACCTGGCTCGCAGTAAGCACGTTTGCAATGAACAGCCCCGCTGCGGCCGCGCCCGTGCTGGGGAAGGGCGAACTGCCGCTGGAAATCTTATCCGCATAGACCTCGCCGTAGACGACGGTGCCCTCCCCGATCCGCCAGTCGAAATCCATAGCGGCATTGTAGCTATCGGGCAGGCCCTGTTGCTGCTGTCGGAACCACAGCCCCACCGCGTAGTTCAATAGGGGGATTGGAGCCAATACATAGGGCAGATAGACATCGCCTGAGGCCACCATGGCCTCGCCGAAGCCGAGCCGCAGGTTATCTGTTGCGAGCCAGTCGGCCCGCATGGCGTACAGATACCGCTGGTTGGCCACGCTTAGCGGGGCCAGCAACTTTACTAGACGCACCCGTGGCCCTTCCGTCGTCACTCGAATGGTTTCCGGCGCACCCGCGTTGTCGGACAACAGAAACGCTCCCTGTCCGCCTGGACCCCACCAATGCGTCATCGTGCCGATCTGACTGTTGGCGACTTCTTTCCCTAGCTCCCCATACACGCCGACGCTAGCAGACACACGGTCGACATAGGGGAACATCAGCTGGGGTATGAACGGCTGCTGGACCCTTGCGCTGACGGCAAGGCTCGGACCAAGCCCCAACGTGGCTGAGGTTTCCAGACGTAGCGTACTCCCCGTCGGCGTCGGCGTTTCAAACCAGGGAGCTGTTCCCCTTTCGACCCGTCCCACGAACACACGCTGCACGCGAAAGCCCCACCCGGTGATAGCTTGAGCGGAGGGGCCTTGAGGCGGCTCGACGACGCGATATCCCGCGAGTGGGAGTTCTTGGGCAAACTCCAGCACCAAGCGCTCCAGCGTGTCCAGCTCGGCCCTGGCCGGCCTCTGCGGGAGGTTCGCGTCCACCCTATCAAGAGCGCGCGCCACCATCCGCGCGATCTCCAGCCGCGTCAGGGGCCGCACCGAAGTCGACCACAGAGGTATCCATCCCTGCGAGGCGAGGCGGGAGAGGTCCGTGTAAATAGGGCTATCGGATGGCACTAGTTCCAGCGAATGCGCTGCGGCGGGGGAAGCCAGCAGGCGCCCTATCAGACAAGAGGTGACAACGAGAGGTACCCACCACGTGATGACGGCACGCGCCCATGATGGAGGCATCACCCCGTAAGACTAGTGGCGCAAAATGAGCGCCGCATTCCCCGCGATGCCCAACAGCAGGGCGATGTTCTCCAAGGCGAATGGATTTTCTGGAACGTAGAGAATGTCGCCCCGGCGGAGCGGCAGGTCGCGTGCGACGTCCCCCTCTAGGATCACCTTGGCGAGATCAACCGGCAAAACCTGGACTGAGATGCCGCTTTGGCGGGCGACCACGACTGTCGTTAACGAGATCGCGGCTATCGGGCTGGCAGGGCCGGATCGTCGGATGATCTGTGTCTTGTTGAGCAACGCCCGGGTCGTGGGGCCCCCGGCGAGCGTCAGCGCCTGGAGGGCGGTGAGTGCCCCTCGGACTGGCAGCACACCCGGCCGCAAGACCTGCCCGAGGACGTAGATCCGGGCCGTGGCGTCGTCTGGGACGATGAGCACATCCCCGGATTCCAGGGCGAGGTTGAAGGAGAGTTCCCCTTGCAGCAGGAGCTGATCGAGTTCAATGCTCTGCGGAGGCGCCTGGCCACGGATGAGCCGGGATTGACCCAGCCCTGCATCGGGAGAAAGCCCGCCGGCCGCGGCCAGGGCGTCGAGGATCGCGGCCCCCTGCGGGAGATCGTAGACACCGGGCCGTGTGACTTGGCCGAGCACGGAGACCCGGATGCGCCGAAACTCGCGCACAATGACGGCGACGCGCGGCTCGCGGATGAATGCGGCAAAGGCCGCGGTCAACCGCTGGCGGAGCAGATCCGGCGTCAATCCAGCGGCCAAGACCTCTCCGATGAGGGGGAGGGAAATCATGCCGTCGGGACGGACAATGACGGTGCGGGAGACCTCCGCATTGCCGAATACCACGACCTCGACGACATCAGAGGGTCCCAGGATGTAAGGCTGTTGCGCGACGACGTGTGCAGGGAGCGTTGCCGACAGCCCAGTGACGACAATTAATCCAATTGCGAGCAGTTGTACCCGCACACGGTCACCTCCCACGCTGCCGGGCATTAGGCCCGGGATCCTGCCCAAGGCGGGAGACTTGGGCGATAAGGTCAGCCACCCGTCTTCCGAAGGGTGGAGATGATGAAGAGTACGCGCTTCCCCAAAGCGATCCTCTCGGTGGATCATTCACATCCGCAACCTCGTCTTCGTTGACATCGTCAATAGGGGATCTGCTGAGGTGGACGCTCGCGATCCCTGGTTCGACACCACGCAATCTGAGCAGGGGGAAACCCGTGCGTACCACCTGGAGTCCCGACCGAAGTCCACTGCATGCATCGCCGACAACGCTCACCAGCCTGTCTCAACTTCTATTTTGATTTCCAGCGGAAGATCAGTCCCTAGCACGGCGACGCCCCCCATTCCTTCGCACCCTCGCTCATCTTTCATCACACCGGGAATCGTGTCGTCTTTCATGACAGCACTGCTTGCCCCGTTTCAGCTTACTGAGAGGGTCGAACGCCCGGGAATCGAGTGAAGGCCGGACGACGCCCAGTGGAAACCCCTCTTTAGAAAGGACCTGCGACAAGATGCCTACCGGACCGCCTGGGACTGCTTGGGAACCGCCAGGCTAGGTGTGACTAGGCCTTTCTCCACCGCGAAGACAGCGGCTTGAGCCCGATTCCGAAGTTTGAGTTTGCTGTAGATGGCGCGCAGGTGCATCTTCACCGTGGACTCAGACACGCCGAGCGAGGAGCCGAGCTCCTTGTCGCTCAACCCCTTCGCGACGCCCCCAAGCACCTCCATTTCGCGGTCCGTAATCCCATACTGGCGCCTCGCCATCCCGATCGACTCCTCACGAACTGTGAACAGATGTTCCACCATCTGGCGGGCGACCGCCGGGTTGATCATCGTCTTCCCTGTGTGCACTGCCCTAATCGCTGAGGCGAGGTTCGTGGGCGTGATGTCCTTAAGAACGTACCCGACTGCTCCCGCTTCCACGGCTTTCTGGAAGAGCTGCTGATCGGCGTAGGCTGTCACGATGAGGATTTGCACGTCCGGGCAATGTTGTTTGATGGCACGCGTGGCTTCGATGCCATCCTCCTCGCCGCCCAGCATAATGTCCATCAACACGACGTGGGGAGACAGGGATCTCACGTGCTGGAGCACATCGCGACTCCTCTCCACCTCCCCCACGACCTCGATGTCGGGTTCCGGCTGCAGGATCATGCGAATCCCCAGACGGACCACACTGTGATCGTCCACAACGAGCACGCGGATGGTCACGTCTCACTCTCCGGAGGCGCCATCCGGCCGTGTGACTGCGTCGGGGCCGCGGGGGTGGACGACCGGAGGGCAGACCGGACAACCGCCTTGGCAAGTGTGCCCCCGGATGCGCGGCGCTCCATCTGGAACGTGCCACCCAAGCGCTGAGCCTGCTCCGTCATCAACTTCAGTCCAAGCTCTCCCCAATCGCTGGCCCGAACTGTGTCAGGGTCAAACCCAATCCCGTCGTCGCTGATTTCTAGCACAACGTTGTCTTGGTTTCGGCGCAAGAGGACAGAGACGTGTTCGGCGGCTGAGTGCTTCACGGCGTTGGTCAGGGCTTCGCACGCAATGGCGCACAGCCCCGACTCCATCTCGGGCGACAATGGACCGACCCCTTCCACGTCGATGTCGATCTCTGCGGTCGTTAGCGACCTCAATCGCTCGGCCGTGGCATGGAGGAGGGCAGCGATCCGAGGATGCTGTTTCGATGGGTACTGAAGCTCATAGATCGTGGCCCGGGTGGCATCCATGGCCATTTGCGAAAACCTTATCGCGTTGTGGAGGAGTTCCTTACCCCGCGCGGGATCGGCCGCCAGATACCGCTGGCAGAGTTGCAACTGCATCACCACATTGGCCACGTGTTGCGCGAGGCCATGGTGGATCTGAGCGGCCACGCGCCGGCGCTCGTCCGTCGCGGCTGACGCCGCACTCGAGAGGGTGAGCGCTGACTGTGTCCGCCGTGGTTCCTCCACGGCGCGCTCGACGGCCGTACGGTCTCCGGTCCAGGATCTCCCTGAGGCCTGCGCATGAAGGAGGGTTCTTGGGGCGGTTCGTGCCCGCTGGCGCAGCGACGAGACGAACTCCCGCCATGAACCGAAGCAGTCGGCTGCCTTCTGGCGAATCTGCTCTATCCCCCCAGGTCCGATCGAAAAAGTCTGCACGCGCTCTCCGCTTTCCCCAAAGGAAAAGCTCTCCGGATTTAAGAGCCGCAGCAGCAATAAGAACCTAACTGCCGTCGGGTGACGCCGGGCCAGTTTTCGGTGGAAAGAGTCCACAAGAGCGAACTGGCGACCGCCGTCCGTATGATTCCTTCCACCCAGGGGGACAGGCACATTATATGACAAATCCGCCGCCCTTCCTCTTTTTTTCTTGTCGAGGGGAGGTCCGACCGGCGTGGAGACGGCACCCCCGTCATGTCCCTCCCCAGCGCGGGCGTCTGCGGCGCATGGTACTCCTCTCTTGGGAACGCTGGCCCCGACGCTACCGCGAAGCTGGCGCGAAAAACCCGCCTGGACAGCGGGAATGGCTCACAGCCCAGGATAGGCACGCGGGATCGTCAAGCGGGCCTCGCCGACAGAAAGACAGATGGCGAACGCCCGATCCCTGTTCAATCGAACTAATGGGGTTCTCCGAAAGATACAGGCGAGATTGGAGGAGGACCACTCGAGGATCGCGCATCCTTTCAGGCATCTCCGGTCGTTCGAGCGTGTGCATGCCGGATGTCAAGAAGCTCTCCGTCTTGATCGTTGACGATACTACATTGATGCGTCAGGGGATCAAGAGCCTCCTGGAGCAGCGGGATTCTGTGGAGCTCGTAGGGGAAGCGGCCAATCCACAGGCCGCAACCGAGTTGACCGATAACATGGTTCCGGATGTCGTCCTACTCGACCACAACATCCCCGGGTACGATACCGTTCAGGCGATCACCCTCCTCAAAGAGTGGTTGCCTCGGGGCGAAGTCATCGTCCTCGCGGAAACCCCCGACGATCAGGAGGCGATGCGCACCCTTGAGGCCGGGGCGAACGGTTACGTCCTCAAGGACACCGACGCTGACAGCTTGGTCCAGGCGATTGGCTGTGTCAGTGCCGGGGGGACCTGCATGACCCCACGCATGGCCCGACAGGTGTTGGATCGGTTCCGCGCATTGGCACGAGAGCGCAGAGGCCAAAGCGGACTCAACGGCGGGGAGCTCACCGCGCGAGAGCAAGAGATCTTGTTCAAGGTCACCCAAGGGACAACGGACCGGGAAATCGCTCGCGAGATGTACGTCAGCGAGACAACCGTGAAGAGCCACGTCCGGTCTATCTTGCGCAAGCTGGGTGCAAGAAATCGCACCCAAGCGGTGGCGTACGCGCTGCAAAGTGCACATCCGTTCGCCAAGGCCCCGGTGCCAAATGAGTAGTCGGGAGTTGGCGGGGGGGCGACCTTGACCGCGGCGTACAGGATGACGGCGTGAGCCAACAGGTCATGACCAACAACAAGAGTTCCATGACCGAGGAGGTGCGCTTGGGCAGAGCGCAGATCACGGTTCCCATTGCCTCAGACCTGGACATCGTGGCTGCCCGCGAGCGAGGGCGCCTTCTCGCTGTTGAGCTAGGATACCCGGCGACTCAGGCCACGCTCATCGCCACGGCCATCTCAGAATTGGCCCGCAACATCGCATTGTATGCGACGCAGGGCGAGATCGTGTTGGCGACCGCACACGACGGTGCCCGCCTTGGCATCGTCGTTACGGCGCGCGACCAGGGGCCCGGCATTCAAGACGTCGCGCGAGCAATTGCCGGGGAACACTCGATCTCTGGAGGCTTGAGGTTCGGGCTGGCTGGGGTCCGCCGGTTGATGGATGCGTTTGAGATCTCCTCCCAGCCCGGTCAGGGGACCACGGTGGCGATCACAAGTTGGAAGCGCTAAGCATTTGGAAGCGCGAAAAGAGCGATGGTCAAGTGGAGCGCCGCGAACTCTAATCATGGTGGTGCTGGCCGCAGCTGTGTCGTTGGCCGTCGAGCTGACTGCTGCGCCGACCGTCTGCGGCAGTACGGCCGCCCGCAGAAACGCTCGCCGTTTGGAGCTAACTTTGCGCTCGGCTCTTCAGGTGAGGGGATTCCCCCTGGCACTGTCGGGTATCCACCCGATTCAGCGCGTTAGACCCCTCGATATGCTCAATGGTGATGGCAGTGCGGTAATGAGAGTGTGAGGGCTCTCATCGCGCAGAAGGCGCCGAGCCGGTCCCGAGTCCCAAGCGCGAAGTCGGTCCGGCAGAGATGAGGGCCCTCGCCACCCTAAACAGCCGCTAACCCGCCTGGATGAACGGCGGATCACTACAGGGGCGGCTCGTCAATCAGACGGCTATTGTACGGTTTGGACCTGAAGCGGATCGGGCAAACCGAAGGGGCGAAGCTGTGTCACAGGTTCAGATCTTCGACGTTGCGGATACCGATGAGCGGCGCCGAATCGCGTGCGCCGATGCTGTGGCAGCTGGCCCGCAGTGGCACGCGCTGTGGACGCATAGTCATTGCGAACAAATGGTCCGCGATCAGCTCACCGCCAAGGGGTTTGAGATGTTTTTGCCAACGATTGACGTCTGGTCGCGGCGAGCCGGGGTACGGAGGCGCATTTCCGCGCCCATGTTCTCCGGATATCTGTTCCTCCGTCACGCGATGGACAAACCGAGCTATATCGAAGTCCGCAAGACGCGGGGCCTCGTCAACATTCTGGGGGAGAGCTGGGATCGCTTGGCCGTGGTGCCAGTCGGCGAGATCGCGGCCATTCAGACCACCGTTCAGTCGCGCCTGCCCATTCTGCCCCACGCCTACCTGCGCGAGGGGCAGCGCGTGCGCATCGTACGCGGCCCGCTGGCCAATGTCGAGGGAATCCTCGTGCGTCAGAAGCCACGGTCAGGGTGGGTGGTCCTTGCCATCCAGCTCTTGCGGCAAAGCGTCGCGGTGGAGGTAGACTGCACGTGGATTACGGCGTTGTAGGGGGAGGAGCTCCAGGCCGGACTGCTCAGGGGGCGGTTCATCGTCCCCGCGAGACCGCTGCGACTTGGTGCACACGGATGCCGATGCCCCATTCGGGCGACTTGGGCGCCCCGGTCCCCTTGCTTCGTCATGGCAAGCGCCAAGAGTGGAGGGTGCGATGCCGTTAGGGGCTGGCCTAGCGGTGTTTCGGCGAAGGAAGTGGCTGGGGTTGCTGATCTTCCTGATTCCAGCTGCAGCGATCACCGGCGCCACCCGCACCTTGCCAAGCATCTACGAGTCCATCGCCAGCCTGCTGGTGGAGCACCAGCAGGCTGCGGATCGTCTCGTCGGGCCGTCCGATGCCGATTCATTGGAGGAGCGGCTGCGGACGATCAGCCAGAAGATACTGAGCAGGGAGCAGCTGGTGCAGCTGGTTACGCAGTACAACTTGTATCCCGACCTGCAGGCGCGGCTCCCTGCCGATCTTGTCGTGGAGCGGATGCGGAAGGATCTCCGACTCGAATTCAAGACGGAACGAGATACAAGCGGTCGGGATTCGACCACTGCCATTAACCTCAGCTACCGCGGACGCGATCCCGAGTTGGTTGCGGCAGTCGCGAATGCGGTGGCGACATTGTTTGTCGAGGAGAACGTCCGGGTCCGCGATCTGCAGACCGCTGGGGCAACCGCGTTTCTCCAGTCTCAAGTGGACGAGGCTAAGCGTCAGCTCGCAGACCAAGAGCGGCTGATGAACGCGTTCAAGGTGAACCACCTTGGTGAGCTGCCGGAGCAGCAGGCGTCGAACTTGGCTGCTCTGGAACGTCTAAACGCGCAACTGCGCGCGCTCAACGACCGAGAACGCGGAGTTCTGGACCGGCGCGACGCGCTCACCAGGCCGAGAACGGCGTCGCTCCCGGATGCGACGGTGCCCCTCGAATCCCCCGAGGCTCGACTGGCGAGACTGCGCATCGATCTGGCGGCCCTGCGCGCCAAGTACACGGACGAATATCCCGAGATCGTGCGGACAAAAGAGGAGATTGCTGCTTTGGAGCGGCGGTTCGCGGCTCAGGGACGTGGGGCCCCGGGTGAGGTGGATTTGACTGCACGTGATTTCCAGGGCGCTCTCGCGCAAGTCGACGCAGAATTAGCGGCCTTGCGCAGTCAAGAAGAGCTGCTCCGACGTTCGATGGCAGCGTACGAGCAGCAGGTGCAAAATGCACCTCGGATAGAGGGAGAGTTGCAGCGGCTCGCCGGAGACTACACGGCGGCCAAAGAGCGCCACGCTTCGTTGGTCCGACGGTACGAGGAGGCGCAGCTCAAGGAGCGGATGCAGCAGCTTGGAGTTCAGCAGTTTCGCATTCTTGATTCTGCCTTGCCCTCCCCCCAGCCGGTGGCCCCTCGTCGGTTGCGTATTCTCCTCATGGGACTTGTCCTATCCGCGGGTGCTGCGGTCGGTGCTGTGCTCTTGGCCGAAGCGCACAGTGGTTCATTTCACACGGTCGATGATCTGCGGGCATTCACGCGTGTGCCCGTGCTGGTGAGTATTCCCCCAATCGTCACGGCGGTAGATGCCCGCCGGAACCGCCTCAAGTCCGCCCTGGCCGTGGTAGGGGCGGTGCTGAGCACGGTCACGATCGCTTTGGCCTCGGCGTACTTGGCTCGCGGCAACGACCTGCTCGCTGGACTTCTAACGCCGGGAAAACTCTGATGAACATCGGCAGTGAGTCCCGGGTGGGCGGAGGAGGGTCGACGAAAACGCCGTGGGCATGACCGTGACCAGACCTGTGGTGTCAGGCCGCGAAGCGGCGTGGCGCCCGGATCCGCACCTCGTCAGTCTGCTCGATCCGGCGTCGTTTGAGGCCGATCAGTATCGGACGCTCCGGCTCGTAATTGAGGGCAGGCGCGCGCCGAAGAGCCTGATCGCCGTGACCAGTCCCACCTCCGGGGATGGCAAGACGACCTGCGCGCTCAATCTCGCCGGGGCATTCGCCGCGGCGGCGGCATCACGAGTCCTCGTTGTGGATCTTGATCTGCGGACACCGTCTATCGGGGATCACCTTGGCCTGACCAAACAAAGTCCAGGGCTCGTCGATCTGCTCCTGGACCAAGACCTCACCCTAGATGCGGCGGTCCAGCGACACCCGCAGTTCCGGCTGTCGGTCGTGCCCGCTGGCCGTCCGATCCCCGTCCCGTACGAGCTACTGAAGTCTCCGCGGCTGAGAGAACTGCTTCAAGATGCCCGCCAGCATTACGATTACGTCGTTCTGGACACACCACCGTTAGTTCTTCCGGACACCCGACTAGTTGCCGAATGCACAGATGTGTTTGTGATGGTCGTGGCCGCGCACCGGACGCCGAAGGTCCTCCTGGGCGAAGCCCTGAACGTAATGGATCCGACGAAGCTGATCGGCATAGTCTTCAACCAGGATGACCGCCCTCTCTCCGGCTACTACGATCACTATTACGGCTCTGCCCTCCGCTCCCACCAACGCCGGCGGACCGGACGGTGACTGGCGTTGGGGAGGCAGACGTCGGCGTCGTGTGGCGGCCTCAGTGACCTAGATGCCGCGTCCACATGACGCCGTCGCTGCTGCGCTGGTGCAAGGAAGTTCGAACGTCGCCGTGACGGCGGCAGTATTGGTGACCTGCTGGTGTCACTCTGGTCAGTAAGGACGCTCGCGACCTCACTGCTGGCGGTCGAAACGCAGTCCCTGGCTTCTGGCAGCGCAGGGCACTACGAACTCCGGGCGTGATGTTCAGGCGCTGAAACGGATCCCGCGCGCCTTCTTTGAGCGATGGTCCTCGTCGCGCTCGCCTCGATGACATTACCGGCCGTGTGGAAAACGGACTTTCTCTGGTCTAGCGTACTCCTCGTCGCCGGGGTGATCTTCGGCCTCGTCCTCCCGTCTCGGGTTCTCGCCATCCGGCGACTACGCCGACCCATGCAGCGCCTATTAGTCGTGGGCACCAGCCCGCTCGCGCGGCGGCTTGTCGACATTCTCGAGACCCAACCTGAGGGGCGCCACGAAATTGCGGGGGTAGTCGGCGACGCAGCAGACGCCTGGGGGGAGCGAAAGCTCCGGGGACCGCTTGCCTCTCTGGACAAGATCATCGATGAGGTGCAACCCGATAGGATCGTGGTCGCGCTCGCTGACTGGCGACGGGTGCCGACCCTGGAGCTCCTAAATGCGCGCGCACACCGCGGCATTCCTGTCCAGGACGTCGCCGAGGCGTACGAGCGTCTGACTGGCAAACTCGCGATTGAGGCGCTGACGCCGACCCATTTGCTATTCTCGGACGGAATCCGGCCCTCGCGGCTGTCGCTGGCGGTGCGACGTGGATTCAGTTTTCTCGTCGCGGGGGTTGGCTTGCTGTTGATTGTTCCGCTCCTCGGCCTGATCGCGGTGGCGATCAAGTTGGATTCGCCAGGCCCGGTACTCTTCGCCCAGCGGCGCACGGGGTTGCGCGGAAAATCGTTCACGCTCTACAAGTTTCGGACCATGCACCCTACCGATCGACCGCCGTCTGAATGGGTCCGGGACAACGAACATCGCATCACCCGGCTCGGGCGGTGGTTGCGGCGCTTCTGGCTTGACGAGCTACCTCAGCTCTTCAATATTCTGCGAGGCGACATGAATCTTGTGGGCCCCCGGCCTCACCCTAGCTCAAACTTCGAACTTTTGACGCTGGTGGCGCGCAACGCGCCTGACTGTGGCCTCGCGCTTCCGTACTACTTCCTGCGCTGCACGGTTCGGCCTGGCCTCACCGGGTGGGCGCAGGTGCGTACTGGCTACGCGAACGACCTTGACGAGGAGATAGAGAAACTGCGCTACGACCTCTACTACCTTAAACATCAATCATTCTGGTTTGATTTGCGCATTATCCTCGCGACGCTCCGTGACATGCTCGGCGGCCAACCATCTAAGCATCGCCCGACCCCAAGCGACCACCGCGTCTGGGGGCCGGCTGAGCGTCGCGCCTAACGCAAGACGATGGCGCGATGACCTCCGCACAACGGCACCAGGTCATCGACGAGTTTCTCCGGACCCGCAGCCCGCAGGCGGCTGACGCCGCGGTCGCTGTCTACTGGCCGCTGCTCCAGCAGTGGACGAGGTCCTACCGAACGACACGCGACGGATCTGATGACCTGCTTCAGGTCGCGGCCTGCGGGCTGTTGAAATCCCTGGCCCGCTTTGATCCGCGCCGCGCGAGTTTTGAGACGTACGCCCGTCATTGCGTGTTGGGCGAAGTCCGACACTACCTGCGCGACCATGGCACCATGATTCAGGTCCCGCGATCCATGTGGGAGCGGGGCAGGGCACCCGTGATCCGTTCGTTGGACGAGCTGGCGGAAGGCACACGCGAGGGGCACCTGTATCGCCAGATTGGTCGGGATGAACTGGGTCTCGCTCGAGCGGAGGATCGCGCCCAGCTCCGGGAATTGTTGCGCGATCTCGACGCGAGGGAGGGTGCGGCCCTGCTATTATGGGTGGGTTTCAAGGCGCCGCAGGTCGACGTCGCCGGTATTTTGGGTGTCCCCCAACACACCGTGAGCCGCCTCTGCACCCGTGCTCTACAAGCCCTGCGGATGCGCGCGGGCACAACAGGCGCCGGGGATGGGAAATCCGACCCGTCATGCCGGGAGGGTGAGTCTGAGGAACTTGCCTGACCTACGTCCACGCAGCCGGAAGAGATTCGGCGACGGAGTAACTGGCTTCTTCGGTTGAGCTCCCAGTCGCTGCAAGCACCTGGGCTTGGGACCCGCTGACCGCCACACGATGCGCAACGCGCTGGCGACATCCGCCAAGCCCCCCTGCCACTTCATCGGCGTTTCATGGGGAGCCCGCAAACGTGATCGTTATGCCAACCTGCGAGATCGCCGCCAGATAGACTGCGATCGAGTCGCGCCCGCTTAAGGCGGAATCCGGCGTGGATTCCGCGATATCGATGGGAAAGCTGGAGCTCGTGTTCGATAGCACCATTCGGCGTGGAGCGTGGTAACAGCGATGATCCAGACTAAGCGTGAGAATGAGACAGCGACCCTCATGAACGAGGTGGCCCTGGGCGACCACATTCGGCAGCGGACCGCGCGCATTGCCGTGATCGGCCAAGGCTATGTCGGGCTGCCGCTTGCCGTTGCACTAGCCCGTGCGGGGTTCCGTGCGACAGGCCTTGATACTGATCCTGACCGGGTCAACAATCTCAATGCGGGCCTCCCTCACACCCCTGACGTCACAGGCGAAGAACTCCTCGAGGTGCGTCAGCAGGGTCGGTACGCCGCAACGGAGGACCTTGCCGTCCTGGCGGACAGCGATATCGTGGTCATCTGCGTGCCGACACCGCTGCGCAAATCGAAGGACCCCGATATCTCCTTTATCCTCGCGGCAGCCTCGGCGGTGGCGACGCACTTCAGATCGGGCCAGATGGTGATCTTGGAGAGCACTACTTATCCCGGTACAACAGAGGAGATCCTCCTGCCGCTCTTCGCAACGCGTGGCGCTAGGGTGGGAGAGAATCTCTTCCTGGCTTTTTCGCCCGAGCGCATCGATCCCGCGAACCGCGTCTACAAGCTCCAAGACATTCCCAAGATCGTCGGCGGCGTGACACCCGCATGCACGCGCCTCGCGGGGCTCTTCTACCGACAGATCGTCAACAGAATCATCGAGGTTTCGAGCCCCAAGGTCGCCGAGCTCGCGAAGCTGTACGAGAACGTTTTTAGGAATGTGAATATTGCTCTGGCGAACGAACTGGCGATCATGTGCCGGCAGCTCCGGGTGAACACGCGCGAGGTGATCGAGGCGGCAGCCACCAAACCGTTTGGCTTCTTACCATTTTACCCCGGCCCGGGAACGGGCGGCCACTGCATCCCCGTGGACCCAAACTACCTGGCCTGGAAGATGCGGCTCAATGGTTATGAGGCGCGGTTTATTCGCTTGGCCGACGAGATCAACCGCTCCATGCCCGCGTATGTGGTGGACCTCATTGCCGAGGCTCTGAATCAGCGGCACCGGTGCCTCAACGGGGCCCGTGTCCTTATCCTCGGCGTGGCATATAAGCGCGGCGTCGCGGACACGCGGGAGTCGCCCGCCCTCGATGTGCTCGATCGCCTGCGGCAACGAGGGGCTGAGGTCGAGTACGCCGATCCCCACGTCCCCTCGATCAAGGTTGACAGTTTCACGTTGGCTGCGGTCGAGCTGACCGCAGAACGCCTTGCCGCCGCTGACTGCGTCGTGATTCTCACGGATCATCCCGAGTTTGACTATCGCCGCATCATCGAACTTGCTCCCCTGGTTGTCGATACGCGAAATGCCACATGGGGATTGCCCGCGCCTCAGGGCCGCGTCATCGGCTTGTAGGGGTGTCGAATACGTTTGAACTCGGAGGATTGCGCGGCGCGAGCTAATCGTGTGCGCGCCGGAGGCGGCAACAGATTACCCCGCAGCGCTGTGGACGCTAGAGGGGCTCATCGTACAGGCATGTTGGGGTCCGCTTCGCAATAGATCGTCACCAAGAATGGACGACGCACGCCGCGACTTCGCTAACTCTAAAAGGAGCTTCGAAGCCATCTCGCCATCCACCAGGCTCGTCCCGCAGATTTTCCTCCACGTTATGCCTTCGGGAGTGTGTCGGCTTGCTTAAAAACGTCGGATCTACTTGGGTTGTGACGTTGGTGACCATCGGCGTCACTTACTTCCTCACCCCGTTCGTCCTCCACAGCCTGGGTGAAGACGGCTATGGGAGCTGGATGTTGATCAACTCCCTTACGGGCTATCTGGCGCTGCTAGTCCTGGGCGTGCCTATGGCTTCTGTGCGATATTTCGCTGAACATGTGGCAGATGGCGATACGCGAAAGCTGAACCAGGCCATTGGAAGTTGTTTGGGGCTCTACCTCGCCATGGGTGCGGCAGCTCTCCTGGCGGGAGCGGGAATGTACGCGTTCTTTAGCCACGCTTACTCGGTCCCCGCGGCCTGGCGACTTGATGCGAACCAGGCCTTCGTTCTGGTTGCCCTGAATGGCGCGGTCGGCTTCATCGCTGTGCTCCCGGAAGGAATCATGGCCGCACACGACGATTTCGTGCTCCGCAATCTCGTCATATTGGGGCGGCTCGTCTTGCGGTTCGGCCTCACGTTCGCACTCTTGACCCTCCGAGCATCACTAGTTTTCCTTGCCCTCATCCAGATCGCTGGCTTTGCCTTCGAGTTTTCTGTCTCCTGGCTGCTGATCCGCTGGCGCTATCGGGGCGTCCGGATCAGGCTGGCTGACTTCGACTGGAAGATGGTGCGGCGGATCTTCTCTTTCAGCGTCTATGTCCTGATGTTGAACGTCGGTGGGCGCCTCAGCTTTGAGACCGACTCTCTCGTGATCGGCGCGTTCCTAAACGTAGGCAAAATCCCTTTCTATACCGTGGCGAACACCTTGATCCTCTACCTCATGGATTTTGTGATCGCCATCGCCGCCGTCGTGATGCCGATGGCGACCAAGCTCAAGACCGAAGGCAGGTCCGGGGAACTCAGGGAGGTCTTTCTCAAGTGGTCGAAGATCGCGCTGTCACTGACGCTCATGGCTGGGCTGTTTCTCATCGTCCTCGGTCCGAAATTCATCCGATGGTGGATCGGTCCCGCTTTTGAGGTGCCAACAGGACAGGTGCTCCAGATCCTCATGGTTTCTAGTCTGGTGTTTCTGCCGGTGCGTGGCGTAGCTCAGCCGATTCTGATGGGGCTGGGAAAAGTCAGGCTGCCGACGATCGCGTTCCTGGGCGCGGGGGTCCTAAACCTTCTGCTGAGCCTTGCGCTTGTACGTCCTCTCGGCCTGCCAGGGGTCGCGTTGGGAACCGCCATCCCCAACGTGCTCTTTGCATTGTTCGTCCTCGTCCTTGCATGTCGTGAACTTGAGACGAGCTTTGCCAATTACGTGCGCTACGTCGTCGTTCGGGCCTCCCTCGGTGCCCTCCCAGCCCTGGCACTGCTGCTTTGGCTTCGTCTCGGTGTCCGCGTCGACACGTTCGCCGGCCTGACGTCGGCTGGAGTGGCGTTGATGCTGCTCTTCGGACTCACGTGGGTTCTCTTCGTCTACCGGAATGATCCGTACTTGAATCTGGCGGGCGGTCTTAGTCGGCTGCGTGTCTGGAGCCGCCAATGACCAGCGTATTGTGGGTTATGGGGGCAGCCGCAGCCGTCTTAGGGCTGGCAGTTGCAGCAGAGCTGAGTCTACGCCGGTGGTGGCGCAGGTGGGGAGGCTATTATGCATGGCCGCCCGGTTTGAGGTTCCACTTCTACTTGGATCGTGAGGTGTTTCCGGAGCTCGAGCCCCTAGCGCGGATCGAGATCAACGCCGATGGGGAACGGGCTGGCGTGGTGCCCCGCGCAGGCGCCTCACTCTATCGAGTCTTGGTGGCTGGCGGCAGTCCCGTCGAGTGTGCCCTCCTGGACCAGCCCACGAGCTGGCCGAGCTCAGTTGAACGCTTGCTCAAGGCCCCTGACTGCCTCCGCACCCTGGGAGCGTCAGACGTCCATGTCGGGAATATCGGCCTCTCCGGCGTCACGGCGCAGGGTCTGAATTTCATGTTCAAGCACGTGCTGCCCCGCTATCGTCGCCTGAACGCCATCCTGATCATGGTGGGAGGCAACGACGTCGCCTCCTGGCTGGCGAAGGGGTGCCCCCACTCGATCACTGGCGATCCGATCATCGCGTCCGAGATCTTCTCCTGCCACCCGGAAGGACCATTTCACTGGACGCCGCGTGGACTGGCTCTCTCTCGGCTGTGTCAGCAGCTCTACTGTCGGTGGGTCCATCCCGTCAAGGTGCGACGGGGTGCTGGTAAGTGGGTTGGAAGAGCGCGGGTTATGCGCGTGGGAGCCAAAGAGCTTCGTTCCGTCGTGCCGGATCCCACCCCCATGCTCGATTTCTTCGAATCGCACCTTCGGGAGATCCTTGGGCGGGCGACGCGCCATGCGGACCGCGTCCTCATCGTTCGACAACCGTGGTTCGAGACGGACTACACAGCAGAGGATTTGGCGAAAATCTGGCACGGCGCAATGGGGAATCCGCAACAGGAAGAGGTCAGTGTCTACTATTCAATAGAGGTGGTCTGCCAGCTAATGGCCTTGCTAGACGCCCGCGCCGTCCAAGTCGCTTATGAGCTCGGTGTGGAAACCCTGAATCTGATGCCGCGACTCGAGCTGAGCCGCCGGACATTTTACGATTTCATCCACTTCACGCCTGCTGGAGCTGCAGCCGTGGGAGAGGCGGTGACTGCAGCGATCCTAAGGCGGACGGCCTCCGGGCACGAGAGGCGCTCCTTTAGCGCACCCCCACATGACGGCGACCGCGACGGTGCAGAAATCCATTTCGGGAAGGTGGAGCGAAGCGCTGCGGGTAGTGGCGCAAGCACATAGGTTGATCGGACGGAGTCAAACCATGCTGGCCGGGGACGCTCAGAACTACAAAACCTTGTATCCAAAACCTTGCGGGCAGTTGTGACGGCGTGACCGATGTTCAGCTGGCATATTGCCCTCGGGTACCGGGCTTATCCCAACATCACGGCTAGACAGGAGGACTTGGTGCACAATTGTCACCGTAGTTGCGCAGGCGGCGACGGGGTCGTGAGATGAGTGGTCTCAATATCGAGCGCCTGGATCAATTGGAGGCGCAGCAGGCGCAGCGACAGCCAGAGGCCTTGGCGGTCGCTTTGGGCGATGAGCGCCTGACGTATGGACAGCTGGACGCGCTATCGAACCGGTTGGCCTGGTGTCTGATCCATGGAGGATGCCAACCGGGTGATCGCATCGCCCTCCTCATGCCCAAGTCGCCCGTGGCGATTGCAGCTATTATCGGCATCTACAAGGCCGGTTGCATCTATATGCCCCTCGACCCAGCAGGGCCGGCGCAGCGGCTGGCTGTCATGATAGGTTCGTGTGAGCCCCGCTGGATCTTGGCGGCGGGGTCTGCGTCGGATCTGCTCGAGGAGCTCTTTCAGGATGGGCGCATCCGGAGGGTCCCGCGCGTGGGCTGGCTCGAATCGGGTCGGCCTCAAGCGAGCCACTTCGGTGTGGAGTTTTCCAGTGACGACCTGGGAGCCATTTCCGATTCGCCTCTCGATATCTCGACCACGCGGCGAGATCCCGCTTACATCCTCCACACCTCCGGCTCCACCGGGGTACCTAAGGGCGTTGTCATCACGCATGCGAATGTGATCCACTTTGTGGAGTGGGCAGTCCGGTATTTCGATATCCGGCCGGGAGAGCGAGTCTCGTGTCACTCCCCCCTGCAGTTTGACCTCTCGATGTTTGACATTTTCGGGACGTTCGCGGCGGGTGGGGAGCTCCACCTGGTGCCGCCGGACCTCAACATCCTGCCCCACAAGCTGGCGGCGTTCATTCGGACCTCAGCGCTCACGCAGTGGTTTTCCGTCCCATCCATCCTGAACTACATGGCGAAGTTTGACGTCGTGACGTTTGAGGACTTTCCGCAGCTACGCCGTTTGCTGTGGTGCGGAGAGGTCTTCCCCACGCCCGCGCTGATGTATTGGATGCAGCGATTACCGCACGTGCAGTTCACGAACCTGTATGGGCCGACCGAGACGACGATCGCCAGCAGCTACTACACGGTGCCGAACTGCCCAGACAACGAGGCGGCGGCGGTTCCGATCGGCACGGCCTGCCCGGGGGAAGAGCTCCTGGTGCTGGGCGACGATCTGCGGCCGCTGCCTGCAGGGGAGGTTGGAGACTTGTATATCCGGGGGGTGGGGGTGAGTCCGGGGTACTGGCGGGATCCGGAGCGCACACGGGCGGCGTTCGTTCCCAATCCCCACTACCCGGATCCCGGGGATCGCTTGTACAAGACGGGCGATCTTGCCCGGGTCGGGGCGGATGGGCTGGTTTACTTTCTGGGCCGGGTGGACACGCAGATCAAGAGCCGGGGCTACCGCATCGAGCTGGGCGAGATCGAGAGCGCGGTGCGGACGCTGGAGGGGGTGGCGGAGTGCGCCGTGGTGGCACTGCGCACGGATGGGTTCGAAGGTGCGACAATCTGCTGCGCGTTCGCGCCGGTGCTGGGGAGGACGGACGTCACGCCGGCCAAGCTCCGGGTGGCGCTCGGCCGGATTGTACCCCGCTACATGCTCCCCTTCCGCTGGCTGGCGCTCGACACACTGCCGAAGAATGCTAATGGAAAGATCGATCGGCGCAAGCTCACAGAGACGTTTCAGGCCTTCCGTGACGCCGAAGCTCAGGCTCCCCGATAACCACCAGCCCTAAAATGTCGGATTCTGGAACACTGCAGAAGCGGATCGGCACGATGATCCGAGACAGCACCAACGTGGACGGACTGTCCGTCGACACCGATCTCTTTGAAACGGGGGTGCTCGACTCGCTGGCGTTCGTTGAGCTCCTGATGCATCTGGAGCGCGCATTCGGCATCCGGATCTCCATTGAGGAAGTTGAAGTCGAACGATTCTGTTCGATCGCGCGGATCGCCGAGTTCGTCACTGCCCGCATGAGCCTTGAGGACAGTCGGCGGCGCGAGCACGGAACGTGGTCGGTGGGATCTGCGAGCGGAGGACGTGGTGCCGATGGACGTTTGGATTAGGCAGCGTGCTTTGCACTTCATCCCCTACGGGATGTCTGTGATGGCGCGGGGCCCCCTGGCGATAATTTTGGCAGCTCGGAACACATCACCAATGACCCGTTCCTTTTCCGCACGACCTGTTTTCCAAACGCCCACTGGAAGGTCGGCGTGATCTGCGGCGGGACCCTGTAATGGCACTTGCATCTTTCGCCAGACCGAACGCGCTAAACGGCCCACCTCGGATCCAATGGCCGGACGGCAAGAGGTTCGCGTTCACAATCGTGGACGACACCGATGAGGCCAGGATGGACAATGTCCCACCTGTGTACGCCTTTTTGCAAGACCATGGATTGCGGACTACTAAGACAGTCTGGGCCCTGAATCATGCCGATGCAGATGGCCTCAGTTGCGACGACGCGGGTTACCTCGACTGGCTGCACGGCCTTCAGGAAGCAGGATTCGAGATTGCCTGGCACGGTGCAGCCGGTGGTTCGTCGTCTCGGGAAGAGATCATCCGTGGCCTCGAGAGGTTCAGGGATCTATTTGGCCACGGTCCCACGGTGATGAGTAATCACACAGACTGCCGGGACGGAATCTACTGGGGGTGCGATCGTATGACCGGCACTCCACGTCTCGTTTATGACCTTTTGACCTTCTACAGCCGGCACGGGTTTTCTCGAGGACATGTCGAAGGCGATCGCCATTTCTGGGGGGATCTTTGTCGGAGATGGATCAAGTACGTCCGCAACTTCGTCTTCGCCGATATCAATACGCTGAAAGCGTGCCCGGTCATGCCCTACCACGATCCGTTGCGGCCCTACGCTAATAGCTGGTTTGCGTCGTCCGACGGAGCGACCGTCGTGTCCTTCAATCGCTGTCTCGCCGAGGCGGCTCAGGACCGCCTCGAAGAAGAGGGAGGAGCGTGTATCATGTACACGCACTTCGCATTCGAGTTCTACGGTCCCCGAAGGCTCAATGGCACCTTCCGCCATCTCATGAAGAGGCTCAGCCGGAAACAGGGCTGGTTCGTGCCGGTGAGCACGCTTCTCGACTATCTGATGATGACGCAGGGGCCTCACGAGATCACGAAGCGCGAGCGGAGCATGCTGGAACGTCGGTGGCTGTGGGATAAGCTTCGGGGGGGCCCGAGCTGAGACGCGGGAACCGTGCAGATCCAGGTCGTGCCACGCGATCAGCAGTTCGTGACAAGAGTCCAAGACTTCAACCAGCGCCTGAGGGAGCGCGGTCGTTCTCGCGACTCCAGAACGGCTGAACACAGGCAACGTGGCGACATGCGGGTGCGTTCGATCGCTGACTGTCTCCGCCTAGCGCAACACCCGGAACTCGTCGCGCGGACTGACGACGCCCATCTCGAGGAGCAGCGTGTTGACATCATTGTCTCCGCCGCGTCAACCGCTCACTGGTGCGGGGCTTCCCCCAGCGGGGCTACTTGCAGGGATCGCCAAATTTTGCCCTCGCGACGTCACAGCCCCTGGCCTAACTGCCGGTGTCTTTCGAGCACGCCCTTCGCCGAATCCGCCTCAATCGCGTGGATGGCGAAGGACCGATCCACTTGCAGAGTCTATGTTGCCAACGCTATTGGCGCCCTAGGCCGACTTTCATGATATCCCTGGCCTCACTTTACATCATAATCGCCCTGGTCCTTGGCCGAATCCACGAAATGTTCGCCTTCCTCACACCTCTGCGACCCGTGATGCTCGTCGGCGCGGTCTGTGCGATCTCGACGGTTCTGGCCTCGCCGACTACGCGGCAGCCGCCGCTCGCTCAGCGGGAGGTGAAATTGGTCCTGGCAATGGCCGCGCTCGCGATTATTCTGGTGCCATTTAGCGCCTGGCCGAGTGGAAGTATCAGATTCTTGGTGGATAGTTACGGGACGCTCGTCTTGCTCGTGCTTATAATCGCGCTCGCGGTGACCCCCGTAATCATCCGGAGCATGGTCCTGGCCGCCCTGATAGGAGAGGGGTTGCTCGGACTCTTTACGCTCGCGAGCGTCGTCACCACGCATGAACACATGCGCGCCTACGCCAGCTCGACGTTCGACCCCAACGATGTGGCGATGATGATGGTCTTGGCCCTTCCTTTTGCGGTCCTCGGAACTGCAGCGCTGCGGGGCGTGCATCGCCTCCTCGCGGCGGGTGTGGCAGTCATTTGCGTGCTGGCCATGGTTGCCACCGTGTCCCGCGGCGGCTTAATCGGACTCGCGACTGTCACTATCCTCATCGTGTTTAGACTGCGCTCGGTGGGGGCGCGGCTTCTCGCCGGCGTCGTCATCGTGCTGCTCCTGACGGTCGCCGCGCCCGCCGGCTATTGGAATCGGATGGACACAATCTGGCGAACGAGCGGCACTGGATATGATGAACGCGGGGTTTCCACCCGGGTGGAAGTTTGGCAGCGGGGTCTCAGCCTTTTTCTCCGGAGCCCCGTGACCGGCGTGGGGATCGGTGCGTTTGAGGCCGCCACGGGGGCCGCGTATGGCCGGAACGGCGGGTGGCGCGCGGCCCACAATTCGTTCATCCAGGTCGCTACGGAGCTCGGCATTTTCGGCTTCGTGCTGTTCGTCTGGATGTTGGTGGCAAGCGTGCGCAACGCGCGGCAAGCGCAGCGAGCGGCAAACAAGGACCCCGCGCTGCATGATCTGCAGTGGATCGCCGCGGCGGTTGAAATCTCGCTGTACGCATATGTAGTCACGGGCTTCTCTTTGTCGATGGCCTACGCGGCTATCTTGTCCTTCTTGGTCGGCGTGGCGGCAGCCCTCAGACTCGAGGTGGAGCGCCAGCAGCGGGCTCCAGGCCGGACGCCCGCCACACAGGGCGAGGCGGTGGGGGACGGGAGGGAGCCGTGGTGGCGCCCCCGACCCGCGGGGATCGCGTGAACGGATCCCTCCGGCCCATGGACTTTGCCGACTGGAAGGTCGGGGACGAGGTGAGCCTACGCAAAGAGTTCACCTCGGCTGACATTGACGCCTTCGCCCGGCTGTCGGGCGACTTCAATCCGCTGCATCTCGACGACGAGTTCGCTCAAGGCACCAGGCTCCGGCGCCGCATCGCGCACGGCATGTTGTCCGCGTCCTATGTGTCAATGCTGATCGGCATGCAGTTGCCGGGCCCCGGGGCGCTGTGGTTGCAGCAGAGGTTCGACTTCGTTGGGCCGATCTTCATCGGGGACTGCGTCGAGTTCCGCGTGTGGGTAGAACACAAGTCAGAAGCGACGCAGACACTCGTCATTCGTGTGGAAGGCAAAAACCAACGGCGGGCCGTCGTCCTGCGAGGTGAAGGAAAGGTGATGGTCCTCGCGCGAGAGAAGACGGCGCCCGCGGGCGTGCCCGGAGGCGTCGGAAGGGCATGAGTCCTGTCGAACTACGCGATCTTGTCGGCGAAGCCATCGAACAGCGCACGTACGCACGTGCCGCCGCGATGCTGGCCCAACTTATGCGAGAAGAGCCCACGACGAGCAACGCGAGCTACGTCGTAAGCCGCTTCGAGGAGTTGCGTCCTCAACTAGAGCTCAAATCGTGTCGCGTGGCCATCCTTCGGTCTTTCGTGATCGAACCGATCATTCCATTGTTACGGGCGCGGTGCTTCACGGCCGGTATTGACGCCACGGTGCACATCGGCACCTTCAACGCTTATCCGCAGGACCTACTTGACGCCGAGAGCCCGCTCTATCGGTTCACGCCGGACATTGGCATCCTGGCGGTCCGGACAGCGGACGTGGTGCCGGCGCTATGGGATCAGGTCAGCGACTTGGGGACCGAGGAGATCCAGCGGATGGTAGAGGGGACGCTGGCGGACTTCCGTCTGTGGATCGAAGCATTTCGCCGTCGCAGCCGGGCGCACTTGATCGTCCATACGCTGGAACTGCCCGCCTTTCCCGCGCGCGGCGTGCTGGACAGCCAGCAGGCGTTCGGGCAACGGGAAGCGATCCAGCGCATTAACCATGGATTGCAGTATCTCGCGCAGGAGAATCCGGGGACCTACCTCCTCGACTATGACGCCCTAGTTGCCCGCCACGGCCGGCTGCGCTGGCACGACCAGCATAGGGCGCTCTCGATCCGCATGCCGATCGCCGCCGATGGCCTCATCCATTTGGCGGACGAATACTTGCGGTTTATCCGTCCCCTAACGGGCAAGATAGCCAAAGCCCTGGTGGTGGACTTGGACAACACGCTCTGGGGCGGCGCGGTCGGCGAAGAGGGATTGGATGGCATTCAGCTAGGCACGGACTATCCGGGGAGCGCCTATTATTCGACCCAGCGCGCTATCCTTGATCTCTACCGGCGGGGCGTGATTCTCGCGATTTGCAGCAAGAACAATGAAGATGAAGCGCTCGAAGCCGTGGCCAAGCATCCCGGCATGGTGCTCCGCCCAGAGCACTTCGCCGCATTCCAGATCAATTGGGATGCTAAAGTGGAGAATCTGCGACGCATCGCGGACGAACTCGACATCGGTCTTGATGCAATTGCATTTCTCGACGATAACCCGGCGGAACGGGAGGCAGTGCGCAGCCAATTGCCGGAAGTCTCCGTGATCGATCTCCCAGTTGACCCAGTGTTATACGCGCAAACACTCCAGGAGTGTTCGCTTTTCGAGCGCCTCGCCCTGTCCACCGAAGACGAGAAACGCGGGCGCTACTACGCGGAGCAACGCCTGCGGCGTGAGCTGCAACGCGGCGCTCGCTCCCTCGAGGATTTCTACGTCTCGCTCCAAATGAAGGCCGAAATTCTCATCGCAGACCGGTCAACCCTCCCCCGAATTGCCCAACTCACGCAGAAGACAAATCAGTTCAACCTGACGACACGCCGACGGACCGAGCAGGAGCTCGCACAGCTGACCGCAGATCCTCAGGTCCGGATTTTTTGCATGCGGTTCAACGATCGCTTCGGGGACTACGGTCTCGTGGGAGCTGCGATCTGCCGCAGCGACGGGGATGGGTGCGAGATCGACTCTTTCCTGCTCAGCTGTCGAGCCATTGGACGGACGGCGGAGACCGCCCTGCTGGCTTGCCTCTCTGAGCAAGCCCGGCGGGACAGTGCTGCTCGCCTCATTGGATGGTATCTGCCGACGAAGAAGAACGCTGTCGCAAGGGATTTCTACGCTACGCACGGCTTTTCGCTAGTGAAAGAAGAGGCAGGCGGGTCCCGCTGGGAGTTCGACCTCTCCCAGGGGGAGATTGCGGTTCCAAGCTGGATTGACTGCGCCCGGCACCTGGTGGGACTATGACGTTCGAAGCCATGCTGCCACGGGTTCGCCAGATCGCCGCCGACGTCTTCGGTTTGCCGCTTGACGCCGTGACGGGTCAATCATCACCCGAGACGATCGAGAACTGGGATTCTCTCCAACACGTCACGCTCGTGGTGGCGCTCGAGCAGGCCTTTACCATACAGTTTCTCCCGGAAGAGATTGCAGAGATGGTGACGATCGAGCGGATCGCCACCCTAGTTGAGCAGAAGCAAGCCGTCGTGGGCACATCGTTGGCTTACCACCTAAGCAAGGCGAGGTCCTGACCGGAGCGTGTTGCGGACTTCGCCACGCGAAGCACTGTACCTTAGGGAAGGCTGAGTTCCCGGTCGCCCCGCGTTCGGCAGATCAGACAAAGGCTACGGTACTCGAATTCTGGAGGCCGTCGGTTTACGGCAAATGACGGTGGATCTGCACTATGCACTGCTCGCGCTTGCGGATGTGGCGATGAATTTCGTGGCTCTCTTATCATTCAGAATCGCAACCCAGTGACGCGCGCCGCCTTGGCCAACTTGCCATCCACTTCCATAAGCGCGGGGCCGCCTCTGAAGGCATGCCACTTGAAGGCACGCCAGTTGATGCAGGTGGTGTACTCTCTCACCTTGGGCGGGTCGGAGCGACTGGCTTGCGACCTTGCCATGCGTCTGGATCACGATCGGGTGCGATCGGGGATTTGTGCGCTGACCGCTGGCGGGCCTCTGGCCAAGACCCTGGAAGACGCCGCGATTCCTTTCTACGTTATCGGGTGCCCGCCAGGCATTCAATGGGGCGTAATGCTCAAGCTTTATCGACTCTTCCGGGCAAACCGGATCGATGTAGTTCAGACCCATCACATCAAGCAGCTATTCTACAGCGGCCTGGGCGCACGGATGGCCGGGGCGGCCCTCGTCCATGTCGAGCATGAGTATTTCACGCTGCGCAAGGGTGTGGCCAGACGCGGCCTTCGAATGATGGCACTAATCTGCGACCGTATCGTCGTTGTTGGAGACGAAATCAAAACCCATCTCGTCAACGAAGTCGGTCTTCCTCCGTCGAAAGTGACTGTCATCCACAACGGCATCGACGTCGGGTGCTATATGCCTTGGCCGCGGGTCCCTCGCGAAGCCCTGGGGCTCCGACCCGACGTTCGGCTGATCGGTCATGTTGGGCGCCTCGAACCTGAAAAGGATCAGGCGAGCCTCCTTCACTCCTTCCGAATGGTAGCAAACACGCATCCGCACACGAGGCTGGTGATCATCGGTGATGGCTCGCAGCGCGTAGCGCTGGAACGCTTGGGAGAGGCGCTGGGGATCGCAGGCCGCGTGGATTTCTTCGGGTTCCGGCAGGACGTAGCGGACTTCCTCCCCCATCTCGAACTCTTCGTGCTCTCTTCTCTCAACGAGGGTTTGCCTCTGTCGATGCTCGAGGCGATGGCCTGCGCGCGGCCGGTCGTCGCCACAGCGCTGGGGGAGATTCCCCGTGTGATTCGTGACGGAGTGAACGGCGTGACGGTCCCCCCAGCCGATCCAGCTGCGCTGGCGCATGCCATCACCGCAGTTCTCGAGCACCCTGAGCAGAGCCAGGCGATGGGCGTCGAGGCCCGCCGGCTCGTCGAAGAACGGTTCAGCTTGGCCCGGACGGTCGAGCAATACCAGGCCCTTTATGACTCTCTTCCTCCACCCGTCGGACTGCGTCCGCCTCTCCTGAGCGGGCCGAGGACGACCCCCACGGCATAGTGCTGGGGTTGTGGCGCTGGTGGCGGCCCCGCCTGGCTGCAGACCGCGAATCCTTCCGTTTTTTCCGGGATTTGGCAGAACGATGGCGGCTGCCACGTTAGTCGTATTCGGCCTGGCTGCCGTCGTTCCGATTTGCTCAACCCATAGCGCATGCTGCGCGAATGGAGGTGTCGGCCATGCTCAGGCTGGCGATTTTGACCGAGCGCGAATCTGCTACCGGCTACGCAATGATCTCAGCCCTCTGTGGCGTTCCGGACGCTGACGTCGTCGCAGTTGTTGTCGCCTCCGGTCCTAGCCCCACGAAGACGAGGCTCCGTGGGGATCGGACCGGCAATTCGATCTTGGCCGTTCTTGACCGGCTCGCCTCTCGCATGATTGGACAAACTGAAGCGACGGCCTTGCTCAAAACGGCCTTCCCCGAGCAGGTGCTGGATCTGGAACGACTCGGCGAGGAGCACTACATTCCGATCTTCGCGGTGAACGACCTCGACGGCGCGCGAGCGCGCGAGATCCTGCGGGGCTTGGCGCTGGACCTGGGGGTCGTTCTCAGCTCCAGGAGCTTGAAGCAGTCTACCTTTTCCGTGCCTCGGTGGGGATGCGTGTACCTGCGCATTGGGAAGCCCCCTGAGGACTGGGGCTTGTACTCTGCGCCCTCCCGACTCTCCGATGGGCAACGGACCGCCAATGTCAGCGTGTATTTCGCCGCCAGCAGCGGCGACAAGGGCGCGACGGTCGAAGAGGAGCTCGTTTCCGCCGATGATCAGGACACGCCGGAAACGTTTCGACGGAAGCTTGAGGCGCATGGCACGGAGCTCCTGGCGCGCTGTGTCGCCGACCTTGCATGGGCCAAAAGTGTGCTGCCTGCCGCTATCTAGCAGGCTCGCGCAAATTCACCACCGAGGCATAGGTACAAACACTAGAAACTGATGCAGCAACTCGGACCGACGCGGAACCGACAAGCCCCCTGGATCCGGGCAGCCAAACTGCTCCTCTACTTAACTCTCTACTATGGCGGCCTGTTTCGCTTAGTGCGCGCGATGAGGAGAGCGGCTGGAGCGAGCCGTGCGTGTGTCCTGCTCTACCACCGGGTGAACGATTTAGGCGATGACCCTTTGACGACGCCCGTGCGGCGCTTCGCCGAGCACATGCTCGTGCTCCGCAAGTTCTACACGGTGCTCCCGAGTGCGCTCTTGGTGGACACGCTCGAGGCGGGGCAGCCCCTTCCCAACAACGCCGTGGCCATCCACTTCGACGACGGCTATCGGGACGTCTTTACCCACGCCAAGCCGATACTCGGCGCGCTGAACTTTCCCGCGGCAGTGTTTGTGTCCTCGGGCTACGTCGGCACCAAGCGGCGGTTCGCTCATGACGGGCCGTTTCCGTGGCACTTCGAGAACCTGCGGCCGCAGGATCTGCGTGAGATGGCGGCGAGTGGCTTCGAGATTGGTTCACATACCGTCAATCACGTCGACCTGGCTCAGAGCGACGATGAGACGGTCATCGCCGAGTTGATGGAAAGCAAGCGAGACCTCGAAGCGATCATTGGCGGGTCAGTGACACTGTTCTCGTTCCCCTTCGGGAAGGAAGCGAACACTCGCCCGGAGGTTGAGGCGCTAGTTCGAAAAGCAGGGTACCGGGCGATGTTCTCTGCCGACGGTGGCTACATCACCTCCACGTCGAACCGCTTTCACCTTTGTAGAGTGGGCGGTGATGGCGACACGCGGCCGCTCGAATTGCTAATGGAAATCGAAGGGCTGTCGATCGGGGCGCTCCGGCGACGGTGGCAGGAGCGACGCGTCAGCAGAGTCGCGTCAAGGCTATCCAGGGCACAGCGTCACCCGAACCGGAGGAGTACGCACGCGCCGGGGATGCCGCCCGGTGACACCGCGTCCGTTGTGCCCGCCAAGATCCGTCCGGAGGAAAGCCACTGTTTGGTCGGTCCTCTGAGGCGCGACGACAGCGACGGCCCCACGGTCGTTGATGACCAGGCAGCAGGGGGACGTGGCGCCGGGACAGGCGTCGAACGAAGCCTGCTGGCCGGAGGCGGTCCTGCGAGCCCGACGGCAAACCGCGAGCCACGATCATGAGGGGCGCAAGCGGATCAGACGATCGCTGCGACTTGTCTGATCGGCGCGGCAGCAGCCTGACTGCGCCGCTGGGGAGCTGCTGGACGCCGTCATCCTCATGTGTGTGCACCTGATGCTCAGGGAGGGACGCTCCACGTGACGGCGCCTCGCGAGCTGATTTGCTTCGGTGAGGACTGGGACCGTCACCCGACGACCGCTCAGTTCCTCGTGCAACACCTGCTAGGACAGTTTCGCGTCATCTGGATCAACTCGCTGGGTTGGCGAACGCCTCGGCTCAGTCGCGCGGACCTCGTTCGCGTCCTCAGCAAGTTGCGTTCGGCCGCCGGCGGTGCTAAGCGACCGGACCCGAACCTAATTGTTTACACTCCGCTGGTCATACCGTGGTACCGGTCCGCGTCCGTCCGCCGCCTAAACGCCCGCCGACTGTGCGGCGTGATCCACGCCTTGGCTCGTCGCCATGGATTCGCCCACTACTCGTTGATGACGACCTACCCGGCGGCAGCGGAGATTTTCCAACAGATGAGCGGTGTCCGCCGCATCTACTATTGCGCCGACGAATACACGACGCGTCCCGAGCTGGAGCCCGCGCTCGTACGGAGCCTGGAGGCTACTCTGCTCTCAGCTGTCGACGTTGTGGTAACGACGTCCCAGGCCCTCTTCGACCTGAAGTCGGCGGTTCATCCTCACGTAGTCTACCTGCCGCACGGAGTCGATGTCCCTCGCTTCGCCAAAGCCGCTGATCCAGCGACCCCCATTCCTGACGAGGTACAGGGGCTGCCGCGCCCGGTCATCGGTTTCCACGGCCTGATTGGAAATCTGATCGACTTCGACATCATCGATTCGATTGCGCGACGCCGTCCGGACTGGTCGGTTGTGATGCTTGGGCCGACGAGTGGCGACGTGTCGTCCCTGCCCCGCCGGCGCAACATCTACTACATCGGTGAGCGCCCCCATCACGAGTTACCGGCGTATCTACGGGCGTTTGATGTCTGCCTCATGCCCTACCGGCTTGTTCCAGCGCTGTTCTACGCGAACCCGGTGAAGCTTCGAGAGTACCTGGCAGCTGGGAAACCGATAGTCTCAACCCGTGTTCCGGAGGCGTTGCAGTTTGGCGAACTTCTGCAGATTGCCAATTCGAGCGATGAGTTCGTCCCCAAAATCGAGCGCTGCCTGTCCGAGGATCCGTCGCTCCCTGCCCAGCGCATGGCCAGCGTGCGCAACCAGACGTGGGCCGCGCGGGCTGCAGAACTCGCGGCCGTTCTGTAAGGATCATGACACGCGTGATGATCGCAATCGACTCCCACCGGGTTTCCGGACCCGCAAAGGGATTGCTCGACTTTTGCTCAGCCGTTCGCCCGAGTGTTGATCCTGTTGTCGTCGTCTTCCATCGAGGTAGGCAGGAGGAGACGGAGTTTCAGGACGAGTGCCGTCGCTGCGGCGTGCCGGTGCGCGTGGTCCCTGAGTACTATCGGTACGACATTTCGCTTGTCCGCCGTACACTACAGGTAGCTCGATCAATCCGACCGGCCCTCATTCAGACGCACGGATATAAAGCAGATGTTCTCGGTCTCGCAGTGGGACGGCGTCTCGGCATTCCGTGGCTGGCCTTCAGCCACGGACCCACGGCGGAGGGTCCGATGATGAAGCTCTACCTCGCCCTGGACAACATTCTCCTTCGCATGGCAGACTTGGTGGTCGCGGTCTCCGAGGCTAGGAGGGCCGCCCTCGAGGCAAACGGGTGTGCACCGGCGCGATTGCGGGTGGTTCATAACGCGATGGACATCCCCCCCGTGCATGTGGTGGACATCGACGGGGTGAGACAGGAGCTCGGTCTTCGCCCCGATCGTCCGGTCATCGCCGTCGTCGGACGCTTGAGCCCGGAGAAGGGCCACCGCTACTTCATCGATGCCATGGCCGAGGTCGTCCGCGCTGTGCCCGGGGCGCAAGGACTGATCGTCGGAGAAGGGCAACAAGAACGCGCGCTTCGCGCTCAGGCCGCCGCGATGAGGTTGCAAGAGGTGATCCATTTTGTCGGCTACCGCCGGGATATGAGTCGGATCTACCCGGCGATCGACATGCTGATGCTTCCCTCCCTGAGCGAAGGATTGCCCAACGTGGTGCTGGAGGCAATGGCCTATGGGCGGCCGGTTGTCGCCGCGTGCGTCGGCGGCGTCCCGGAGGTGATCGAAAACGGCGTCTCGGGGGTCGTCGTCGACCCACAAGACGCCCACGCTATTGCCGTGGCCGCCGTAAACCTTTTGGGCGACCCGGCCGCCCGGGTGGCCATGGGGAAGGCTGCCCGCAACACCATCGAGCGGAGGTTTTCCTTGCGCGCGCGAGTCGACCGCATCTTGTCCCTGTACCGCGACGTGCTCCAGCAGCACGAGCGCACGATCGATTCGGCACCTGACCCGCAGTTCGCAGACCATCTATGAAAGGGGACTGACCGATGTGTGGGATCGCCGGACAGGTGGCGCTTCACCCCCGTCAAGTTGCTGATGTCGTCGCGGTGCGCGCGATGACACAAGCGCTCGCGCACCGCGGCCCCGACGGTGAGGGCGAGTACGTCGCGCCCGGAGGCCGTATCGTCCTCGGGCATCGGCGGCTCAGCATCATCGACCTTGTCGCCGGCGCGCAGCCGATTTTCAACGAGGACCGGACGGTCGTGGTGGTGCTGAACGGAGAAATTTACAATTTCGCTACCCTACGGACCCAGCTCGAGCGGACCGGTCATCGCTTCGCGACGCGTTCGGATACCGAAGTCATTGTTCACCTGTACGAGGAGCGCGGGGTGGACTGTGTCCCGGCACTGCGCGGCATGTTCGCGTTTCTCCTCTGGGATGCGAAGCGAGAACGCTTGCTCGCGGCGCGCGATCCCATCGGGAAGAAACCATTGTATTACACTGAGCGGGCAGGGCGTCTGTCCCTGGCCTCGGAGATTACGGCCCTATATCAGTTAGGCGATCTCCCCTGGCGGCTCGATCCGACAGCCATCGACCTCTATTTGTTGCACTCATACATTCCGAGCCCAGCGACGGTGCTCGATGGCGTGCGGAAATTACCCCCGGCGCATTTCCTGACGGTCGAGCGGGGGGTCATCGAAATCGCCCGCTACTGGAGTCCGCCGAGTACCACCCCTGACTTCTCAGGGGGGGCGGAGCACCGGTTGATGCATGCGCTAGAGGAGGCGGTCCGCCTTCGATTGGTGGCAGATGTACCGGTAGGCTGCTTTCTCAGCGGGGGTGTCGACTCCAGCACGGTCGTCGCGCTTATGGCTCGTCTGAGCCCCACTCGGGTGCGGACATTTTCCATTGGGTTCGATCGAGAAGCGTATACCGAGCTGCCGTACGCTCGCCAGGTCGCCAGTATCTTCAAAACTGATCACCACGAGTTCGTGGTGAAGCCCGACGCAGCCAGTGCCCTGCCGGATCTCGTCGCCCACTTTGGTGAGCCGTTCGGCGACGCGTCGGCGTTGCCGGTGTGGTACCTGGCTCGGCTCGCGCGTCAGCACGTGACGGTCGCCTTGAATGGTGACGGCGGCGACGAACTCTTTGCCGGCTATCCTTGGTATGCGAATGGAGCCCGGCTGGCCGCAGCGGCCCGGTGGCTCCAGCCTCTCGCGCGGACTGTGCTGCGTGCCGACCTGGCGCGCCGCGGACTCCGGGCGCTCCCCCGCCGCGCCGCCAAAGGGCTTGAGCTCGTGAGCCGCGATGATGCACCCCGATTCGCAGCTCTTCGGCACACCCTCGAAGCGTCGGAACGGACGAGGCTGTACAGCCCCGCGTTCGCGGCGCGACTGGACGGCGCCGCGCTGGCCTACATCGAGGAGGCCTACCGCGGGGGGGACGCGCATGATCTCCTGCAGGCGATGGGGCTCACGGACATTACAACCTACCTGCCCGAGGATCTGTTGGTGAAAGTCGACCGGATGACGATGGCTCATGCCCTAGAGGCCCGGTCGCCGTTTCTGGACACCGCAGTCGTCGAGTTGGCGATGAAATTGCCCGCCCGACTTAAGAGCGACGGAAATGGTACCAAACGCATCGTGAAGGAGCTCTTCGGTCCCCAGTTTCCGCCGGGCTTCCTCAACCGCCCGAAGATGGGCTTTTCCTTGCCAGTAAACGAGTGGCTCCGGGGCGAGCTGCGCGGGCGGCTCGAGGCGCAGCTGCACAGAGGCCCGTTCGTCGACGCGGAGATCGTTGAGCCGAGTGCGGTGAACGAGTTGCTGAACGAGCATAACCACGGACGATCGCACGGCGCCAAGCTTTGGAATCTGCTCATGCTCGCCGAGTGGTTCGAGCATTTCGGCGGACCTGCCCGTTGGTCGTGATCGCGGGGGTCGCCCTGCTCCGCTGGTCAGGGGTTCCGGCGTGCAGAGCCTTCCAAACGATCCTGTCTTGGACTCCCTGGCCGTCGGAGTCGCCCTCTGGACCCGATGATAGACCATAGTGCTGTCAGAACGAGTGTCGAGTTAGCGACCTTCTGGGGTTGTGCGCTTTTGATCGCCTACGGGTCTGCAGGATACCCGCTGTTGATGTACGGGCTGGGGCGCCTGCGTGGACGTCGGTACGTGCGGCGAGACATCTTGCCGACCGTGAGCCTCATCGTTCCCGCCTATGATGAAGCGCACGCGATCAAGGCGAAGATCGCAAACTGCCTGCAACTTGACTACCCGAAGGATCGGCTCGAGATTCTGCTCGGATCGGATGGCTCCACCGATGGCACCGCGCAGCAGATCCGGGATGCCGCGGCTGCAGGTCGGATCCGCGGTATTGTCTACGCACACCACCGGGGCAAAGTGGCTGTCCTCAATGATTTGGTGCAGTTGGCATCGGGCGAAATCATCGTGTTCTCCGATGCAACGACCATGATTGGGCCGGATAGCGTTCGCGCCTTAGTGAACAACTTTGCCGATCCGCGGGTCGGCTGCGTGAGCGGGATCTACCGAGTCATCCGGACATCGGGCGATCGGCAAGGGGAGCTAGAGGGTCTCTACTGGCGCTACGAGACGTTCGTGCGCTCTGCTGAGGCACGGCTGGGCACCATGCTGGGAGGGCACGGGGCTTTGTATGCCATTCGTCGGGAACTCTTTGAACCACTCGGCCCCCGCGTGCTCAACGACGATTTCGCCATCCCGCTGAGGGTACTGCTGAAGAAGTTCGATGCTATCTACGAACCCCGGGCGGTTGCGTTGGAGGAAACAGTGGAGATGGCGGGGTTCAAACGCCGAATCCGGACCATGGTGGGGAACTACCAGCACTTGCGGCTGTTGCTGAGAAGGGAAGGCTGGACACGAAGGCCACAGGTTGCGTTTCAGCTGCTCTCACACAAGGGTTTACGCGTCCTGATGCCGTTTCTAATGGTCGGTCTGTATGGCAGCAACGCGGCTTTGCTGGCAGACCCCGCGTACCGTCTGGTTTTCATCGCGCAGACCCTTTTCTTCCTCGCGGGGGTCCTCGGCGTCAGCCCACGCTTGCGTGTGCTGGGCCGCGTGGTGATTGCCGCGCCATACTACGTCTGCATGGTAAACTTCGCGGCACTGGTCGCTCTCTATCGTGTGGCGGCGCGCCGGGGCGCCGTGGAGTGGAGCTAACAGAGTCAAGATAGTCTTTGCGGCTTTGGAAGGGGCTTGATGCCGCTCTGTCTCCGGGCGCCCAGGGGTGTAGTCATGCTGGCGCAGATAATGTCGCATCTGCTCGGTACTGATTCCTTATCGCCACTAATCTCTACCGTCGAATCTTCAACTGAGCGCTGACCCGAACCCGCGCGAGGTATCGAGTGCACGTAGCGATCATCGACAAGCGCGGACGAGAGGGGACTCCGAAATGACGACTCCAGGGGGTGCGGTTCATACCCAGGATTACCTGCGGCTGATCGGTGTCTCAGTCATCCCACCGGCAACCAGTCCGTTCGATCCCGGCTACGATCCCATGACGCTCGAGAGTCACATCGAGCAGAGTGGCCACTTGATATCGATCCTCAAACTTTCGATGGCATGCTGGATCATCGCCAACGAAGAGAGCACTCGGCGCAAGGTGAACGCCGCCAAGCGCCATGGCGTAGAGACCACAACCGGTGGCGGCCCGTTCGAAATCGCAGTCAGTGAGGGACATTTGCCCGCCTACCTCGATCTCTGCGCCGACCTGGGGGTCAATAGAATCGAGTGTGGCCAGGGTTTCACTGACGTCGACCTCAACCCTAAAGAAATTGTGCGAATGGCGAGAAATCGTGGCCTCGGAGTGCAGTTCGAGCTGGGCAAGAAGCACCACGGACCATTTGCCGAAAGGACGCTGTCGCCGTGGATCGACCAGGGCTCCCGATGGCTTGACGCCGGAGCGCTTCAGCTCGTCGTCGAAGCGCGGGAAAGCGCGGAGGACGTCGGCCTGTTCGACAGCGAGGGGCACCTCAACATTCCCTTTGCAGAGGCGTTTGTACGAGAGTTCGGCCTCAAGACGGTGATGTTCGAAGCGCCTACCAAGGCTAGCCAGTTCGCACTATTGGATCATTTCGGCAGAGAGGTGCACCTCGGCAATGTTCGACTAGAAGAGGTGCTCCGCGTTGAAGTCTACCGCCGAGGACTGCATTCCGATAGCTATGCCCAGCCCAACCTTAGGCCCGCTGGGCGCCTCACGCACCATAGATTGTGAGCCCGTTAATGCCGACAGTGGCCATTCGATTCTATCCGCACGGCCTCGATCGCAGCACCGAGGCGCACGCTGTCGTCGCTGTTGACGTTATCCGGGCGACGACTACCGCCGTGACAGCTAGAACCATGGGGCGTCGGTGCTACCCGGTGACGAGCGTCGAGGCCGCCATGCGGATGGCAGCCAGGATGCCCGATGCGCTGCTGCTCGGCGAGTTCCACGGGGTGATGCCCGAAGGCTTTCATCTGAACAACAGCCCTGCAGCTCTCGCGGCATGTCATGACCAGCGCCCGATCATCCTTCTCTCGTCCAATGGCACCACGCTGATGGATAGCCTTCGCCACCGGCGTGTAGCCTATGTAGCCTGCTTTCGCAATATGTCCGCGACCGTTCGGGAGGTAGCTGCGCACGGGCTTCCGGTAACTCTGATTGGCGCGATTAGTCGAGGGGAATTTCGCGACGAAGATCAGATGTGCTGCGCCTGGATGGCTGTGCGGTTGATGGACGAAGGGTATCGCCTGGAAGATACAGAGACGGCAGATGTCGTTCGGAAATGGCACTCCGCAATCCCCCATGACCTCCTGGCAAGTCAGAGCGTGGAGTATCTGCGGAGTAGCGACCAGTTGGCGGATCTCGACTTCATCCTAGCGCATGTCGACGATCTCGATTTCAGCTGTCGAATCGTCGGCGACCAAATCCTCGGTGATCCGGCTCGCGTCGAGAAGGTAGTCGAGGCGTGGATTCGATGAGGCGCACGGCCACGCCCGTCCTGATCCTTGAGATGGATCACTACGGGGCGGTGGGTGCTGTGCGCAGCCTCGGCCGCTTGGGGGTGGCGGCGTATGGTGTTGATGGCGACGCGCAGGCGCCTGCATTGGCCTCCCGGTACTCTCAAGGCGGACTCGTCTGGGATCTCGCGACCCAGCCGCCGAATGCGTCGGTGGAGTTTCTCCTCGCCACCGCCGGTCAGTTCCGCGAACCGCCCGTGTTGTTGGCGACGACCGATGGCACCGCGCTGTTTGTCGCGCAGCACGCCGCGAAATTGAACACCGCGTTTCTATTTCCCGACAATTCGTTCGAACTCGTCCGTGCGCTCTACAACAAACGTGAAATGGATCGCCTCGCGCGCGCCGCAGGGGTTCCTACCGCGAATAGCGCCTTTCCGCAGTCTCGATCCGACGTCATAGAGTTTGCCCAGACCGCCGTATTCCCCGTAATGCTGAAGGCGACAGATAAGATCGCCACGGCTCGGCGGACCAGCAAGAAGATGCGCATCATCAGATCGGCGGACGAACTCCTGACGTACTACGATGCCATGGAAGACTCCGCGAACCCCACGCTGATGCTACAGGATTATATCCCTGGGCGCGACGAGACGGCGTGGATGTTCGATGGGTACTTCGATGAGCAGTCCCACTGCTTATTTGGGCTGACCGGCAGAAAGATCCGGCAGTGGCCGCCGCACATGGGCGTGACCACACTGGGAGTCTGTCTGCACAATCCCACCGTGGAGGCTCTCACCTTCCAACTCGTGGAGGCCAGCGGATATACAGGGATTCTTGACATCGGCTATCGGTACGATGCTCGGGATGACACCTACAAGCTGCTCGACGTCAATCCTCGCCTCGGCGCAACGTTCCGACTGTTTGAGGGCACCGGCGAGCTGGACGTGGTGCGAGCCGCATACCTCCACCTCACAGGTCAGGCCGTTCCCTCGAGCGGGATCCGCGAAGGCCGCAAGTGGGTGGTCGAAGTGTCCGACCTCGCTTCCAGCTGGCAGTGCTGGCGGGATGGAGGGCTGAC
>Ga0099829_10000127_pt1 | contig 37171 bp, 35 predicted proteins | sample CZO8metaG_3_FD_79336 | JGI IMG/M metagenome (GOLD analysis project Ga0099829, IMG submission 79336) | Vadose zone soil microbial communities from the Eel River Critical Zone Observatory, Northern California, USA - CZOApr15con2H2.8 metaG | ecosystem: Environmental > Terrestrial > Soil > Vadose...
CCAGCGGTGGTTCAGGAACTGAATTGGTGGCCGCCGAACGTTCCCGGGAATTCGTTCCAATCGGATTCCGTCGAACAGATTCTTTTCTCCTTCTACAACGGCGAGCTCTACAAGATTTCTGTGACTTACGATCAAAACTCCACCGAGGGGCTCACCGCGGAAGACATGGTGAAGTCCATTTCGGCGAAATACGGCCCGCCGACGTATGTTGCGCTAGCGATCGACTCCGCGACGAACGACCGGTATGACGTGACGCAAAAGCCTGTCGCGTCCTGGGCGGATGCGCAATATTCCTTCAATCTTGTCCGTTCTTCCTTCAGCGATCATCTTGGGCTCATCATTTACTCCAAGCGCGTCAATGCAGAAGCTGAGCTTGCCATTGTGGAAGCTGTGAAACTGGACGCGCAGGAAGGCCCGCAAAGAGAAGCCGAGCGTCAGAAAAAGCAAACGGACGACCTCGAATCGGCGCGCCAGAAGAACCAGAAGAGTTTTCGTCCGTAGTTCTCGCATTAGGTTGTAACAAGCCATCTTGGGCGTGTTAGAGAAGTGGATTATGTGGAGGCTAGAGAAATGACTCTAAATGTTACCCCGTTACATGACCGTGTGCTTGTACGCAGGTTAGAAGAGAAAGAAACCGCGAAGGGCGGGATCATTATCCCCGATACGGCTAAAGAAAAGCCTCAAGAGGGCGAAGTAATGGCCGTGGGAGCTGGCAAGATGGAAAAGGGTCATCGTGTCCCGCTCGACGTAAAGGTGGGTGACCGGATCTTGTTCGGCAAATACACGGGCAACGACATCAAAATTGACGACCAGGAGTATTTGATCGTCCGCGAGGAGGAAATCCTTGTGAAACTGCGCGGAATGACCAAGGCGGCATCCGGCAAGAAGTAGTATCTCCTATGCAAGATTTTTGGATGGAGTGGAAAGTTGGATCACCCAGGAGGGTGAGATCTAATGGCAAAACAAATTGTAACTGGTGAGAATTCACGACAGGCGATTTTGCGCGGCGTCAACATCCTAGCTGACGCTGTAAAGATCACGCTTGGCCCGAAGGGGCGCAACGCAGTAATCGAGAAGAAGTTTGGCGCTCCGGTCATCACCAAAGACGGCGTGACCGTTGCCAAGGAAATCGAACTCCGCGATCCCCTCGAGAACATGGGTGCACAGATGGTGCGCGAGGTTGCGTCCAAGACCTCGGATGTGGCTGGCGATGGCACTACCACCGCGACCGTGCTGGCACAAGCAATCTTCCGTGAGGGTGTACGAACGGTTGCTGCAGGCGCGAGCCCGATGGCGCTCAAACGCGGCATCGATAAGGCCGTGGAAGTTGCCGTCGCAGAGATCAAGAGGCTCTCCCGCGAGGTGAAGGGCGACATGATCGCGCAGGTGGGCACCATCAGTGCCAACACCGACAAGCAGGTGGGCAGCATCATCGCCGAAGCCATGAAGAAGGTCGGTAAGGATGGCGTGATCACCGTCGAGGAATCCAAGACAATGGAGACGACCCTCGAAGTTGTTGAAGGCATGCAATTTGACCGCGGATACCTCTCGCCGTATTTCGTCACCGATCCGGAACGCATGGAGTGCGTGCTCGAGGATGTGCATATCCTGATCCACGAAAAGAAGATCAGCTCGATGAAGGACCTGCTGCCGCTGCTCGAACAGACGGCTAAGATGAGCAAGCCGCTACTGATCATTGCTGAGGACGTCGAGGGCGAAGCCCTAGCGACCCTGGTGGTGAATAAACTACGTGGCACGCTGCAGTGTGCGGCCGTGAAAGCTCCTGGCTTTGGCGACCGTCGCAAGGCCATGCTCGAGGATATTGCCATTCTCACTGGTGGGAAGGCCATTACCGAGGACCTCGGCATCAAGCTTGAGAACGTGAAAATCGAAGAACTGGGCAGGGCCAAGAAGGTGACCATCGACAAGGACAACACTACGATCGTCGCGGGCGCCGGCAAGGCTACCGACATCGAAGGCCGAATCAAGCAGCTCCGTGTACAGGTCGAAGAGACCACATCGGACTACGACAAGGAAAAGCTCCAGGAACGCCTGGCCAAGCTCGTCGGCGGGGTCGCGGTAATCAAGGTGGGCGCGGCGACCGAGACGGAGCTAAAGGAGAAGAAGGCTCGCGTCGAGGACGCTATGCACGCAACCCGGGCGGCCGTCGAGGAAGGCATTGTCCCCGGCGGCGGCACTGCTCTTCTGCGCTGCCTGCCGGCCCTTGAAAAGCTCAAGCTGCACAACGATGAAGCGATCGGCGTGAACATCGTAAAGCGCGCTCTGGAAGAACCCACGCGACAGATTGCCCATAACTCTGGTCACGAGGGCGCGGTAGTTGTAGGACGCGTGCGCGAATCGAAGGATGAGAACTTCGGCTTCAACGCAGAGACCGGCGAGTTTGGCGACATGGTTAAGGCTGGCGTAATCGATCCGGCCAAGGTCACCCGCCTCGCACTGCAGAACGCTGCGTCCATCGCCGCCCTGATGCTAAGCACCGAAGCCCTGGTGGCCGAGATCAAGGAAGAGGGAACGAAGGCCGCGGCTGTCGGGGCCGGCGGTGGCATGGGCGGAACGTACTAAACGGTGGGAGGGGGCGGGCCAGTCCGCCCCTTCACTTTCCCAGCAAAGGGGAAACCGGGCGGAGAAACGAGGTTGCCAATGGTCAGGAAAGTCAAACAGTGGGTTCCCATTGACGGAACCCGATGGAGAAACGAGATTGCCAATGGTCGCGAAAATCATGGAGTAGGTGTCCATTACGGCGTTGCTCATGGTGGTGTCATGGCGGGCCTTCGCGAGTTACCAAATGTCGCTGGACTTTGTGGTTTTCGCGGGCTTCGTCATGGGGGTCCTGGCTTTATTCTTCATCAAACACGAAATAGAGACTCACTGTGACGTCGATAACAGATAAACCCCGCGAGGCCGAGGCTAGTCACTGTAAAACTGCGAGCGTGGCAGTCCTGAGCCTTACTGTAAACGCAAGCGAGACGCTAATGCCAGACATAATCAATACGGGAACCAGGCTGATCGAGGAAGGCCCTCTTTTGCCGGAATTCGTGCGATTCGAAAGCGAGCCCTGGACTTCTTTCTACATCGCTAGTGATATTATTCGAGAATTGCGGAAGGGACTGGAAAACAAACAGGCCAGTGTCCCCGCACCGAAAAATGACATAGGGAAGGCGGCTTGAAGGACGACCAGTTACAAAGATTGAGTCCAACGGAAACATCTAACCGCCAGCGCCAGCCGCCGCCGAACAATGTTCCACTGTAAACGCAAGAGAAATGCCAAGTGCCAGACACAATCAAACCGGGCACCATCCTGATCAAGGAGGGCGCACTCTTGCCGGAAACGGTGCAATTCGAAAGCGAGCCCTGTGTGCCGGGTTGGCGATTAGTCAAGGACCTCGATGGGTGCGGATTGGATCGAAAAATCCGCGAGGCGGGATGGACCTCTTTCTGCCTGGCTGGTCAGCTCGGAGCGACCGTCTTCGGTCTTGACGAACAAAAGACTGCCCGCAGGGCACTTGAGCAAATCCTGGCGAACCTGGAGTCGGCGGAACTTAACTGCCTGGAAATCATGCGAGTGGCCTCGGAGACCTCGAAACGTTTCCTGGGAGTGCGCTATGTGACTGTCTCCGCCCAGTCACGACATATCCAGGCAAGCGCGCCTCTGTTCCGAGCCAGGGACCTTCCGTTGAGGGACCGCGCACGATCGGCTGCCACTTGAACCAAAGCATAGCCGCCTCGAAGCCCAGGTCCAATCTGCCTCCACTCCCAAGGGGATTAACGTGAGCCTCTGGGACAACATCGCGTGAGGACTCGAGAAGCTCCAGTTAAGGAGAAAAGTGGCGATGCGGGAACCCGCGCTAGGCCCTGATAGGATTCATCCACCAGAGCGTTAATACAAAAACATGGTTCTCGTTCCAAATACTTTTGCCGTATTCGAAGGGTCGAACTCGGTCCTCCGGTGTGAGGTTTTCAAGTCCGATGGCGACGTTTGCGAATCCAATCGGCCTGACAACCGGTATGTCTACATCGGCACCCAACTCAAGCTGATCGCAGCGGTCTGGGACAAAGAGTTCGTGGGCTTTGAGCAGTCCACCCACCAGACAAGCGGCTGAGTTCCACCGGATTCCGGAGGTTAGGTTATTTAGGTCACTTAGCGTGTAGTCGGCTTACCGGACATGTCCGGTTTGCGCGTAATACGTCCAAATGACCGCGACACTGCTCAGAGGGGTCATTCCTAAACACTAGGAATGACCAACCGGTGGTACACTGCGCGCATGGCTACCAAGAAGAAAACCAAGAAGAAGCGGACGAAGTCGAAGAGAACTGCGGGCAAGAAGGTGGCCCCGATGAAGAAGTCGTTTGAGAAGAAGCTAGCTAAGAAGAGGGCAACTCCCAAGAACAAGTTGGCGAAGAAGAAGGCACCTCCGAAAAAGGCGGAGGTGAAAACGAAGATCGGCGGCAAGAAGACAACCGGCGGGAAAACGGCGGGCGCACTTAAGAAACAGGTTCGGGGGAAAAGCCAAAGCGTGGATACGGTGGCATTCGCACTGGAGGGACTGGGAGCGCGGTCGGGCGAGCAATCGGGAGATTTGCAGGGATTGTCCAACGTCCAAGGTGCGGATTCGGAGAGTGTGGACGAATTACTCGAGGAAGGAAACGCGTTCGAGGCCGAGGCGGTGAAGGGCGTGGAAGACGCCGGGGACGCTGACGAGGGGGAAGTTCGCGCTCATGAGGTGCCGCAGGATGATGTTCTCGGTGAGTATCTGGATAAAGAGTAGTGAGTGAGCGGATCATGCATGCCGGTGCAGGTGGAGCCGCTGTCGTGAGTGCTCGAAGGAGCCGCTTCTTCGCTAGTGTCAAAATCTTTCCTAAGGGCTCTCGGCACAGGCGGAATCATCGGATTTTACAGCTCTTCCACCTCGCCACGCTGGCGAGTGCCGAAAGTAATTGGCTTTGACCTAGCTCCTGAATTCCAGCATGTCCCGCCTCGGACCCAACCCGTAGTTTCCTGCCGCGATGCGTTACGTTGCAGTGGCAGCTCTATTGAAAGATGCGATCGCGTCTTCCGCCTTGTCGAATACCTCAAACACTGTCACGAGCTTTGTAATCTGAAGCAACTCGTGTGCATGACTACCGAGGTTGGCAAGCTTGATGTCACCGCCGACCTTCCGAGCCGATGCGTACAGACCCACTAGGGTACCCAGGCCGCCGCTATCGATGTGCGTGACCTTCCCGAGGTCAAGCACGATTTGGCGGGATTTGTTCAACAAGTCTTTCACAAGGAGGCGCAGAGATGCTGACTCTTCGCCAAAGAAGATGGCGCCGCTGAGATAGACAACGAAGACCCCATCTGACCTGCTGGTAGTGGTGTTAAGGGCCATGAAAACGTCCTGCCACCGTCGCGCGGGGCGCGGAATTGACTGTCGGTTGAGCCAAAAGGGAAAGGGTGGATGCTCAAAACGTATCCCCCCTTGGGGCCGGATTGCAAGCCCCGAATTGCTGGCTCAGGTATTGCGCTCTTGTCGCCCATCTTGCAACAGGTCATCCCTGCCGGAATGGAATCGCCACCAGCGCTGTGAAGCGTTTATTGGTCTTGGCCAACTCCTTCCATGAGAAGGCCGGTGAGTGTCAAGTCTGTTTTTCTTTTTCCTCCCTGTGGATTTCTTGCCTTTGAGCCGAGCCGCCTCTGTCGCCATCTTTCCATCCGCACTCTTTTGTTGAGCGATTCTCGCTCGGTGCAAGTCGGGTTCCCGTTTCAGCAGGTGCTGCTGCCCGATAATCGACGTCGGCTCCCGTCTCTTGGCACGGAAGTTGCGCCAGGAGTTAGTCGCAGTCGCCTGAACTCGGCGGTTGAGCTCGGCAGTCCGGATGCTCGGCTATCCGCTCATCCTCAGGACAGGGAATGGCGCACCTCGAGTTTGGGCAGGACCGGTTGGCCCTGCCGGATCCGTTGCATGTGTTCGAGCTGGCTTTCCGTTCGGTCGATGCAGCGTTCGATGTGTGCTTCATAGCGCAGCAAATGATGTGGCTGAGATGAGTCCGGGACGTATTGGCGAAGCGCCTCCAATCGCCCTCTCTCAGATTCGATCGCCTTATCGCGCTCGAGCCGCCTGATCTCTTCATCGAGCTCCTCGAGGAAACTCGTCTTGCACTGCTCGGGCGAAGCCGACCCAGTTTTCCGTCGCTCTTCTTCCGAACAGTTGGCTTTTGAAAGCCAAATTCGGTACCTCCCATAAAGGGTTAGTCGCCCCTTTTCATTTGTGCGGTTCTCATAGAGTTTAGTCCATATGGCTGAATCCCGATTCCTATCAAAGCCACCCGTGTCGATTCTCGTTTTCAAGTCTCTCAGCAACGCTAGACATTTTCCCCGAAGTTCAGGGTCCGCAATTCCCTGCATCAAATTGCGGTACTCCTCACCCTCGGGCGTCACTATTATGGTGACCACCTTGATCGGTTGATGTTCTTTGTTCCCGCGCGGAAATACGATGCCTGTTTGAATCTCTGCAGTCTCAGCGATGAGGACTCGCCGAAGTCGCCAGTACAACGTCGCTAATCTATCGACTTTGATTCCTTCGAAAGCTCCTTTTGGCTGATAGTGCGCTCGAAGGCCTTCCAAGAGGTAATCGAGTTCAGAGCGTGACTCGCCTTCGAGTAGGACCACGCTCGAAAAGATCCCGTGTTTCGTTGCATTGAATTTGCTGCGCAGCTTGCCGACCAGTGTACGCGGACCTGTGCTCCTCATTTCGCCCTCCAAAAAGAAAGCTGAAAGGAGGGTGCGCTGACCGGTCGCACGTAACCCATCTCCTCGACCGGGTTCGCTTTCTCTTCGCCATTGTATCCGGAAGTCCGCGGAAGTCAAGAAAACTTTTGCCTTTAACAGAATGCACCACGTCGTCACTGGGTGCTCTGGACGTTGCCGCCCGGGTGCCGTCAGGCGTTTTTTGAGCGAAAACTACTCGGAGGGCGATTTCTTATGGTAGGTCACTAGGCGCTGGAGGTACTTCGATCCTTCTCTTTTGTAAGTTTCCACTCCACCAGCGAGAAACATTTCGCATATTTGCGAAAGAGTTCTCCCTTCACGTCTTGCCACGTCTTGTAGCTCCCTCTTCAAGCTGGCGGGGAGTCTGAACCCAACCTGTTCATTCTTGGTTTGCATATCAAGTCTGAATTTTAGTGCCTTCCCTGAAAGAGATCAAATTAAAGTGCTTGACATTGCTGAACAAAGAGCTATACAATGACTAACAATGCTTAACATCAGGAGGACGCCATCAATGTCTATGACCAGAAGCAGCGTTCAAAGGATTGAGTCACTCGTGCGACAAAACGCTCGGCTTGCAAGGCTTCTTCGGTCAGACGAATTTGGAAAGTGTGATCTTACTGCTTTGAAGAAGCTGACTCTTGAGTCTGGTCTCTCCATTGCTGCAGGGGAGATTCTCTGGCTCAACGACGGATGGTACGTGACAAGCCGGGGCTTATTAAGAGTAGCCAAAGACAATCATTGCTCTGGAATTCATGCCCATGTCCTTACTAAATTAAGCGACCCACGTGGCAATCGTTGGGTTTTTAAGGCAACGGTGTACAAGTCTCGTTACTCTAGGGGGTTCGTCGGATACGGTGATGCCGATCCTTCGAATGTCTCTCCTTTGGTCCGTGGGGCCGAGATGCGCGTTGCCGAAACACGCGCCGTCAACCGGGCCCTGCGCAAGGCCTACGGCATCGGGCTGTGTTCCGTTGAGGAGTTGGGCTGGCTTACCGGTTCTCCCGGTCCAGTGCGGGAACAGAGCCACTCTGTAAAGCCTCCTCACCAGAATGGTTCGAGCAACGGGCAACCCAGGCTGCGGGACCGGCTGTGTGTCTTAATCCGCCAGTACAACCTCGATCCCACATTGGTCAAAGCGTACGCGGCCGACTTTCTGCGGCACGCCGACGCTCAAAGACGCCAGTCGCGATTTAGTTGAGTCCTTTATCTCTCATCTAGCGACGTCCGCAAAGGAAAACAGGGATGGCCTGCTGTGCAAACTCAATTCCTATGCTCAGCCTGTGGAGGTGAAACTATGAGGCGGCAGATTCAAGGCCTGCATTTGAATCAGCGGGGAGTCGAAAACAAGCTCGAAGGATTATTCCTTGTTCGCGTGGACAAGGCTCGCTACCGATGGCATCCACAGAAGCCCTTCGTAGAGATCCGATTTGTTGTTTTGGAACCCAAACCTTTCGAAACCCGGCTCCTGTCGGGGCGGTTGTACTGCACCGAAAGAGCCCTCTGGAAACTCAATTCGTTCCTTCGAGATTTTGGCTACGACACACAGCTCCTCAAGGATGACCAGGTCGATGAAAAAGCGCTCTGCAATCTTCGCGGGGTCATCCGGACCTCTTATACCACCCTGAACGGACGCTCATACCAAAACCTCGATGCCTTCGCCCCCGAGGCTGACTGGGAGGCACTCGATTGCACATCACTGGCCCACAGCGATGGGCGGGGAGGCAATGATGGTCTATAGCTACACCCAAATTAGCCAGTATCTTCGCTGCCCGCGCAGCTATCGCTACCGTTATTTGGATGGCTGGAGGGAAAAAGAAACCCGGGCAGCGATGGTCTTCGGTCGCTGCTTTGAAAAGGCTCTTGGTGCCTACTTTTGTCAGGAGGATTGCGCTGCTGTGCTTTTCAAGGAATGGGATGCGTACCGCGATGCTCCACTTGAATACCGCAAAGGAGAGACCTGGGACCGCCTCTTCCACCAGGGAGTCCATTTACTCGAAACATTTGCGCGGGATAATCGCATTCGGATTCGCTGTCCGAAGAAGAATCTACAAATCAAAATCCTCCGTACAATGCCGGGAGGAAACGAATTCGTTGCCTATCTCGATGCCATCGGAGAGGTCGATGGCCAGCACTGCCTGATCGACTGGAAGACAACAACCAGTCGCTATTCGACGGAACCCGAGGGACTACTTTCACTCGATCCGCAGCTCATTTGTTATTCCTGGATCAGTGGGATTCCGGAAGTAGCACTGGTCGTATTTGTGCGGAAACATGCTCCGGAAATTCAATACTTGAGAGCGTCCATTTCGGAAGAGCAGCGCCAGGAGTTCGGGCGCCTTGTGGAGACAACAATCGGCCAGATCGAAGCGGCTCAGTTTGTTTCGCACAGCGGTATCCGCTTTCCCCAAAACGGCTGCTTGAGTTGCCCACATCTGGGGCTTTGCCTGAACAACCAGCTGTTAGTCGACACGAATCTCGTGCGCAAAGCAGGAGCGAGCGACCTTGATTGGCTTGACGAGCTTGTGGATTAACGGACGGACCGCCGTGGCACCGGAATTGAATCATCGGCGGGCAGTCTTCGTCTTGGGCAAGATCGATGAGATCTTGAGCTGGGAGAAGACCAAAGAGCAAGAGAAGGACGCGCGGTTTGTCGAACTCGGAGAATATTTGTGCGAGGTCAGGTCGAAGCAGTATTGGAGGCTAGAGAAACTGAAGTCGTTCGATGAATTTCTTGAGAAGCGCTTTCCGGAATCGCGTCGAAAAGCCTATTACTTGATGGCGATCCACGAGCATCTACCGCGGATCGCGAAACCGGAACTAAGGTTGATGGGATGGACCAAGGCGAGGGAGTTGGTGAAGGTGGCCCGGAGGGAAGGGCAGACGTTCGATTGTGCACCCTGGGTGCACAAGGCCAGTTCGATGCCCAGGGAGGAATTCAAGCAAGAGGTCGAGCGGCACCTGACCGGGCACGAGACCGAGCCACACGAGATCCTTTACTTCAAGGTGTACAAAAGCCAGCTGCCCGTGATCGAAGAGGCGCTCGAAACTGTTGGGTTGATGCTCGGCTCAAACAAGTCGAGGGGTTACTGCCTGGAGATGATCTGTGCGGATTTCCTGGCGGGGGCCAAGCTGGGAGAGACCCAACAATAGATTCGATTATGCAAAGTTCGATAAATCCGACGTCTCTACGTCAAAAGCACCCCAGGCATAAACTGAGCCCGGAAGAGTACACGAAACTCCGAATCCGGGTCCTGGAGAGAGATGGTTGGCGGTGTCAAGAGTGCGGTTCCATGGAAAGTTTGGAGGTCCATCACATGAAACGCAGGAGCCAGCTCGGTAGCGATGTGATGCACAACTTGATTACGCTTTGCGTCGGTTGTCATGGCAAATGTCACGGACGGCGCCGCTAGAAACAACGATCCTCAACGCAAGGTTGGCGGAGCGGTTGAAACCGGCGGTCTTACTTGCCACGTTGGGGATTGGAAGGAGGGTGGCGCAGACAAAGAAAGAAATGAAGTAGTCAAGCGGGATTAGAAAAAGCGGTTGCGCTCAAGAGCTCTTTTGGCATTTCGCAGCCTTGTAGTTGGCACACTTTCGACCGCAAGATTTGCAAAGGAAATATTTTCACTATCCCAGACCTACAACCGAAAATACTTCCGTTACCGCCCGGCATACATCCAGCATGTCCATTTGGGAGAGTGTTGGATGTACGAGAAACATGATGCTCGTTTCCCCCAATTTGCGCGCGATTTCGAGCCTCTTGCGGGGACGCATTTCTGTGGGGAATGCTGTCTCTAGGTAAATTTCACTGCAACTCCCACTGAAGCAAGGAATTCCCTCCGCCGAGAGAGCCGCCACAATGCGATCTCTGCTCCATCCGTTTCGCAGGATCGCGGGGCGAACAAATGCGTATTATTTGTAATGAGAATGACCAATCCAGTCCGGCGGAACGGTGACACGCAACGCGCGAATCTTGGAAAAGGCTTGCGTCAGAATAGGCGCATTTTGCCTTCGCGTTTCCAGGAGCCTTGGCAATTTCCCCAAGATTACCCGCCCTATCGCTGATTGCATCTCTGTGAGTCGCCAATTTGTTCCGAACGATTCGAGGCTCAATGGATACTTCGGGAGGAAGAAACTGTTGAGCGCGGTAAATGGGAGACGCAGCGTTTAGCTCTGGCCCGCAGCTTTTTCCAGGCGAGAACCCACCGGCAGTTCGCTATTTTTCACTTGCTTGGGGTCTCCGTGGAAACTGTATTCGGGAACAATTTCCTTTATCTTCGACCGGATAGGGTCAGCACCATCGATCGACATTGAAGCACGAAGTTCGTCTAGCTGACGGTACAACTCCGCCCAGTTCCTTAATGCTCCGTTAGTTCGCTTTATCTTTTCGCAAGATGTGGGTATCACTTTTTCATTCCCATAAAAAAGTTCCTCGTTGAGCTTTTCTCCCTCACGCAGGCCGGTGAACTTGATTTCCACATCCTCTTCTGATTTACCCGAGAGTCGGATAAGGCTGCGCGCCAAGTCGAGAATTCGTACTGGCTCACCCATATCTAACACTAGGATGTCCCCATGGCTACCAATGACAAAAGCTTGCAACACCAAGGCCACGGCTTCTCGTGTGATCATAAAGAAGCGCTTAATGTCTGGGTGGGTGATCGTAAGTGGCTGATGGTTGCGAAGTTGCTGTTTTAGGACGGGGACCACACTGCCACTCGAACCTAGAACGTTTCCGAACCGTACCGAAACACAACGCATCCCATTGGGCGGCTTAGACGAAGTGATTAATTCGCAGATTCGTTTGGTGGCGCCCATCACATTGGTTGGATTCACCGCTTTGTCGGAGGAAATCAAGACGAAGCTCTTACACCCTGCCTCCGCAGCTAAGTCCAAAAGGCCGACGAGTCCGAGTACGTTGTTCTTCACAGCCTCTTGAACGTTTGATTCCATCATGGGCACATGTTTGTATGCTGCAGCATGAAAAATAATCTCTGGGCAGAATTCCAGAAACAGGCTGCGCACTCGTTCAGCATCGCACACGTCGGCAATGCGAAATTCAAGCTGCGCACCATTCTTATGGTTAATGAGGCCTAAACGTAGGAAGTAGAGTCCCGTTTCGCTTTGATCCAAACAGATAAGTCGAGTAGGACTATAATCGAGGATCTGACGACACAGCTCAGATCCGATCGAGCCAGCTGCACCCGTCACAAGGATGGTCCGGGCGGTAATCTCTTTCCGGACGGATTCAAGATTGATTTGGACGGGTTCTCTCCCAAGCAGATCTTCTAAGCGTACTTCGCGGAATTGATTGATGCTTGCTTCTCCGCGAATTATGTCGCCGAGTGTTGGCACCGTCTTGAACGGCAGCTTCGCTTTCTGACAGGCCTCTGTAATCCGCAGCATCTGTTTGCCAGAGACCGAGGGAATAGCTATTAGGATTTCATCAGCAGGATTAACCTGAACGAGATTTTCGAGTTCATCAATAGTGCCCAGGACTGGCACCCCTTGTATGCGGACTCCGAATTTCGATGCGTCATCATCCACACACCCGATTGCAATATAACCACTTTCTGGTCGCGCAAGTTCACGAATGACCATCTGAGCGGCAAACCCTGCTCCGACCAGCATCACCCGTTTCGATCGCGAGGAATCGCGCCGGACGGATTCGACTAAGACACGTGAAGCGAGCCGAGCGCCCGCGAGCAAGCATGCAGTAAAAACGGCTTCCAGCACGTATACGGAGCGCGGGAAGGCCACTGCACCGAAAAGATAACGGTTCACCACAGAGAAGACGACAGATCCTACCGCCACGGCTTTCAGGATGTTTATTGCTTCATTCACGCTTGCGAAGTGCCACCAACCATGATTCAAGTTGAATAAGCGCAGTGTGATCAGGCGGACGACAACAAGCAGCAAACCAGACGTTAGCAAGACACGCCGATACGGCAGCGAGAAATCAAAGCGCAGCAGCCATCCCACGACCAAGGAACCCGCCACCAGTGCCGAATTGAAAGCGTAGATGAGCACCGGCCGCCTATGGAAAAGTAGCTGCGGCAATCGGAGTAGGAATTCGCGCATAGATTTAGGTGAATCTCCAAGGTTTCATGTTTCGAGAAAAGGGCGATCCTTCCTGTCTATTGGACAAAACCCCGTTTAGTGTCTGCAACGGTCTGCTGATGTTGCGATAGAGTCGATGTGAACAGGACCAGATGGAACCAGTTGAACAATGGTTGGAATGGGGAGTCTTGGGGATCGCAAGACGCCACTCCCGAAATTTCTTGTAAGTTATTCCGCCCGTTATGATCTGATTAGTGCGTCACGCCGTGTGCGCGCAGCACTTGCACAATAGTTCGAAGAAGAATTCTCATATCGAAGAAAAGCGTCCTTTTTCGCAGATACTCGCATTCGTATTCCACTTTTACAGGAATTGGTAGGTCGTCTCGACCGTTGACCTGGGCCCAGCCGGTCAGCCCGGGTACAAGTTCATGTATTCCATGCTCAGTCCTTAAAGCCACCAAGTCATCTTGGTTATGGAGCGCGGGGCGAGGTCCCACAAAACTGAGGTCACCCTTGAGAATGCTGTAAATCTGTGGCAACTCGTCAAGACTCGTTTTTCTGAGGAACGGACCGATGACCGTCATCTGTGCCTTCGGATCGCGCAGGAGATGAGTGGCCACCTCAGGGGCATGCACATTCATGGTGCGGAACTTTGGCATCCTGAAAATTGTGTTATTCCGGCCGACACGGTCAGACCAATACAGCACAGGGCCTTTGGACGTGAGCCACACGGCAATCGCTATTGCTGCCATCAGAATAGAGAGCAGGGGCAATAATAAGAGACCCAGAACGAGATCGAACGCCCGCTTACGGTAAGACACGACTGCGGGCACCCGATTCGAGTTCTGCATGCGTTGACCGCCACCGGTTCCGCCAGCTTGGGCAGGCGATTGCGCCAGCTGTTGAAACTTCAAGCTTTCCTCCGGCCCAATCTCAGCAGAAAAAAGGACGAACTCTCATAGCTTTCCAGCCTATTAAACTTTGAAGATCACAAATGAAATTGTCAGAAACTCTATTGTTTGGAAGAAGGGCCGAGACGTGATAGAAGCCGGCCAGGCCCGCTAGAAGCTCCGCCGGCCAGCGGTTTGCTGGCCAAATACCACTCGATTGTCTCTCTGAGCCCCTGCGATAAGGTATAACGAGGAATCCAACTGGTTTCGGAACGAAATTTTGTACAATCCATTGCCAGCGAACCGAGCAACCGGCCCACCTCTGCTGACTTGCCGACGATACTTGCCACTGCGTTGAGCAGACTCGGCGCACATCGAAACATCCTCGGTGGAAGCTCCATGGCATCTGCAATGCGTCGGATTAATTCTGGCGTCGAGATGTCCTCACCATCGCTGACTAGGAAAGTCTGGCCTGTTGCTCTCGGGTGAGTTGCACTCGTTAAAATAGCATCGGCCAAATTTTTAACGTAGATCAAGCTTCGACGATTGGATACTGATGCGAAGGGCAAGGGAATACACTTTTGTACGAGGTGAAGCAGATGGATGAAATTCGCTCCGACTCCCCTACCGTAGACCAAGGGTGGTCGTAAGACTACTATCTCCATCCCAGACTCGGCCCCAATTCGCTGCAGGGCCTGTTCCGATTCCCACTTGGAGATTGCATAAGGACCTTCGGGTTGGGGAACGTCTGTTTCCCTGAAGGGTTCGGTTGAGGTTTGTTCACCATTCACCTTTATGGTGCTCACGTAAACCATTCTCTTGGCCCCTGCCGAGGCAGCCGCTCTTGCTAACCGTTCTGTCCAGGCGGTGTTCACTTCCCTATATGTCGCGAGGGGATCCGATGCATTATCCTTCGCCACGTGTACACGCGCTGCCAGATGCACCGCCACGTCCACACCGGCAAGAGCTCGTGACCAATCGGTGTTACGGTCGAGGGAGGCCATCGGGATCGTCTCAACGTCTGCCGGCACCAACACCTTAGAACTCGGTGACCGATACGACCCTCTGACCTTCATCCCAAGACTCAGTGCCCTCTCGCAGACAGCACGCCCAACAAAACCACTCGCACCGGTAACCAACATAAGATTCAAGGTCGGCCCTCTTTATACTGGATCGCTCGAAAATCGACTATAGTGCAGTAGAAACGGATGCAATGTCCTCTCCAATGCAGGCACCTGGATTTTTAGCGGGCCACAGAGAACCAAGAAGCCGTTGGTATATTGCCATCATCTGGGCAAGTACGGTCTCTTCGGAGAACTCCCGGACCGCAATTTCTCTTCCGCAGGCGCCTAAATGTGACCGAAGCGCGGGATCGCTGATAAGAGTCTCAAGGGCTTGTGCCAAAGCTTCTGAATTGTGGAGGGGAACCAATAGTCCGTTCTGGCCATTTCGAACGATATCTCGACAGCCGGGCGCGTCAGTGGCTACTATTGCCCGCCCACAGGCTGCAGCTTCTATTAATACTCTCGGAACGCCCTCACCATAATAAGAAGGAAGACAAACAATGTTCGCTTCAGTCAGGATTTTCACCATGTCATCCTGGTGGCCCCACCACTCAACAAGACCGGACGATGCCCAAGCGTGTAACTGTGTTTCCGTAATTGAGCCTGGGTTTTCAGGGTCCGGCTTCCCGACCAGAACAAGTCGCGCACGTACGTTTCTTTCGCGCAACTTTCTGGCGGCTTCCACGAATTCACCAATGCCTTTTTCCCAGAGCATTCGCGATGCAAGGAGGACTACCGGTGAACCACTCGGTTCCGGATGAGGGAAAAACTGTTTAACGTTGACACCAGTGCCGCGGATAATGTCCGTCGTGTGCAGTCTTGCCACGCCCTCTCTGAGCAAGAATGCGCGATTCTCTTCGTTCTGAAAAACTGCTCTGGCATTCTCATTTCCGAGCGCTAGGCGAAGAAGAGCTAGGAGAACTAGTCTCAACAATCGCATTTGCCATGTTGGGCTCATGAAAACATGGCCCATGCCTGCAATTGCATTCACAGACGGGATTCCACCTAAAAGCCTTGCTGCGCAGCCGCCATAAATTATTGGTTTTAGTGCGATATGATGAAGCAAATCCGGACGTTCGCGTCTGTACACCTTCATAACTTGGAAAAAGGCGTTGAGCTCGCGAAGCGGATTCAGACTGCGACGAGAGAGCTGCCAAGGGATGACCTTGAGGCCTTCTTTGACAAGTATTGGGTGGAGATGGGTGAAATGAGTCATCACCACAACCTCCGCTCCAGCATCCCTAGCTGCGCGAGCAAGTTGCAGGCGGTGTGAGGCGAAATACCAGTCCTCGGTTACCAAGAATAGTAATTTCAATGGAGTCTCGCGATCGATTCCGATGTTGAATCCCTTCCCCACGGATGCAGGGTCAGCTAGAGCAAACCTGCCTCAGCCACTCTTACCTCCTTCACACAAGTGAATTCGGGGGCCTGGTGAACAGACCGGTGGTGGAGAAACCAATCTTGAAAGACTAAAACGTCCCAAAGCAAGTATTGCCAATTACGACCGCCGGAGAGATGCTCGCGCCATTTCTTTCTGATGGGCACGACATTAAGGAAACCGTGCCAAGCGAGATTCTTCTCTGAAAGGAGATCTTCGGCCCAATCACGGAGAGGATCTCGCAACCAGCAGTCTACAGGTACTCCGAAACCCATCTTCGGCCGCTCAATCAAGTGCTGAGGGACATATTTGTTGAGGACCTGACGCAGAATCCATTTGCCGACGCCATGGCGGATTTTGAGTGTGCGGGGCAATCTCCAAGCAAACTCAACGACGCGATGGTCAAGCAGGGGCACCCGGGCCTCTAAACTAACAGCCATGCTAGCGCGATCGACTTTTGTCAGGATGTCATCCGGCAAGTAGGCAAGCAAGTCGATCAACATCATAACTTCTTCAATATCAAAGGAAGTGGACAGCTCATCGATGGAATCACGAAGTGTACTTGGTTCGTATGAATGAAGAACGATATCACCGGGATTGTGCCAGTGCGAGAGAGCGCGGTAATAGAGCGCTTGTGGACTTTTGATGGAAAGGAGGGTCGCTAATTTGTGGGCTTTGTCCCCCGGAGTTGAAAGGGTGAATCTTTTTGGAATAAGTGGACGGAGGCTACGGAAAGCTGCGTCGATTCGTTCTGGCGGCACAGCTCTAAGTGAAGAGGCGGCGGCTTTTCGAAGAGGCAGTGGAAGACGCCCAATGGAATTCCAAATCTTACGAGTAAGGGGATACCGATTGTAGCCCCCAAAGAGCTCGTCTCCACCGTCGCCGGAGAGGCTGACAGTAACACAACGACGGGCCAACTTAGAGACTAAATAGGTCGGGATTTGAGAGCAATCCGAAAATGGCTCGTCGAACATGGCCGGAAGCAAAGGAATAACGTCTAAGGCATCTTTAGAATCAAGGTAGAGCTCGGTATGATCGGTGCGCAGATGCTCTGCAACTCTCTTGGCGTCCTTTGCCTCGTTGTAGCCTTCTTCATGAAAGCCAATTGTGAAGGTTTTGACAGGTCGCTGACTCTGCGCCTGCATCAACGCGACAACGGTGCTGGAATCGACCCCGCCGGAAAGAAATGCGCCGAGAGGAACGTCGGCAATCATTCGAAGCTTTACGGCCCGGAGGAGAAGCTGATGGAGCTCTTCGACAGCCTCAGCGTCGCTGACTTGTAACGGCGATAGCTGTCCGGTGCGCGCGACTTCTTGCGCAGACCAATAACGTTGGACTTGGGGAGTTGCGGGCTCGAAGTCGAGAGTCAAAATGCAACCCGGTTGGAGCTTATGAAGGCTTTTGTAGATACAGTGGGGCGAAGGCACATAGTTGTGCCGCATATAAAGAGCGAGGGCGTCCCGGTCAATCTCTCCGTTGAAATCCGGATGCTGCCAGATGGCTTTCAGCTCTGAAGCGAAAACGAAGGCGCTGCCTGCGCGACCGTAGTAGAGCGGCTTGATACCGAGGCGGTCGCGGACAAGGTGAAGTTTTCTTTCTTGGCGATCCCAAAGAGCGAAGGCAAACATGCCAACGAAGCGCTGGACAGCAGACTCGACCCCCCATCTTTCAAATGCTTCGAGCATGACTTCGGTGTCCGAATGGCCCCGCCAATTGTGGGTGCCAACTTCGGTTCTGATTTCCTCGAAGTTATAGATCTCCCCATTGAATACCATGACGTAGCGGCCGGAAGCAGAGAGCATCGGTTGATGACCTTCAGCTGAGAGGTCGAGAATTGACAGTCTCCGAAATGCCAAACCGATTCCCGTTCCCACATCGTGGAAGTTGCCGGAATCGTCGGGCCCACGATGGGCGAGGGCCGCTCCCATGCGATGTAAGACTTCGAGCGGATGCTCAAGACTGTTTTTTGCGTCCCAGTAGCCAGCTATGCCGCACATAGAAACTAAAAGCCTTGTACTCTAATTAACTTGTCCACTTGAAATGGCGCCAATGAGAGCTAGATTTGCAGTAGCTCTTGTAAAGCAGCGATGTGAATGTAGCTTTCTTCTCTTGTTTGGTCCAGTACAGCAAGAACTGCGGATTCACAGAGGCCGGGTTACCAGAGCTAAGGTTGTAACGTTTTTCCCCTGTTTCGTCGGCCAGGGCAAATTACCTAACGGCAGGACACCAATGGACGGATTCTCTTTTCGTACGCGCTCAAGGGCGTGAAAAGGGCCGCCGATCGTCGCGTTATCAGGATAAAGCGACTTTGCTCCGGGATAGTAATCATGGAGCAAGATAACACCGCCCGTCTTCAGAAGGGAGAGTGCTGCGCTGACCTCCTGATAAACAGCCCGCGCCCTGTGGTCGCCATCAAGAAAAATGAAATCAAAGCGCTGCTTGGTTGTGCGCATGAGATCAAGACAGGCTCCGGTGTGAAACTCTATATGATCAAGGCATTCCAACTGGCGGGCGAAGTCCCTGGGCGACTTTGGCAGGCCCAATTGCTTCCAAGCACCCCGCTCAGGATGGTTGACATCGACAATGTCGACGCTGGTCACCCTGCCATCTTGATTCAGGCGCTTCAAAGCGCGGGCAATGTGAAGCGTGGACGCGCCAATGTGCGTGCCCACTTCCAGGACGTTCTTGGGTTTCAGGGCCACAATCAAGTAATACAAGGCGCGCCGGTCGCCCGGATTGACGCCCCCCATTTTGTCCTCATCCCCATATAAATTCTTGATGACGTCGTCATCCTTTTCCCACGCGATGGCAATCTCCTTACTCCCAAAGATATCTGCCAGCAGCAAAGTATCGGGAGTGCGCAGATTGCCGGAATCAAAGCTCTGCTGCGGCAGGGTTATAAGACGCAGCCAGTCTCTTGCTGTCGCGGCCCTGTTTAAGACAGGCGGGGGAACAATTGCCTTGGCCAGTTGTTTCAGGCTGTGCCCATTAAACATATGCGACCCCGGCGATAAGTAGTCTTACCTGCAAACTTGCTCCTGAACGGCGGCTGTTTCTTTACATGCGTTATGCATTGGATAATTGGGCTGCGTGGTTTCGCGGCATCTGGAAACCAAACGACTAATTCAAGCGCTGCGCACCTCGGCGAGTGGACACTTCAGACACTCATTGTAGAGGTCTTCATACCGAAGCGCGATTCTTGACAGGGAGAATTCGGTTTCAATTCTTCTTCTGGCCGCCATCCCTAGCTCTTTTCGCTTCGCAGGGCCAGCGTCGATGAGCTGTCCAATTGCGCGTGCAAACGCTTCTGGATTTCGGGGAGGGACGGACACTCCGGTATCACCGACCAAAAACGCACTGTCGCCGACATCTGTAACAACGCAGGGTACTCCACATGCCATCGCTTCTCCAATGGCGTTCGAGAACCCTTCACCCCAGGCAGAAGAAGAGCAAGCGATGTCCAATGCAGCCGTGAGTTGTGGAGTATCGGTTCGCTCTCCGAGCAAAAGGACACGACCCGTCAAGTCTAGTTGCTTGATTAGCCTGGTAATCGCCGGTTCGCCTTCCGTCAAGCCTTTACCGACGAGCAAAAAACGTGACTCTGGATGCGGGGCAGAGACTAAAGAGGCAGCCCGGAGAAATCCGAAGTGGTCTTTCATGGGGTGGTAGCGGGCAACCAGTCCAACCAAGACTGCATTGGATTCTAAGCCAAGCTGCTCGCGAATGCCGCAGCGAGGGTGTGCGTCAGGTCGAAAGATGTCGCAATCAAACCCGTTCGAAATTACAGCGCTCATGGCACTACGGTATCCAGACTTCTCGTGTTGTTTTGCCCCACTCCGACTGTTATAGATGATCGCGGACGGATGCCGGGACAAGAATGCCCCGAGTCTGATAAGGCCCATCGTGGTTGGCTTTTCCCCGTCGACCTCATCAAGCGACATTCGAATGTTCCAAATCACTGGAGCAGTGATGCGAGAAGCAAATTGAGTGAGGCTTGCTGCGAGATTGCCGTGAGGCATCCAGCCTTGTATGACCTGTGGACGAAACCTCCTCGTCAGACTCAGGAGCGAGAGGAAGCTCGCGGGATTTGGCGCAGAGGGACGGAGATGAAGGCACTCGACGGGGACGCCTAGTTTTGCGATAGACGGCCCGATCATCCCTTCGTTTTTCAATGACACTACCATCGATTGCCAGCCGCCGGAGGCGGAGAGGAGTTTGAGCAGCATCATCTCCGCACCACCGATGTCTAGGCCAGTGATGATGTGCATTACGCGGGTCAAGGCATCGTCTCCAATGCCGTTTTCTCGCGCTCCACAAACGTTTCCACTGAAAAATTCTCTGCGACGCGCTGCCGCAGCCCAGCGCCAAGGCTAGCTCCTTCCAAGCGTAGCCGTTCCAGCATGGCTATGATACCCGCCGCTAGCGCCTCGGGATTTGACGGTGGAACCACTGCGGCGCTTTCACCGAGGATATCGCGCGCATCGCCCACGTCGGTCGCGACACATGGTACGCCACAAGCCATCGCCTCGCCGAGGACATTGGAAAAGCCCTCGCCGAACGCCGAGGACGATACCAGGAGGTCAAGCGCGTTATAGACGGCCGGCAAGTCGCCGCGCGGCCCGGCCCAGATCATTTTTTTGTCCAGTCCGAGTCCACGCGCCTGTTCTTTCAAAACTGCCGTGTAATCCTCCGGGCCGGCTCCGACGCTTACGAAGCGCACGTCCTGTTCTCGTCGCGCCAGCCTCGCTGCCGCCGCCAGAAAACTTGGGTAATCCTTCATGGGGTCGAGGCGGGCGACAATGCCCACTAGGGTCTCATGCGGCAAGGCGCCCCACTCCGTACGCACCGCACAGCGAAGCCTGGCGTCAGGCCGAAAATTTTCGACGTCAATCCCGTTGGTGATGACAATAAAACGATCATTGTCGGGAAAGCCGCGCGACACGGCGTAGCGCCGGCCAGCCGCCGAATTGGCAATGATAAGATTCGGAAAGCGACTAAAACGACGTTCTAGCCGATAAGTGAGCCGCGACAGCCAATCATAGCACGCAAGATCCACATCTGAGGCGCGCACACCCCATGCCAGTTTCAGCTTCGGCGAGCGTAGTCTGGCCAGGCAGGCCAGCAGGTTGGCCACTGGCATAAACGCATACAGCACATCCGGCCGCTCCTCGTCCAGAGCCCGGAATAGGCTGCGCAGAAAACCGATCACGTCCCAGCGGCCATGCTTTCTCAGGCAGCGCACATTCACCGTGGGAGACAGACGCTCGCGCAATGGACCGTTGGGATAGAACACAAGCAAGCTCACGGCATACCCCGAACGTGCAAGCCCGTTGGCCAATATGGTCAACTGCATTTCGGTGCCGCCATAGTTCAACGATCTAATTAGTAGGGCGATGCGCTTAATCTTGAACATAAAAAGGATAGCTTCCACTCGATTTCATGCCTCCCAATCCATCGTCGGACACATCGTCGTTAGATTGGGTCATTCTTAGTGACGCGACCGCGATGCGGACTCCCGCTCAGGCTCCTGAGGCGCGAATCCTGCTTCTTGGCAGTTTGTGAATACAAATTCGTTACAGCCAAGTTTCCGACCACAACTGGCTAGCTTGTCTAAGCAGAATCCCCGGCGTCGATAAAAATCTATAATTTGATTTGGAGAGGCAACCTCGAACGGGTAGCCCCCGACCCAATCAACAATATCTATCCAAAGAGACATTCCGCGCGGAGAGGATACAGTGGAGGCGATTCTCGGTTTGCGAAGCCGGCAGAGGTCGACAAGAGTCATCCCGCTTAGAATCGAAATCCCAATAGGCCACGAGATCAGAAATCGAAGGTTCTTGGGCGTCCGGTTGTATGTCCTTTTAACAAATCGCCAAATATCACTCTTCTTGCCTTGGTCGTTGTAAATGGCTATGAAGAGCTTGCCCCCCGGTTTCACCAAGGGGACCATATTCTCCAAAGCCTCCCACATTGCTCCCGTGTGATGCAATACTCCCCATGCGTAGACCATTTCAAACGTCCCCGGGTTGCGCAAGTAGGATTGATCCAGGGCGGAGCCCCGTTCAATCTGCCAATCTGGATCCCCCGGGAAAAAGGTGTTCTTCAGTTGGAGCGCGCAGGCGACAGATTGTGGATCAAAGTCAAAGGAGAAAACCCTGGCTCCAAGCCTTCGAGCTGCGAGGCTGAAAAGGCCACTCCCGCACCCAACATCCAGGAAGGTCTTCTGATTGAGATTCTCGATCGCGAGCATGCACCGAAGAGAGGCCTCTGCTTGGAGAATTCGTTTTTCATCGAGGCTCCGGAGGAAGCGTTGCCAATTCCTGCCGAACTCGAACCGTTCCTGGTCTGCTGCGGTGGTGCCAAGAGTTATAGAATGTACAGGCATTTATCGTTTAGAAGTGAATCAGATGCTTCATAGGGTCTGAAGAGGGCCGGTTTCCTGCGAGATCAAACTAGGAACCGCTGGGTGCCGGGGACCTTCTTTCTTGCGCAGCCCGCTAGCCCAGTCCAGAAAATTCTTCAAATTCAATTCCCCGTCGTAGTCGCGGTGCACCCGGCCGAAGCCTGCCTGTGCAATCCTATTTCTTTCCTCTTCGTGTTCCAGGTAGTACTCGATCTTTTCAATCGCATCCTCGATCGAGTCGTAGAAAACAGCTTCTTTATCCGGCTCGAAGATCCGCGCATGCGCATTTAAACCCGCCTTGTCGCAGAGCAACATCATCCCGTGCGCCGGGGCTTCGTACATACGCATGTTCCCCGTCTCCCTCGGTATCATAGAGAGGTGCATGTTGATGCCTATCTTGGTGCGGTAGTAAAGACTAGTCCTTTCCTGGGCCGAGATTGCACGGACTCGGGTCCATAGTGGCCGCCTTCCCTTCACAATACGAGCAAATCCGCCGTACCCGGCCAGGGGCCACTTTCCATGAATCCTGAATCTGGAACCAAATCGTTGCTTGAGCTTGATCAGCCGGTCTACTTTTGGCCCGTATTGCTGGCCGACATAAATCAAATCGATATCTCTCTCTCGGAAGAAGCTCTCGCCGCACCGAAGAGCCTCCCTGCGTGCCGCAATCAGGGGCCATAAGTTCGCTTCGTCGGCCACCTTCCCTCTGAGTGATGCCTGAGGCAACCAATCAAGTCTGGGTGGAACCTGCGGCAACCAATAGGTCTGTTTACACCCCCAGCGCTCCAGCGCCGCCGGAAAAAGAGTAGTCTCATTGAAACTAGGAGTGATATAAAACGCGCCGTCGAACGCCCACAAGTAAGGAATCCCTCTCACGTACGTGGACACGGGCTCGTCGACAAACCCTAGCACTTTGATCGGCTTCTCCAATTCGTTGTATAAGATTTCGGGATGGACCGGGTTATAGTTATGGAAAACAACCAAGTCAGCGTTTTTGAATTTATCAACGAAATCACGAAGAAAACGCATGTACGAGGGATTTCTGTTCCTATACATCTCGTCGATCCATTTCGCCTCGTAGAGTAGGCCAAACACCTTGGCCACCCCGCGCGGCGAAGTACCCTTCTGAAAGTAAGGCACAGGATCGAGACTATCGATCGAATAACCGTGGAAATTTTCCATGCGTGGAAAATGAAATACGCAAACCCTCTTCATCAGCCAACCCTTGTCCCCGCAGAATGAGCAGCCTCAGCCTTTTCTACTATCACTTCAATGCCTCCACACCCACTCTCCGGATCCGGCGCAATTTTGCTTGCAGACGTGAGGCCAGTCGCCCCAGCACTATAAACAGATCCCGAAGCTTGCATAAGTTCCTTATCAGAATTTCGCCAAGGAATCGCGCGGACTGCACTGTTCATAGCTTATTGGGTCACCACATCCTTCTCCTTCGCAAACTCAGAATCCCAGAACTCAACAGACCGCCCATTTCCTATGTCCGGCTCACTGGCGCTAATTCCCACTCGCGAGTTGAAAAACCCTAATCTAACCGATACCAGCACCGTGGCAAGTGCAGAGATTTATTGGTTGCAACGTTATCTCTATCCAAAGGGTGAGGAAACTCGTGCTTATCTTTTGTGCGACCCACTCGATTCTTGTTGTAGAAAGTGAATTCCATAACTCTTGGAACTTCGATCTCACCTTTTCTCACGCTACCGCAACAATTATTTGGATGGATATGCGCCACATGAAAATGTCTTAATACTCTTTCAAAGCATGCTTTATAGATGCGGTAAATCAATGGATCGAACATTTTATGAAGATAGTGAAACTCAATAAGCATGATTCTGAAGCTACTCAACACGTCAGCCGGCGTGCTAATTAGTGCCTCATATTCGGATCCCTCAACATCCATCTGCAGAAGCAGATCCCCCTTATAATCGTTCAGGTATCTTTCCTTCCAAGACTTGAGTGTAAAGAAGATGTCTGTCTCATTGGCGCCAAGATATTTCTTATCAAATGTGAATTCTGGTCTCTCGATCGGAGGACGATCAATGGAATAATCTGCAAGAAAGGACTTTATGTTCAGGAGCGCTAAGTGATTCTCAAAATCCGCAGATGCGCCTACCCCAGGGGAAAAACAATACTTAATCCCTTCGAGGTCGTCCGGGAGCAAGTATCCGCCATCCCGATCGCTGCCAATTCGAATTAAATCTTTTCCGCAATTCTGTGGTTTTAACTTTGTGATTAAATCAAGGACGTTAGCGCTCTCTATTTGTCCTGTTAGAGTCACACCTGCTGCGAAGGCGGCGTCTTTAATAAATTCCATTAGCATTCTTTTAAGTTGTGGGCCGGAGTTTTTCATTCAACTAAGGTGCTGCGTCCGATCGGAAACTTGGAACAATATCATCATTTTGGTGGCGACTACACCAAAGTAGCTCAAAGCTCTCACGCCGCTGTATAATTTGGTCATGTGGTCGCCCCTGCTTCGCTCAAGAAGCCTCGCATTGGCTGGAGTTCGCTCTCTACTGTGGTACACACCGTTTCGGCACTACATGTATTACAGGTACAGTTATAGTTTTACGCCAGAACAGCTTGCCTTCTTTGTAGGCTGTATCAACGACACCAGAGGAGTTGACGGCGACATTTTCGAGATCGGCTGTGCTGCCGGACAGACTACCTGTTTTCTGAATCGGCACCTCCAGCTATCGGGCATCGCCAAGGATTACTATTGCATTGATACATTTCACGGGTTCACCTCTGAGGACGTTATCTTTGAGGTTACCGAGCGAGGAAAGAAGTGGAACGATTTTACCGGTTTTCGCGTCAATCGGCTGAAATGGTTTATGTATACGCTGAAGCAAAACGGTTGCTACCGCGCGTCATGCATTCAAACCGACGTTCAGAGGTACAGGTTTTGCCGCCCCATTAGCTTCTGCCTGCTCGATGTTGACCTCTACCGCCCCACGCTTTACGCTCTGCAAAACATCTGGCCTTTACTCTCGCCCGGTGGAATCATTGTGGTCGATGACTGCAAACCGGCAAACCAGTTCGATGGAGCGCTTCAAGCTTACATCGAGTTCACAGAGAGCCAGAAGATCCCGCGACGATTTCTAATGGACAAATTGGGATTAATCCAGAAGGGATCTCCCTCTGGGCTAAAGCTTGGGATGGGGAATTAGGATCCAAGTGATTGACTTCTTCAAAGACTGAAACGAGTAAATTGCAGCCCTTGCCGCGGATGCGGGCGCCAAGCAATCCGATCCACACTCCCGCCGTAATCTCGAGAGTTTATCCGCTCACCGTGCTGTAGAAGCTCTTCGTATTGATCCTGATCCCCCATCCTGGCGGGCCATAAATTGGTTGTAGATCCACGCATAGGTTTTCTCCAGACCCGTGCGCAGGGGAATGTGCGGCTCCCACTTGAGATATTTCTTGATCAGAGTGTTGTCGCTGTTCCGCCCGTTAACTCCATTCGGAGCATTCAAGTTGTAGTTGCGCTTCAATTTGATCTCTGCGATATCCTCGACAATATCCACCAACTCGTTGACACTAACGGCCTCGCTTGAACCCAGATTGATGGGCTCCTCTATGTCCGAATTCATGATCAGGAAAATTCCTCTGACGCAGTCGTCAATGTACATAAAACTTCGGGTCTGAACGCCGGTGCCCCAGATTTCGATCTCACGTTTGCCATTCAACTTCGCTGCAATCACTTTTCGGCAAATTGCGGCAGGGGCCTTCTCCCGGCCACCGTCCCATGTCCCCCAGGGACCGTACACATTGTGAAACCGCGCTACGCGCGTGTACAACCCGAAATCTTCACGGAAATGCCGGCACATCCGTTCCGAAAAGAGCTTTTCCCAGCCATAGCCATCTTCAGCAAGAGCCGGATAAGCGTCATCTTCCTTCAGTAGGGGTGCTGCGAAAGTCTTCTGCTTGTCCGCATTGTAGACGCAGGCGGAAGAAGAAAAGAAATATCGTTTCACTTCATTCTTTACAGCTGCCTGCAGCATCTGAGTGTTGATGAGCACGGAGAGCATGCAGAGGGCCTTGTTGTTCTCTATGAAGCCCATGCCCCCCATATTTGCCGCGAGATTGTAGATATCGTGAGCGCTTTTTGCGGCTGTTTCGCAATTTTCTTTGATGTTCAGGTCCAAAGATAAGTTCTCGACATCATCAAATCTTTGATGCCATTCCTCGAGAGGCTTGATATCTACCGCCCGGATCCGCCTGCAGCCCTGGGCACGAAGTGACGCAACCAGGTTTCCCCCGATGAATCCGCCCGCACCGGGGACGACAATCAGGTTTTCGTTTTGCAAAATCGCTCTCCTCCGCTCATTTCGCCCAAGAGCCACTTTATCTCAAAGAAAAGAATGGAGTACCATTTTTACGGCCGCCCAACGAATTCATTCATTCGGACTAACCGTAACCATCGTTCCATTTTTCAAGTCAGGTTAAGTTCGCCGGACTTGATTAGTACTGATACTAGCAAAGCTCTTGATGGTCGAGCTCGATCGCTGTTTTGCCTGGTAATGCACCAGAAGAGCGATAGTTACCCACCAGGTTAACTGTTCTTTAAGGACAAAAAGTAGAACACCATCACGGAAATAGACAAAGAATGCCAGCACAACCCACCAATACACCAGCCATCCCACAGCATCTTCAGGCTCAGCCGGTTTGACGCGGATATGAATCCACTTATAAAAAAGGCCCAACACAAAGAACAACGCGAACATCCCCATATACCCGAAATTGACCAGCAAATAGCCGTGAAGTCCCAGAACCTCCCCAAAGGGATCGTCATCGTAAAACGCGTGTCCCAAGAAATATTCACTTACTTGACCATACATATGGCGCGTTCTTTTGAATCCAAAAAGCTGTGAGGGAAAGAAATCGCGTGGCAAGTTAACGATATCAGTTAAAAATCCGAATTGCCAAAGTGAGGCTTTCTGCACCCCCACATAATGGATAAAGGAGTCCGCCAGTCCCTGTGATGCGTTATCGTAGGCTAACTCAAGCAGCGCCCACTGATTTGCATCATTGTCGCGGGCGATTTGAAGCAGCGTCGGCGCATTCTCAATGGGATCCATAGCGCCTATCATCGACCCCAGACCCGCAATAACAAAAATCAACGCAAAGGCTACCACTGTCACCTTCTTCACCCGCCCGCCCGCCGATGCGTACACTAGATAACACAGCAGGATAGGATAAATAAATGGACGCCGCCCTCCGGTAGATAAGGCATAAAAGACAAAAAATACGCAGGCGCAGAACAGAAACACTTTGTCGCGCGCCGTTATCGCTGTTCTTCTCACCCTTTTCCCGATGATGACGGCAAGAAACAAAACAAAGGCATCCGCTGAGAATTGAGAAAAGTGTCGGTAAAAAAGGTATTTACCTTCGAGGGCAAATTCCCCGGATCTTACTTGACTGGCCATCGAGATGGCTTGAATTACTCCTCCAATTTGTACAACGTAGATGACCGCTGTTAAAACGCCCAGGAGGAAAATAATTTTAGCGACATACACGGAATCCTCGAGGGGAAAGTGATTTCTTCCGTCGCGAACGGCTGACTCAGAACGATTTGAAGATTTCACCCAATACCCGAGGCAAAATAAAACATAAGAAAATAATAGCGATAATGCTGTAAATGCATCGCCATGTCCGAATTCTTCATAAGCGTACTTCTGCCTTACAACGTCTGCCCCGAGACATGTCACGTTGATCGGCACAAACACAAACAGAACAAAGTAATAGCAGTTGAAAACCGTCATTGCATCGATGGGCCTACCACTAGAGTGGCGACGGAACTCTAAGGCAGCAATCAGAAGGCCCAGTATGATGTATATAGCGATGGTCAATGTAATTCTAATTTCGGAGACTGCCCAGGTTTATAAGACGACATTGTAATTGAGGCCTGTCATTTTCATGATCTGTCAACCCCAGCTACGCTTGTGGCTCCTAGTTTTAGCGGGGAGCATTACACAGCAATCCCTTTTGTTCGACTGGTATTTCCAAACCTTCGGAGGACCATGAGCACCAGGGCCATGGCCGAAATCGTAGCTACAATGGACAGGCCCAAAGCAATGCCCACGGCTCCCAGTCGTCTTGAGAGCGCCCATGCCAAGGCACCCGATGCAAGAACGGAGAGGGAGCTATTGATAGCGACAACGCCGTAGGCTCCTTGGGCCACCAGCAGTCGCATCGCCAGCATACCTACCAACGCACCAGGAATTTGGATTAGGTAAGCACGCTGGATTTCCGCCACCAGTTGGGTATCTTGGGCGCTGAACGCGCCGCGCTGATATACCAATGCCACCAGCGGCTCCGAAAATGCCATCAGAGCCAGCACCAGCAAGGCTCCTCCCCCCAGAAGCACCAGCGCGTAGCGGCGGAACGCGCGTTGGCAGCCGACATCATCCCGCCGCGCAAGCATTTCCGAGAAGAAAGGTAGTACGGTTACTCCTACCGCTGTTACAAGGATTCCGCTGAGCATCGCAGGCAGTTTGAAGGCGTAACCCATAGCCGCTATCGTGCCCTTGCCCAAGCCCGAGGCAAGGCCCTGTTCAATCATGGGACCAAACGAGAGTACAAAACTGCCTCCAAGCAGTACCGCCGAACCATTGGCCATGCGGCGGATTTCCGGGGTTAGAAGTATGGGGCCTGGCAGGAGTGACGCCCCACCACGGTAGAGCTGCCAATGCAGCGCAATCCACTCCAAGAGTGAGCCAAGAACTAAACTCACCACCAGCGCGTGGACATCGCCGCCGCCCGCAACCAGGACGATGGCGATGGTCACAAAGGTGGTACATGCCGGTACGAGCGCGCTGGGCAGGAACCGCTTGTCTGCTTGCAACGCACCTTGGCCCAAGAGGTTTAGACCAGCCAGAAAATAGTACGGAACCAACCACAAAAACATGGCGCGGACGACTTCTCGCTGGGCGGGATCAAATCCATAGCCCACGATGTCGATCATCCAAGGCAACATGGCCAGCCAGAGAAGGAGCGCCGCTGCCATTGCCACTAGGGTCCCGGTTGCCGTGGATCGGACAAAAAGAGCACTCGCGTGCGTCCCTCGTGTTTCACGCACCTCGACGAGTAGCGGGATAAACGCGGTCTGGACAGCGTTGAGTAAGAGACCCAGGGGCACAACGATAAGCATGAGCCCCATGAGGTAGGCGTCCATGGCCCCGCTCACCCCGAAGGCTGCGGCGACCACCGCTTCCTTGACGAAAGCCGCCAATTTTACGCCGGCGGTGACGGTGGCGAAAAGCATCGCTGCTCGCGCCATCGGCTGGGTAAAAGCACGGCGGGCAATACTTTCTAGCCTGAAATGAACCGATTGAAGGGCACCCATCAGGGACGCTGCCACGGTCAATCGTGCCCTTTTTCACATTCTACATTCAGGACAAGCACGCCTGATGTTTTGTCCATATGAGGCACCTAGGCTTGAGAATAGTCATCCATATCAGCTTGTTCGACTTTTCTCCAATTATACTGGCGGACAGAAACAGATGCAGCATCTTCCAGGTGTCCGCGCAGCGAAGCGAAGTCAAAGATGTTGTAATGAATATTGTTCGCAACCCGCATCTTGTGTATAAATATCGGGATCAGGGCGACATCCCCTTAGCAACCTCGCGTTGGCTTCTTGCAGCATCATAATAAGCTTTAAACCAGGCGACAAACTTCTCCACGCCTTCTTTAAGCGGTGTGTGTGGCACAAAGCCGACCGCTTGGCGCAAATCCTCTATATCCGCGTGTGTAGCGACGACATCCCCGGCCTGCATGGGCAGCATGTTCCTGACCGCCTTCTTGCCAACTGCGTTTTCAATTGTTTCGATGAGTGTCATGAGCTCCACAGGCGTATCGTTGCCAATATTGTATAACCGGTATGGCGCATCGCTGCTGGCGGCGTCGGGGGCGGATCGGTCGAACGATGGATTAGGCATTGGGATTCTATGCAGGACTCGCACTACACCTTCGACGATGTCGTCAATGTAGGTGAAGTCGCGCTGCATCTTTCCATGGTTGAATACGTCAATCGGCCTGCCTTCAAGAATGGCTTTCGTAAAGAGAGACGGGGACATATCCGGCCTGCCCCACGGCCCGTAAACCGTGAAGAAGCGTAGTCCGGTGGTCGGAAGGGCATATAGATGGCTGTAGGTGTGAGCCATGAGCTCATTGGATTTCTTGGTCGCGGCATAAAGGCTTATTGGATGATCTACGTTGTCGCGGACGCTGAATGGCATTCTGATGTTCGCGCCATATACGCTTGAACTGCTGGCATACACCAAGTGCTCCACCCCATTATTGCGGCAGCCCTCCAGTACATTCAGAAAGCCCACGATATTGCTGTTGATATAGGCATGGGGGTTCTTCAGCGAATAGCGCACCCCGGCTTGCGCGGCGAGGTTGACAACGCGCTGCAAGCCCGCGTGGCCGAACAGATCTTCTATGCGGACTCGGTCGGCCATATCCAGCTTGACGAAGCGGAAATTCGGAAACGGGGTAAGCTGCTTCAGGCGATCTTCCTTCAAGCGGACGTCATAGTAATCATTAAGATTATCGATGCCGACCACCTCAACGCCCTGCTCCAGCAAGCGGCGACCGACGTGCATACCAATAAAGCCGGCCACGCCCGTAACCAATATCTTCATTCGTTCCTCACGCTTTGAACGTCAGGCTCCTCTTTGACTCTTGTACTGGCTGCACGTCCGCGGCGTCCACGTCCACCGCGAAGGCGCGCTGGATGAGCCCGATGGAGACGACGAACCGGAACTTGTTTTTTTTGCACCGCAGGATCCCTTCGAAACCGGCAAGGGGACCGAAGACGATGCGCACGCGGCGGCCGACGGTGAGAAAAGGGTGTGGTTCGGCGTGCAACTGATCGGCCAGTCCGGAGCGCAGAATCTCAACCTCTTCATCAAATAACGCGGTGGGTAATCCCCCAAAGCCGATCAGTCGCACCACGCTTGGAATCTGCAGCACGCGCAGGCGGTCCTGCAGTGCGAGGCGAACGAAGATATAGCCAGGAAAGAGTGGCACGGTTAGGCGAACCCGGCGGTCTTTCCAGCGGCGCACGCAACTGTAAAGCGGAAGAAAGTGCTCTACCTCTCGCTCCCCCAGTTCAACCGCGACGCGCTTTTCATGCTTTGCGCAGGTGTACGCGGCGTACCAGCGCGCCTGCGACATGGCTTGCTCTTGCTCCCGCAAGTCTGCGGCGTTTTGCTGTTGCTCCAACACATTCGTCGCGCTTCCCGGTATCACCGTCGAACTCGCCACGCATCCTCCTCTCCGGGTGGCCTTATACAGCTTCGCCCTGTCACTTACAGGGCGTTATGTGACCTAACCCTTTATTTTACAAATGCTTGCGGACGACTCTAGCGATCAGCCGACCCATCTGACGATGGGCGATGACCGCCGAGTCCAATCTCTGTCTCTTGTGCTTTCGATTCGGGGGCGTATCCATTTCGTGACGCCCACGGCATGCGCGCTTTCACCGCGCCCGCAACTTCCAGCGCCAGAACCTTCCGCGGATCCCGCGCATCGACTTCCTCCCACCGCGCCGCTCCCAGCACCCAAACCACAGACAACGCCAAAACTAGAAACGTGCCGAGAAACATGATCACCAAGCGGTGAGGAAACGATTTCTTCTCCGGGATTCTGGCCGGATCCAGCACCTTGACGCTGGGTGTTTCTTTTGCCTCTTGCACTTTGGCAAGTTCGTATTGTTCGGTCAGCAGTTCGTAGACGGTTTCCTGGATTTTCGCGCGACGGTAATAGTCGGCGTACTTCGCTCCGAGCAACGGTAGACTCCGAATTGTGGGATATGGCAGACCACCGCCGGCCTTAGCGGCGGATGGATCCCCTGCCTGCTCAGTGGATGCGCCGGCGCCATTCACGCCGTTTGCCTGCGTACCACCGAGCTTTTCGAGCTGTCTGCGAAGTTCCGCGACCCGAGCCTTCAGAGAGAGGACGCGGGCGTTTTTGTCGGTATAGATCTGCCGGAGCCCCTCCAGCTGTGATTGCGCGGCGATCATCTCGCCGGCAATTGTTCCCGCCGCGTCCAGCATCGCCTTTCCCTCCTGCTGGATGTCGAGAGTATTGTTCTTGCTGGAGAACTGCGCGAGTTGGTTGGTGGCATCATCCAAGTCTTGCTTCGCGACCTTGAGGCGCTCTTCGAGAAACTCGCGTTCACGATGCGCGGAAGAAGTCGAGAGCTCGGAAACGCGCGAATTCAATTGGTCGACATAAGCGCTCGCGAGAGCCGCGGCCCGCTGCGGACTGCGATCAGTCACGCTGATGGTGATAATGCCGCTCTTCTTATCTTCCGAAATCGATGAGTTTTCATCCAGTGTCGTCCGCGCGTCGATGACAAGCCGCTTGCCGTAAACTTTCTTCAAATCAAACTGCTGTATGAGACGATCTTGAGAAGTTTCGCTCCTCAAGACGCCGATAAATAGCGCACCCGAACTCTTGAGCCCGAGCAAGTCGCCCGCTACGCCTGCCAAGCCCCCTCCGGCCTTCGCCGCCATAGCCGCCATCATGGCCATGCCCGAAGTAGACTGCGGATCGGGCGGCATGAGTTGTGTAATGGAGGTGTAGGACTTAGGAATCAGGAACGCGACCAGAGTTGAGACGAGCAGTCCGACTGCCACAGCTCGGAAAAAGAACCGGCGACGTCCCCAAAGTAGACGTAGCTGTTCCGCTTGCCACTCGCGCGAATCCTCGAGCGGCATTGCCGGCAGCGAAACGTCTCCCGTGACCGGCTGTACCGCCTCAGGCTGCTGTTTGGTGGCTGTCTGCGTCACGTCTCTCCCTGTCTCCGTTCTTTCCTTGCATACCGCATTCACGCCCGCTCACTTCCACGATCGAGGCCAGAACGTGAGCTGGATGGAAGTCGTCACGTTCGATCTAGGTAGCGGGTCCAATACTGGATAGTTCCACTTCTCATACTGCACCGACCCCGAAAGCATGACTGCGCTGCCCACCCAAAAGTCTGCTCTCAGCCCCCCGTCGTTCAACGTTCCTCCCTGTGGAAGATACTGCCCGGATACCTTCTGGTGCCGGTAGTTGAACTGAATCTTGTTGCGGGACGTGAGCCAGTATGTGCTCGAAGCCTGCTCGCCCTGTCCAGCTCGTCCCAACCAACTGCCGACGAGATTGCCTAGGTTCGTGTAAGAACCATCCGGATATTCAGCGTTCACATAAAAGCATCCATTACAGCCCGGGAAATCCGGAGGTACCGTCGACCCGCCTTCCACCCGTAGGTCAAGCTTAGGAATCCCTGGAATCCGAGCCATATATATGCCCCCTCTGATCGCGGACTTGCGGGGGTAGCCCAGCGGAGAAAACTCATCTTCATCAAACGCATCGCCGTAGAATGTCAACCACTTGCGAAGCCCGGGAACCCTGTAACTGAAGTCCACACCCGAGCGCCGATCCCCCGGATCATCAACGCCACCTTGAGTGGGGGCATTCCCGAGAGAGTAGCTTCGCAGAAAAGTGTGCAAAGTTAGCGCGCCCGGGCCGCCGGCAAAAACAGTCGTAGACGAAACGCTAAACTCAAAGTTCGGTGTAGGCTTCAAGCTAATTTTTTGTCCTTGCAGGTAAGGCTGCCGATCTAATGGATGACCAAACTGCCCCACGATACCCGTGTTGGTGTGGAAAACAAATTGATGGCCGTCGAACTGCCCGAGAAACCACTCCACGCGGATGGGACCCAGCCAACCCAAGACACTGGGGAGCTTGAATGGTGAGACGCGATTAATTCGGAACATGTTCAACGGCTCGGCGTTGTCGCTGAACATCAGTGGCCCGCCCTCGGTAGGGCTCCACCACAGGCTTTGTTTTCCGAACGAAACCTGCCAGTTCTCGAAGTTCATCCCGACATACGCGTCGAGCAATCGAACTCGATTGACGGCAGAAAACGGCGTAGCAGGCGGAACTCCCGGAATGTTATCGACCGAAGCGATGAATTTTCGCGCGCCATCGGCTTGAGCTAAAGCTGATGGGGAGTGCTGATATTCAGCGCGTACGTAGCCGACCCAACGCCCAGCCGTTGTCCAAGCCGAAAAGCCATCAACGGAGTTGAACCCTTCCTGATACGGCCTGCGGAAATCGTTTATTAGCGTCTGCCCAAAATGATTGCCGTCGGTCAGCGGCTCACCGGAGACTCCCGTAACACGCGCGTAGACAGATTCGACGCGCCCGCGAAAACGTCCGTTGCCGCCCCTTCCTTCGATTTCGTCGCGGAATTCCGTTTCGAGCAGGCGATATATCTTCTCCGCCTCAGGCCCACCTCGACCTTCTCCATCTACCGACTCGGAAGCTTCTTGCAAGAGTCGAACGCACTCATTGCGTGTCCAAGGCTTCATCCCTGCGAATCCACTGTCGATTAAGCCCATGGCTGCGAGGCGGTCGAGGGCCGGATAGATCCAGCTATCGAGCGGAACGTATGGAGATCCCTGATTTGCAGGAGAGGAGTTCCCATCGCCCCGAAAGAGTTGGCTGATCGATCTCCATTCCCCGCCGCCGAGTTCCGAATCGTGATGCCGGCTGTAAATGTTCTGCGCGATGAGATTACCCATCACGCTGCCAACGACCACGTCCGAAGGAAAGTGTCTATGAGCCTTCACGCGGGAGAAGCTAACCAAAGAAGCCAGGCCATAAGCCATGATCTTGGTGAGTGGACCGGGATATTCGTGCGCGACGACTCCCGCCACGGACCATGCAGTTGCGGCATGCCCCGAGGGGAAGGAGGTGCCACCGCTCTGAAAAAATGGTCCGCTGCCATCGCCTTGATACGGTCGTTCGCGCCGCAGCGAGTACTTCAATCCCTCGACCGCTACCCAGCTATTTACGGCCGCCTCACCGGCCAGAAATCCGGTCTCGCTCCAGTGCTCGTTGTGTTTCACATGACCCAGCACCCACATTCCGCCTGCACCACCGACAAGTGCTGCCACACCAGCATTCGAAAGTGTCTTGTAGTGACTAATCGTCGTCGGATTCTGCGACAGGTGCTTGCTGAAATCGCGATCCGTCACGAAAAGCCCCGCCGTAATACCGCTGAGCGGCACAAGCCACTCGGTATCAGAAAACCGCAGTTTCGCGGGACTTGTCCAGATTTGTCGTTGATCGTCCACGAACCTTCCTACCAATCCCATCCGCGTCCCCTCAGACGTTTTTCCAATCGCGTTTGCATCCGGCGCCGAATTCGTCCCAGAAGAATCGTTGTGTTTCGCCGGTGCGGTTTCCGATGCGACGGCTCCCGCTCCTTGTTCCTGCGCAGAGCACACACTACCTGTGTAAATGCTCACCGCGAGCACCGCTCCGAGCATCCAGACTTGGCGTCGCATCGTCATTCGTACTCACGGAATCGCAATGGCCGCTGCCAGCGCTCCCGCCTCGGCAACCTGCGCGATCGCCGCAATGTTTTTCCAAGTATTTCCGCCAAGAACGACCTTTTCGGGCACTACGATGGTGTCTCCGGGACCAACGGCAGCAGAGAGCACGCTGCCCGACCACAGCCTACGCTCCTGGCCTGTCGCAACGGAGCCGTCCGCGCGAATGATAAAGATGGCGCCCTTGTTTGCAAGTTGCGTGGCGCCGCCCGCGCGTGAGAGATACCAGCCAGCGTTTCTTCCCGGCATATAAGTGAGCGCATTGGCGTTGTACACCTGACCCGCCACGATCACCGCACCCGGCTGCTTGGGAATCGTGAGCGAATCGCCGGCGCGAAGCTCGATATCGTCGGGCGAACCCGCAAAGTCTTTGCGGTCCGAGCGAAGATGGATCACCAACCGCCCCGAAACGGGAGCCTTACGGAGTGCCTCCAGCGTGCGCTGGCGCTGCTGGATGGCGGCCTGTTGCAGTGCGGCTTCTTCCGTTCCGGTCGTGGATGCCGAGGTCTTCACCACCGTCGACTCCTGCTCGAGCCTCTGGATAATCTCCTGGCGGCTCCTCTGCTGAAGTTCGCGCACTTCATTCCGCTCGAAGACAGCCGCTCTGGGATACGCTGTCGGCAGCAGTCCGCCGGCGCGTTTCAGCAACGAACTCAAGCGCTCACCGGGACGAATACCGTATACGCCGGGCCTGTGCACCTCACCACGCACTGAGACGACCGCGCCAATGTCACTCCAATTAGCCTGTTGGGGGACGGTCAACACATCGCCGTCGTGGAGCGGCAGATTCTGGTCTTCTTTTCCTGCGAGCGCCGCAGCCAGGTTCAAGTCCTGATGTCCAGCCTGCACGCGCTCCCCGGACGAATTAGAGATCGCATAATGCGTGAGATCGCCTGCGTCAGGATTTGCGCTGCGCAACAGCCCTCCCGCGGACTGCACCAAGTCTGAAATCCGCATGTTTGCCGCGAGCGGATAGCGGCCTGGCCGAGCCACGTCGCCTCGCACCAATACGCTCGCAGGAGAGACTTGCAGCGGCTGGCGGTGCACCAGGATCCGGTCGCGCGGCTGGACCAAAACATTATTTAAAGGATCTCCAGTGAGTGCGTCGTTCAAGTTGATACTGAAGACTCGTGTGGTCCCATCCGGCTGCCGGCGAAATAGCTGTCCCGAATCAAGCCACGCATCGGGTGTCACGCCTCCGGCCTGA
>Ga0099829_10000128_pt1 | contig 37022 bp, 42 predicted proteins | sample CZO8metaG_3_FD_79336 | JGI IMG/M metagenome (GOLD analysis project Ga0099829, IMG submission 79336) | Vadose zone soil microbial communities from the Eel River Critical Zone Observatory, Northern California, USA - CZOApr15con2H2.8 metaG | ecosystem: Environmental > Terrestrial > Soil > Vadose...
CCCTACCATGAAGAAAACCCACACCAGTAGCAAGCCAGATGAGACTGAACAAGAGAACAACTCCGCCAATGATCAATCCGAACGTGGTCACCAATGAGCCTATAGTGGATGCCCGTACCAGTGGCGAGACTAGAGCGAAGAAACCGATAATCAATAGACTGCCTAAGAGCCCAACAATTCCTATCAAAATCTCCAGAGCAGCCAGTATCGTAATGCCTGCCGGGCGAGAAGACCTCTGAACCATGGAGACAATTTGAGAAATGGCGAAGTGTTAAGGAGACTGTTACTTAGAACTCAGTTTAGTAGGTCAGCCGTCTACAGAAAGATATCCGGGAACTTATTGATTCGAAAGTACGCTATCTGCCTTGACTCATCCCTGTGGGGGCATTGGGGAAGAACCCATCGTCGAACCTCCCTTGCCAAAGAACGCCTTGACGTGTGGCCTAGTAAGATAGTAAATTATCAATAGACCAATAACCAATCCGAAGGCATTGCTGTAGGCACCAAACGCAATCTGGGCAATGTCAAGGACTATGCTGATGGCAGTAACTATGATTCCAACGGTCCAAGCCCAGCCCTTGCCTCCAAAGTATCCGATTCCTACAGCGAAGTACAATATTCCCAGAACAAGTATTACCGCGCCGAGTGCGAGTAAGATTACAGCGAGTGTTCCCGCACCAACGGAAGCTAGCCCGGAATAGCCAGCATTTGAAAGAGCATTTGTAAAGGCGGAGCCCGCGTAGGTTCCAATTACAAGTCCGAGACCAATTGCAGCTACTCCACCAACGAGCAGTGCTATCCCTCCAAGTATCGCAAGGACGCCTAGAATAGTTACGCCGGTCGGTCTGCGCGGTTTCGGTTGCATGAAGACCAGTCTATTTTATCGTATATAACACATTCGACAAAGTCGACTTTTAGGCGATTTTCGAAGGAATATCCTAGAATCTTCCCGGTTTCAGGCTACTGACGGTAGGTTTTGTCTTTTTCATGCGGTTCAATTCAGCTTGATGCGAAGACTGAGCTCCGGAGTCGTAGCGTAATTTGCCAGCAAGAAAAGTTGGACAGCAAACGGGCACTGCAAGTTGACCGAGGGAAATCTGGCGAATGTGATGCCTTGTAAGGAATTGTTGGGAAAAACTTAGCGGCTTAGACGGTCGCGCCGCAACTGGGGCAACGCGTAGCTCCAGCAGGAATACTTGCTCCACAGTTCTTACAAGTCATTCCCATTGAACCCATTGTTTGACCAGATCCCATCGAACCCATCGGCATTGCTCCCATCGGTTGGGAGGGCATCGCCCCAGGCATCATCGCCGGTTTGAAGACAATCGCAAGGATTCCACCGATTAGGCCCAAGAGAAAGCCGATGACCAATCCTCCGACAGCGGTAAACCAGCTGAGTATTGACAAGATCAGAACTATGATTCCCCACATCTTGGCCGAATTCGGATTGGAATACATCATTGCAGCACCGACGATCATGATTAGTCCGAAAATGATCCCTACGACTCCTACGATTGTGACTGCTGTTCCGGGATTGGCTCCGCCGTTGGATAGGTATCCGAAGGACGAGACGACCGACCCGAGAAATGCGATGAATAGTCCACCGAGAATTACGAAGATTCCACCGATTAGGGATAATACCATTGCTGCCGTTGGCTTATCAGCCAAGTTCAGTCGGGGTCAGAGCTTCCCGGAGAATATTTAACACATTCGATAAAATCGCAGTCTGAACGATTTTCGCGAGATTACCGAGTATTTCCGTAGTTCAAGGCTATCTGACGCTGAGTTCCATTGGTTTGGACAGTTGAGCGTCAGCTTAAGGGGACGATGCTCCTGGGAATCTCGGAAAGAAATAGGGTCCCTAGACGAATAGATGTGCGACTTGGGTCGAGGATTTCCTAATTCTCCTTCGGGCGAACCATACAACAGAACCAACGATTGCCACGGCATGATTCCTAGAATCCCGTAAATCCATGGTACCACGCTCGCTGACTCGGTTGTGGGTTTTGATTGCGCCGGACTATTGGACGGTTGCCCAGCTCCGGTTGTTGTGCTACCGGCCCCTGGATTGTACCCTCTCCCAGGGGAACTTGGCCTAGAGTTAGAATCAGGCACGGGGCCAGTGCCAGAGGCTTGACCATTCCCATTATCGGCTCCTGGACCACTGCCAGAATTTGACCCAATGCTTGACTCAGTACTACTGGTCGGTGCTAAACGCTGGCTTAGGTTGAAGGTTGTGCTCGTGAGCTTTAGCGAGGCGTGAACATCGATACCGAATTGCCCGGCATAGGGGTAGTAGGACAGATAATCAGTGCTGGAGCAGTAGCCGCTGACGGGTCGCAGGGCGCTGGCGGGATCAATGTTTCTTGGCCAAATCTAAGGTGGATGTCCGCGATTGCGGCGAGTAGAAGATCGTTGGTCTGATCATAGTTGAAAGTAAGCGCGAATCCGAAGTTGTCGGCGATCGGAAACGAGGAAGTCATAGTCACCATTAGGTCCGGGGGAAGGAGAGATCCGGTCCTAGGAAACGTCAAAGTCCACGCAGACCTAGTTCCGATGCTGCCACCGAGATCGAGACTCGTCGAGCCAGTCACATTGGTTGGAAAAACTAGAACTGGGACCGTGTCGTTGACTTTGAGCGGTCCGTTGACCCACCACATTGTGTGAAGGGGTTGACGCGTCATCGTGAGATCCATGGCCGACGTGGTCGAACTCCAGCTAGTGCCCGTTGGCAGGGTGGCGCCTATGTTTATCTCGGCTATCTGTAGAGCCTGATCCATTTCTGGCTCGATGAACGGCAGGAAACTGGCTATTCGAGTTGCTAGATCGATGGATTCGTTGAAGCTCCCGGTATGATGCGTGGCTGGAGTAATGGTTTCGCCACTTGATGTTGCTATGTCCCGGGTGACGTTGAGGGTGGCCGTGGTGGAGTTCAGATCAGTGACGGTCCATCCCAAGGTCCCATTGATGGTGAGACTCGGCGAGATCATTGCGATCATTGGGCAGACAATTCCGGCGCTGAGAGTCGAGCTCAGAATTGGTGCACAGGACTGAAGCATTGAGATAGAAACAGATAGAATTTAACTAGTTTGACTGCCCGTATGAAGGGCAGGCGCTGCATTTACAGGGACTGCAACCAGCAGAAGAAGTGTCAATGCTCCCGGGGAGAGGCTAGTTAACCGCATAACTATCCGATGTCAGCTCCTTAGACCTTATCTCACAAAAAGGGTTAACGGTGTTCATCCAATTTGATCATCAATATTCCTGAGGAAATGCGTAGACGAAAAAAGGGAGTTCTCGATGGTCCGCCTAACTAGGCGTAGCTCGGGGGTCCGAGCCCTTAGTCTGCGTTAGGGTTACTTTTTGCTCCAGAGGCCTATGACGTTGCCGTGCGGATCTCCGATGGTGCCCCAGTAGCCCATTCCGCCACCAATGGCCTTCCTCTTCTTCAGTATTCGTCCGCCTAGACTCTTTGCCTTCTGTTGCGTTGCTGGTATGGTGTCAACGTTGACGTAGAATGTGGTCGAGCCCGACTTGATTTTCTTGCCAAGCTGGAAGCCGCCGCCAACGCCGTTCTTAGAGGTCTTGAACATTGCATAGCCATCGCCGAACATTTCGAATTTCCAGCCGAAGAGTCTGGAGTAGAACTTCTTAGTCGCCATTAGGTCCTTCGATGCTAGTTCTATGTGGCCGATTTCTTTTCCCATAGTAGCCCTGTATTGCAAAATATTGAGTTTAAAAATCTACACCTTTCACCCGAAAAACACGCTAGTTGACGAATCCGACGTTCAGGCACTGGTTAGACGCTTCAAAAAGAAGTGTTTGAACCTCGGATCAGCATTTGTACAGACCATTACCGGTCTTCCCGCGAGTTTGTCACTTGGCAACCAGTCTCGCCTGTCAGCGACGGTCATTCCCAATGTGTACTCGCCCTTAGTTTCTACCTGAGCGTGGTACCTTTCGAATTGGAAGAACGATGGCTTGACCTTAACTGCCACAGCCATTGGGTCATGTAGAGCAAATCGGCCATATGTTTTCATGTTATTTTTCAGGATTGAACTTGCGAAAGCAGAGACACGTCCTTTCCGGTTTCTTAGCCAGTTATAGTCACTTTTCGTCAGCTGGACACGAGGATTCATTGTCACGTCGAGGCCCACTGCCTTAACTGGAACGCCTGCTTCGAACACGATTTTCGCGGCTTCTGGGTCCGAGAAGACATTGAACTCTGCCACCGGAGTCTCATTCCCGAATCCATACTTTGTAACGAAGTACGCACCTCCCATCATCACAATCTCCTCGACCATCCCCTTAGCGTCTGGGAACTCTGTTAGGAGCGCCGCAATGTTGGTCAACGGTCCCGTACAAATGATGGTGGTAGATTGTCGCTTGGATGAAGTAAGAGTTTCTAGGATCGCATTGAGCGCGGGTTTGCTTGTAGGACCGAGTTTTGGAAGTGGTAAGTTGGAATCTCCCAGCCCGTCGCTTCCGTGAAAGACTGTTGCCCGAATCGGGTCACGAAAGAGCGGATTCCCTAACCCTCGCGCGACCCAGACATCTGACCTGTCAAGAAGTTCGACGACTCTCAATCCGTTGATTGTTGCTTGTTCGACAGGTACGTTGCCCGAGACCGCGGTAATGCCTGCGACCTCTAGCTCGGGAGATTTTAGGGCGAGTATGAGTGCTAGAGCATCATCGATGCCCCCGTCCATATCGATAATGACGCTGGAGGGTCTTCTCGACCCGGGACCCTTCCTAGAATAATTTCGAAATTTTCTTGGTGGGCAACGTGTCGGCAAGGTACCAGAATTTGAGGTATTGAAGACCAGTCCGATACTGCAACTCTGTAAACGAGTTCACTGCGTCCTCGGCTATGATTGTCTCGTAGCCCCTGAAGAAGGCGTCAGCAGTTGTGTGCCTGACGCAACAGTCGGTATGTAGACCCGAGATAACTAGGGTGTTGGATCCTTTTCCATCGTGAGTTCTCTTGAGCTCGCGTTCCAGTCTAGTGTTGAAGAAACTGCTATAGGTTGTCTTGAGGATCTGAAGATCCTTCTTTCGCGGTCTCAATTCGCCTATAACCCTGGCACCCTTGGTGCCACGCATAGCGTGTTCCCCCCATCTCTCAATCTCGAAATCCTTCCTCGTATGGGAGTCGTTAGAATAGAGCACCGGGACACCTGCACTACGAGCAGAGTCGATGAGTTCCGCGCTACGAGGAATCATCGGGACCGCCCGGTCGCACTTGATCTTACCATACACAAAGTCGTGCAGCATGTCAACGACAAGGACGGCGTACCTTCGGTCATTGTTATACACGTGAGGTGCGACTGCAGTTTCTAGATCGTAGACGTTGATCTGGTCCGCTGGACCTTGTCCATGAATTCTCGCCAAGAACCATCCTGGCACGCGGACCCCGCAGGCATGATTTTAAGATCATTCCTTATCGGCCTCAACCAACCGGGGAGAGAGATTTGGAAGGAAAGGCCGATGTTGTGATCGTTGGCGCAGGAATAGCAGGCTCAGCTCTTGCCTTAGAGCTCCAGAAGAGAAACATCTCGACCCTTCTGTTAGATCGTAGGAAAGGGCTCGATGCGACTCCTCGAGGCATAACCTTCCAGCCCAATGGCCTGGAAGCGCTGGAGAAGATTGGAGTTCTGGACAGCGTCCAGCAGATGGGCTCGGCCGAGAGAATACTCGAAGTGCGAGACTGGAACCAACAGGTTTTGTTGGAAGCCGACTATGGTTTGCTTGACCATCCGCAGAACTATATCATGACGGCTGATGCGGTGCAGGTGGAACATCTTCTCGGGTCCAAGGCTGAGAACTTAGGCGCTCAGACCATCTGGAATACTCGGTTCCAGGAAATCATTTGGAAGGATGGAATTGCCCAGGGACTACGTTGCAATGTCGAGGGTGGACCTTCCGAAATCCAAGCTTCGATAATCGTCGGGGCTGATGGGCCTCAGTCGCATGTTCGGGAAAGCATCGGAGCGACGACAAAGACGAAGAAATATTCGGATTCTTTCATGGTTGGGCTAATCGGGCCAGTTTCAGAGTTGAAGGATAGGGCACGACAATACCAGGCACCAGGAAAGATGCTCGGGATAATGCCCGCAGGCCCAGGAGCGACATACATCTTCTACTGCGTTGGAACTCGGAGCTTTGAAGACTTGAAGAAGGAAGGACTAGGACGTTTCAAAGATGAAGTAACTCAAGCCGCACCTGAACTGGCCGAAGCGTTTGGAATGATGGAGGCATGGACGAGAATCGCATATTTCACTCCCAGTTTCATAAAGGTCGACCCTTGGGTAGGGAACGGCGTGGCGCTGCTCGGTGATTCAGCGCATACATTCCATCCTCATGCTGGACAGGGAGTGAACCTGTCTCTGCAGGACGCACTCGCCTTGGCAGATGTGATAGCAGATGCCCTGAGCGCAGGGGATACTTCAGCGAAGAGATTGTCCCGATACCAGTCGAGTCGGAAAATGTTTGCTGATGTGGTAGGACAGCATGCTCACTATACGTCCACCTATGCGCTCAGCAATAACTGGCTGATCAAGCGACTCAATAGACGGGCACTGAGCAAGATGCAGAAGAATCCGAAGCTCATGAAAAAAGCACTCGAGATAACAGCGGGAGTGTTCACTAAGAAGCCAGGTCTTATCGAGCAGGCAAGAATTGGTGGAATCCTGCCCTAGGTTGCGGTGGGCACAGCGACCACGAGTTCTTCCTCAGGTAGCCTTACGTCCTTGAAGACCGACCAGAAGTAGCCGATCGACGTGAGATAGAGAGCTGTGCACAGGAAGAACGGTAGTGCGAGATAGAGTGCACCGCCAAGTCCCATGACGTAGGCGCCGATTGATGTGCTTAGAGAGTTGGGTAGTCTCCAGAGTGATGCAGTCACAGCGGAAGCCTGCGACCTCTCTTCTGGAGGAACGAGACCCATCAGGAGAGATTGCTCTACCGGATTGGACATCATCATTAGCGCACTTCTCACGACGTAGATCGAGGAAGCTGAGGCGAAGCTAGGAGAGAAGGGAAGGGAGAAAAGGAAAGCCGTCGACGATCCTTGAGTCAAGACTATTGTCTTGACTGTCCCAAATCTTCGCGCTAATCTTGGGGCGGCAAGGTTTGCGAACCCCATCACTAGACTGTTTACTCCTCCGAGAATTGGCGCACTGATATCGTCTACAACTCCGAACTTCAAGAGCGCCCAGCCTGGAATAAGCGGAATGACCATTCCGGCTCCCAGAGCAATCAGAATTCCAGCAAGGGAGTACTGGGCGACAGTCTTGCGAGATCTCTTTGGAATAATCCGAAAGCCCCGATGGTCGGCCCCGGAGGATCTTGACTCGGAGACAGTTAGTGCGATCGCAGGCCCGAGCAGACTGAGCAAGGCTACTCCAAGGAACAGATATCTGTGACCTGTCACAAGATCAATCGCATACCAGTTCTTTAGCAACCCCAGAATGCTCGCGCTGAAGCCGCCGACAGCTGTGCTGATAGTTGATATGAAGAAGGAGAGGCTGAAAGCACTAGTGCGTTTTGCGTCCGTCGCCTTGTCCGCAAGCATCGCTCCCCAAGACGACGCATACATTGCCTCGGAGAGTCCGCATAGAACCGCCGTTCCAACCAGTAGCGGCAGATTTGTCCCAACGAGGGCGAACAGGACCAGAGTGAAGCTTGCTATGACTCCGCCTAAGACTACGAATCGTTTCCTTCCGTAGCGATCCGCCAAACCCCCGAAGAGAAGAGTGCTTGAGGCACTGGTTATACCGATGATTGTGAGAATTATTCCGCTAGTGGCGAAGCTCAGGCCTTCTAGAACAAGATAGATCTGGAGAGTTATCCAAAGGAGACCTGCAACGGCCCAGTTGAAGAAGCTGGCATAGATTAGGAGATTTGCTTCTCGAGGAATACCTCGGAACTCGTCGAGACCCGTAATGATACGCTGGAACAATAGACGAGCCTCGCTGGATTTCTACAACGAACTTGTCCCGGCTTCCACTAAAGGATTGGTCTAGGCTTTCTTGACTGGGATACAATCATACGTGCTCGTGAAGCCCTTGCATCCCATTCTGGAATCGATGGAAAAAGCAGGAAACTGATAGAGAACTGGGGAACGGTTAGCCGAAGAGTAAAGATTTTCCCTTTGCTAGGTCGACTATCCTTTCCAAGCTTGCTGTGACGAAGTAAGTTCCTATTGTGAAAATGTAGACGAGATGGAAGTTTGCTAGAATGCCATTGTTGAGATTGAGCCACATACCAGGGTCGAGACTCAGAGCGAGAAGCATTAGGTATGCTACGGTGAACGATGTGGCGATTGCAGTTCGGACAGCTCCCTTTTTCACAAAGTCGTCCTTGCTCTCGCTCTTACCGTGCAGGACCTGAATGGTAAGAAGGAATGCGAAGAGAGACATTGATCCGATGCCATATGCGGCAAGGGAAGGACCGCCGCGTCCCAAGACTATGAGCGAGAACGAGATTATCGTTGCCGCCAATGTGCCAACTAAGGCGATAACTAAGAACAGTCCTGAATTAAGTGGGAACTTCTTCTGACCGAATGACAAGCCTTGGATTCAGCCACGGCTACAGGCTGGCTTGCACGAGAACAGTTTGTTACCAATCTCTACGAACAGAGGTAAGTTCATTGTCAACACGGGATGTAGCGTGAGGAGCAATTCTTAACGTGCCACAGCCTTGGTCTCGAGTGTCTCCCAAGGAAAGTTGTGATGATGCTCATAGTACTCGACAAGTCCTCCTTCCCGCATCAGACCTCTAAGGAACTCTGGAACCTTGACTGCAGGGTGTACACCGCCATCCCGGGTCGTGACAGACCAGTCTTGCAGATTGGCTTCTATCTCATCAAATTGCTTCACTTGCTTAGAGATTCCCGGAACCTCTAGCGCAGGGAGCCCAATCGCAAAGCAGTTACGATAGAAAATCCGCGCAAAACTCTCCGCAATCACCGCGGCCACGTTAGAATATTTGATAGCGACAGGGGCCTGTTCCCGACTGGAGCCTCCTCCAAAATTCTTTCCGGCGACAAATAGATCTCCAGCTTTCACCTTCTTGTAAAACTCAGGGTCGAATCCGTACATGGCATACTTGGCCATCTCGACGGGATCGTTGGTCCTAGCTTTGAACCGGAACGGGATGATAATGTCAGTGTTCACATCATCGGGCCAGACCCACGTCCGGCCTTTCAGGACACTTGGGCTTGTCATAGGTATCTCCTAGGGTCCGCGATCTTCCCTTCTATGGCCGAGGCTGCAGCTGTCGCAGGGGATGAAAGATAGATCTTGGAGGTTATTGCACCCATCCGTCCTATGTAATTGCGGGGTGAGGATGATATGCAGACCTCGTTCTCCCCTAAGACCCCAAGGTGTGTTCCTACACACGCACCGCATGTAGCATTAGTGAAGACTGCTCCGGATTGCAGAAATATCTCTGCCAGTCCGTTCTTGATGGCTTGTTCGAAAACACTCTTGGATGCGGGGGTGATTACGCATCTTGTTCCGGTTTTGACCTTGTGACCTTTCAGTATCTTGGCTGCGACGGCGAGATCTTCGTAGCGTCCGTTTGTCGAGGATCCGATGAAAGCCTGATCGATCGGTGTGCCCTCGACCTCTCCGACTTCCTTTACCCTATCGACATTTCCGGGCTCTGCAACTTCGGGAACTATCTTTCCAATGTCGATATCGTACTCCTCCTTGTAGATAGCTTTGGACCCCGCGTGAATCTCGTACATTGACTTGCGATTTACCGACCTAAAGTATTCCTGTGTTGATGGGTCTACTTCGAAGATGGAGAGTTTGCATCCGCACTCCATGGAATTGTTGCTGATGCAGGCTCGTGAGGCTATGGAGAGATCTTTGACGGCGGGTCCTTTCCATTCTATGGACCGATAATTTCCTCCGTCTTCCCCAACTGTCGCGATGAAGTGTGAGACTATGTCCCGGGCAAAGACTCCCTTCTTGAACTGGCCTGTAAGGTTGACCTTGATCGATTCCGGGACCTTTACCCAGAGTTTTCCAGAAGCCCATACAGCAGCCATCTCCGAGCTACCGATTCCCGTGGCAAAAGCGCCGACTGCTCCAGCCTGACATGTGTGAGAGTCAGCACCGAAAAGGACCATTCCCGGGACGACATGGTTCTCAAGAAGATGCTGGTGTGAAATGCTTCCTTCTACGAGTCGTACGCCATACTTCTTGACGAACTCCCTCATCAGATGATGAAGATTGGCGACCTTCTCGTCAGGAGCAGGGAACGAATGATCAATAACGAGATGGATTCTGGACGGGTCCCAGACCCTCGGAACACCCATCTCGCCGAACACTTTGATCGCAAGTGGCCCAGTGCTGTCCTGAGCCATCGCGAGGTCCACGGGCAGTACAGTAATGTCTCCCGGGCGATGGATCTTCTCGCCACCATCGGCTCGGACGCTAATGATCTTCTCCGCAAAGGTCAGCGAATCGTCCTTCAGTATGTCTTGACGCAATGGGGTTCTGAGGCGGGCGGGAATCTGGTCGCTATTAAACGTGAACGTAGAACCGAGACGATGGGGCCATCTTAGGAGCCGTCAGCGCTTCTTCCCATAAGAAGTCTGAAAGTTTTTGAGTTTGAATAGACCCATAATGGGTATCATAAGACCCGTTTTGTGAGAGTTGTTGCGTATGGCTGAGAAGAAACGCTTGCCTCCATGGGAGGAAGCAAAGCTTGTCTTCAAAATGCAAGAGGAGACTCGTAAGCGTAAGCTTCTGGAAGAAGACATGCAGCGGCGTCGAGGACGCGCCAAGCGTGTCGGTCCAAATACCTCTGACGAACTCGAAGAGAACAGGAAGCGGCTAAGAGCGTTAGAAAAGCGAATCGAAGAAGAAGACGAGCGTTAGCGACGCTCTACTATTCTAGGGATAGAAGTCCGAGCCGCTTTAGCACGAGGAGGGCTTGTAGTGTTATCCACTTGCTGGGTTTTCCTGCCTCCTCCAGTTGCAAGGACCTTTCAGTGCCCCATCCTTGGGTGACGAGTTCCCGCTCCTCGGGTCGCGAGACGGTCTCCTCCCCATGCATTGCGTGAGGATGTCGCCACCCCCGATAGACACTGTCAAGGATCCATTTTCCCTCAGGGGATCTCTTCTCCATTAGAAGCGAGACAGCATCGTTCATCCTTGGATCATTCTTGATGCCCAACTCTGTCAAGACTCTCAATCCGTGCAGAAAATCGTAGCAGTAGTGCAAGGGATAGTGCAACCTCAGAAAGTCAAGCAGCACTACAGAATCATCTTTGTCAGACCGGTAGACTCGATGTTTCAGGAGAAACTCGGCTCCTCTCTTGGCTGAGACCTCCCAGCCTTCCCTCGCGTCATGTGCCATCATCTCAGACAAAGCCCACAACGGCTGAATGACCGACATGAAGGATCCATGCTTCCCGGCAGGAGAACAGTTCCAACCGCCATCAGGAAGCTGTTTTGACAGTAGCCAATCCATGGCTCTGAGGACCCGATGGTCCTCAGCGTATCCCATCTTCGCTAAGGCCCGGACCATGTTTCCTGTCGCACAGATATGCGGCTCAAATTTCTCATCGCCTTTTGGTCGCAGCGAGATGCCCCCTGTTTCCACGTTGTGATGTTCGAGGAAATGATCAACAGATTTGTCCACACGCGGGTCCTTGGATGATAGCCCTAAGTCGGCCAAGACGACTAGCTGCCAAGAGCATGAGGAGAATTTTGGAACATAGCAAGACCTGGGATTGTCCCAGTAGGTGTTATCTTTCTGCTTAGCTAGAATCTTTGATGCCCAACCGATCTTTCCGATACGGTTCTTTGTGCTGACTACACTTTGATCATTCTGAGCTCTCTCTTGGAGATCAACTAACGCGTGATAACGGGCTGACGGCTCATCCTCATCTAAGAGCCAATTCAATACGCTATTGGAGAGAGAGATTTTTGGAACTTGAACCTGCTGCACTCTAAGCAACCTCTCCTATCGCCCCAGAGATTCTTCGAAATAAAGCTGGCGCGTTCAATCAATAGCACTTAATTATTGAAACATGCTAGAAGCAACGTAGATTCGCGCCTTGCCCCAGAAGAAACCAGTACCGAGCGAAAACAAGAGAATCCGGGTCCTAGTCGCCAAGCCTGGACTGGATGGTCATGACCGAGGCGCTCTCATCCTCTGCCGGGCTCTCCGGGACGCAGGAATGGAGGTCATCTACACCGGCTTCCTCGCAACCCCTGAACAAGTATCTCAGATGGCTATCGACGAAGACGTTGACGTGGTCGCCATGAGTCTTCTCAACGGGGCGCATATGACAGCCTTTCCAAAGGTAGCTAAGCTTGTCCGGGAGAAAGGCGGCGATGACATACTGCTGGTGGGCGGCGGAATAATTCCAGACGATGACAAGCCTCGGTTGGAGAAGCTGGGGATTACGGGGAATTATGGTCCCGGCACGCCTTTGAAGACTATTATCGAGCACGTCGAGAGGATTGTGAGAGAGCGTGACTCGAAGAAGTCTAGACCCAACTAGACGAGTCATAGAGTGACGGAGCAGATCGGAAAGAGCATGGGCTTCCTCTCCATCATGGGCAAAATCCTGATCGGTCTAGCTATGCTGACGCTTCCCGTGGCTGTATCTCTAATCCTCGTTTTCAGTGAAAACCTGACGACCATAGGGGTCGCAATCTCGCTGGGAGCTAGCGTCTTCGTGTTCTTCTGCGGAATCTACGCAGGATTCCTGGGGATCAAGTACGAGCGACTCCAGCAACAGTTCGAATCCTTTGTCAACCCGCTCAAAATCCGGCCGAACGCTGTGAATCTGATCAAAGCAATCTGCCCAATAGATCATGAACAGGTCGTCTTCGTCCACGTAAGCCCACACCGTGATGATGCTCGACCTGACGGCTTGGACATTTTCCTTGGCTCATGCGGCCACGAGGTGCATCGGGGGGAAATCGAACTAGAACAGCCAGCCGAATCAGCCTAGCTGTGCCGACGCTTGGAATTGTGTTATTTGCTTATACCCAACCCTCGAAGGGTTCCAGTTTCGTTGAGGTTTGGATCTAACTAGATCAATTGTAGAAGATGCTGTCAGATCCTTCTTGGCGGAAGACATCGGATATGGAGACATCACTACCAACGCCCTCATCGACCCCAAGAAAAAGGCTGAGGGAAGAGTGGTCTGCAAAGAGAATGCGGTGGTCGCTGGCATCGAGGAGGCGCTGGTTAGTCTCGAACTCGCGGGCTGTAAAGGAACCGCTGCTGCTCGTGATGGCGATCGAGTCAAGGCGGGGACGATGATTCTTTCAGCTCGGGGTCCGGCGCGTGCCTTGTTGGCCGTTGAGCGGACATTGTTGAACATACTAGCCCACATGTCCGGAGTTGCAACGGCAACGGCAGACCTCGTATCAATCGCCAAGAAGGAGAGTCGAGGCAACGTCAGAGTTGCGTGCACTAGAAAGACGCTTCCAGGTCTGAGATATTTCGAGAAGCGTGCTGTCGAGCTTGGCGGCGGGGACACTCACCGTCTGAGGCTGGACGATGCCGTGCTGATCAAAGATAATCATCTAGAACTTGCTGGCTCGGTGGGTGCTTGTGTTCGAAAGGCGAAGGAGAGGGTGAGCTTCGCAAAGAAGGTGGAGGTCGAAGTTACGACCGCTGAGGAGGCCGTCGAGGCCGCTCAGGCGGGAGCTGACATAGTTCTGCTCGACAATATGACTCCGAAGGAAGTGGGAGGTTGTTTGACATTCTTGATGAGAAGAGGTCTTCGAGACCGGGTTCTAGTCGAAGCGTCAGGCGGGATTAGAAAAGAGAATCTTGCAAGTTACGCGAAGACCGGAGTGGACGTAATTTCTGTTGGCGCAATCACCCACTCGGCTTCAGCCATTGATATGAGTCTCGAGATGCGTGCCTCTCGAAAGCGGGGCTAAGCATTCTGAGCTCTAAGGCTAACGCGCTGATCAGGAAAGCCGAAGCCATACGGGTCCGAGAACATCGACTAAAATCCAGTCTCCGATTGAAGACCCAGGGTGAGATAATCGAGTTCGTCCACGATAAGGGTCTCGTCTCGACGCTGGGAGGTAGCGAGCTTCCAAGCTTCATCAGTGGCATACTAGGCAAGCCTTGGAAGCCTTCTGCGAAAGGCTTCAGTGGCTGGTTGGACTGGTGGTCGATCAAGATCTCCGGCCAACCAGTAGCCCAAGTTTCACGAGATGTTGAAGGGAGAAAGGACATTCTCGCCACGAGAATATTCAGAAGGACCAAGACCTTCGTATCCAACAAGCTCTGGCCGATCCTCGACATCATCGTGAAACATCACCAAGACCCAGCGGTCAAACAACAGATTCTCTCAGATATCGAACTGAAAATACTCGAAACTATCGAGACCGAGGGAACAATCCGAACAGACCGATTGAGAAAGAAGCTCAAACTCGAGGCTAAAGAAAACAGTTCCAAGTTTCACCGTTCACTAACCAACCTAGAAAGCTACGCGCTAATAGTTGGCGTTGAGGACCCTCACCCAGAGAAACATCTACACGCGAACATCTGGCAAACGTGGGATACAAGAACCCGTGAAGGGAAAGGTCGTAACAGCCTCTCGTACAGTGAAGCCTTAGGCAAGCTCCTCGTGAAGACTATTGACTCATGCGTTCTCGCCCGCGAAGATCAGATACCAAAATGGTTCGAGTGGAGCAACGACATGAAACAGGCCAAGGAAAAATTGTTATCGGATGGAGCTGTTTTGAGGTCCGGCCCCTACCTCGTTTCATCAAAGGTCCGCGATGCCAACAATTAATGTCCGACTGCCCATAGACCCGGCCCTATGGCAAGCTCGCCCTCTACGCCGTCAACTTCCGACCTCTCTAATAGAAGTCGAATCATAAACCGAATCGAGAGAGATGTAGGAGTCCCGCGCCTAGCCGACATTCTCTCTAACCGTCTCGCGCCAACCGACCTGCAATCGTTACTACTGGAGGTATATGCACGGAGAGCAAAGAAACGTGACCCGAAAGCGCTACTCGACGACCATTTCTCAAACAGGTTCACCCGGCCCTCCGCCTCGGATCCCGCACGCCTCATTGAATGGGACCGGGTCGCATTCTCGACGCTACCAAGAGTCTTTCAAGCCGTCGAACTCTCACCGGTCTGCCCGCTTGGAACAGGTTCCGTATTATCTCCGATTAGTCAGGACTGGACCGTTTCGACTATCCGAAATACGGAGACTGTCGCCGACTCGACGAACGTGCTCGCGATTGAATGCGCGGTTCGACGCCGCGAACAGAAAAATTTCTCCACGGTCCATGCAGCCTCGGTACATCTTGCATCGAGTCACCGCCTTCTTAGGGGCCAGAAGATCAGCATCCGTCCAGGTGTCTTGCAGCACTTCAGACTATTTTCCTTATGCAGTTCAGGTCGCGACTCAGGCAATCTTCAATTTGAGGCCGAAACGGTGCGTCTCCACATCGGATTCTTCCTTAAGGCGTTCAAGAGGTTTCTAGGCTCTAAGATTCCTCTTCGGGTCGCCATAAGCGACTTCAGATCTGGGGCTCCGAGATCTGCAGTTCGATCGGGAGTCGTTGACAAGCTTCAATCCTCACACAAGAGTGTGAGGGTCGGATTTGATCAGGATCGAATGCAAGGCCGAGGTTACTATGGCGAGTTGTGTTTCAAGATCTTCGCAACACCCGCTGCGCGCCGGGAGCAGGAACTCGTTGACGGCGGAGATGTCAATTGGACCCAGAAGCTACTCAATAACGCTAAGGAGCGGCTCGTCATCAGCGGGTGTGGCAGCGAGAGACTCTGCGAGCTTTTCGGAGCCACCGACTCCCGACGAAGATCGTTGAGAACCGGGTGTTAGATGCTGGCGCCGACAATCATCAAAATGAGTGTCAGGGCGAGCAAGAACACTCCCAATCTAGCGGCCATTCCCAGTCTCTTCTGCATGCTCGCAGCCTGAGCAGACGTCGCCGCGTCCCCGCCGGGTGTTGCTTGTTTCTGCGACATCTTCAACAGTCCAACGAGCTTACGGCTAGTTGGTATCAGGACACCGAACGCGATTAGAAGAACAATGAGGGTGACGACTGCGCCAATCTGTATGTAGATCAGACCTGAACCGGACGGGGCAAGGGAGGTCGCGACTTGAGTAATGTAAGCGTACAATGCGAGACCCGCTACCGCTGCAGCGATAGAGCTTCCTCCGATGAACCTCATGTAGGATGGAAGGACGGAGAGAGTGAATTCACCTCTTGATGCGGGAGACATTCTCCTCAGCGAGGGCGCAAGGACCGAAACGAACAATGTAGCACCCCCCATCCAAGCGATAATTGAACCAACATGGAGAAGTAGCAGAACGATAAACACGGCATCGGCCATTCTTGTCAGACCCGACAAAATCTTTTCGGGATCGCTATTTATGATGTGTGAAGGACATCCTTACCAACGGAAGGCATCTGAAAGGATGAGCGCGAACTGTTCGAATGTTTTTAGATAGTGAACAGTTGAAAAGTTGGCGCTGATTTAATGACCCTGTTCAGCAATCCAGTCATCCTCGACCTTCTAGCCGAATACAAGCCAATCGCCGCTATGACCCATGCCTCTGCCCTGTTAGGATGGGACCTGGAGATCAACATGCCGGAGGCTGGCGCACGCTCGAGAGGCCAGGCTCAGGCCGAAATCGAGCTGTTGAGACAGAAAATGACCCTTGACCTGACAGGTCTCATCGAGAAGGCTGAGAGGCAGAAGCCCCTCAACGATGCCGAGAAGGGAGTAGTCCGTGTCATCAAGAGAGAACTGGATTTTTACCAAAAAGTTCCACCAGATCTGCTGGAGCAACTGCAGAAGGCCACTGTTGAGGCATCTGTCCCATGGAGAGAGGCACGGAAGAAGGCGGATTTTGGAATCTTCCAGCCTCACCTCCAAAAAATAACCGACCTGAAACGGAAGCAAGCAGAACATCTCAACCCATCCGGCCATCCTTACAACGCGCTCCTGGATCTCTTCGAGGAAGGACTGACCATCAACGACCTAGACCAGATCTTTTCCGTGCTCATACCACAGCTCAAGAAGATCCTGGCCAAGACCCTCGCTCAGGGAAACTTTCCCCAGAAGCATCCCTTGGAGGAGGCTGACTATGATGTTGAGGCGCTGAAACAGGTAAACGAGAAACTCATCGGCCTACTAGGCATGCCGGGCAAGAGATTCCGGCAGGACGTTTCGACACATCCATTCTCGATAAGAATTGCTGGTGATGATGTGAGGATCACAACGAGATACGAGCCTAAAAACTTCAAGGCCTCAACGTTCGGCCTAATCCACGAATGCGGCCACGCACTCTACGAACTCCAAGTAGACCGCGAGCTAGACTTCACACCGACCGGAACAGGAGTCTCTTCAGGGCTACATGAGTCACAGTCCCGGTTCTGGGAGAACATTGTCGGAAGAAGCAGACAATTCACGTCTATGACCTACCCGCTCCTCAAGACGAAGCTTGGCTTCCTATCCCGCTACAACGAGAACCAGGTCTACTCATACTTCAACACCGTAAGACCTAGCCTGATACGGGTGGAGGCGGACGAGCTGACCTACAACTTCCACATCGCCATGAGGTATGAATTAGAGAAGAAGATGTTGCAGGGAACCTTCCAAGTGTCAGAACTCCCCTCCATATGGAATGATATGATCGAGGAGTATCTCGGCAAGAGACCACCCGACGACGCTCAGGGAGTCCTCCAAGACGTCCACTGGAGCTGGGGCCAATACGCCAACTTTCCAGGCTACTCTCTCGGAAATGTGATAGCAGGAATGCTCTGGAATACTCTGACCAAGAAACAGCTACTTCCAATCAGCGGAGACAAGAGCATCCCGGCACTCAAGGGATGGCTGGCAGAAAACGTCCACAGACCAGGAGCAACATATCCACCGAAGGAACTACTCAATCGAGTCTTCGGCCACGGATACGACCCGTCAGGATTGGTAAGTTATCTCGAAAACAAGTACCTCAAATGACCTGAACAAATCCCAAAAATGAGCCGACCTTTTCGGACCCATAAGATCTTGGCGAAGGAATGTGCGCATACCGATTACCCTTTGAGAACAACTCAATCTATGACGCCTGTTGGGTTCTCTTCACGAGAACTCGCACTTCTGAAGCGCCATGACATTTGCAGAATTGCAACTATTACACAGGATGGCTGGCCCCACTGCGTCCCAATCGGATATCTGTACCGAAATGGACAGTTTTACATTCCTGTGAGTAAAAGTTCCAAGAAGGTTTCCAATCTAAGAGCCAACCATTGCGCATGCATAGTAATAGATGACGAAAAGGAAAACGTATTGATGGTTCAAGGGCACGTGGAGATTATCGAGGATAAACGGTTCACGAAGCTAAAACGATGGATGACTACGAGAACGGGCTGGACCATCAGCAAACCGTCCCTTGGGGCAATACTAGTTCTGAGACCTGAGAGGAAAGCGAGTCGGAAACTGACCTGAACTAGACAAATATTATTCGATGAATCGAACAACCTGGTCGGATCAGAAACCTCATGGTGAGAATCAACCTAGACGAAGTCGAATGCCGAACCGTTCTTGTAGGAGTCTGTTAAACTCCTTGGGGCCTCTAACATGTCGCTCAAATCGTCTACTTCCTCTCGTCACGATAAGCTTCGTATCTGTTAACGTCACTCTTCCATTCCGTGTTAACAAAGTGCATACTCTGCCTTTCTTGAAATGCGAGTTCGGAGAAGTCTGTTGGTAGCAGCATCTACGAACGAAATCCTCGAGCCTTCGAGGGCGAAGACTGAACAGGTATTGAGGCTCCCCGAGATTCTTCTCACGATCCCGTCGAGACAGCAACCTCCCGCCATCTCTGCGAGTGACACGGTACAGCCTTCCATTCTCAGATTGTGGACCTGAATAATCCAGCCGTTTTGGTTCTGTAAACGAGTCTCCGAATCCAACATCGGCCAACCAGCGATCCTTCATAGTGACCAGCAGAGTCATATGATCAAACTCTGGACTGAAACCACCACTCTTACTCGCCACTCGTGCAGAAAGCATGCGGACCTTGAAGTCCAGGCTCCTAAGTAATGCCGCAAAGGAACCGTTGAGTTCGTAGCAGAACCCTCCGCGTTTGTGAATGATGATCTTCTCGTAAAACGCGTCCTCGCTGAGAAATATCGGGCGGCCCAGATAAATGTCAAGATTCTCAAACGGGATCGAAAGCAGGTGCTTTTTGTGAAGCCTACGCAGACTCTCCAAACTCGGTGGAGTCGGACCACGATATCCAATTCGGTATAGGTAGGTGCTAGTTGTGTCAGTAAGGTCTCGAATTTTCAGTAAAACCTACGACCCGGCCCGGATCGACCACGGCACAAGCATCTATTGACTTTGGGTCTAGGCTAGCTGGAGCATTCTTTCGATAGAGAGTCTAGCTCTATCAGCGGTCTCTTTCGGAACCTTGACTTCATAGACCATGTCTCTCAGTGACCGGTAAACCTTCTCTAGAGTTATGGTCTTCATGTATTGGCAGACAGCGTCCTCCTTTACTGGCAGGAAGGTCTTGTCTGGATTCTCTTTCTTCATCCGATGGAGAATGCCTGTCTCGGTAGCTACTAGGAACTTGTTGGCTGGTGACTGTCGAGCGTGCCGTACCATTCCTTCAGTAGAGTAGATTTGTGTCATTGGTAGGTTGAAGTCGCCTTTCTCGGAGAAGTAGAGGAATTGTGTGACGCACCCGCATTCTGGGTGGACTAGGAATTCCGCGTCCCGGTGTTCTTCGAGTTTCCGGTTAATGACGTCCGGTGTGATGCCTGCGTGAACATGGCACTCTCCTGGCCAGACCTCCATCTTCCGCTGGGTCTTCTCCATAACGTAGGCTCCGAGAAACATGTCTGGGAGGAAGAGAATTTCGCGATCCCGCGGAATACTATTCACCACCTTTACAGCGTTGCCTGATGTGCAGGCGTAGTCGCTCTCGGCCTTGACCTCGGCCGTCGTGTTAACGTACGAGACGACGACAGCGTTCGGATGCTCCTTCTTCCAGGCCCGTAACTTGTCAGCGTCAATAGTTGCAGCTAGGGAACAGCCTGCTCCAAGGTCTGGGAGTAGGACCTTCTTCTGAGGAGAAATTATGGACGCGGTCTCGGCCATGAAGTGGACCCCGCAAAACACGATCACATCTGCCTCGGTCCGGGCTGCGACCTGAGATAATCCGAGAGAATCGCCGACATAGTCGGCAATGTCCTGGACCTCCGGGACCTGGTAGTTGTGGGATAGAATGACCGCGTTTCGGTCATGCTTGAGCCTCATGACCTCCGCTACGAGATCCTCCGTACTGTTAGGCTGGTGTGTCGCGGGCATTGGTCGACTTCTAATTGACAGGAGGCTAATCCTCGGTTAAAATGTTGCTTCGAGGATGCCTCCCTCCTAGAGACTTTGTTAGGGTGGCAGTAACAACATTGTTTTCCTCGACGGTTACGATACTACTCTTGGGTTCCTTGAGATTCCAGAAATAGCTGATGGATGAATTGAATCCTTCTACTGGATCCCGAGATGCGACGTGCACAAGTACGAAGCCGACAGCTGAGATAGAGATGGTCCATCCATGAAGATCAGCTGGCATGATATAGCTGAAGACGTCGAGAAGCATGCTCACAAACTGGCCGAGGATATTTTCGCGCTAGAACCGGATGTAACGGAAGAGGTTGATCTCAAGGCACTTTTCGAGCGCATTCTTGGGAAAGAGGACTGGACTGACAAGCTCGCCGCACAGCTCGGACGGTTCAAGGGGCTCTTTCACCGACCTCAGAAAGAGACAGAGCTCCCTGAGGACCTTAAACAGCTCATTCCCGACATGAGGGACGTGGAGCGGGCTTACGTGGACATTACAAGCGGATACAAGGACTTCATCAAGGCAGTCTGGGTCGCGCAGCACGAGCGCCAGTGGCGCGAGTGAGACGACTCACTAGTACATTGGCGACTGCAATCGAGCTATCTGCGAGGACACACGGTCGATGTACTCCTTCAACCTCGACAGCATAGTCTTAGCAGTGATTACCCCGAGAACCTTGTGATCTGAGATAACAAGGACCCGTCGTATTCCTTTCTGAGTCATTATTTGGGCAACCTGGTCTATGCCCTCGTTTCCATCGATCGAAACTAGGTTGCTGGTCATTATGTCGCCAAGCTTCACTTCGCCAGGACCCTTAGCCTCTGCCGTAATCTTCGCCAGAAAATCCCACTCGGTAACAATGCCCTCCGGGACGCCGCCAGCTGAGGCAATTATCACGAACCCGTGGCTCTTCGCCTTCATCTGACGCGCAGCTTCAAGCGCGCTCGTATTTCGCGAAAGGGAGAGGAAATCCTTCTCGACAATATCCTTGGCGACTAGGACCATGATTGATGACCGTGCAAAACGGATAGATAATGGTTAACAAATCCCCGCGAGCAAACTACAGATGTCCCGATTGTTCCCTTCATGCTACTTGTTCGCGGACCTCTAGTTTCTGGTCGACAACTGCTCCAACTCCTCGACCTCTGAGGGCAGAGGGAACTATTGCTATCAGACTCATGATTGCCATTATCCAGAAGATGGTGTGCATTGGTGCGATGAAGAGGTCCACGCTTGGAGTGGCTCCCGATGGAAGCGGTAAGCCGGCGAATATTGCCTGCAAGACGTTGATGCGTATGCTGGTTGCCAAGACGGCGAATGAGATTGAGAGGCTCAGAAGAGCTCCAGTAGTCACCAGGGTAGCAGACATTCCGGAAGCCACGCCCCTCCTAGTCACGGGGGCCGAACTCATGATAGAACTGATGTTGGGCGCTACAAACATTCCCCCTCCAGCTCCTACCAAGACCATGAGGAGCGCCAGAACTGTGTAGGAGACGTTCGCGGGGATCAGCGCGAGCCCTATCAGGCCAGCGGTCGAGATTGAGAGACCGGTCGTTGTGAAGAATCTAGGTCCATACTTGTCTGAGAGGTAGCCGCTTAAGGGTCCAAGACTGACAAAAGCCACCGCGAACGGTATCAACGCAAGCCCAGCCTTGAAAGCGTCATAGATCAGCACTCCTTGGAAGTAGATTGTGAGGACCAGAGAAACGCCGCTCCGGGCTATGGAGGCAAGGAAGTTGCTGAGTATGCCTGCGGAGAAGGCGCGGATCTTAAACAATGTCAAATCCATCAGCGGAGTGCGAGAGTGCAGTTCCACATAGACGAAGCCGCCGACCATCAACAAGCCCGCTCCCATCGATGCCACATCAACGAGTGTGTATCCCGACAGTGCGCCGAGAGTCAGGCCAACTAGGAACGCCGTTAGTCCACCCGCGAACAGAACATTACCCTGCAGATCTATTCTTTCATGATGGACCGTACCTAGTTCTCGCAGCTTCTTGTAAGCCCAGAAGGTTGCAAAGGCACCTATTGGAAGATTGATCCAGAAGATAGACTGCCAGCCCAACGCCACAGTTAGAATGCCGCCGAGAATGAGGCCGATGACGGAGCCGCTAATGCCCGCTACGAGGTTGACGCCGATAGCTCGTCCTCGTTCGTTCGGCGGAAATGCGTCTGTTAGAATTGCCGCGTTGTTGGCCCAGATGAGAGCTGCACCTACTCCTTGGACGAGACGGAAGAAGACCAGCATTCCACCGTTGATCGACAGACTGCACAGGCCCGAGCCTATGGTGAAGACCGCGAAGCCGAGATTATACAGCCTAACTTTGCCGTACATATCGGCCAACCGGCCGAAAGCCAAGAGCAGAACAGCAGTCATCAGAATGTAGCCCATCAGGACCCAGAGAGCCTCGAAGGCAGAAGCGTTGAGACTCCGAGTAATTGTCGGGAGAGCGATGAGAACGATGTTGCCGTCCAGCTGGGACATGAAAGCCCCGATGGTCGTGTTGGTCAGAACGGTGTACTTGTACTGCAATTTGCAGCCCCCGAAGATGGCTCAGGCCAGTTCCAAGACTTGTACTTGTAGGCCTTCTCTTTCAGACGAACTGTGCAAGATTTTTTCCCCGAGTGCTAGAATGCTCTCTTGGCTCCGATGTAGTAGTGTTCTTTTGCGACTTCTTGGAAGACCACGATCGTCTGATCCCTCGGCGCCTTAGCGATGTTCTCGACGGCGTCGGTAATGGCGCGTGCTAGATCATCCTTCTGTTGTTGAGTCCGCCCACCATACATCAAGACTTTGACTATTGGCATAGTTTGACACCGACATGGTCCGGAAATGTAGTTGAAGAAATTTACCTTCACAACACGCGACGGGGGAAGTCCAGATCCGTCGAAACTGTCCCGTAGAGGATTGAACATGCACCAAACGCGCAGATGAGAACCAGTCTTCTTTTCAGTTCAGCTTCTGGACGACCCGAAATGTCGCGGCTACTGAAACCATCGCGCCGATGACAACGCCATTTAGGTCGTTAAGGAACAGTGCCAGAACAGTCGTTGCGCCTCCCGCAACCAAGTCTCGAAAGAGACCCCTGTTTCGCGGAGACTTATCGATGACGTCGGCGGCTAGAACTAGGAGTAGAGCAAGAAAGTATGCTGGTTGCTGAGAGATTGCCGAGGTCAGAAGGAAGAATATCGGCCATGCTACGAACTGACTGACTGGCAGCAGAAACGATCGGATTTCTGTCAGCCGTAAGGACAGGCCGCTCATAGATTGAAGTGGAAGTAGTTGGATAGAAAAAGCGACCCAACTATTTCTACTACTTTTCGGTTTAATTTTTCTTACTGCGTCTCAGTCGAGACACGGTTCTGTCAAAGCCCTTCAACATTATTTTTCCAAGTTCCACGTGGATTTGCTGTATTTGGTGTCAAAGAGTTCTTTCGCGGTTGATAGCTCACTCTTCGTCAACGTTCCCTCTTCCAATCGTACATGGTATGAGCTCTCGATTCCCTGAACTATCCCGTCCCTCACCTCCCTCGTCGTTACCTCCTTCCCCAGCTCGTCACGAATAGTCGTGACTCTCTTCTGCACACTTGCAACATGCCTGTCGGCGAGCTTCACCTTTGGAACATTCAAGACCCGTCCGAGAATCGACAGGTCAGAAGCCACCAGGATGCAACCGTGATGGAAGACGCTTCCCCATCTGACGCTTCCAGCGGCACCGGAGACCTTCTTTCCTTCGACTTGAATATCGTTGATTGGTTGAAACTCAGCGTTTACTCCGAGACCTCGCAGTCCTTCGACGGCTCCTTGTGAGAGTCTTTGAAAGACGAGCTGAAGATCCGGATCCGGGACCAGTGGATGCCCTTTCCTCAATGACATTGCATAGTTCAGGTTGCCAGCGTCATGATAGACCGCCCCGCCCCCAGTAAACCGTCTGACCACCGTGGTCCCAGTCTCCTGACACGCATCGAAGTTGATCTCGAGCGGTGCGGACTGGAAGCATCCCAGAACGATAGTGTTTGAGTTATGCCAGAAACGAACAGTGTTCGGAGCCTTCCCCTCACCAACCGCCCGCGGAATAGCCTCCTCCACACTCATATTCATGAACGGATCGTCCCGGTACTCAAGATCGACTAGTCGCCAAGTCTCCATCAGGACCCTGACTCCCCAGGCTTTGCGGCGAGTATTGCTTTGACAAAATCGTCCGGCGCCACTCCTAAGCCCTGCGCACTGGTTCCTCGGAAGAAACGATCCACCAGAAGCTTCAGCTCCTCCTCTCTCAAGGGGACATCCTCCAACATCTTCTCAAGCTTCGCGAGACTGTCCTCCGGAATCAGGAAAAAGTCTCCGGAGATTTTTGCAGACTCGATCCGTCCCCCTGCTTCTCTCAATCGGACTCTTAGCAACTTTCCTCCCGGAGCCTTGTAATCTGCTGAAAGCAAAGTCCTCCCGCAATTGGTCAATGTGCTTCCTATCTCCATAATCTCGATCTTGGGGTTCATCAAACTAGTTAGCTGTGAATCGTTTCATTTGCCCTTTCACGATCCTAAGACCGGTCTGAAGATTTCCCTTGCCAAAGAGACCGGCGAGGACCTCGTTTCCGTTACCCGGCGCTCTTGGGAGACCCTCAACAATTTCACTCATTTGTGAAAATAGCTTGTGGTAGTGTTCTAGCTTGTGTTTTTTCCTGTCTGATAGCTGCCAGTAAAACCGGGAACATACAGTCTCCCTATCGCCCCCGTCCCCGTCGTCGATAACCGCCTGTGCTTCGACCGTGAAATCTCTATTCTTCTTTCGAAGCCCGAGATAGAGTATGAATGCCACGTTAGACGGTGGAGAGAATGCGAGGTATCCGCTTTCGTGACGATTGACCTTCCACCGAGGATTCGCCGGATGCCCTCCGCTACACGATGAAAATGTCCGGTATCCCTTTCTGTTTAGCAATGTGACTATCTCTCTGATCGCCGGGTCTATTCGATGGATATTTCGTCCGTCTCGAAGGCTCTTCCAGTTCGACCGTTCCAGCTCGCCCAACCTTTTCGAGTGGGCGCGGGGAAGAAAATCGTCACTCATTTCTCTCGACTTTACAGCCGTATCCAGCGGAAGACTGACTCGTCGAAAACATAACCCTCGTTCCTACTGGTCGAAGTGAATCCTCTGAATTCGTGCCACCTATCAGACTTCTTGTCATATGCCACCTCGACCAGTAACAGCGGCTTTTCCATAGTCTCGGGACGCAGCATCTGACCTAGAATCCCTGTAAGGTGCCCTATCTGGTCGAGGGCGGAGCTCAACTCTTTCTCCTCAAGAACTCCAGACTTGAATACCAGCGTATTCTCCTCACCTACGAAACTCAAGGTAACAGCGGCGCCGGCTTTTCCTCTACGATATCTGACCTGTTTGAGCAGCTCTTTGAGGACACGCCAGTTTTCCTGCAAGACATCTGTAAAGATCGTCGAAGCGTAGGGATGGTGGAACGTTATGTTGATTCGGGTGGCCAAATCCTCGTCCAAGAGCTCCGTGTACGATGGATGTTCAAGCCGGAATCCCTTCCTCAAAACTCGGTAGAGAGTCTCGTGTTCGAACGGCGATAGTTCGCCTTCGACCAGGACCTCAGCTAGAGGCTTCTCCGGGATGGTGACAGCCTCGCGAGCAGTCAAGCTAGGCATTAAGTGGTTAGAGTCTGAGATAAGCGCATGTCTCTACCACTCAAAGGTCTACGCGTAATAGACCTGACCCAGGATTTTGCGGGACCCTTCTGCACAATGATACTCTCAGACCTAGGAGCGGAAGTCATCAAAGTTGAGAAGCCGGTGTCCGGGGACGAGACTCGTGCTTGGGGACCGCCCTTCGTCAATGGTCTCAGCTACTATTTTCTCAGCCTCAACCGTGGAAAAAGGAGCATCGCTCTCGATCTCAAGACTTCTGCTGCCCAGAAGGTAATCCGGCAACTTGTACAGGATTCTGATGTTCTGGTCGAGAGCTTCCGTCCCGGAACACTCGCCCGATACACCTTAGACTATTCAAGACTCCGGCGGGTAAACAGGGCCTTGGTTTACTGTTCCATTTCAGGGTTCGGACAGACAGGACCCCACCGTGATCGACCCGGATACGACATCATGGCGTTCGCGATGAGAGGGATCATGAGCACCACCGGCGAAGAAGATCGTCCATCCGTCCGAGTCAGCATTCCAGTCGCCGATATCGCAGCAGGGCACTATGCATCAACAGCAATCCTAGCATGTCTCTCCCGTCGGCTCGTGACGGGAAGAGGAGACTACATCGACATCTCACTCTACGATTCGATCGTTTCCTGGCTCAGCTATCTGGCAACCTACTATTTCGCGACTGGAAGAGAACCCGTGAGAATGGGTTCAGCCCATCCCAGCATCGTACCTTACCAAGCCTTCGGCGCCAAAGACAGAGAGATCATAATTGCGGTGGGTAATGACCAACAGTTTCAACGACTCTGTCAGAGCCTCGGACTAGAGAAGCTCTTAGAAGAGAGACGGTTCAGCACTAATCCTCAACGAGTCCGGAACCGACAGCAACTAGTCTCGATACTATCGCGACGTTTGAGGGAACAAAGCGCAGCATATTGGAACAGGCTACTCAATCAGAACGGAATCCCCTCAGCACCCGTCTACAAGATCGGCGATGTTGTAAGGGATTCCCAAGTCGAGCATCGTGGCCTTTTCAAGAAGATGAAATCTGGAATTCCGCAGATGACCTCGCCCATCAAGCTATTCAAACAAAAGAAACGATTCTCGAACCCCGCCCCCACCCTGGGGCAAGACACTGTCCAAGTTCTTAGAGAACTCGGCTACTCTAAACGTGCAATAAAAAGAATCACAGGGAACAAGGCTAGCTAATTCCTGCTTTAGCTTTTCACTGGGCGAACGCTACCTTAGCAGGCGTCCGGAAAGAGGTCAATTCGACTCCCCTGAGGCGACGTCCAATCTTTGCAATGACTCCCGGCGCGTCAGTGTCGAACTTGCAGACAAGGCACTGCACTAACAGTGATAGTGTTTCGATTTTGATGATGTCCAGTCCGAGATTTTCTGACTTAACTATTTTCTCAGCATAGCCTCTATCGATTCCGGCGGCGATCACCCGGTCGAAGAGCAGCTTCCTCCACCACATGAGCTGGTCTCGGGTCCTGTCAGCTAATTCGACCGTGACGTTCTCTCCCTGAAGCACGGTAACAATCACGTCGACAGGGAAATAGTCCGCGAGACCATTCTCCGCCAGAATCTCTCGGGATGATTTCGAAGCACCATCGGATAGCTGAGCTCTCATTCTGTGCAAAGGATAGAGCGCGTCTTTTCGCGCAGGCTCAAGAATTCCTAGGTCGATATAGACGCCGAATCCTACTTTTCCTGATCCAGTGATGAATCCCTTGCGAACATCCCAGCGCTCCACCTTCGAACGGAGCACAGGTGCTTCCCCAAACTTTTCCCTGACAAGGTTGAGGAATGTCTCTGCATCCTCTCCCCGAGCCCGGACCTGCAACCATTGCTGTGGAGCAGCAATTTCCCAGTCTACCCTTAGACCCTGAGCCGCTCTCGAGAGAACATTCCAAACAGGCTTAGGCCCTCGGTTCAGAACTGGTTCAGGAATCTTCTCAGCAAGGGTGGCTGTCTGCCAACCCTCAGCCAAGACCAGTCCTCTCTATGGATCAGACTTTCTCGGTAACGAAAGCCGCGGGACGGTCTGAAAGCTCCGATTCCAGCTTGCGCGAAAGGTCCTCGAGCAACTGTATGGTCTTACGGTTATCATCGCTAACCATCTGCCCGTTACAGCCGCTACACCGGAAAGCCGACTCCATCGCGTCCTCAAACGTCACACGCACGTTCAAGCATTCCTTACACATGAAGAAGCTATGACCCTTCTCAAACTCCAAACGGGTCCGCAACGTCTCTAGAGCCTTCTTCTTCCTACTCCGAACGAAAGCGTCCAGCTGGTCTGGCTGAAGCTTCCAGTGATAGATGAACCATCCAGTCTTCTCATCCCTCGACCGCTGGCACGTCACCAGGGCATGATCGTAGAGCTTGTAGAGAACCTTCCGAGCCGTGTTCAGCCGGACGTTAGCCTGGGTCGCAATTACATCGTCAGTGGTTGTCCCAGCTTGGGCCAGCGCCTTAACGACGCTGATGGCCTCTTCTCCTCCGAAGAAGCTGGCCAGACGTGCAAGATCATCATGATGATTCCCCATAATCTCTGATAACCCTCGATACACCCTATACTGTGCGCTTCTCCAATTTAATCTATTACCCCAATCGAGCAAACCGCCAGCATTGGCGAGAATATTCATTCTCCGGATAGGCCACCGAGTCTTCAGAGACTCACGAGTAACCACACACGTCTGCCTCACCGCTCGGGCCTTGGGCGCTGACGGAGTCATAATAGCGGACCAGGAGGATAAGGTTGTGGAATCCACAGTTCGAGATGTGACAAACAGGTTCGGGGGACCCTTCGAGGTCCAGAGTGGAAAACCGTGGAAGCAAGCGATCCGGGACTGGAGGGCTATAGGTGGACGAATAGTCCACTTGACAGCCTATGGACTGCCACTACCGAAAATACTCCCAGAAATTCAAGACCCTGACAAGGATCTTCTCGTAATCGTCGGGTCTGAGAAGATGCCGGGAGAGATCTTCAAACTCGCCGACTGGAATGTATCAGTTACCAATCAGCCCATGAGCGAGGTGGCGGCGTTAGCCATATTCTTAGACTGGTTCAAGCAACACCGAGAATTTGAACACGAGTTTTCGAAGGCTCAAGTCCAGATTGTTCCATCGAGAATCGGAAAGGAGATTCAACAACTCTCCCCCTGAATACGACGGTTATTAGATTGTGTTAGCTGTGACTTAGCCTAGGGCTTAGGCGCCTTGACCCCAGAAACCCACAATTGCGACAGACAGATCGTGACACTCTCTTGACAACTTTTCCGCCTTCTTGCTCCCCGAATGATTAGTCAATTCTCTGGCCAAGACCTCGGACACGTTTCTTAGCTTGCCGACAAGTTCGCGAAATTCCTCAAAGGTCAAACCCGGAGAAGAAGAGGACTTGACTGCTGGTTTTTGCATAGCGTCGTCCTAGAGAAAATTCGCAATTAATGTGTACTGTTACTGGAGAACTACTCTGAGAGAAAAGCCCCGACAAACAATCGAAAAGGTTGAGCAATCAGCTGATCGGATTCGTCCCCACTACACGGTGCTAAGTCGGTTATTCGTCAATGTCTTGCTTGTGCTTCACCAAAGCCACATCACCCAGAGTAACTACAGGAGCCGGCGAAGCCTTGCGAGGTGGAGAGGGAAGCTCAAGCTCCTCCCGTGGAACAAGCAGTCTGACTCTGAGAATATGCTCCAGTTCCTTCGAGAGCCTCATCGTCGGCAACATCTTGCCAATCTCGATCTTCTGAATAACCGTCAGCTTCTCCTTCGCCTTGAACGCTAAGTCCTGCTGAGAGATACCGAGCTTCTCACGGCCCTCCTTAACGACTCGGGAATACTCCTCGATAAGGTCAGATTCTTCAACCGCTTTCGGCAGCCTCTCGATGGGTGCGTGTGTATGCGAAGGTGCTATGGTTGGGCGGCGGGGCCTATCGGGAAAGCTGGGCAACCTAGTGCCGATACTCGAGCATTGTTGGCATACGATGAGGGTTGCTCCTTCCACCAGTGACCTTCCAGGTTTGCCGACGATCTCGTGTCCACAAATCTCACAGAACATGAGTTCAGGATACCTCTAGCCGAGAACGTTAGAAATAGGCTCTCAGGATGCTTATGTAGGTATCGGATTTAGAATGCTCGTCCAGCTTGTAAAGCCTAGGCTTCATGAGCTGAGAAGAATAAGGGTCGTGGCCAACTACCAGTTTGGCAAGGGCGCAAGCAAAGCCTTTCCGACAACCATCTTGATAACACGGTCCCCTAATACTCACAGAATCCGACACATCTACAACGACAGCGAACTACTAGCAACCTATCGTCCAAAAGACGGATTGCTCGCATTATCGATCCCCGGAGGACAGGCCCTCCGAGGTATCTTCAAACCACCGAGACTAAGGGTCGAGGTCGTCCCTGGGGTCGAGGAGTTCATCGAGAGAGGAGGTACCGTGTTCTGCAAACACGTTCAACAGGTCGATCCGGAACTTCGCCCAGCAGAGGAAGTTCTCGTAGTCGACGAGAAGGATCGCCTGCTGGCGGTCGGCAGAAGCTTCTTCAACGCGGAGGAAATGTTGAGCTTCAAGATCGGGGTTGCCGTAAAGGTTCGGCATGGGGTCGGAGGCTGATAGACTTAACAATCAGCAGCTAAAGACGGAAAGTTTCACCATGCAACGGCGAATCAATCCTAGAGAAGCCAACCGAATGATGCAGCGCATGGGCATGCAGGTCAAACAGGTAGATGATGTGACCCGAGTCATTATCGAGTCCGCTTCAAAGAGAATAGTAATCGATAATCCTGAAGTTGCGATCGTTACCGTTCAAGGACAGACAGTCTACCAAGTCGGTGGAGGAACTGCCCGGGAAGAAGGTCCAGCCGGAGCATCAGCACAGGAAGATGCAAAGCTCGTCGCCTCACAAGCGGGAGTATCCGTAGAAGAGGCCGCTAAAGCTCTACAGCAATCTGGAGGCGACCTAGCGCAGGCGATTATCATTCTCAAGCAGAAGAAAAGCTCCTGAGCCATTCCCGCCTTTGACGATACAAGCGACCGTCTGCTTCATACTCAAAGACAACGAAGTTTTGCTGCTCAAGAAATCCAAAAGAATCTTCGGTCAGGGAAAATGGAATGCCCCGGGAGGCAAGATACTGTCCAATGAAGAACCCGAAGCATGTGCTGCTAGAGAGGTCTTCGAAGAGACCGAACTCACGGTAAACAATTTAGAACGAGTCGGCCTCCTGTACTTCTACAAGAACGACCAACACGAAAGTCCTGACTGGACTGTCCATGCGTTCGTAGCGCGCCAATTCGAGGGAATACCAATGGATGGACGAGAAGGCCGGCTCAAATGGTTCAATGTCGATGCTCTACCCTTCGACGAGATGTGGGAAGACGATCAATATTGGTGCAGACTAGCACTTGAAGGGACCAGACTTGAGGGATGGTTCTATTTCTCAGGCGACTTCGAGAAACTAATCGATCATAGGATAGAAGTCAAGCCGCCGCCAAATCAAATCGAAGTCTGAAACTGGCTGTTCAAGGGTCTCTCATGCTTTAAGACCCAAAGCAGACCCGGGACACGGCAAGAGAAGATTGAAGCTCATAGAGTGCGTGCCAAACTTCAGCGAAGGACGAAGACAAGAAATAATCAACTCAATCGCAGATGCCATCAGATCAACTCCGGGCGTCAACCTGCTAGATGTAGAATCGAACCCGGACCACAATCGCTCAGTGATAAGCTTCGTCGGTGAACCCGGTCCTGTAAAACAAGCCGCGCTTGCCGGATCAGCGAAAGCTGTTGAGCTCATTGACCTCACAAAACACAAGGGTGAGCATCCTCGAATGGGGGCGGTAGACGTCGTCCCGTTCGTACCCCTGTCCGGGGCGACGATGGACGATTGCTTAACCCTAGCGAAAGATTTCGGCAGAGAATTGGCAGAGCGATTTCATGTTCCAGTCTTCCTCTATGAGGAAGCCGCTTTGACGCCTGAGAGACGAAATCTTGCAGATGTGAGAGCAGGCGAATTCGAAGGACTCCGCGACAAGATAGGCAGAGACCCTGCTAAGAAACCGGACTTTGGCCCCGACAAGATTCATCCAACTGCGGGAGCCACCGCTGTGGGCGCCCGGGAAATACTGATCGCGTACAACGTTAACGTTGGGACGAACAACCTTGCGATCGCGAAGAAGATCGCGCACCAGCTTCGGGCGAAGGATGGCGGGCTGGCCTATGTCAAGGCTCTAGGCTTCGAACTGAAAGAACGCGGAATTGTACAAGTCTCAATGAACATGACAGATTATCATAAGAGTCAGCTCTTCAAAGCCGAAGAACTCGTCAAGCTTTTCGCCGAGAGATATGGTGTCCCAGTGGTTGGCAGCGAGATTGTGGGACTCGTCCCGATGGACGCCCTAGTTGATTCAGCCGAATTCTATCTGAAACTAGAGAATTTCAGCCACGAACAAATTCTGGAAAAACGACTCTTCGCACCCGCCCCTACAAGTCTTACAGACCTGAGCCTTTCACGTTTCTCGGAAGAAGTCGCTTCAAAGAAAGCGACGCCGGGAGGGGGCAGTGTCTCAGCCTATATGGGCGCACTTGCGGCTGGACTCGCCTCCATGGTTGCGAGAATAACAATATCCAAGAAAGAGGTCGTGCAAGAGAGTGATCGATTAGAAGAACTTGTCACGAAGGGAGAAGATCTTCGTCAGCGGTTCTTGGGACTGGTAGGTGAAGACGCGGAATCTTTCGACGCTGTCATACAAGCGTTCAAGCTGCCCAAAGACAAGCCTGATGCTCGGAGAAAAGCCATCAAAGAAGCGACGATGAAAGCAGCCGAGATACCCCTACGAACACTTGAATCTTCTATCGAAGTTCTACGCCTCTCGAAAGAGGTCGCGAAGCACGGCACCACCAATGCGCTCTCTGACGTTACTACATCCATGGCCGCTGCACAAGGTGCCATCGAAGGAGCTGCCAGCAACGTCCTGACCAACCTAGACGCGCTGGACGACAACCCCTATGTAAATCAAACCCGGTCGCGCGTTTCCGAGCTCAGAAAAGAGGGTCTGCAACTAGAGCAACAAATTCAGGAACTTGTCGCATCACGTTCTCGTAAGAAGTAGCCTATGCGTCCAGCTGAATCAGTCCCGTCTTCTTATCAGCCCAAACCATCAAGGGTGCCACAAGCATCGTCAATTCTCTCCCTTCGCGGGTCAGAAAATACTCGACCCGAGGAGGGATTTCCTGATAAGCTACGCGTTTCACAAGTCCGTTTCGTTGCAGATCCTTCAACACATCGCTCAAGGTCTTCGCGCTTATGCCTGGAAGCTTCTGAGCCAGATGGTTGAACCGCAGCGTTCCTTCGTTTCCAAGTTGAGCGAGGGCGCATAGGACCCATTTCTTCCCGATGACATCAACGAGGCCCTCGCAGGGGCATGGACATATGCAGCAGGGTTCTCCTTCCTTTTGCCTAACCATTTCGTAACCCAGTTACTATATGGGAACTTGGCAGGTTAAGTACTTCACTTTTGTAAGTAACTTACCGAGGTGAAGCGAGAATGGGATGCTGCCCCTGTGGATGCTGCGGGCCCGGATGTCGCACAAGCGGCCAGGCAACGGAACGACCCGAAACCGGTTAGGTCCCTCATTGAGCCCGGAGCGGAATCTCCCTTTTTTTTGGCCAACCGCATCAGCTTTTACGCCGAACCTTTCGGTCTTGTGATTCCCTTAGAGGGATCCTTCGGTTACCGAGTGGCCTTCCTGGCTCCAATTATCGTCGAGCGGATGCGCGATAGAGCGAACCGCAAGGAAATTTGCCGAACAGGGATTATCCGGGGACTATCGAACCTGCTTTGATCTAGTTTACCGTTATGGTAAACGAAAATGAGCCGATGTCAGCGGGATTGCTATTTGCGTAGATTGTTATCGACCATTGGGCCACGCCGCCCGCACTTAGAGTACCACCTGTGGGTCCGCCCGCGATCGTGTACCCGAGAGTATTCGTCGAGGTGGTTGGGACGGGCACCCTGCGGCGACGGTAGTCCCTCCATTGCCGGCTATAGTCACGGAGGCCGGGTCGGTGCCCGTACCAGTGTTCTCTTCACACATGTACTGGGTCTGTTAACCGCCGGTCGAGATGTTCCAATTCTGGGTTGGGACTCCAGTGCCACTCGTAATGTAAGCCGGAGAACCTTCAGTGGGACACGCCGGTGAGAATATGGTGCCTTGCAGCGCAGTTACACCTATGTTCGCGCCCAGGTTTATCTTGACACTATTGTTGAAGACGATCTGGGTAGCAGCATATGCGAACGTGGTCGTCATGATAGCAAACGCCCACTAACAACGGAATGTATCGTTTGTTAAACATCTTGCTGACCCATACGTTTCACTTTACCTAACGCGGCCGGATACCCACAGGCATATTGTTCTACTCTCTCTTAAAAGGATAGATCGATGTGCAATCAAACCCTCATTCCTAGTCAAAACGAATCAATGTGAGGAACAGCATAAGCTAGGCGAATAGGGTCGGTTTTCGTAGAACTCTTAAACACGGCAAGATGGCCATTGCATCGGCTCGTTCAATGCAGTATACTCGTCTGGGCTCCACGGGAATGCAAGTCTCCCGAATTTGCCTCGGAGCCATGTCCTTCGGCGACTCGGAAGAATGGATGGTCGAGGATGACAAGGCGAGGCCCATAGTGAATCGTGCTCTAGACCTCGGCGTGAATTTCTTTGATACAGCAAACGTGTACTCCAAGGGAAGGTCCGAAGAGATCGTTGGAGAGCTCTTGAAGGATCATCGAGACGATGTTGTCATAGCGACAAAGGTGAGACTGAGCACTGGCGAGGGACCGAACATGGAAGGCCTCTCGCGATACCATATCACAGACCAGGCGAGAAAGAGTCTCAAACGACTGCAGACGGACAGAATCGACCTCTACCAGATTCACCGCTGGGACTATGCCACACCGATCGAAGAGACGCTCGTGGCGCTAACCGATCTCGTTCGAAGAGGAATGGTCAACTACATCGGCGCGTCGAGCATGTGGTCCTGGCAGTTTGCTAAGGCTCTCTTCACGAGCGACCGACTGGGCCTCGCCCGGTTCGTCTCTATGCAGAACCACTACAACCTCTGCTATCGCGAAGAGGAGCAAGAGATGATACCATTCTGCAAGGACCAAGACATAGCTCTGATTCCCTGGAGCCCCTTAGCCCGCGGCTTCCTAACTGGCAGATACAAGCGTGGCGGAAAGGTAGACACTGCTAGATACCGGTCTGACAAGTACTTTGCTGAAAGATTCTTCAAACCAGAAGACTTCGACGTAGTTGAGCGAGCGGAGGAGATTGCAAAGGAGAAAGGTGTGACCGTATCTCAAATTGCTCTCGCTTGGCTACTCCACAAAGGAGTCTGCGCTCCAATAATGGGGGCAACGAAGGTTGAACACTTGGAAGATGCTGTCAGCTCGCTCGACGTCAAGCTGTCATCTGATGATATGAAGAGGCTTGAGGAACCTTACAAGCCCCATCGAATAATCGGACCTCTACCCGTTCCAGAGTCCGCCAGCTAGGTTCTGGACCTTTCTCTCGCGACAAAGTTTCGAAGCTGTCCAGGGTCCCATCCAACGACCTCTACGATTTCTCGACGACGAACGGTCTTCTCCGGATTCTCTGAGTGAAGCCGTTGAATGATACGATCGTTGACCTCCGTCGGGACATCCCAAGAGACTGATGATTTCCTTCTATCGAAGGAGTCTATCTCTTCATGCACGTCGGTGTCTATCCAGTAGTCACCAACTAATTTGACATTAGCTGGAGGGACTACTCGCCGAAGCCCAGCCTCACCATCATTGAACCGATCTAGAGGATAGCCCATCGCCTTCCTCAGCTCCAAATATCTCGACCTCGGACTGAAACCCTCCCCACCATCCACCTCAGAAACAATTACTCTCCCTGTCACCCTAGCTACTTCACCAACTACCTGAATCCAATCACTAACAAGATGCAACACATGAATCATAATCGCCCCATCAAAGACCCGATCCCGGAAAGGCAAATGGTGCGCATCAGCTCGAACCAAGCTACGGATCCTCTTCTCCCTAGCCTTCGCCATCATAGAGAGTGACACGTCAATACCCACCACCTCGAAACCTGAATCATTCAGGTACTCTGCAAATCGGCCCGTCCCGACTCCCACATCCAGAATAGTCCCGCAACCAGCGAACATTTCTTTCATCGCTTTCAAGAGATTCTTCATTACTTCTGGTGGAACGCCGGACCATCTCGTGGAGTCGTAGACGCCAGCTAAACGATCAAAAGAAACCGCCAAACAGGTTTCACCTCAGACCCCCGATTGGTATCAACTCTCGAAGCATCTACTCCTCTGTACATGTGGAAGGTCAATAGGCCCCCTCTAAACCTATACGTCACGATTGACCCTGTGATGCTATCTTGCTTCATGCCGACCGGCTCGCGCCGAACTTATACTCAGAGGAGGGTTTCCTCAGTCCTAAGCCACCTTTCGACTTTTCCAAAGCACTGGACTTCTTGAGAGGTTTCCCGCCGATGCTGGCGGATCAGAAGATCGATGAGCTCTCTCTGACAAGAGCTGTCTGTATGGGAGGCCAGACGGTCGCCTTCAACGTTAGATCAACAGGCCTCATCAAGAGTCCTCGACTGAAGTATGCACTCAGTTCCGACCGTCCCCTAACGCCCGGCGTGCGTGATGCAGCGGTAGACCGTATCAGTTTCTTTCTGAGTCTAGCTGATGACCTCGAACACTTCTATCGAATTGGCTATGGTGATGTGGATTTTGCGCCTGTCCTGCAGAAGCTCTACGGTCTACACCAGGTGAAATTTCTCACGCCCTTCGAGTCTGCCTGCTGGGCGGTACTCTCTCAGCGCTATCCTGCCACAGCAGCGCAAAGGACCAAACAGACCATCGCCGAAAAATTTGGCACAAGTCTAGAGATGAATGGTCAGA
>Ga0099829_10000132_pt1 | contig 35870 bp, 24 predicted proteins | sample CZO8metaG_3_FD_79336 | JGI IMG/M metagenome (GOLD analysis project Ga0099829, IMG submission 79336) | Vadose zone soil microbial communities from the Eel River Critical Zone Observatory, Northern California, USA - CZOApr15con2H2.8 metaG | ecosystem: Environmental > Terrestrial > Soil > Vadose...
CGATCTCCTCTGCGGTGGCCGGGCGGGCCTGCTGTTCCCATGGCAGGCCGAGGGCGTCTCCGCACGCGTATGCCGTGACTGCCGCAGTGATCCGCTCGCCGAGCGGGAATGCGGTACCGGGATTCGTCCGGCGGAGCAGCCCGTAGCCGTGCTGTTCGACGAGCTGCCGCGCGTGAGCGCCTCGCTGGACGGCCTCACGTTCGCGCCCGGCTGCCGCAGCGATCTGGCTCAAGGTGAGCAGGGCGTGCGTCACGTCGTAGCGCGTGCTGCAGCGCTCGAACGCCGCCAGCGCTGCCGCCGCCAGATTCTCGGCGTCCTGAGGCCGGCCGTCGGCCAGGGCCAGCTGGGCGCGGGAATGCGACACTTTCGCCCGTTCCAGCGGCTCATCCAGGTCAGCGGCCAGCTGGTCTGCCTCATCGAAGAGGGCCAGCCCGCCGGCGCGGTCACCTTGCGCGATCCGCACCCGGCCCGTGGCGTGCAGGCTGTGCAATACACCACGCGCGTCGGCTGTCTCCCGCCGCAGCCGCAGCGCCTCGCCGTGGTAGCGGCCAGCCGCGGGCCAGTCTCCGGCGGCTTCGGCAACGCCGCCCAGGTTACCCAGCACAGTAGTGACGATGGTCTGCTCACGCTCGTGCCCGGCCCAGCTGATCTCACCGTTTGGCCCCTCGGCTATGAGGCCGAGCCGGCAGGCCTCAGCCAGCGACCGCACCGAAACCCCCTCGTCCACATCGAGCGCGAAAGTGATCGGACGCAACTGCAACCAGAAAGGATCAAGATGCGCGCGGTGAGTACGAACATCCAGCTCGCAGGCACATTCACAGGTGGGCCGAACGTGCCAGCATGCGAACCGCGAGGTGCTGTTTGCCGGTAATCCGCTGCCAGTACGATTGCGCAGGTCACGGGTCAAGAAGGCGGTACGGTGAGCCGCCCGGCGCCAGCTCGCAAGCGCTTCAGGGTGCTGCTTCAACGCCAGGGAACCGGGCGGACACATGCATCCGCGCGGCATGAGCGAGATCGGTGAGCAACACGGCAATAAGGCGCTCCTCCATGACCGCGCGGCCGTGCCCAGTCAGCCGCGCAGCGAGTTCTGGGTCCCATGGGCTGGCCGTCGGCGATCCCGTCAGCGGCGTGGACTCGCCCATCTCGAGCGCATGCCAGTAGTCGGCTGCGGTCATCCGCCACGGCCTCGCGCTGTGGGAGGCGATGGCGGCACCGACGATGCGCAGTCCGGTCCAGTCGAAATCGGCTCGCCAGTGCAATCGGGCGCCCTGCGTGACGGCAGAGCCGAGCAGCTTGTGGCACGCGGCGCTTGGCATCCCCTCGGTGCACACTAGCGGCGGGCAGTCCGCGCCAAGGTCGGATGCTGCGACGCGGAGCACGGCGGGATTCTCACAGACAAATATGTCACCGGGCATGGGCACGACGTCGAAGGCGGTCTGCTGCTGAAGGGTGAGCCGGAACGGGACGCCGAACCGGCTGGCGTCGTTCAGCCAGGCCGAGACCAGATTGGAACCGCGGCACACCACGTTGAGCACCAGGACCTGGCTGGCCAGGTCGTCGGGGATGGCGCCGTGCATCTCCCACAGCGCCCGCTGCCCGGTGCGGTCCTGCGGCATGGAGTCAAGTCCCGTGCGGATGGCCAGCGCCCGCAGCACCAGGGTGGCGAGCGAACCGGCCGCAAGCAGTGCCTTGGTGTCGCCGGTGACCTGTTCGGCGAGCACCGGCAGCGGGATCGGGTTGCCCGGCGCGCGGCTGCGCAGGTACTCCAATATCCGCACCGCATGCTCGAGCAGCCGGTCATCACCGCGGCGCAGCAGCCTGGTGATCGTCCCATCCTCCTGCAGCGCCAACCACCAGGAGCCGAACCATGCCTCGCCAGCGAGCACCGACGCACCGGCCCTCGCACTGGCCTCCGTGCGCTGTTGTTGTTCCCGTTGCCGTTCGGCGGGCCGGTCGCGTAGCGGGCCGCCCAGCATGACCAGAGTGTCCCGCAGACCGGTGCCGTACCGCTGGCGCAGGGCCGCGTCCAGCGTGGTGAGTCCGATGGTAAGCCGTTTCACCGTCTCCGGCCGGTAGCTGCCGGTGATGCCGATGACCGCCCGTCGTTCGGCGTCGGTGGGCGCGTTCAGCCCGATCGAGTGGTCCAGCGCGCCACCGGTCCGTTCCAGGTTGCGCCGGGCCGCGGCGAGCAGCCGTTTCCAGCCCGCGCCACGCAGTTCCGTCAGATCCTCGTCCACAGGGTCCTCACGCCGCGGCGGTGATCGCCCGCCTGGTGCCCGGCGAACCGAGTACGGCGGACAGTTCACCCGCCTGGTCGGCGAGGAGCTGCGCTCCGTCCCACACCAGTAGCAGTGCGCTGACGGTGTGCTCGGTGGGAGAGTGCGCCAGGTCGTAGTGCGCGGCGGCGCGGACGGCGGCCTGCGTCGCCCACAGGTCGTAGCCGGTCATGAACAGGTCCAGATCGAACTGCGCGGCCAGGCCCATCAGCTCGCTGCGGCCGGTGTCGTCCACTCCAGCGAACGCCTCGTCGAGGGCGAGCAGGCGCGGTGCGTGCGGATGTGCCGAGTTCAGCATCGCGTGCGCGGCAGCGAACAGCGGCAGGTGCAACGAGACCGACTGCTCGCCACCGGACAGCTGGCTGTGCCGTGTCCGGGTCAGCTTCTCCTCAGTGCCCTCAGCGCTGACCATCTGGAACACGAACTGCCGCCAGCGACGGTAGTCCAGTACCCCGGCCAGCAGCTCTCGGTACGGGAGTTCGCGGTACCGGGCTCGAGCGGTCTTGATCTGCGCGGCGAAGTGGCCGCGCATCCGGGCGAGAGAGTCCGGGTTGAGCCGGGAGGCGTCGGCATCCAGCAGCCCGCACACCGCGCGCTGCTCGTCATCTAGCTGGTCCGCCAGCAGCCACCGCACGCCGACCGTCTTCCCCGAGGACATTTTCCGGGACCGCATCTCGGTGTTCATCGCTCTGATCAGGTCCTTGGCGTCCACGGTCCGCTCGTGGATCTGCTGGGCGAGCCTGGCCAGCAGCGCGTCTTCGAGGATGCGCTGCTCAGAGTCGGTCAGCAGCAGCTGCTGGTCACGGCGGGCAGCTGCGATGCGCTCCGCGAACGCGCCGACCGGCAGCGGGCCCTGCTCATCGGCGATGCGGACCACGATGACACCGTCGGCGCTGTCCCACTCGGGGTGGTAGTCCTGGCCGGCCGCGCCCAGTTGGGCCTGCAGATCCTCCAGCGCCCGGGTGAGCCGGGTCGTGGAGATCTTCAGTGACGTCTCGCTCGGCGTCAGGTCGCGGGTTACCTCGAGGATCGCCTCGTGCACGTGCACGACCGCCTGCGGCAGGTCATCACCGGTCCAGTCCGCCTCCTGCGCGGGCCAGGCCAGCCGCGGCGGGCACTTCAGCACGTCCAGCAGCTCCCGGGCGGCGAACGGGGCGAGACCGCGCGCGGTGGCCTGCTCCTCCGCACGCGCGACATCGAGGGCGCGCCTGCCGCTGGAGACCCGCTCCGTCGCGGCACTGACGGCCTTGATGACCTCCACCTCGGCGGTGCGGGCCGCATGCTCAGCCGACTGGGCGGCCGCGATGCCCTGCTCGGTTGCGTCGACCTGTGCCATCACCTCGGTGGCCTCCTTGCCGACCGCGCCGTGCAGCGCCGCCAGCTTGGCGGCCTCCTCGGTGTGCCGGCGGCGGGCCGTCCGTTCGTTCTCGGCGGAGGCGCGCTCCTCATCGGCGGCCTGTTCCAGCCGACCTCGGGCGTCGGCGACGATGCCGCGCTGCTGCGTCTCCTCGCGGCGGCGGCCGGTGAGGTCCCGGGCGGTGGCCTCGAACCGCCGGGTGGCCGCCTCCACCTGGTCGGCCTGGTCCCATTCGATGGCATGGTCGATGGAGGTGCGGCGCAGCGCCCGCTCGGTGACGGTGCAGGCAGCCACCGACTCGTCGTAACCGGACTGGGCGCCGTCGGCGGCCGCCCGCGCCGAGCGCAGCTGCCCGACGGCCTGGGAGTGCGTGCGCAGTGCGGTAGCGGTCGCGGTGCTGCGCGGAAGCGAGGCGCGGGCCTGCGCGAACGCAGACAGTGCGGCGGCCAGCCCGTCGAGCGTCCGATCGAGGCCGGCCAGCAGCTCCGTCAGCCCGGCGATCTGGGCCTCGCACTCAAAGATGCGCGCGGCCCGGCGGCGGGCCCGGGCGGTCGCCCCGATGTACCCGGCGTGCTCCTTATGGTGTGCACCGGCGGTGACACCGTGGGAGTAGCGGCCGTCAGTGCCGATCACAGCGGCCGAGGAGAACCATTCGCCGTCCAGGGCGATGGAAGCGAGCACGGCACCGATCCGCGCGGCGGGCACGGGTGTGTCGTCCTCGGGCACCAGCACCCCAGCGAGGCTGGCGCCCTCGACCGGCGGGCCGGGGACCAGGTAACCGTCGTCGTCCCCGGCGGTGACCTCATGGCCGTCAGGCGTGATCCAGGCGTCGAGCATCCCGGTGGCTTCCAGCGCCGCCTCGAGCGCGGCGGCCCGCGTGTCATCGACATTGCCGGCGAAGCGGACCAGCCGCCACAGCGGTGCACCGTCGCGGCCTGACCGGCTGGCGCTACGTCCGGGGTAGGCCGGCGGCGCGTCGTCGCGTTGCGAGGCGATCCGGTCCCGCTCCTCGGCGATGCGCTGCCGCTCGGTCTGCGTGCTGGCACGCTCGGCACGCAGCCGCGCCTGCTCGTCACGGATGGACTGCTCGGCGGCGGCGGTCGCCCCGGCGAACACCGACTCGACGGTGGGCGCATCCGGGTCACCGAACGTCTCGATGGCCACGCTGAGGCCCTCGGTCAGTTCCCGCATGGCCGTCTCGTCCAGCACATCGGCGTAGTCGGCCGCCCACCGCGCCAGTGCGGCCTGGGCGTCGGCGCGGGCCGCCGTCACCGCATCGGCCGCGGACTGCTCGACTTGCTCGGCGGCGGTCACCGCCTCCAGTGCCCGGTCGAGCGCCAGCCTGGCCAGATCCCGGGCGTGCTCGGCTGTCCGGTGCGCCTGCAGCGCGGCCCGTACCGAGCGGACCGCCTCCAGCCGGGCGGTGACCCGGCCGCCGGCACGTTCGGTGAACCCGTCAGCTCCGGCGTCGGCGGGCTGCCAGCCGATGCCGGCCGCGGTGGCGTGGTCGGCGAGCTGCGCCGCACTGCGCGAGACGACCGATTTCAGGTCGGCGAGTACCGCCGCGGCCTGCTCCAGACCGGCCTGAGCACGCGCGGTCCCCGCGCTGCGCCGGGTTAGCTCCGCGGTGGCCTCGGCAGCCGTCCGCTCGTTGGTGCGGACGAGCCGTTCAAGGTCGGCGAGTTGCCCGACCGCCTGGTAGGCGCTGGTGGACTTCAGCTGGTCGAGCCGGGCGCGCAGCCCGGCGAGAGCGTTCTCCGCCGCCTCCCGGCGGGCCTGCGCCTCCACCTGCCCGGTTTCAGCGCCCGCCAGCGCCGTGATGTCGTGGCTGAGTTCGGTGCGCCGCTGCGCGCTGGCCTCGCGGCGGCGGGTGAGGGCATCGGCGGCCGACCGGGCGTGGGTGCGCAGATAGGTGGTGTAGGAGGCGAGGAATGTGCGAGTAGCCTCGTCGGCGGCGGTCAGCCCCTCCAGCGTGGTGGCGACCGTCTCCATGTCGTCGAACGAGCGGGCAGCCTCGGTGATCAGGTCGTCGTCGACCGGCCGCAGCCCGTCGGTGAGCGTGTCCGACAACTTCACCGGGTCGAGGTTCTTGGCCAGCTGCGGCCGCCGCAGCGTCAGGATCAGGGTGAGCAGCTGTTCGTAGCGTTCCCGGCCGAGGCCGAACAGCCGCTGATCCAGGGCGGCCCGGTAGTCAGTAGGAGAGGCGTGCAGGCTCGACTCCCCGATCTCCTCGGCGAGCTGCTTCCTGGTCATGGGCCGGTCGTCGCCGGTGATGAGCGAGAAGTCCGCACCGACCCGTCCCTCGGCGACGAAATGCCAGCGGACCGGGGTGTCGCGGTGCTTCTGGACATGCAGGCCGATGCCGATGGTGACGGCCTCACCGGTGTCGCGGTGCCGCAGCTCCAGCCATACGTAGCCGACCGCGTTCTCGCCACCGCGGAACAGGAGGTTGGACTTCATGGTCCGGTCCTCGGCGGCGAACGGGTTCAGCCGTTTCGGGTCGATCCGGCCGTCCAGCACGAACGGGAACAGAACCTCAAGAGCCTTGGTCTTCCCGGATCCGTTGGGACCGCGCAGGATCAGCCAGCCACTGGCGAAGCAGAACTCCTCATCCCGGTAGTCCCACATGTTGATGATTCCGGCCCGGGTGGGTTGGAAGCGGGTCACGTGGAGCCTTCCTTCACGGTCATTACTCGCATTCCCGTCGCCGGCGCGCTGACGGAAAAGACATGCCGCCGGGCTCAGGACGTGCCCGGCGGGCTCTTGATGTGGGCGGTGATGCTGCGGTAGCGGCCCAGCAGCGGTAGCACCAGGACGCCTCCGTCCACCCTCGCCACCAGGCCCAGCGAGGCAAGCAGGGCGACCGCCTCGGTCAGCAGGCGACCCGGGTCGGCGGCCTGTTTCTCCGCCATGCCCGCGCCGAAGTCCTCCACCAGCTTCCGCAGCTCGGTGCGCAGCCATACGTCGCTGAGGAACGGGTAGGCGGCGTCGGCGGCACCGCCGCCGGGTGCACCCGATCCGGACTCGGTTCCGTCCCCGGACCCGGAGTCGTCGGTCTCCGCTAGCCAGGCCTGTTCGGCGAGCAAGTCGGCGACGCGGCCCCGGTCCGGCAGGGCAGCGTCGATCCGCCGGGCTGCGTCGGCGAGCCGTTCCGCGGCGGTGGCGGCGGGCAGCGGCTCGATCCTGGATCTGTTGCGTTGCAGGTAGCCGGCGATCCGCGCGCACAGCAGCAGTGCGGCCTGCGCGACGGTGCCGGCCGACGGGAACGCCACGTCGCTGAACCGCTGCCCGGCGTTGACCAGCGCCACGCCTTCGGCGCGCCGCTCCAGATCGAGGCCGGTGAGCCGCTCGATGTCCTCGGCAAGACTCGCCGACCGGAGCTGGCCACGCAGCCCTTCATCGACGTCGGCGTAGTAGACGGCCGGCTGCTCCACGACGAGTCGGCGGGCACGCCGCGCGTTCACCCGCCGCCGTGCCTCCCGGCCCTGGGCCGACGCGGATCCGCCGGGGCCATCCAGCAGCTCGGTGACGGAGTTCAGATGCTGCAGCACCCGGCTTGGCGCATAGAGGGCGCCGACCACTTCGCGGTCGATGTCGTAAAGCGCCTCGGCACGCTCGGGATCGTTGACCCACTCGATAGCCGAGCCATCGGCCATCCGCAGGGCGCCGCGCACCTCCAGCCAGGCGACCGCGTCCACGAACGCGTCCCGGTCCGGTTTGCGGCCGGTGTCCATGCCGAGGCCGTCGATCCGCCCGGCGTCAGCGGCGACCGTGTCCGCCAGCTCGCTGAGTGCGATCTGAGCGCCGGAGCGGCCTAGCGCGGACAAGGTCAGCACCAGGTAGGCGTAGCGGCGCCGGTCGAACGGCCGCCGTGCTCTGGTGAGCGCCGGGCGGGTGCCATCCAGCGCATCCTGCACCCGGCGCAGCCGGATGGTGTCGCCCCCGCTGAGGAGCGTGTAACCCAGGACCTCGCTGAGATCGGCCCGCAGCTGCCTGACCCACTTGCGCACGAGGGGAAGCGTCGAGGCGTCCGGGTAGGACGCGGTGATCAGCGGGTGACGCAGCATCAGCCGCGCCGCCTTCTGGTATTCGGCCAGTTCGAGCGAGCTGACGTCTGCGGCGACCCTCATTCGGTGACCTCCACCGCCAGCCCGTCCAGATGGAGCCGGCCGCGGACCGTGTGCACAGTGGTGGAACCAGGGGCGGGGCGCAAGATGAGCCGCACCCCGTGCGCGGACCCGCTCGCCGTCCGGCTGACCGGGACCCGCGCGGACAACGCCACGTCCAGCAGGCTGAGCAGGGCCTGGGTCTCCGGCTCGTCCAGCACCCGGCCGTAGACGCCGTCACCGGCCAGCGCTGCCGCGGCGGTGCGGCGCTGCGCGGTCGCCTTCAGCTGCTCGGCGCGCAGCCGCTGCTTCTCCTCGTCGTTGCGCTGGATCCGGCCGGGCCCGCGCAGCGCCTGAGCCTTGCCGTTGCGCACCAGCGTCCGGGACAGCTCCACCGGAGCGGCGTCCCACCATGACAGCCGGCTCCCGATCGCGTCGGCGTCCTCGTGCACAGCTGAGACATGCCGGGGTGCCCCGAGACCGAACACTGCCTGGAACAGCGCATGGGCGTCGCCGTCAGTCGGGCAGGCGGTGAACCATTGCGCTAGATGGCGCAGCTGGGTCTCCCTGCTCACCCCGCCGCGGCGGGACTCGGTGACCCGGCGCAGCAGCGCCGTGACGTTGGCGATGGCGGTGACCGTGGCGTCCTGCAGGCGTTCGGCCTCGCTGCGGCGAGCGGTGCCGAACCAGTGCACCAGGCCGCCCCAGCGCGCCCGCCAGTCCGCGACCCGTTCGTCGGCACCGCGGAAGAGCGACTCGTCAGCCTCCGCGGCGAGCCGGGCGAGGCGTTCGGTGCCAGTGGCGTCCACCTCGGCCACCGCGGCGGCCAGGAGCGGCGCGAACCGGGTCAGCTCGGTGTGGAACTCCCGCATGTGGGTGAGCAGCGCGTCCTTGTGCGCGAGGAACACTTCGGGCCGGGTGTCGTTGGTGCGGGCCAGATCGCCCAGCATCAGGTAGAAGCGGGCGGCGCGCTGCGCCATGTCAGCGAGCACTCCGTCCAGCCGGGACAGCTTCCGGTAGACCTCGGCGGCGTCCCCTGACCGCACCGCCTCGGCGAGCGCCCGCAGGTCGGCCAGGATGTCAGGGAACACGAGGCGGGACAGCTGGGCGTCTTCCAGGCTGGCCGTCAGCACCTCCTCGACGGCCTGGAAGGCCCGGTATCCGGCCTGGTTGAACTGGTAGACGTAGTGCCGGTTGCGGTACTCGGCGAGGTTCGCGGCGCGGGTGCCGTCGTAGGAGCGGTCCAGCACCTGCCATTCGGCGAGGGCATCCAGCAGAACCTGCACGTCGCCGACGGCGGCTGCCCCCGGGTGCTGCTCGGCCAGCTGGCCGAGTGCTTCGCGGGCGTCGGACGCGTGCATCAGCACCTGGTAGTTTGCCCTGGCCCGGTCGAAGGCACGCAGCAGCCACAGGTACTCGTGGCGTTTCTCGGTGGCCGCGAAGTGGAACAGCCGCAGCCGGTCATCGAGGGTGAACGCGTCGATGCCGAACGCGGCGTCCCCGGCGGCCGCGTCGCCAGGAACAGCGGCTGGCCGGCCACGGGGATCACTCACTGAGGTAGCGGGCTGACTACCGGTCACAGGTTCTGATCATCTCGATCATCGGGGGTATTTCGTCATGGAACGACCGGGGAATGTGCTGCCTAGTGTGCCGGATCGCCGTGACGGACGCCAAAGACACGCCGAACAAAAGGCCGCGGTGCGGTCAGCCCTCCGGCGGCTCGGCACACCTCGCGAGGCCGTGCAGCGATGTCAGCACCGTCAGCGCGGCGCCGCGGCTGAGGTCCTCGTGGTGACGCTCGTTTCGCGGGGTGCGCAGGCACCCGTAGCACGAAGTCTCCAGGCCGCAATCGCATGACCCAACCCGCCGGACCGCGGTGGCGATCACCGTGTCGAGTGCTGCGGCGATTCGCAGCACGCTGCCCGCCCCGCCCGGGACGGTGTCGAACAGCACCAGGCCGCTGCGGCCATCCGCCCCGGAATGCACCACGCCGTCGATATCGTTGCGGCTGATCTCCAGGCCGTCGGCGGCACCTTCCAGCACCGCGTACAGGAGGGAGTGCCACTCTCCCCCGGTCTCCAGGCCGGGAGCGTCAAGCTGCAGTCGCAGGATGTCCGTCTCGTACGTATGCGCGAGCGAACGCCAGCGCAGCGGCCCCGTGCAGGGCTTGCCGCGCAGCGGGCTCACGTGCGACGTGGGGGAACGGCCGTGGTTGGCGGCGCCCCACCCGCACCAGTCGCAGATCAGGAACCCCGAGCCGCCTGGTCCCTCGGCCAGCGACACCAGCCGGCCCCGTGCACCGCAGTGGCACCACGCCAGCGCGCCAGTGCCGGCCTTCCAGCGGGTCTCCGCGAGTTCCTCGCCCAGCGACACCACATGCACGGCGCCGTTCCAGGACCGCTGCGGCGGCACGTTACTGGGCTTGCCGGTGCGCGGGTCGGCGACGAATCCGAACTCCGGCACGCAGTATTCGCGGACCGGGCCATCGGCGGGCCGCCCGCACGCCGAGCAGGCCGGTTCCAGCTCGGTGCCGCCCTCCCGGTAGTGCCGGCAGCCCCGGCACACCGTGTAGCTGCGGGTGATCAGTTCCCGGCCGGGAAGCCGGTATATGCCGCCCGAACGCCAGAGCACCCCGCCAGCGACCAGCTCGGCGCCAGGCGCGTATTCGTGGATCGCCACCGACAGGTCCCGGTTCAGCTCCAGCCGGGCGCCGACCTGGCTGTCGCAGTGCGCGGTGCGCAACTCGACGGTGTCCACCGGGAACCCGTACTTCGGCAGGACGTTCCGGTTGGCCAGGTAGCCGATCAGTGGCCGCCGCGTGATGGTGGCGATGCTGCGCTCGAACCGGGCCGCCAGGTCGCTGCGCCGGGACTCGAACGCCTCCGCCCGGCGCTCCTCGAACATCGCCACATCCTGGGCCAGTTCGGCGCGGACCTGCTCCAACAGCCCGCACAGCTGCTCCACCCAGCTACCGTCGTCCAGCCCGATCAGCCGCCAGGCGAGTTCCGGGAGCACGGCGCGCAGCGCCGCGGCGATCTCGGCGGGCACCGGGGTGAGGTAGCCGCGGACCGCGTCGCAGGGCGGCTCGGCGCGTCCGCCGGGCAGGAAGAAATCCCCGGCGCTCTTCCACTCCCGGCCGCCGTTGTCCTTGGCGTCCCGGAAGAACGCTGCGAGCGCCACTGAATGCGCGTGCCGCCGGTCGATGCGCGGATTTCCCAGCGGCACGTAGGGGGCACGGACCTGCCCGGTCAGCATCGACTCCGGCGCCTGGTAACGGGACAGATCATGGGAGCGGCGCTGAGCGTAGGTGACCACCAGCGCGGCGGTGCCACTGCGGCGGCCCGCCCGCCCGGCCCGCTGGATGTAGTTGGCGGTAGTAGGCGGCATGTTCCGCAGCAGCACCGCAGAAAGCGCCCCGACATCGACGCCCAGCTCGAACGTCGTGGAGCAGCTCAGCACGTTGACCTCACCGGCGAGGAACCGCTGCTGGATGTCGGCGGCCTCCAAGCCGGTCCACTGCGCGGTGTGCTCCCGGGCTGTCAGCGGCACCGGTGCGGTCTGCGTATACAGGGAGCGGTAGTGGTCGTCGGCGGCGCGGTCGGCGGCCAGTTCGCCGGCGCATCCCATCGTCGGGCACACCCCGCGAAGGACGGCCGTGGTGACCCGCCGGCACAGTGAGCACCGCCACAGGTCGCCGCCAGCCGACAACGTGAGCCATGTGTGATCGACCTGGTGCACCTGGCCCAGCTTGGGCAGCGCCGCCGCGTGCAGCCAGCCGTCCCGGGCAGCGGTGAGTGCCCGCCAGCAGCCGGCCAGCACGTGGCGCGCGTCGATTCCGGACGCGGGCTCGCCGAGGACGGCCAGCAGCCGGCGCAGGTAGTCCAGTCGCTTGTTGACACCACGGGTGGGCAGCCAGCTCAGTACCTTGAGCCTCGCCTCTGCGCCGTCGCCGCGGACGTAGATCGGGCCCCGCCGCGGGTCGAACATCTCGTCGGCCGGGTCGACGTCGTCCGGCATGGTGAGCGCGCCCTGCAGCCGCACCGTGCGGAGCAGCTCGGTGAACAGGAGCACGCACTCCTGCCCGGACAGGCCCAGATCGAGCAGCGGGGTGGTCGGCCGCCATGACGGGTCCATGCCCAGCCCAACCCGCAGGAGCCCAAGGCCTTCCAGGGACTGGCGCTCGTCGAGGGCGACCAGTTCGCGCAGCACCCAGCGGGCGGCCTCCCGGCGCCTGCCCTGCCGCGACTCCCGCCGGGAGAACACCCCCGCGCGGCCGGCTACGGCCGCGGTCTCCTCGATCAGGTCGTCCACCGTGGCGTCCGCGTCGCGGGTGGTGGCCCGCGCCAGCCCGTCCAGGATCAGCCGCCGCTGCTGCACGAGAGCGTGACTGGACTCCAGGTAGGGGGCGAAGAACGCGGCAGCCTGCCGGCTGTCACTGAACGCGAGGAGCTTCCGGCCGCCGCCGGGCCGGTCCGCGAGCTCCTCATCCGGGGGCAGCGCCTGGTAGAGCGCGGTGGCCAGCACTGCCGCGGCTGCCTCGTTGCCGCTCTCGAACAGCCGCACCTGCCCGGCACCGCGCGCCCCGCAGGCCAGGCACCCGCTCGGGGTGCCGGACGTGGCCGCCAGCCGCCGCACAGACCGCAGTCCGGCGGCGCAGCATCCGCAGGGTGCCGTCCCCGCCACGGGCGCGGACGCTGTGTGGAGGGCTCCGCATCTGCCGCACAGCAACGCGTCCTTGGCGGTCGCCGCCGCGGCACGCTCGAGGATCTCATCGTCCTCGTCGGCCGTCTCGGCCGGCGCGTCGAGCAGCAGCCAGGTACGGCGTTCGGGGCGCACTGCGCGCGATGTGAAGTGCTCACCGCCCGAGGTGCGCTCCACCGAGCCCGCCAGATGCACCGCGCCGCACCGCTTGCAGCAGCCGAACTCGAAGACAGCGCCGGAACAGTCCGGGCAGATCTCGCGGCGGGCCAGCGACACGTGCGGGCCGCCGGGCGTCAGGCAGGTGTACGCACCCTCGGTGGCCCGGGCGAACAGATGGTACCGGGCCGACAGCACCGGAGCACCGGCGCTGTCACGAATCTTCGAGCCCACCGCGACCAGCGCGGCGAGCGCTGCCCCCGCACGAGGACCATCGGCGTCGGTGAACACCTCGGCTGCCAGGTCGGTAAACGGCCGGGGCGAACGGGCCAGCAGAGTGCGCAGCCGCGCCATCGTCTGCTCGTGCGCGAGCAGCAGCGCGGCGTCGTTACCGCCAAGGCCGACGGCCACCGGATCGTCCGCGGCGCGGCCCAGCAGCGCCGACCCTGGATCGGCCGAGCCGGCCAGGTCGAGATAGTCGTCGGGACCAAGAGGCCCCCACAGCGGTCCGGCCGGGATGGCTACCCGCTGCGCGCCGACCAGATCCTGGCGTGCCGGGTCGCCGTCCACCCACTCGAAGGACGCGTCGAACAACTTGGCGGCGAAGTCCATCACCGCCCGCGGATGGCCGCCGATAGTAGCGCTCGTGGCGATTGCCTGAAAAGCCGCGTCAGCATGGCCGCGGCCAACGCGCTCGCGCAGCCGGCGCAGGAGCATGCCGACCTCTTCGGCCTTCGCCCCGTCATAGACGTGCGCCTCGTCCAGCACGACGAACCGCCAGTGCCCGCCATGCTTGCCCTCGAACAGTTCCATGTCCGCCGGGCGCAGCAGCAGGTACTCCAGCATCGCATAGTTGGTGAGCAGCAGGTGCGGTGGGCTGTCTCGCATCTCCTGGCGGCTGAGCAGTTCGTTCGGCAGCCGTGGTTCGCCCGGGTTCAGCGACTCGAACAGCGACGTGCCCTCGCCGGCCCGCTCCGGAGTGTCCCCGGTGTAGCGGCCGAAGGTGATCTGCGGCACGCTGGTTAGCAGCCGGCGGAGCCTGCGTAGTTGATCGTTGGCGAGCGCGTTCATCGGATACAGCAGCAGCGCCCGCACCCCAGGTCCGAGCGTGCCAGCCTCGCGCTCAGTGGTCAGCGCCGACAGTACCGGCAGCAGGAAGCTCTCCGTCTTCCCTGACCCGGTGCCGGTGGCCACCACCAGGTTCCGTCCCGCAGCGGCCTTCCGCAGCGCCTGCTCCTGATGGCCATAAAGAGGCCGGTCCAGGGGCAGCGCCGCGCTGCCCAGCCGGGCGAACGCCGGATCCAGCACGCCCTCGCCGATCAGGTCACGCAGGCTCGCCCCGGTCCGGTAGGGCGGCGTCGCCTCCAGCAGCGGCCCTTTGGTCAGCAGCGGGCTGGCGGCGATACCGTCGGCAAGCGCGACCGCCAGCACAGGGTCACGGACGGGCAATAGCGACCGCAGGTAGCGCCGGTAGGTGGTGCTCAGCAGAGTGCTGGTAGCGATCGCGTCCACGATGGAAGCCGCTCCCGAGCGGAAGGAAATGCTCCTGGAAACCCTACAGCGCCAGCAGACCACAGGCGCAAGGCGCCGGGTCAACCGGGCAGCCATGGGTCGGCGGCCGGCGCGGAAGCGCTGATCCGGGCAATCACCGCGGTCCGCGCACCCACAGTCATCCGCAGCTCCGCGCCACCGTGGGCGCTCACCGTGTCCAGCATCCGCCGCAGCGGATATCTGCCCCGCTTCGAAGGCTCCAGTACCTGCACGATCCCCCGCGCGGTGACCACATCGATGGGTGGGTCAGCGGCGGCCCCGGGCAGGTCCAGGCGCAGCGCGCCACCGCGGATCAGGTCCGCCGCATCCAGCTGCAGCGGCCCGAGACTGTGCCAGGCCGTGGGGGCACCCGCACTGTCCGGTTCGGGTTCGATCCGTATCCGGCAGTACGGCGGGGTGACCCGGAGCGGCAGCACGACCGGACCCGCCACACATGCCACCTCAATCCCGGTGTCCTCGGCCCCGATCATGGCCGCGCAGGGCGAGGCGGTCATCCCGGGCGCGGGCGAGAGCACGGCCTCGGCCGCATCCAGACCCTCCTCAGCTGTCAATCGCAGCGCGGGCGAGTAGGCGACGTCCAAACCCTCGGCCACGAATACGACACGGCGCAGCCCGGCAACGGGCGCGGTGTCGAGCGCGGTCACGGTCACCACCAGTTCGCCGAGCACCGGACGAGGCACCCGATCCCACAGACGCTCCGGATCCCAGCGATCCCCGCTGGCCTCGACCGTCCCCAGGACCCGGCCGGATCCCGGCCCTCGCACCTCGACCCACCACCGGGTATCACCGGCGGGCAGCCGCACCGTCGGCAGCGTCCCGAAGACTGCAAGCCCGTCCGTCGTGTGGATCCCCGGTACCGGGGCGCCCGTCACCAGCCGCGGTCTCGACCGGCCCCGGACAATGTGCCGTCGCGGCACGTCCTCGCCCGTAGGCTCCAGTTCCAGCCAGGCAATTCCCGACAGGTCCAGCTGGACCAGCCGCCAGCCTTTCCAGGTCAGCGGCAGCCTGCTCGCCACCAGGACCCGCGGCGCGGTATCGGCGCGCAGCGCCCGGTCCTCAGGGTGGACCAGCCAGACGGCCTCGGGCGGCAACACCGCCGCGATCGGCTCACCGTCGGCGTCGAAGGCCAGGAGCGGCCCCGGAGGATCGGTGACCTCGTCCGGAGACATCGGGGTCCAGGATCCCTCCTCATCCCGGCCAGGATCGGCGGGGTCCACGTCGCGGGTCAGCACGCCCCGCCCGAACGGATCGAGCCGCAACGGCGGCCGCCCGCCCGGTCCCGGGGAGGCGGCCGCGACCGTCCTGGCCGCGTCGATGACGCGGCCAGGCAGAGACAGGTCCGCCAGGTCTTCAGCGCCGGGTTCATCGTTCTCGGAGAGCAGCTCCATGAGCGCACGGCAGCGTTCGACGAACCCGGTGCCCGCCCTGAGGCGCAGCAGCGCGGCGACGGCGGGATCGAGCGCGGCTAGTTCCTGTTCCGGCGCTCCGGCACCGGCCAGCCGCAGGAACTCCGGCAGGGACGACTCGGTCACTGCCGCGTGGGCGAGCACTGTCTCAAGCGGGTCGCCCGCCGGGGCCGGGACGCCTAGCGCCGCAAGCGAGCTCAGGAACGTCTCGGCCCACTCAGCGGTGGAGCGCTTGGTCGCGCGCGATCCGGTTGCCCGGTGCCAGGCCGGCCAAACCTTCCCGTTCTTGTCGTGGTGGGCCGTGACCTGCGCCATGGCGACGACGACGCAGGCCGGCCACCGGCAGTTCAGTACTGTCGGCGGCTCGGACCGGGAAAGGCTTCCCAGCGCCTTTGCCGCCGCGTCCAGCATCTCAGGTTCCACGTCGAGTGTCCCGGCCGGCTCTCCGGACGCGAGATGCCGGCGCCAGCCAGGTTCGAGCAGGTCGAGCAGCGTACCCATTGGTGGCCCGCTCATACTGACCCCCTTCCCGTGGTCCGCGGATGAAGCGTAGTCACCGGCACCGGGCCCTTCACGATTCAGGAGCGGATGGTCAGTACGCGACCGCCCGCACGAGCACCCGACCGGGCTGGTGGCCGGGAATCCGCACTGGCTGGGTAAACCGCTAGAAGCGCCCTTTGACGATGTCTGGACAACCCGCCGCGGCGACTGCCGCCCCCTGTACGCCATCACGCCCCAGGAGTCTCGGGCAATCCGGGCCGTGCCTTGCGGTGGCGACTATTGGATGTGCTGGTAGCTGCCGAGCCAGCCGGTTGCGAGGTGGTCGCCTCGCCGGGTGAACAATGCCGCGCCGTGGCCGTCCCGCGCTTCGTCGCCGTCCGCGTCGGGGTAGCTGACCTGCCAGGTTTCCTCACTCGCGAGCTGGCGGGCGAGCCTGTGGCCAGTCCAGGTCACGATCGCGGTGCCAGGAGAACTGTTGACCAGCGCGTGATCCTGCCGCACGTCGAGTGTGGATCCGGTGATGCGGTCCCGCAGGAGCGTGGTATAGGCGATGTCGTCGAGCTGACAGTGCGCCGGCCTGGTGCTCGCGGTCCAGTCAGGGCTTGTCAAGTCACGTGCGCTCGCGGCCTGCCACATGCCGGGTACGGCGGTGTCGGCATGGATTGGGGTGGCCATCTGCTCGAACATCCACAGCAGCCGCCCGGCGCCGCGCCGGGGAGCACAGCGGCGCCAGCGAATGCGGCGGGCGAGATCTGCCGCCACGATCGCCCACCACGGCGAGATGGTACCGAGGAAGCCTTGCGCGCCGATCCACTGAAGGTAGTGCGGGGCGTCTTCGAGGATCGGATACATGCTGGCGTAGGGGATCTCGGCGATCTTCCGCGCGGGAGCGGCGAACGCGCGCGGGCTCCCGGCCACGGCGAGCAGCGCCGCTTTGGCCAGGTCGCCGGGAGCATAAGGCGCCTGGCTGGCCAGGCCCTTGCGGATGAAAGCCCGCGAAGACCCTAGCCTGGTCAGGTCTCCGCCCGACTGAAGCAGCCGGGCGACGGCGGGACGCAGCTCGTCGGGAACAGGTGCCTCGGCCAGCTTGGGCACCAGCGCAGAAAGCACGGTGACGAGAATCTCCTCGGCCGCATCAGGCCCGGCTGGCAGGGGCGCCTCGGTCAGCACAGTACGTACCGCATGTCCCACTCGCGTCGAGACCATCAGCCGTGCTGTCAGCACGCCGAGGTCGGTGGCTGTGAGGTCGGCGTCCACGCTCGTTTGATCGGACATGATGATGTACCCGCCTTGTACCAGCAGGTGAACCGCCTGGTGCAGCAAGTCCACGTCCTGGTGCCCCTGGTGGAAAGCCAGGGTCTGGGCCCACCAGGCCTCTGCCTCGCCGAGTGTCGAAATGCTGCCCTGAACCGTCTCGGCGAGCACGTGATCGGGCAGGCTCTCGGTGATCCGGGAGGTCACGTTGTACCCGGCGACAAGCCGCGCCTGCCAGGCTGGCCGTTCGTTCTCGTCCACGATCAGGAACGCCCAGCCGTCGGTCTCTCCCGCGCCGATCCGGCCGGCCCGGCCGAACATCTGCTGGACCACTGCCACATTTACCTCGTCCAGGCCCACCTTGGTATCGCGCATGATCACGGCGCGGGCCGGCAAGTTGACCCCGGCCGCGACTGTCGTGGTCGCCACGAGCACATCCAGCCGGCGCTCGCGGAATGCCCGCTCCGCCTCGCGCTTGTGCGCCCAGTCCTTGTAGTGCAAGCCGATGCCGGCAGCAGCGCAGACCTTGTGGACACGGTCAAGATCATCGAGATCGACCGAGCGGACGTCGGCTCCTCGGTCCGCCGCGATCGCCAGCGCGGTGGTGCGCACGCCTCGCTTGCTACCGCAGAACACCAGGACACTGCCATCATCGGCAGCGATCATCCGCGTGATAGCCGTTGCCACGCGAATCCGCGCGGCATCGGTCGCGGCACGGTCGGAACTGGCGGTGATCATCGGAAGCTGCCAGGTAAGGCGGCTGGGCCGCCAGCCGATCCGCACCAGCCGCGCCCCCAGCCATTCGGCGATCTGTGCGGCGTTGGCGACCGTGGCCGACAACCCGACGATATGCAACGGCGAGTCCGTGCCCCGCACCCGAGCCAGCAGAGCCTCCAGCACCGGGCCGCGAGTCGGGTCACCGAGCAGATGTATCTCATCAACGACCAGGCAGCCGACGTCAGCCAGCGCCTGGCGCATCGATACGGTGCGGCAGATCGACTCGAACTTCTCCGTGGTCGCCACCCACAGATCGGCATCCCGCAGACGCTGCGCGTCAATCGCGTACTCACCCGACAGCCGCTCGACCCGAATGCCCGCGCGCCGCCACGCCTCCAACTCCCGGTCAAGCTCGTCGGTCAGCGAGCGCTGCGGGACCAGCCAGGCAGCCTTCCGCCGCTCGGTTAGCACCGCTCGCAACGCAGCCATCATCCCGATGACGGTCTTCCCCGCGCCGGTCGGAGCGACCACCAGCACATGTCCCGCCCCGGCAGCCACCTGAGGCGCTGCCTCAACCTGGGCCGGGTTCAGCTCGGGGAACGGCAGGTAGGAGAGCCACTCAGCAGGAACATGGTCCGCCGCCGCGCAGGCGGCTGCCACCTGCCCGCCACCGGTGTGCGCCTGCCACACCAGATCGAACGCGTCTCGCGCGGCCTCGGCAGCTCCGCCTGTCCTGGTTACCGCTCGCTGACCCACCGCGCGCACCAGGGTGCTCAGCGCAGCTGACGCGGCCAGCGGACTCGGCTGGCCGTTCAACGTAACCGAGGTGACGATCTCGCTCTCTAGCCAGTACCTGACCGAACGCGTCGGCACGCCACGCTTTGCCAGGCCGTGCCAGACCTGATCGAATGCGGGGTCATCAGGCATGAGTACGCGGACGTCCACACCTGGCTGCGGATCTGGCGGCCTGTCAGCTGGATGTCCCAGCTTCACCCAGCACACCCGCCGGTCCCGCCCGAAGACATACCGCTCTGGGTGGTGACCCGGCGTCACTTCCAGCGCCCGGGCCGGCTGAGGCAGGTCCACTGACCTCATCATGGCCGCGTAGGTCTTGAACCCCAGGTCAGCAAGGGTGAACGCCGCCGGGCATTCCGGGCAGACAAGCGCCACGTAGCGATACTGCCTGCCCGCGCTCTCATACGGCTTGCGCAAGCAGTGCAAGGAAAACCCGCAGGCGGGACAGGACGCGGGCACAGGTTCCTCATACGACCATCCCGGCTCGGCCAGCCGCGCTATAGCCGATGTGGCCCGTACCCCCCACCGAGCCTCCATCACATCCGCGACAGTCGAGCCCTCCCGCTTCGACTGCCGATCCTGACCGGACACGTAGACGGCGCTCCCGTAACGGATGGTGGCTATCCGCATGCCGATCAAGCATCTCACCCATGTCGGGCCACCACCATCTGAGCCAGAAACTCGACATTCAGGATCCCCGGACCGCGCAGCCCCATCCCACGAGAAGCCGGCATGACCGCCGCTGATCGGGATTACCTGGCCGATCGGTACCCCGACAGATGACAGAGCAGAAGGTGGGGCTCAGTGAGCTACCGCTCGTCTGTGCGATGTTGATGACATACACTAAAGACATACATCATCAACAACGCGAGGCGGCTGATGGCGCTGACCCAGATCGACATTGACGAAGACGCCCTCGCCGAGGCCATGCGGCTGTCCGGAGCGAAGACGAAGAAGGAAACGGTCAACGTTGCACTGCGGGAGTTCGCCGCCCGGCATCGCCGGATCGCGGCCCTGGAGCACTATGCGACGCTGGCGGCAGGGTGGGATTTCGAGGGGTGGGAGCACCGTCGGGCGGCTGAGAAAGACCCGGCACCGTGATCCGCTACCTGCTCGACTCGTCTGCCCCGTGGCGGATCCTGCGGGACCCCGCGCTGCGGACGGCCTGGGCAGAGGTCGTCTCCGCGGGCGCGATCGGTTCCTGTCACCCCAGCGCGTCGAGTTCCGCCGCTCGGCCCGCACCATCGACGAGTACGAGCAGATGTCGGGAATGTTCGAAGCGCTGTACCCGGATGCGGCGGTCCCCAAGGGAACGTGGCGGTGGATAGAGTCCGCACAACACCGCCTGCTACGGCAGGGAGCGCACCGGGCATTGTCGGCCGTGGACCTGATGATCTGCGCCACCGCAGCCCAGCACGACCTGGTGGTGCTCCACGACGACAAGGACTTCGCCACCGCCGCACGGTACCTCCCCGACGTGCGCGAGCGCACCATCCGCGACGCCCCGCAACCCGGCTAAGGCCCTGCCCCGCCGGGGCAGGGCGATGCCTGCGCCGGGGCGCGGGGCCGCTACGCCCGTCGCGCGATCCGAAAGGCAGTCCCCTCGCGGACCTGCCGCTGCCCGGCCCCAGGAACGTTCGCGTAATGCCCTGATCCGGCTGCCGATCGGTAGCCCCAGCAGGTGGCGCATCAGCAGGCCAACGCCCCCGCAAAGAGTACCGATGCTTCGGTCGGGTGGGCCGTACGTACCAGCATGCGAACCGCGAATTCCTGTTGGCCGGTGATCCGCTGCCGGTCCGTCTGCGCAGGTCACCGGCCAAGAAGGCGGAACGATGAGCCGCCCCGGTATCTTGACCCTGGCGTGCCCACTACGGTTTTCCCATGGTCGGCAATCTTTTTGCCCGAAGTGATGAGATCACCGCTCTGCTCGCGGCTAGGGGTCCGCTGTCCCTGGAGATGCTGGCGCGAGTTGTGAACGTGGCGCCCGTCGTACTTGGCAGGTATCTGGCCGAGCATCCTTATCTATTGCCGACTCCAGATGGGGAGTGGGTGAGCGGGCTGCAACTCGCCGACGGCGTGGCGTTCACGCATGAGCTGAGCGCGGCCGAGATGGCATCCGGGATGCTGAGCGCGGATGACGACCTGGCGCTATGGGCGCAATTCGCTATCGGAGGGCTGCCGCTCGCGGGCGGCGGTGAGGTGAGGGCGACGACCATCCTGGATCTGCCACCCGGCACCGGTGACGATCTTCCTGCCGGGCAGGGCATGATCGGGCAGCTGCTGACTGGGCCGGACGGCTGGCTGGCTGGCTTTTCGGCCGGAGATCTGCTGTCGGTGTGCCTGCGCGATGGCGCCCTGGAGATGTCCGCACGAAAGCTACCGGAGGAGACTGCCGGCACCAGTCGTCTGCGCGATGCGTGCGCGGTCGCGGCGGTCGAGGCGTTGAAGCGCTATGTCGAGGAAACGATCGACCATCCGTTCGCGCCGCTGCATGAGATCCTCATCGGCCGGATGCTCGCGGAGCCGAAGATCTTCGCGTTGCCGATGCCGCCACTGGCCCGGACGCTGCGGGCAGCCGGTCTGGAGACCTTCGGCGGAAGCGTCGGAGTCCGGGGCAGTCCGTGGAATCTGGGCAGGATCCGCGGGCTTGACCGGGCGGAGGTCGTGGCGGGCACGATGGCGCTCAGCCTGCTGTTGACCTGGATCGACGAAGACCCCGAGCACGGGCCGTCACTGCTGCGCGACTATCTGAGGGCCGCGCCCGCGGTGAGCGGCTATGTCGCGGATGAGGTGGAACGCCGCTCGGCCGAGGGCACCCGATTCGACCATCAGCTTGCCGTGCTTCAGCGGGTCGCGAAGTCCGGCCCGGAGCGCGCGGCCGTCACGCTGCTCGCCGCCCGAGCCGCTGAGGGCGCCGGAGATTCCAACACCGCGGAACGCCTGGCGCACGAGGCGCTGACCGCGCAGCCGGATCTGCCCGCCGCGTTGCTAGACGTTGGAGAGTACGCCGCCTGCCGTGGTGACGCGCGCGCCGCTGACGGCTACCTGCGCCATAGCGGTCACCCGCCCGCTGAGGCGCTGCGGAGCGCGCTCAAGCGTCAGCTGGCTCAGCCGAAGACGAGGGCGGGCCGCAATAGTCCGTGCTCCTGCGGTTCGGGCCGCAAGTACAAGATGTGCTGCCTGGCCGGGGCCGTGCATCCGCTCACCGACCGGGCCGAGGTGGTCTACGCGCTGCTGACCGCCTACGCGCAGCGCGCTGCCTTAGCGGAGACGCTCAGTCGGCTCGTTATGAGGAGCGGCGGTAACCCGCAGAGCACGCTGCTCTGCCTCGACCTGCTGCTCACCGACTGCGGGCTCACCGAGCGATTCCTGCGTACCCGTAGCGGCTGGCTCCGCGATGACGAGCGGGAGCTGGCCGAGTCCTGGCAGCACATCCCGATCGGGCTGTTCGAGGTCCGGGAGATCCAGCGCGGCGTTGGCCTCATGGTCCGCCCGCTGCCCGGCGGGGAGCCGGTCTTCCTCAAAGACCGGCTGTTCTCCACGTCCGCGCGCCGTCTGGACCTGTTCTGCGGCCGGATCCTGCACGATGGCACGCAGCCGCGCCTGTTCGCGCTTCCCGCGCGTGTCCCCCGTGAGCAGCGCCGCGAGCTGAGCACGCTGCTCACGGGGCGGCCGTCGGCGGAGCAGCTGGCGGAGTTCTTCGCCCCGCGACCCGAGCCGCACCTGCACAACGCCGACGGCCACGACTACTACGACACCGAAGTGGTCTGGGAGGTGCCGGACGAGCCGCTGGCCTGGTCGCGGCTCGCCGATCGGCTGGTGCAGATCGACGACGACATCCTGGAACTGCACGCCGACGACGGAGGCAAGATCGTCAGCCGGGGCAGGGTCACCAGGGAGAATCGTTGCTGGATGTTGTGGGCCAACTCCCGTGAACGGCTCGCCGAGTTCGAGGAGATCGTGCATGCGATCGCGCCAGCCGCCCGCGAGGTGCGCAGGAAGGCCGAGCGCATGGGCGGTGAACCCCACCCCCGCGCCCGAATCTTGATCATGGAGAGCTACCTCACCTCCGCCGAGGAACCAGAGCAGGACATGCTGCGTACGCATCGTGAATCCTGGGTGGACACGGTCAACAACCTCGGGTTGACGCCACGCGAAGCCGCCCTGGCCGGCGGCGACGCCCGGGCCGAAGTCGAGATGCTGCTAGACGACCTGGAGTGGAATAACGACCGCCAGGCCGACCTGGGCCGGCCGCTCCTCATGGACGTCGCGTGGATCCGCCGGGAGCTGGGGATCGAGACAGGCCGGTGAACCATCACGACGATCTTCGCGAGTTCCTGGCCGGCCAGTCGCCGGCGTGGCTGGCCGACCAGCTCATGCGTGCCGCCGGACATGACCGGGTACTACTCGCCGAGCTGCGGAGCGCCACGTCCGGAAAAGATGGCGCCGAGACCGTCCGGCGAGAGCTTGACCGTGCCATCTTCGTCTCCGGTTTCGTGGATGAAGATGGCGTCGGGACCTACGTCGCGGGCGTCGACCGGGCGCTGGAGATGCTCACCGGCCTCATCGACTCCGGACATGCCGCGGAGGCGGCCGGACTGGCCCAGCACGCGCTCCGCCTGTTGCACGAATCCGCGGAGTTGATCAACTATGAGTGCGAACTGGAGGAATGCGCCGGATTCGCTCAAGAACTACACCGCAAGGCGTGCCTGGCGGCCGACGTGGATCGTCGTGCGCTGGCCGAGTGGCTTTTCGACGCCGCGGCCAGGGACGACTACGGGTTGTTCCAGAGTGCTGTCGCTGACTACACGCAGGTGCTGGGCGAGCCGGGCATGGAGCGGCTGCGCGAGCTCATCGCTGCCGCGGTGGCGGCCGGCAAGCGTTACCCGCTGCTGCAGATGGCCGAACAGGCCGCACGGCCGCTGGGCGTCGATGCCGTGGTAGACGTACTGGCCAGAGACCTGCAAGCGGCTCGGCAGTACACCCGGATCTGCGAGGAGCTGATCAACACCGGGCGGGACGAGCAGGCGTTGCGGTGGGCCCGCCGAGGGCTGAAGGAACGCGGCAACGAACGCGACCACGGCCTGGGCGAGCTACGAGTAATCACGATCTCGCTGTGCAGCAGGCTCGGTAAGACGACAGAAGCGGTCGAACTCGCTTGGGAGGAGTTCGCCGCTGCACCTTCCCTGGAGGCGTACAAACGCCTTTGCGAGCATGCCACGACCGAGGGCACCTGGTCGTCGTGGCGAGACCGAGTACTCGCCGTACTCAATGCCCAGCCTCGGATTGGCGAGAGCACCCCGCCACCATACGGTTATCGGCCGCCGGGGCATTCGACCTTGATACACGTGCTCTTGTGGGAAGGCGACGAGGAGGCTGCCTGGCGCGCCGCCCAGCAGGCAGGCTGTGCCGCCGGCCTCTGGCTGGAACTGGCCCGGCGTCGGGCGTCCACCCATCCAGCCGAAGCAGCAACAGTGTTCCGCCAGCAGATCGAAGCCGCGGTGGCACTCACCAAACGGGACGGCTACGACCGCGCGCTGAGCCTGCTGGCCGAGCTACGGGCCTGCCACGAGCGGATGGACACCCTCAGCCAGTTCGAGGTCTACATGACTCAACTGAGGGACGCAAACAGTCGCAAGCACAGCTTCATCGCCCGGCTGAAGACCGCGTACCAACCCAGGTGACGTGCCCGCAGCCCTGGTGTCAGAACTCCCGGATGCTCCAGATAAGGCTGCCCGATCGGTATACCCGACAGGTGGCGAACCAGCAGGTCAGCGTGATCGCAGGGGTACCGACGCTTACACCGGGTGGGCCGGACGTACCATTATGCGAACCACGATCTTGTGGTCGCCGGTGACCCACTCCCAGTACGTCTGCGCAGCTCCAAGGCCAAAAGGGACGCCCGATGAGCCGCCCTGGGACCAGCACGCAGGCTCCCGTGAACCCCGTTTCCGCGCCAGCGAACCGCATGGACACCTGCATCCGCGCGGCGGCCGGGGTGACTGTGGCCGGGCTGGCGGGCATCGCTGGAGCGATCAGCTACAGTCACATGCGCGAGCTGGCAGCCGCGCACGGCGAGACCGGGTGGCAGGGACACGCCTTTCCGCTCTCCGTCGACGGCATCGAAATCGTTGCCTCGCTCGTACTCCTGGCTGACCGGCGCACCGGGGAACGATCGGGCTGGCTACCCTGGGCCGCGCTCGCAGCCGGGACGACTGCGAGCCTGGCCGCGAATGTCGCGGCGGCCGACGCCGATGTGATCGGCCGCGTGGTCGCAGGCTGGCCCGCGTTCGCGCTCCTGGTGGCGGTCAAGCTGCTGTCGGGGCTCCTCGAACATCGGCGCGACGTCGATCGTCCCGCCGATACCCAAGATCGTCCCGGTCATCCTCCAAGATCGTCCCCGTCCCCTGGCCGATAGCCGGGACGATCTCGCTGCGCCTGCCGACCCAACGACCAATCCCTGGGGAGGCGGGACAAGCGACCACGCGGGGACGGCCCGCCTCGCTGACATGCGGGCGGTCCCGCACCGCGTCACGGGGAATGGGCTGGTCAGCATGCTGGGAACAGGGACGGCGCCTGCGGCTGGCCCCGGGACGGGAGCGGGGGATGTGGCGGGGACGATCAAGGCGGTTTCAGCCGGGACGGGGACGGCAAGCAGCACGGGGACGGGATCAGGTGCAGAGCCTGGAATGGCCGCCCTGCTGCCTGCCGCCCTGGGCAGCCCGGGACCGTGTGCTCGATCGGGGTGATCCGCTGACTCCGCGACACCCTTGCGGCCCAGCTCCGCCGGGACGGGCACCCGATGCGCAACGCCCGGGTCTCGCAACTGCTCACCGCCCTCAAGCGCGAACGCCTCGAAGCACAAACACCGCACACCAGTAAGGAGGCGCCCGCCAGACCGGGCACCGATCGGATGATGCTGGACTCATTGCGGTAGCACGTCAGGCTGGCGTAGGCGCTCTGCCCAGCCGCGTGCGGTCTCTCGGAGCAGCAGGCGTTGCGTCTCAAGCGCTTGCCACAGTTGCAGCACCTGGCTGGATATCGGCAGCGTCCGTGTCCCCCTTGGCCGCTGCCTCGATGACCAGGCTCGGGAACCGGGTGAGAGCTAGCTGGTCCAGCTCGTCGACTGCCGGGAACTCCATGCCCTCCGGCCGCAACTGCCTGGCGAGGCGCGCCACCTCGTCTGGAGCTTCCGCTAGCGCCCGCCTCCGGGCAACCCCTGCGTATGCGGGCACTGCGCCGAGCAGCGGGTCGGAGAGCCGCCGGTAACGGCCGAGGTAATCCCATGGCAGCCCAGTCACGTCGTCGATCTGGGCGCTGGACAGGAGCCAGCGGGCAACACGCTCCCGTCTCTCCTGGAACTGGGCCTTGAGCCCGCGTTGCTGCTTGGAGCTGAGGATGTCGTCGATTCGTTCGAGCTGCTCGCGCAATGCCTCGTCATCCGGCGCTCCTTGGAGTGCGGCCCAGAGCCGCTTCGCCAGGCGGAGCATCCGGTCCCCGGCGTCATCCTCGCTGAGAGGCCGGCCATACCAAGCCTCAAGCGCCGCCGAGCGGGTGGCTTCTACCTGCTCACGCGGAGATTGCCCAGGCCCGGAAGCCCGGAGCAAGGCGTCCCGCCGACGCCACTCATCGATCCAGATCTCACCTTGCTCGGCGAGGTCGCTGAGTTCCCTGATCTCGTCAAGCAGGCTGACCGGCCAGCCGAACAGTTCGCTGACCTCATCGCTGCCAAGCACGTTCAAATCGCCTGGGCACTTGTCCGCAGTCATTGTCTGGACTCCCGTTTCAGATCAAAAGGCCACCACTTGGACCGGCGGGCACGGCAAGCGGGCCGAGCAGCGCCGGGCTCAGGTCAGGAGACCTCGGACTGTTCCCAGCCGGGAGGTGCTCCAGGAGCATGGATTTGAGGTGGCGGCCCTCGATGATCTCAATCCTGCCGTTGCGCGCAGCGAAGTCCCGGCTGGCCTTGCCGACCCAGGAGGTGGTGACCAGGACTCCTTTGGCCGCGTGCTTGTCCTCCATGACCCCGGCGAGCGCGTGCACGGCCTCCAGCCCGACGATCTTGCTGTAGCGCTTGGCCTGGATGACGCACAGCCCGCCCACGATCGGGTCCTCGTTGTAGGCGACTCCGTCGACGCCTTCGTCACGTGATGCCTGGGTGACCCAGGACTTCATGCCGATCGTCTCGAAAAGCTGGCGGATCAGGTGCTCGAACTCCACCGGCTTGAGGTCCAGCAGGTCCGGTCGGCTGTCCAGGCCGGCCACCACGTCCATCTCCTCGACGAACTTGTATTTCGACAGGTCGAACTGCACGACCGGGCGGACCGCCTCCAGATCGTAGGGATGCGGTGAGACCACGGCGTTGAGGTAGGCGCGCAGGCAGGCCTCCGGGTCAAGCTCGGGCTCATCCAGCACGATCTCACCGAAACCCTCCCGGGTCGCATGGGTGCTGATCAGCAACGGCCGGACCGGCTTACCGGTCGCCCGGTCCTTCGCGGACACGTAGCCGTTGAACACAATCCCGCTGACCAGCGCGGATGGCGCGACGTCGAACGCCTCCGCCAGCGTCCGTAAAGCCACGCGGGCGATCAGCCGCCCGTACAGCTTCTTGACCTCCGCGTCCTTCCGCGGCTCCGGTTGGACCACATCCTTCGTCTTCAAGTACCGGTACCCCGCCACCGCGGGCACCACGTCCAAGCGCGGTAGCTCGTATTCGATCAGCAACTCGCGGGCCTCGGGCCGGTACATCGCCACGCACGAGCCATGCAAGCCGTCCGGGTAGGCCGAGGAGGCCAGCGCCTGCTGCAACGCGGCAACGAATTCCTCCGGGCCATGAGCGTTGAAGGCTTCCTCAACGCGGCGGCTCTGCGAGGCCAGCACACGGTTCCGGTCCAGCAGGAGCCGTTCGAAAGCGGCAACCTGCCGGTGGACCGGTCGGTGCGGAACTCCGCTTCCGCGGCCCGCCGCGCTGCCGCGAGCCGCCGTTCCTCCACAGACCGGCGCTGCTCCGCGCGTTGCGCCTCTGCCTGCTGGCGCTGCTGCTCACGCACCCGGGCCGCCGCCTGCCGCTGCCGCTCCTTGTTCTGCTGAGCCGCCAGCCGTTCAGCCTGCTGCCGCGCCCGTTCCGCCTGCTGTGCCTCCTTCTCCAGCCGGGCAGCGATCCTGCGCTCCTCGGCCGCGAACTCCTTCCGCTCACGCTCCGCCGCGCGCTGACGCTCCAACTGCGCCTTCTGGCGCGCGGCGTACATCTGCGCGAGTAACGACTTGCGCCTGGCCATCACGCTCTCCAAAGCAGGGCAGAGAAACAGGACAAGGCCGCTACAGACCGGGCAGCGACAAACATACCGTATTGGACCAACCGGAGTCATCCAATACCTATCCCGTCCCACAGGTCATGGGCGCTGCTGGGAGTTGGCATCAGATGGCGAATCGCCCGAACTCTCTCGGCTCCTCATGCCCAGAAGCGCGAATCACGGGCAACGAACGGGGCTGGTCTGGCGTAAGGATGACGTTCGCGCACGCCCTGGACACGCGGGCCGTGGGCCGACTGGCCGCCCTGTGCCCATCTGCACGATGAAATGTCCGTGAGATGGGCGATGATGAGACACTACGCAGCTTGATGATCAAGCAGCCTCTATCGAGGTTCGCTGGTCTCGGGGTTACCGCGCCGGCCGGAGGCCGCCATGCCGAAACGAGTCACTCGAGGATGTACCGTTTCGTGATCCGCGTCCCACCGTCGAGCGGATTGCTGAGCTTGCGCGGCGAGTGCTTGCCGGGGATGTTGTTTTGCCCAGATTCCAGCGCGAGTTCGTCTGGACTAGGCAGCAGGTCCTGGAGCTGCTCGACTCGGTTGTGAGGAACTATCCGATCGGCAGCCTTCTGCTGTGGCAGAGCACTCAGGATCTAGCCAGCGAACGAACCGTAGCTGGCCTGGACGTCGGTGCCTCGCGTCCGGGGTACCCGGTGAACTATCTGCTGGACGGCCAGCAGCGGCTGTCGACAATCTGCGGCGCCCTCCACTGGCGCCGGCCGGAGATCCAGGGAGTATCTGGAACCTGGCCTACGACCTCGCGGAGCAGCAGTTCCTGCACCTCACCGATTTCGATGATCCGCCACTGCCGCTAGTGCCCCTGCGCCTGCTATCCGACCCGGCCGACTACTTCGAACGGGTGGCTAGGCTCGGCGACCCGGTGTTCCTCCAGCGAGCCAAGCTGCTGTTTGAGCGCTTCCAGGGCTACATGGTTGCCATAGTCACCCTCGGCGACATGCCGATCAACGATGTGGGGCCGGTCTTCGAGCGGATCAACCGCACCGGCACCCGGCTGGACATCGTCGACCTCATGAGGGCGGCCAGCGCATCGACGTCGGAAAGGCACTTTCGTGGGCCAACGACAAGGAATTCCACCACGTCTTCCCACAGGCGTACCTTGCCAAGCAGGGCGTACCCCCAGAGCGTGTGAACGTACCCGCGAACATCATCATGCTGACCTCAGTCAGCAACATCGCCATCTCCGACCAGCGGCCATCGGCATACCTCCGCGACGTCATCGATTTCGACGGTGAACAGACGATACGTCACCGTCTGACCACCTGCCTGATCAGCGAAGCCGCCTACCAGGCGATGCTGAGCGACGACTTCGACGCTTTCGTCCGCGCGCGCTCGGAGACGCTCCACCGCCATGCCCTGTCCCTCACCGGAGAGCCGCTCTGACTGCCATCCCTGGCTTGTCGGTGCCAAGTGATACACCTCGGGAATGCGGGTAACGGACCTCACGGAGCGCGACCGGCCACGCGAGCGACTGCTCACGACGGGCCATGAGGCACTGGCGTGAGGAAGGCGGACGAGGGCTCCACGTTGCGGAGGCCCTCTCAGCGCAATGGGACAGCTTCCGCGCAGATGACGCCCAGATCGTCTGGTGCGACCTCGGCCAGCCGTTAGCTGCCCCCATAGCGATGCGTGGGCATGGCTGCCAGCACTGCTCGATATGGTCCGGCCACCACCGCCTGGCACCCAGGTAGTTGCAAGGCATGACGGCCGCGCGTCACCCGGCGCCTCCCCTGACCACGGTCTGGTGACGCTGCCGCGAGCAGGACACGCCGATGCCCGTCAGCGGTGCTGACGGCCGCGCCGGCATCGCAGTGCCGCCGGTCCGAGGCAGGCGCTCTCCTGGAGCCAGGGCCGGCACCGTAAACAGGATCGTGCCCCCCCGTCGCGGTCCTGGGAAGAGCGCAAGCTCCGGTGCCGGCCCTGCATGCACTGGGCGCAAGTCCAGTCACCGAAGGCCGTTTACGGCTGTGGCGAACTCTTTCCTACCCGTCGATGCCTGCCCATCTGGCGAAGCCAAGCAGCGCACCGGATGGGTGTCGCTGGACGCGCAGGAGGGTCGCGGCTGTTTCGTGGACGCGCGGGCTGTGCCTGGTGTGCTGGGGGGCGATCTGACGCGCCGCTCGGAGCGAGGCGAGCGTTTCGGCGCGCTGGCCTGCCCAGAGCTGAGCGCGGGCTAGCTCGATGAAGTAGTGGGAGCGGCGTTCAGCGGGCACCGCGAGCGGTGGCTGCCACCCGGCGGCCTTCCGCAGCACCGCGTGGCTGTCACCCGTCTCTGCGGCCGCCGCTACCTCGTGTATCCGCACGCTCGAAGGCCCGAACGCGGTCCCGCGGTACACGGCGTCAGGGACGTGGCGGCCGACATCGCACGCTTCGGCCAGATGGGATTCCGCAGCTTCGGGCAGGCCGGCACAGGCGGCGAGGACGCCGGCGCGCATGTGCAGAGATCCGTAGATGGCGAGCGCGTCGCGCGAGCTGTCCGCAACCAGCGGCACGCTTGCGGCATCGAGTGCGCTGAGCCCCGCGGCGGGGCGCTGGTTCGTGAAAAACGTCTCGGCCCGCACGTAGGCGGCCACCCCGACGAGCGCCGGATCATCGGATCGCGCGGCTGCCCAGCGCACCAGCTCGATCGTGCGGGCGGAAAGATCAGGGTAGCCAAACTTATCTGAGATCGCGTCGGCTGCCCGGTATGCCAGTGCCAGCAGCCCGAATGCGGTCTCCTGGTCATGACCGGTGTAGCGGTGCACCGCGCGGGTCAGCCCGGCTATGAGCGTGGGGAGGGTCTCCGCGAGGCTGGTGTACTGGGCGGCGAGCCTGTGGGCAGTGGCCTTCTCCGTGGCGGCATGGAGATCCGGCAGTGGCGGGATGGGGCCATCATCCGGCAGGTCGTAGCAGTCCAGGGCACGCCTGATATGAGGGATAGCCCGCGCTGACCCGGCTGCCAGCCGACCGAGCCCCATCCGTGGGCTCTGAGCCGTCCAGCAGGTTGAGCGCGCGGGCGATCGATGACCAGACTCCAGGCGTGACCGGGCGGGCGCCCTGCTCTATCTTCCGCAGCAGGCTAGCGGAGATGGCGGCGGCCTCTGCTAACTGAGCCTGGGTCATACGACGGAGCTTGCGGGCGGCTGCGATCCGCTCGCCTACGCCGCGGGCGCCGCCTGGTGACATGCCGACTCCGTTCTGTACGGCTCCGGCACGACTGTACCCACCCGATAGCCGACTGTGAACATGGAGACTGGCTGCCGCGATCGGCGTGAGCAGCGATCAGGCCCGGACTGCCTGGATCAGGGCAGGCAACTCGGTGAGGGAATCGATGCGCCAGTCGGCCAGCTTATGCACCTTCGGGTCCTCGGCCCACAGGTATCCCCATGGTCCCCGGCGGATGAACGCGGTGCGCAGCCCCGCCGCCTTGGCCGGCTCAAGATCATTGTCCCGGTGGTCCCCGACGTAGACAATCTCGTGTGGCTGGCCCGGCGAAACGTCGATGACGTGTGCGAAAAATGCAGGGTCCGGCTTGGCGACACCCCACTCGGCGGACGTGGCCACCAGGTCGGCGGGCAGGTCCAGGTCCCGCAGGATCTGGCCGGCCCGTGCCGTCCGATTGCCGGCGATGCCGACCCACAGCCCCATCTGGCGCAACCGCGACAGCGCCAGGCGGACGTCGGGATAGAGGTCTTCCTCGCCGTACTGCTCACCGGCACCGGCGTCCTCGCGGCGCTGCCGTTCGGCGGCCAGGTCGAAGCCCGGCCAGAAGTACTGAAAGGCCTCGGCGTTGTTGCGGCCTTCCGCGGTGACCGCTCCCAGGACTGCGGAGAAAGTGTGGCGGGGCACGCCGAGCCGCTGCGCGCCGCCAGGGCGACCACGGTCGGCGCCTTGAGCGATGCGGCACCCCCCCCAAAAACGGAACCGCCGGCTCATTGCCGCGTCGGCCGCCTTGCCCGTGCCGCTTTGCTCGGCGTTCGCCTCGCTGCCCGGCGCCCCCGCCGGCTGCTCCTGAATGCCGTCAGCATCGCCATCACGCACGTGAGCACGGCCATCAGCGTGGCGACGGCGACCGTTCCGCAACATCGAAGCGAGGCCTCCGCCACCTACACGACCTACGCCGCTCCCTGCTCGACCGGCCTCGCCAGCCCCGGCCACGCACCGTCACCGCAACCAGGCCGACGACGCCGACACTGTCAGCACCACCGCATAGCCTCACCACGAAGCCGGAACCTCGCCCGACGATTTACACCGGATTCCGGACGCCACCGTCGCGTGAAGCAGTGGGGGACGCCAGGGCTGCTGTCATGACTGGCGCGTAACATTGAGCATGTGAGCGAGGCAGTGTTTACCGTGCAGGCCGAGGACCAGCCGTCCTGGGCGGAGATTGTGCGCCATGCTGAGCACGGGGAGTCAGTATCGGTGATCGCGCACGGCGACCACGTGGCTGAGATCGTCCCGTCCGGGGAACTCGCTCGGCTCCGCGAGACGATCGAGGTTCTGTCGGACAGCGAACTGGTGCGTGACCTGCGGGAGGGACTGGCGGACGCACGCGACGGACGTGTCTTCTCCGCCGACCAGATCGCCGCTGACCTGGCCGCGCGCCGCGATGTCGGCGGATGAGCGAACCGTCGCCGTACGCAATCGACTTCGCCCCTGCCGCCCGTCGCGGGTTAGCCCGGCTCCCGCTGTCGGCCGCGACCGCTCTGCATGAGCACTTGACCGGTCCGGTGGCCGGTAATCCGCACCGGCTGGGCAAGCCGCTGGAAGCACCCTTTGACGATGTCTGGACAACCCGGCGTGGCGACTACCGCGCCCTGTACTCCATTGATGACAGGAAGCACGCCATCACTGTCTTGGCGGTTGCCCACCGCCGTGACGCCTACCGGCCACGGTGATGAACAACCGCATCCTGCTGTGGTGAGCCGACCGATCGGTACCCCGGTAGGTCGCGCAGCGCCAGGTGAGGGCCATCGAAGGGGGTACCGATGTCTCGGTCGGTGGGGCGAACGTACCAGCATGCGAACCGCGACGTGGTGGTTGAAGGTGACCCGCTGGCCGTGCGTCTACACAGGTCACGGGCCCGAAAATGAGACGTTGCGATCAGGTCAATGGGTTGCACCAACGTGGGCCGGAGAACCGGGAAAAATCGGAGTCGTTCGAATACACGTCGGCGTTGTATTCGAGCGTGAGCTCCGCAAGTTGAACGTCCGTCGTAGGTTGCCACCGGTCGCGACACGGTGCAGGAGGTTGAAGGCAATCTCAGCATGCCGCGGGCCAGGGACGATGTGGCTGACAGACGTGGGCTGGCCGAGCCAGGCGAAACGTATCCCATAGCGGCATCGACCAGCGGCGGAGATAGCACTCGCGGGTCCGTCGCTATCCGGATGAACCCGAAAATGGCCAGGGAAGCGAGGCCGATCCGATCGGCGCATCAAGACGCCGTGCTGTGCCGATATCCGGCGGAGCCCTTGATCCCGCCCAGCCGCCCCCGGCCTATACGAACACCTGACCGGCCCACTCGCGGAAGCACCTGTCGGCCTGTCTCGGATGCCGTTGCGGTCAACCTTGGTGGTCAGCTTGCTGGAGCTTCTTGCGGAAGATCGCGGCGCGGCGTGTGTAGGCCATGCGGCCTTCGTAAAAGGGCACCGAAAGGAGGCTCTGGAGGTTGGTATCGAGCGTGGCGACTTTTGCGCCCTGGTCGCGGCCAGCCTCCTCGACAGCTGTCATCAGTGCTGTGCCGATGCCCGATCTGCGCCATCGCGCCTCGACTGCGAGCGCGCTGATCGTCAGCCGGTGCGAGGCGAGATCACGTTGCAGCTGCCAGCGAGAGTCTGCCCTGGGCGGCTCCACGGCAGCGTGGACGAATCCCACCACGCGGCCGTCGCGCTCAGCTACGAGCCACAGCATGCCCGGTGGGCGGTCTTGCGCCAGGGATTGCTCGAACCAGTCCACCAGGCCGTCAGGATCGGGCTCCCGGCCGACATCTGGGTCCAGGTTCTGCATATGACGGCCTGCATCAGTCCAGGCAGTTGCGCAGCCAGCTCCGTCACCGGGTCACGCATTGCGGATGACTAAGCCCAGCGGCGGTGGTCCTGGTGCTGGTGCTGGTGCTGGCACGAGACCATCTTGCCACTGGCGCAGCGGCCAGCCGCCGCGGCCGGGAAGCGGCATTGGCGCTCGGCAGCGGGGTCTGGCGGGCGGGCACCTTCTTTCAGCCAAGAAGATGGTGGCGGCCGGTCACCACGACAGCCGATCGCGGCCTAGGGTCGAGATAGGCACGCCGAGCCGGCGGGTCCGTGGAAGGAGACGCGATGAGCGCACAGCAGCGGGTTGGCGCAGCTGCCGATCTCCCGCCGGGCAAGGTGGTGGGCGCGGGGCGTTATGCCGTTGGGAACGCCGGTGGGCGCTACTTCGCGGTCACCCGCCGATGCCGGCACCTCGGGGCTGACTTGGCGGGTGGCAGTATCGATGAGAACGGCTGCCTGGTGTGCCCCTGGCACCACTCGGCCTACGACGTCGGGACCGGCCGGATGGTCCGGGGACCGCAGGGGATCTTCGCCAAGGTGCCCGGCCTGGACTTCGGGTACCGCATGCTCACGCGGGTGCTGCCACTCGGGCGGGCGCCGGTGACCGAGCGCGACGGCGAGCTCTACATCGGTGGCTGAGCCTGCTGCACGGCCGTCCCGGGACGGTGAAACATGCCGCGGTGCCTGGGGCTCCTGCATGACTTCGCATAGTGCCCAGAGAACCGGACTGGATTCGCGCGAGCCAGCCGGCCAGCCACGACGGGCACGGGATCGCGGTGTCGTTGATGGCGCGGTGATCCTGGCCATGCTGTGCCCGGCCAGCCGCTGCGCGAACATCCACCGGGCGACCGGCGCGGTCACCGGCTCTTGACGCGGTCCAAGTCGGCCGCCGCCCAGCAACCCGGCCCGCGGAGCCCACTGGCCCCTGATTCAGCGATCAGCGATTGCCGCGAGAGAACGCCGGGGTCCGGGGCATCAGGGGGTTGCAGCGCACCTGAAACCGACCGATGTGCTTGCGACGTCCGGGGTGAAGCGGCGGCGCATCGTCGAGGTGGTGAAGACGTGATCGTCGAAGATGCCGCCGCCTCGGGTGATGCGTTGGGTGCCGCTCGCCGGGCCCCGCGGGTTGCGCGCAGGCGAATGCGCGTAGTAGCTCGCGTCGTACCAGTCGGCGACCCATTCCCACACGTTGCCGGCCATGTTTAGCACGCCGAACGGGCTTGCTCCGCTCGGAAACGCGTCGACGGGCGAGGTGTCGGCGTAGCCGTCGTCGTGTTGCGGATCACGCCACGGGAGGTCGCAATTGCGGTCGCAGTAGTTGAGCCGGGTGGGATCGAACTGCTGCCCCCACGGATAAATGCGTTGCTCGGTCCCGCGGGCGGCCTTCTCCCATTCTGCCTCGGTGGGCAGACGGGCTTTGCGCCACCTGCAGAACGCTACGGCGTCGGCGTACGTCACACCGATCACGGGGTAGGAGGCGAACGCTTTGTTGCCGAAATAGTGCTGCCGGGTCTCCGAGCTCGTCCGCTCGGGGGCCGGGCAGGCACCGCTCGCTACGCACGTGCCGTAGTCGGCGTTCGAGACCTCGAAGCGATCGATGGCGAACGTGTCCAGGTACACGCGGTGCGCCGGCCGCGCGTCGGGCAGTCCATGGTCGTCACCCATGACGAACCAGCCGGCCGGAACCGTGACTGACACGTGACCATGCCCGCCC
>Ga0099829_10000140_pt1 | contig 35600 bp, 22 predicted proteins | sample CZO8metaG_3_FD_79336 | JGI IMG/M metagenome (GOLD analysis project Ga0099829, IMG submission 79336) | Vadose zone soil microbial communities from the Eel River Critical Zone Observatory, Northern California, USA - CZOApr15con2H2.8 metaG | ecosystem: Environmental > Terrestrial > Soil > Vadose...
TCTTTCATCCGGTCCATCTGGATTTTCTTGACGATCACGTCGCGGCCGCCGACGGCCGTGACGACCGATTTGCGCTTGACGCCAGCCGCCTCGAACAGACCCCGAATAGCCTCCGAAACCAGGCCGGGGTCCATGACTTCGCCCTCGACGATGGCGTCGGCGGCGACTTCCGTTGTCGCGACCTTAGTCAGCTCGGCTTCGCTCCCCCCGTGGTCGATGACCACGAGTTTGATGATACCGGAGCCGATATCGAGGCCGACTGAGGTTTTTTTGCCGCCAAATAACCCAAAAAGGGCCATGTGCACCTTTTGGCGTAGAGACAAGAAGGGGCGAGGGCAAACTACAATAGGCCCCGCCCCTTATCCTGTCAAGCCTCGAATCGACTTGAGGCCGAAGCAACAACTGTTTTGGCTACTGCGACTTAGGCCACTTAGTAGAGCTGTGTCCAGCCCCTGGAACGCATCATCGAAATCGGGCTCGTGGCCTGTAACACCGCGTTAATACTACAGCTAGAGTAGTTCAGCGTCGCCTTACCACTCAGGTTCTGGACCGAGAGGTCGGCGTTCTTGGCCATGACGCCCCCCCAGAAGTGCGCCTCTGTCGTGCCACCACCGGCCGTCTTCAGATCGCCTTGAATGATGACGATGCCGTAGAACTGGTATGACCCCGTTATGTTCAAGTCACCATTTACCAACAAGATACCCTGTCCCTGGGTGTTGTTCAGGGTAATCGTACCCGAGGCGTAGATAATCGGGAAATAGCTGCCGCACGCCCCGGCCGGGTTGTCTCCGTCGCCCCAGTTCGTGAGGACGGCCTTATCGCAGACGCCATTCGTCACGACAGGTGCCGTGGAGTAGTTCCCGCTCGGAATCGTGACGGTCGCGCGTGCGGCGAGCTGGGCGAACGTCGCCCCGCCGAACGTGGTGAACGTATTGCTGTTGATAGTCGGATCATTCACAACCGGCGGATTCCCCAGCACCGTGCCGTTACCAGTTTCGGACACGTTTCCGCCCTGATCGCGGACGCCGGGTTGCGGCAGCCCCGGAGGATCGCAGCTCGTCCAGCCAGTCGGGATCTGGTCAGCGCCATTGATGTCCGCGTTTCCGCCCACGCTCACCGAGCCTTGAGTGGTCAGGGACGCGTGGATGCCGAAGTCGACCGGCGCGAGGCGCGTAATCATCCCAATGCGCTGGCGCGCGCCGCCACCACCGGCGATAGCGCCGGCAGCACTGGCCTTGTCGCGACCCGTCACATCGATCAAGAAGAGGTTCGGGCCGACCTTGTAGCTGTTCCCGCCGTAGCTGCCGCTCCCGCTCGGCGCCTGCGTATCCGGAATCACCACGGAGTCGCCGCCCGCGCAGTTGCAGTACAGAGGGCGCTTGTTCATGGTCGAGGGATCCCAACTCAGCACCCGTTCCTGCGCCCCGGCTTCGGCCACGCCGAATGAGGCCTGGACGCGGCGCTGGTTTTCACCGACCCGCTGTTCCTGAGTTCCGGCGAAGAACGCTCCGGCGACCAGCGCCCCCACAACCACCAGGGCGAAGATCGCAACTGCGAGCGCCATACCGCGCTCGTCCCGCAAGATCCGTTTCATGCCTGACTCCTTCATGGGTTTCCGGTCGGCCCTAAAACCGCCGGTTATTTCGCAATGCCACACTGGTGACGACACTATCGACCACCGTCGCCGCCGCGGCCTGGCCACCCGCGCGAACCGCCGAGACGGTCCTGGCGCGGACGGTAATGTCGATCCGCGCAACCTGGTTCTTGATGGCCGTGACGGCGCCATTGGCGTTGTAGTACTGGAACGTCAAGCCGTTGGCGAGCACGGGTCCGATCAGCGGCTGCATCGACTGCCCTTGCGGCTGAAAGCCGACGTACCAGGACGTATCGCCGGGTGCCTGGTACAGCTGGTAGATGACGCGCTCGAAACCCCGGACCGGAGCACCCAGCGGGATCGCGCCGGCGACATTGGGGCCGAGTCCGAGCAGGTTGAGATTCACGAGCAACCGCTGCCCGTTCGTGCCGTCATTGCAGTTCTGCCCGTTGGGCGCCGCGGTGATCGAGCCCGTCGCCCAGAAATCGTCGGTGCGCGAGTTCACGTTGCCGTCGTAATAGATCAGCACGGAATCCTTGCTATTGTCGATCCCCCGCGCGCCGAAAAACAGTGGCTGACCGGGCGCCCCGCCGCGGACGATGACCGAAACGGAGGTCAGCGCGCCGCCCAACGCCGGAGTATTGCAGGCAAACCCGAGCCAGCGCATCGCGCGCATGGAGATGCTCGTGGCCGACATCGCGCTGATGTCGCCCTCCGAGGCATCGAGCTCCCGGAACTCGGCCGGCAGAATCGTGCTGGCGGCCCGGATGTTCTGCGACAGATCGATGCGCTGCGTCTGAGCCATGTAGAGGCGCTGGTTGTTGACCAGCACGCGGTACAGGGCGGCGCTCACCAATCCCAACAGCACGAGCGCAACCAGCACCTCGATGATCGTGAAACCGCGGCGGCCGCGGCTCATAAGAATGTGTTGCATGAAATCGTGGTCTCCGTAGAGTCTCTGCGAGTTTTATCCTGATCCGTCTTGTAGATGCTCAGGATTTTGAGCCGGTAGTTCAGATTACCGGCATCCGTAAACGTCCAGTTGTTCAGCGCCACCCAGGTCGACCCACGGTACAGGGTGTCGCTGCCGTTGACGCGCTGTACGTCAACGCACGCCGCGACGCGCATGCGCTCGAGCCGGCGGGCCGCAAACGCCGAGGCCTGCGCGGAGCGCTGCCCGCGCGCGATCATCCGTGTCACGAGGGCGGCGGTCGTCACCATGCCGAGTACGCCGACGGTCAGCACGATGATCGCAATGATGACCTCGATGATCGTGAAACCCTTGCGGTTCTTGATGGTGTTCATTGGTGCTTTACTCTCCCCACCTCGTTGATGACCACCGAATCGCTGTAATGCGGTCCGATGACCTGAATCGTGGTGGTTTGAAATTGGGTCGTGATGCCGCGCGGATCGTACACGACGGTGGCCGCGCTCGGGTTCAGCGTCACGCTGAATTCATCCCCGACCAGTTTTTTCGTCCCGACTTGCACCGACGCCGCGGGCGGATTGACTCCGCACGCCGTCACCCAGATGCTGTCCACGGTCATATTCAGCGTCGCGGAGCAGCCGCGTTGAATCGCCGCGCCGCGCGCCGTCGCCGCCAGCGTCGCGATCAGCGCCTTGGCGCTGCGGACGTTTTGCTTCTCGAGCCCATCCCGCAGCCGTGGAAACCCGATCGAGGCAATCACGCCGATCAGGATCACGACGATGATCATTTCGATGGTGCTGAATCCTTTGCGACCCATGGAACCCCCTGTTCGACCACCCCCTATTACAGGTTCTATGCCTGAGCGTAACTGCAAATGCGCCAAGCAGATACGTTGAGATACGTCGTCGAGAAACACCGCAGAATACTGCACTTGTGCAAAGAACTGCACGCCTAGACGCGGAGGCGCCTAGGCCAGGCCATAACGTTCGATCTTGTAAAACAGCGTGCGGAGGCTCACACCCAGCCGCTCCGCGGCGGCGCGGCGGTTGCCCTCGGTCGCCTTCAAGGCGTCAATAATCGCTCGACGCTCGGCATCCTCGACGACGGACTTCAGGGTCCCGTCCCCAGGGTCCTCACCCCCTGACCCGCTGTTTCTTGTGTTCAAGCCCGGAACCATCTGAAAGTCCCCTTGCTCCAAGACCGGCTTTTCGTTCAGTACCGCGGCGCGCTCGATCGCGTTCTCGAGCTCGCGAACGTTGCCCGGCCAGGGTTGTTGCTCGAGCCAAGCAATCGCATCAGCGCTGAGTGACAACGGGCGGCCGAACCGCTGCGCCAACCGCGCAACGAAGTGCCGGGACAGCGGCGCGATGTCCTCTTCCCGTTCGCGCAGCGGCGGCAGCGCGATCACCACGACATGGATCCGATAGAACACGTCCTCGCGAAACCGCCCCGCGCGGACTTCCGCTTCGAGGTCGCGCGCCGTGGCGGCGAGGACGCGCGCGTCCACCCGACGCGTTTTCTGATCGCCGACGCGACGGATCTCATTCTCCTGCAGCACGCGCAGCAGCTTCGCCTGCAATCCGAGCGGCAATTCGCCGATCTCGTCGAGGAGGATCGTCCCGCCATTGGCGGCCTCGAACAGTCCCGTCTTGTCCGAGCTCGCACCGGTGAACGCTCCCCGCACGTGGCCGAACAGCTCCGACTCGAGCAGTGCCTCGGGAATGGCGGCGCAGTTGATGCCGACGAACGCCTTGCCGGCGCGGGGGCTAGCGTGGTGGATCGCCCGCGCGATGACTTCCTTCCCCGTCCCGCTCTCACCCGTGATCAGGACCGTGGTGTTGTGCTCGGCGACGCGCGTGACGAGCTCGAGCGCCTGGCGCATCGCGGCGCTCTCGACGATGAGTCCCCGCTCCGCCGGCCCGGTCGCCAGCTGTGCCCTGAGGCCGGCGACTTCCTGCCGCAGCCGTTCTCGCTCCTCTGCTTTCCGTAGTGTGAGCACGACTTCGTCGGGACGGAACGGCTTGGGGAGGTAGTCGTACGCGCCTTCCTTCATCGCGGCGATCGCCGCGTCCTCGCCGCCGTACGCACTCATGACGATGACGAGCGCACTGCCGCCGCGTTGGCGGTAATTGCGGAGGAACGTCAGGCCGTCCATTTCCGGCATGCGCACGTCGCAAAGCACGAGATCGAACGCATCCGCGGTGGCGCGCTCGAGTGCGCGCCGGCCGTTCTGCTCGGCCGTCACGGCATAGCCCGCGTCCGTCAGGAGGAGGCCGAGGCTTTGCCGCAGGCCCGGCTCGTCGTCGACGATGAGAACTTTCTTCATCGCGGGATGGCGATGGGGAAGAACATCTTGAACGCCGCGCCCCCTTCCCTGGCCCCATCCACCCAGACCACGCCGCCCATTTCGTGCACCGATCGAGCGACGATCGCGAGGCCCAGACCGGTCCCGCGACCTGGCTCCTTGGTGGTGTAGAACGGCTCGAAGACCTTCTCGCGATCTTCCGGCCCGACACCGGGCCCTGAATCAGCCACGAAGAGCAACGCGCCCGGCTGCCCCGCGGCAAACTCGACGCGCGCCGGCCGCCGTTCCGACGTGCGCGGGAACCGGGCGTAGCCGGGGTCGCTAGCGCGCTTCGGCAGCGATTGTCCCGGCTCGTAGGCCCAGCGCCGGGCCCCGATAATGATCGACCCGCCCGCCGGCGTCGCGTCAACCGCGTTGAGGAGCAGATTGACAAGTGTCTGCTCCAGAACGTGAGCGCGGCCCATGATCTCGGGAACGTGAAGCCCGTCGTCGATCTCTGCACGCACGCTGCGGAACGCGCCTTGTGCCCGGAGCAGCTCGAACGCACCGCGCACGATCCGTGACGGATCGACGGGGACGAGCGGATCCTCCTGGGGCCGGGCGTAATCGAGCAGGCTGCGGACGATCCGATCGAGTCGCTCGAGCTCCCGGGCGATCCCTGCGGTGACTTCCTGATCTGCGCCGCGGCGCCGCAGCACCTCCAGGTACGTGCCGGCGGCGCCGAGCGGATTGCCAACCTCGTGCGCGACGCCGGCGGCGAGACGTCCGATGCTCGCCAGCTTTTCCGACCGAACCAGTTGGCTCTGTGCGTCGAGCAGCCGGTCCGTCATGCGATTCAGCCGTTCCGCGAGGGTCGCGAAATCCCGCGTGTCGGCATCGGGCGCACGGGTGGCGAGGTCGCCATCAGCGACGGCATCTGCGGTCTCGATCACGCGAGCCAGCGGGCGGAGCACCAGGCGGCTCACGAGCGAGCGTCCATACAGCACGAAGATCCCCACTTCGGCTGCCACGAAGATCACAACCAGGATGACGCCGCGCTCCGGGGCGATCGCGAGGGCGAGCTGCGAGGTCGCCACACCCACGAGGATCGCGAAGGCGGCGAGGAATGTCAGGTAGAAGAGCAGCTCGACGCGGAGCGCCGGCTTGGAACGACTCATGGGACCCCAAGATAAGGCCAAAAAAGCGAGCGGCGGGGTTTCCCCCGCCGCCCTGATACGTCAAACCAGAGGCCTCACGCGCACTTCGGCTCGCCTTCCTTGTTGGCAGGCGCGAGCGCCGTCGAACCCACGTAAATCGAACAGGTCTTCGTGGTCGTGGTGTGGGTCACGTTGGCCGTCCAACCGTCAGCCGTCACCGCGATGGTGGGGCCAACCACGCCGCTGGTCGTCGCGTACGCCGTACCGAGGTTACTCGTGTATTTCACCGAGTCGGCGAAATACGCCTCTTCGGCCGTCACGAGGTTCCGCAGGTCCGACTTCATCGACGCGAGATACGCCTTCTCCTTCGTGTTCGCGAACTTCGGAATCGCAATCGCGGCCAAGATGCCGATGATCACGACCACGATCAGAAGCTCGATCAATGTGAAACCCTTGCGGTTCATCTAGGTACAACCTCCTCCTACCTGCTGGGACACGGTCAGGGGCGCGGTAGGACTCGCCGAAGAACCGCTAGGTCACAAAAAAAATGCGGCGGGGATCGCTCCCCACCGCATCCTGCGTCAGGCCAGTGGCCTTACGCGCATTTCGGTTCGCCTTCCTTGTTGGCAGGCGCCAGCGCGGTCGTACCAACATAAATCGCGCAGGTCTTCGTGGTCGTGGTGTGGGACACAGTAGCCGTCCATCCGTTAGCCGTCACCGCAATGGTGGGGCCAACCACGCCGCTGGTCGTCGCGTATGCCGTACCCAGGTTGCTCGTGTACTTCACCGAGTCGGCGAAATACGCCTCTTCAGCCGTCACGAGGTTCCGGAGGTCCGACTTCATCGACGCGAGATACGCCTTCTCCTTCGTGTTCGCGAACTTCGGAATCGCGATCGCGGCCAAGATGCCGATGATCACGACCACGATCAGAAGCTCGATCAGTGTGAAACCCTTGCGGTTCATCTGGACTACCTCCCCGAGAGTGTCTGAGTGATGCGGGCGTCGTCGAAACGGTTCGGACGACAACCTATTATTCCGGGGCGCCGGAGAGGCAGGAACTGTGCCTCAATTGACCGAAATCATCGTAAAGTTGTGTGGGAGCATATGTTACATCGCGTCTGCCTACATCGCGTTCCTACAAGCAAGGCCCAAAAATCTGGCTTTTTGCATGGTTGGCCGGTCGACGCGGGACTAGGTCATTGCCCTGGTCACGGTGGGGCAATCCCTACACGCTCCACACCTCCGAAAAACAAGAGCGGCGGGGTTTCCCCCGCCGCTCAGATCCCTCAGGCCAAAGGCCTTACGCGCACTTCGGCTCGCCTTCCTTGTTGGCAGGCGCCAGCGCCGTTGAACCCACGTAAATCGCGCAGGTCTTCGTGGTCGTGGTGTGGGTCACCGTCGCGGTAAACCCATCCGCCGTCACCGCGATCGTGGGGCCAACCACGCCGCTCGTCACGTTGTAGGCGGTACCCAGGTTGCTGGTGTACTTCACGGAGTCGGCGAAATACGCCTCCTCAGCGGTAATCAGGTTGCGCAGATCCGACTTCATCGAAGCCAGATAGGCCTTCTCCTTCGTGTTCGCGAACTTCGGAATCGCGATCGCGGCCAAGATGCCGATGATCACGACCACGATCAGAAGCTCGATCAGTGTGAAACCCTTGCGGTTCATCTGGAACTACCTCCCCTGTGAGGTCATCGACTTTGACGACATTCTTCCAACCGGGAACAAGTACAAATCATGCCTTGGATTGACTCCTAACGTCTAAGCGAAACGAAAACAATACCTTAGCGTTCTGTACGGCGTTTCTGAATTCCCTCGAACGGTTGAGAAACTCCGGTTTTTTGCAAGCCAGCCCGATCAGACGCAACCAGCCAGTAACTCATTGCCGAAACTCAGAATACCACCTTTGTTCGCCTGCAAAACGCTTGCTTGCCGAGTCGGCAAGTGCGGCGGCCTGGGCCCGGCGGCCGCGCGTCAGCTCGAGGAGAAACTTCGCGCGCAACGTCATGCGCTCCCCGGCAGTCGATTGTCCTGTGCGATCGATCAGCGAGACCGCTGCGGCGGTGTCACCGATGCCGATCAAGAAGATTGCGTTCGCGCCATTGAGGTAACGGTCTCCGGGAAAAAGCGAATCCGCTTGTCGATACTCGCGCCGCGCGCCCGCAGTATCACCAATGCCGGCAAGCACCGCCGCGGCCGAGGCGTGGGCTCGGTAGGACTCCGGATGCTCCGCGAGCAACGTGACCAGCTGCGAACGATTGTCTCGCCACGCCGGGAGACGAGCATACGAGTGCCATCCAGAGGAGATCACGACGATCGCCACGGCAACCGCGGCAGGACGCAAACCGCGTCGCGACGCGAGCCAAGTCGCACTCCACCCGACGACCACTGCCGGCAGCGCCACCGCGAGATACAGATTGCGCTCCGCCAAAACGACCCCCGACGGAAAGAACAGGTTTGCCGTCGGCAGACATGAGAGCGCGGCAAGACCAGCGGCAAACGCGATCGGAGGCGCGCGGCGGCGGCACCAGAGCGCGAGCGCCGGAATGCTCGCGAGAACGACCAATCCCAGCACCGCTGCTATCGAAATGCCGGCACGAGCGGGAAGTACTTGCGGGTTGTAATCCACCGAGAGCGATGCCGGCCAGATCAGCAGTAGCGCCGCGCGCAGCACTGCGGGGAGCGCAATCGCCAACCGTCCCCACGTTCCTCGGTCGTAGAATACGGCGGCCTCGTCGCTTTCACCGACCCAACCCACGGCGAACCAGGCCGCGAGAAATCCTAACGTCACCATCGCCAGTGCGATCCAGAAGCCCCTGGGGTAGGGTCGTTCGTCAGATCCCTGCAGCCACCTATCCAGCAGTATGACGACACCGGCAATGACACCGTGCTCCTTGCTGAACATCGCGAGCGCCGCGCACAGTACAGCCACTACCCATTGCCCGCGCCGCGCGGCCAGCGTGGCGCCCAGGATGCCCACCGCTGCCAGCAGCTCCGCGCGACCGACCAAACTGGCGACCGCTTCGACATGAACCGGGTGCCAGGCGAAGACGAGGCCCGCTGCGACAGCGCCGAGCGTCGGGAGCCAGCGCGCAAGGAGCATCACAAGGAGTACCGTCGCCAGGCCGTGCCACAGGGCGTTCATCAGATGCAGCCAGCCGGGCCGGCCGCCGGAGACGCTCCAATCGACCGCGTAGCTCAGAATCGTCACCGGCCGGTAGAGTCCCGCCCCGGTCTCGCGCGGCCAGTACGGATCATCGAACGCTCGGAGCGCTACACCGATCGAATGCGCGGCCGGATTCGACGCGATGATCGCCCGGTCGTCCTGCACGATGCCGTAGCGTGCCGTCGGGAGGTAGAGCGCGACGGCGGCGGCGAACACGAGCCACAATTCGCGTCTCATCGCATCCGCGCCAGCAGCGAATCGGCAATGGCGGAGTCGCCCCGCGAGCGCGCGGCGAGTGCCTGAGTCCGGTAGTAGCCCGGACACCTGGAGCAGAGCAGCTCGGCGCGAGTGAGCAGCGAGTCGGCGAGATGCGACTGCCCCAGCGTCAGCGCCGCATCTGCACCGGCGATGAAGAGCGTGGGATCGCGGTCAAAGGTGCGGGTCGCGATCCGCAGCGCGGACAGCGCGCGCTCCGGTTGACGATGGCTTTGGTACAGTGCCGCCATGCGCGCGGGGCCGCGGTAGGAGCCCGGCGAGTCCTGGAGAATGCTCTGCGTCACGCTGAAATCGTCATGCCACACGGGCGTTCGCGCTGCCGAACGAACCCCGCCCACGACGACAAGCAGCCCCAGGGCGATTCGAAGTCGCGGTACCGGCAGCCGCGCCAACGCCGCACCCGCCGCAAGCGCCAGGCCGACCGACGGCAGGTACAGCGTCCGCTCCGCGAGCAGCACGCCGCTCGAGAACAGCAGGTTGGATACCGGCAGGAACGCGATCGCGATCCAGCCCAATCCATACGCCTCGAGACGCCGTTGGCGCCGCCATGCCATCACGAGCAGTCCCGCCCAGACGGCCAGACACGCCAGGCCTATCAGGAATCGGCCGTCCAGCAGCGATCGGACGATCGTGCGCTCCGCGGGGGAGTAATCGACGCGGAGCGTCAGCGGCACCAACAGCAGGCGGAGCACATCGCCAAGCGCCGCGATCGCCGTGAGCCGGCCAGCCCACGCGCTCTCACCCAGGAACACGGGCGCGATGGCATGCAGCCGGGCGTAGGGGTGCAGGACGACGCTCCGGAGGGCGAGGTACGCTCCCGCGATGACCACCCAGCTCGCGGCGAATGCAAACATGCGTCGGGACGTGGGCCGTGAGGGTAGGCCAACGATCCACGCCCACCCGATAAGAGCGGGCGCAACGACCGCGTTCTCCTTACTGGGCAAGCCCAACACGAGCGCCGCGCCACTCAGCAGCACGTCTTGTCGAACGACCGCCGCGTACACGGCGAGGCACACGCCGGCAGCGGCCATCAGCTCGGCGAGTCCGATCACGTTCGCTATCGCCTCGACGTGCACGGGATGGACGGCAAAAACTAGTCCGGCGGCGAGCGCGCCAGTCCAATCCGCCAAACGGCGCGCAAATACCGCGACGATCACCGCCACGCCCGCGTGCCAGAGCAGGTTCATGGCATGAAACCAGACCGGATGACCGTGGGCGATGGTCCAGTCCACCGCGAACGTCGCCACCGGGAGCGGGCGGTACATCTGACCACCCAGGTCCGGCGGCCAGTAGGGTCCCGCGAAGGCACGCCACACACCCTGCGCTGAGTGCACGAGCGGATTCCAGACGATGATGTAGAGGTCGTCCATCGCGAACCCGTTCCACAGCGCCGGGAGGTAGGGAACCAGCGCGCAGGCGATGACGGCGAGGTAGAGGCGCCGGTCTCTAGTGTCCACGGTTCACGGCGAAGAGCCAGCGTCCATCCGGCCAGCGGTAGATGGCTGTGAACAGCGACGGATAGGCTCCGATCAAGCCTCTCAGCTCGATCGCCGACGGTGACGTCGCGCTCGCCAGCAAGACATTCGTCACGCCCATCCGCTCGAGATACGCACGATGCTCGGCCGGCGTCGGTCTGATCGACTCGCGGCCGCCATAGCTCTCGAGATAGAACGGGACGGACAACCGGCGGCTGTAGAGCCAGACGAGGGCCTCGTCGTCGGTCGCGAGGACGGCAGAGTCGGGAAGGTTTTGTACGACCGGGAGCAGCTCAGCGAAGTTGGCGGAAATCGCGCGCGCTTGCGCATCCCACCAACGCCCGCCAAAACCTCGAATCTCATAGACCAGGTAACCGCCGCTCACCAGCGCGGCGAACAGCGCAATGGAAATCCGCGCGCGCTGCCAGCGTCGCCAGATTTCGAGTGCCCCGGCCGCCCACGTCAATGCGAGCCACGGGAGGACCACCCAGATGAAGCGATCCGGCGGGTAGGGCCAGACCGCGAGGATAACCGCATATAAAACCAGCGACAGGCCAATGGCCGAGCGGCGCGACAGCAACGCCAGGCCGTACAACCCGACCCCGAGTGCCGCGGTGGCGAGGAGGTTATACAGCCAGCGCAGGGGAATCCATCCGAACGCCAGGACTTCGAGCGGCCGTGACATGTCGCGGAGATTCGTCTTGACGGCCGTGAGACCCGCCTGGCTGACGGGCGAGACGTACGTGCCATAGTTGAGGGACAACGCGGGATCGATGCCGGGCGCGTGCGCCGCGACCCAGCTTCCCCACGCCAGCGCGGCAAGGAGCACGGGCACCACTACGCCCACCAACCGGCGGTGGTGCGCGCGACGCGCGATCAGAAAGCAGACGACGCCCGCGATCACCGCAACAGCAATCGAGCGCGTCAGCAAGGCCAGGGCGGCCGCCGTCCCTACCATCCAGGGAGACGCTCCCTGATCGGCGGCAATGATGACGATCGCGAGGAGCACACCGAACAGCGGTTCCGCGAACAGCACCGACTGCGTCGCGAGCACGGGAATGGCGATCGCGGCCCCGCCGACAATCACGGGGGCAAGCCAACGCGGGGCGGTGCTGCCCAGCAGCTGGGTTCGCACCGCGTGCCACGAGATCAATCCGGCGGCAGCCGCCGCCAGCAGTGCGTTGAGAAGCTTTCCGGCGAGCGCAGCCGCATTGACCGTCAGAACGCCGAACAACGGCGCCAGCAGCATCGGGTAGAGCGGCGGGTAGTGCACGGCCGCTGGCAAGCCGGGGAGATTGGGATGAACGTATCCGTGACCGCTTGCCAGCGCCGTTGCCAGCCCTGCGTAGAGGCCGTCGTCGTAGAAGACTCCGACCAGCGCCTGATTCAGGGTGAGAACACCGACGGCCAGCGTTGCGGCCGCGGTGACGAGACCGGTCTTTACTTCGCTGGTAAGCGCCACGCGTTCACGTTACGCGGGACGAACAGGTTGTACCGGAGAATGTGGAATAGTGCCGCGAACCCATCGCGCCACGTGATCTTTTTTCCCTCCGCATACGTGCGGCCGCTGTAGGAGATCGGGATTTCCCAGATGCGCGCGCGGGCCTGGGCCAACCGCGCCGTGATTTCGACCTCGAAGCCGAACCGATTGGAGGAGAGCGGCAGCGTCTTGAGCAGGTCGCTGCGGACGAGCTTATAGCAGGTCTCGAGGTCGGTCAGGTTGAGGTTGGTGAACATGTTCGACAACAATGTCAGGAAGCGGTTGCCGACGTAGTGCCAAAAGTAGAGGACACGATGCGGGCCGCCCTGGAAGCGCGATCCATAGACCGCGTCGGCCTGGCGGGAGCGAATCGGCAGCAGCAGTGACGGCAGGTCCGCCGGGTCATACTCGAGATCCGCATCCTGCACCACCACCGCGTCGCCGGTCGCCACCGCGATGCCGGTGCGGATCGCGGCGCCCTTGCCCCGGTTCTTCTCGTGGTGAATTACGCGGTCCACCAGCCCTTTTTCCGCCAGCGCATCCAGGATTTCCCGCGTGCCGTCGGTCGACGCGTCGTTGACAACGATGACTTCGAGCCGCAGGGCAACCGCGCGGATGCGGCGGACCGCGATCTCGACGGTCGCCGCTTCGTTGTAGGCCGGCACGATTACCGAGAGCAGCAGGTTGGGGGAGCGGCGCTCTTCGCGCATCAGGCCGCCTCACCGATCGCGATGAGAGATTGTCCGACTCGCCAGGGAACCAGCCGCTCGAGCCGGAACAGCGGGACCAGCGCGTCATAGAGCTTGAGCGAGGCCGCCGGAATCATCCGCCGGCGTAGCACTTTCCCGGCGAACCACCAGCCGGGGACGCCGGCCAGATTGAAGAATTCGACGTGCGCCACCTTGAAGCCCGTTGCATCGAGCAATGATGTCAACGGGCCGCGCTGATAGCGTCGGTGGTGGCCGAGGGCCTTGTCCATGGTGCCATACAGCGCCGGGAGTGCAGGTACGAGCAGGATCAGGCGGCCTGCCGGCGCCAGCAGCCGCCGCATCGCCTGGAGCGCAGCGATGTCGTCGTCCACGTGCTCGAGGACGTTGAGACAGATGATGGTATCGAGCCGCTGCCCGGCGAGCGCGCCGAGCTCATTGGGCAGATAGAGGCGAGCCACCGAGATATTGGGATGCTTGGCGAAGCGCGCGCGCAACCGGTCCAGGTACTCCTCCCGCGTATCGGTGAGCACCAACCGTTCGCTGTCCACCAGGAACGCCGACAGGTTGCCGATTCCGGATCCGATCTCCAACACCCGGCGGCCCACCCAGCGGCGCAGGCGATCGAACATCCAGCGGTTGTAGCGCTGTGCGCCGGCGAGCTGCTCCAGCGTCTCCGCGCCGACGGGATCAGTCGGCGGATGCTCGATTGCTATGGGGTTCCGTTCGTCTCGGAGTCGGGTTTCTTGTCGCTGCCGTCGTAGCGACTGAGCTTGCGGTAGAGCGTTGAGGGGTCGATGCCCAGCACCTCGGCGGCGCGAGTCTTGTTCCCCCCTTCGCTCTGCAGCACCCACGTGATGTACGCCTGCTCGATCACTTCGAGCGGCGGGTTCTTGTGCGCCCGCTCAGCCACCAGCGGCTCCGCCTTGCGCTCACTGATCCGGTCGGGGATCGCGGCCCGCGGGATGACGTCGCCCTTGGTCAGGGTGACGGCACGCTCCAGCGCGTTCTCGAGCTCGCGCACGTTGCCGGGCCAGTCGTACGCCATGATGATCTCGAGGCCGTCGTCCGCGAGCGTCTTGGGCGGCTCGTTGCGCTCGCCCGCAATGCGTTCCAGGAACGCATTGACGAAGATCGGAATGTCGTCGCGGCGGTCGCGCAGGGGCGGCAGGTTGATCTGGATGACGTTGAGGCGGTAGTAGAGATCGCTCCGGAAGCGGCCGCGCTTGATGTCGTCTTCCAGGTTGCGGTTGGTGGCGGCGACCACCCGGACGTCGACCGGAATGGCTTCGGTGCCGCCGACCGGTATCGCTTCCCGCTCCTGCAACACGCGCAGCAGCTTGACCTGGGTGGCGGGCGACATCTCGCCGATCTCGTCGAGGAAGAAGGTCCCGCCGCGCGCGGCGGCGAACAGCCCCTGCTTGTCACGTACGGCGCCGGTAAATGATCCCTTCACGTGGCCGAACAGCTCCGATTCGAGCAGGCTCTCGGGCAGCGCGCCGCAGTTCAACGAAAGGAATAGGCCTTCGGCCCGCGCCGACAGCTCGTGAAGGTAGCGGGCGATGACCTCCTTACCGGTCCCCGACTCGCCCTGGATGAGGACGGTGCTTTCGGTCGGAGCGACCTGCTCCGCCAGCCGCAGCACGTCGCTGAAGAGACGCGACTTGCCGAGCGGCTTCACCTGGCCGGAGCGCTCGCGGCGGCGGATTTCCTGCTTGAGCTGCTTGTTCTCCGCGCGAAGGCGCCGATGTTCGGCGGCACGGCGGCAGATCGCCACCATGTCGTCGTTCGAGAAGGGCTTCTGTATATAGTAGAACGCGCCCTCGTTGACGGCCTGAATCGCGGTCTGCAGCGACGCCTGCGCCGTCATCAGGATGACGGGAGTTTCGGGGTCCTGCCCGCGAACCGCCGAGAGGATCTCGATCCCGGTGACGCCCGGCATCTTGAGATCCGTCAGCACGATGTCGGGCGCCGAGCCTTTCAGCTGCTCCAGGCCCGCCTTGCCCCCCTGCGCGGTCGTGACGTCGAAGCCCTCGTTCTTCAGCAGGATGCGGAGGGTTTCGAGGATTCCCTGTTCGTCGTCTATGACGAGGATCGATGGAGCGGTAGCCATTACGCGGCCTCCTCCTTGCGACGAGCAGCCGGGAAGTAGACGGTGAACGTCGTTCCTCCGCCCGCCTTTGTGTCCACCAGCACCAGGCCGCGATGCGCTTCCACCGCGCGCTGCACGATGGCGAGTCCGAGCCCCGTACCGCCGACGCGTCCGGTAGCGAAGGGCTCGAACAAGCGTTCCTGGAGCTCGGCAGGGATGCCCGGGCCGTTGTCGCTGACCCGCAGCGCCACCGGGTTTTCGATGCCGGCGCCTCCCGGCAGCTCATTCGCCGCGGCGAGGCCGGTCCGCACCTTCACCGCCGCACGCGAACCAGCGGCCTGCACCGCATTGAGCACGAGGTTCGAGACGACGCGGTGCAGCAGGTCCTCATCGCCTTCCATCGGCGTGGCTCCGCCCTCGAGCGTGATCTTCACGCCGGCGGCACAGTCGGGATGCTGGCGGACCAGACGGATGGCCGCTTCGGCGACCGAGTGCAGATCCATGGGCCGGCATTCCGTCACTCGCACGCGCGAGAAGTCGAGGAACTCGGAAAGCAACCGCGAGAGCCGGTCGCTTTCGCGCACGATCAGATTCGCGAGAAATTTCTCGTCGGGATTGGCGCGCGTTGACTTGCCGAGCTGCTCGACCGAGCTTCGAATCGAGGCCAGCGGGTTCTTGATTTCATGGGCCAGGCTCGACGACAGCTCCGCCACCGCCTCGAGCCGCTCGGCGCGCAGATGCAGCTCCTGGAGCCGTTTGGAGTCCGAGATATCGGTGAAGATCGCGGAGACGCGGGGCCGCGCGCCGACCGGCCCGTCGAGCGTCGTCGTGGTGACGCCGATCGGGAAACTGTGATCGGGCCGGTGCACGGTGGCCTCGACCCGCATCAGGCGGACGCCGCGACGCGCCGTTGACGTCACGGCCGCCCAGAATTCCGGCGCGAGGCGCGCAAACTCCGGCATCACGGAGCGCCCCAGCCACTCGCGGGCCTCGAATCCCAGGATGTCTTCCGACGCCGGGTTCGCATACAGCAGCCGTCCGTCCGCGTCGACCGTGAGCACGCCCGTCCGGATGTTGCGGAGCACGTCGTCGGCTTCGAGCTGTACCTGGCGGACCTCGGCGGTGAGGGCCTCCTCCCGCCGGCCCAGCACGTTGACTCGGCTCGAGACGTACGCGATGACGATGGCGACGAGGGCAAACACGCCGAGCTGAATCCAGATGCCGGCCGAAACCCCCGGGGAGTGGCCCCAGAAGACGTCGGCGAAGTAGACGAGACCCGCAAACAGCGTGACGAGGCCGGCGTTGGCGGGCGGCATCAGCAAGGCCGTCACCGCCACCAGGATGACGTAGAGGCCGGCGAGATCGCTGTCGCCGCCGCCGGTCATGTGCACCACGGCGGTGATCAGGACGACGTCGAAGAGCGCCTGGAGGTATAGGAAGGTCGGCCCGGGCCGCCCGCGGCGGAAATGCGTGTGCCAGTAGGAGGCGAGGGTCACGGTCGCCGCTGTCACGAGCACGAGGGAGGTGACGAGGATGTCCAGCGGGGCTGCGACGCGAACCTTCAGGGCGGTGGTGACATAGATGGCGATGGCCAGGCACATCCGCCCCACGTAGACGAGGCGGAGGAGCCCCAGGGTGGTCGGGATCGTCGACCCGTCCGATTTGACTCCTAGCCAGCGCATGGGGGGCCATTATTGGCTCGGCTCTGGCAAAATGCAATAGCGGGGCTCACGTCGGACCGTTGGACAGTTGGACTGTAAAGTCGAAACGGCCCGGGAGTCCCGGGCCGTTTCCAACCGTCCGTCCGTCCGTCAGTCAGACCGTCAGACTATTGGACCGCGTTCACCATGTCGAAGATCGGCAGGTACATCGCCACGACCATGCCGCCGACGATCACGCCCAGCACCACGATCATGATCGGCTCGAGCAGCGAGAGCAGCGCGCTGACGGCGGCGTCGACCTCATCGTCGTAGAAGTCGGCGATCTTGGTGAGCATTTCGTCCAGTCCGCCGGTCTGTTCGCCCACCGCAATCATCGAAATCACCATGGGCGGGAAGACCTTCGACTTCTGGAGCGGCGCCGCGATTGTTTCACCACCGGCGATCGACGCGCGCGATTCCATCACGGCGTTATGGATCACCATGTTGCCCGCGGTGCGGGCTGTGATCTCGAGTCCGTCGAGAATCGACACGCCCGATGAAATCAGCGTGCCGAGCGTGCGCGTGAAGCGGGAGACCGCAGACTTGCGGAGCAGGTCGCCGAGCACCGGCATGCTCAGCAGCAGTTTGTCGATCTGCAGCCTGCCGGCGGTCGTCTTGTTGTACCGGTTGATGGCGACGACGGTGAAGACCCCGACCGCGATGATGGCCCACCAGAAGTTCTTGAGGATGTTGCTTGCGCCGATCACGATGCGGGTGGGCAGCGGCAGCGCCAGGTTCACGGACGCGAACATACTTTGGAACGTCGGGATGACGAAGATCAGCAGCACGGCGATGGCAATGAAGGCGACCGAGAAGATCACGGCCGGATAGATCATCGCCCCCTTCACCTTGCGCACGATGGAGTCGTTCTTTTCGAGGAAGACCGCAAGGCGCAGGAGAATCGTGTCGAGAATACCGCCCGCTTCACCGGCCGCCACCATGTTCACGTACAAATCGGTGAATGCCTTGGGGTGCTTGCGCAGCGCGTCGGCGAGCGTGTGGCCGCTTTCGACGTCGTACACGACCGCGCGGGTCACATCCGCCAGCACCTTGTTCTCGGTTTGCTGCGAGAGAATGTCGAGCGCCTGCACCAGCGGCAGTCCGGAGTTGATCATGGTGGCGAACTGCCGGGTGAAGATCACGACGTCGCGCGTCTTCACGCCCGCCTTGAAGAAGTCGGCGATCCCGCCGCCCTTTCCCTTCGCTTCGCGGACCTGCACCACGATCATGCGGTTCTTGCGCAGGTGCGCAATGACGTCGTCACGCGTCCCGAGGTCGATCTTATCGCGAACGAGATCGCCCTTCATGTTGCGTGCGGTATACTCGAAGACCGGCATACTTTATTCCTCCGCGCCGTGCCTCACGGGCGCACGGCGACCTTGGGTGGGGCCCCTTTCGGCGTCGCACCCGCCACCGGTGGACCGTCCTTCTCGTCTGGGGGCGTTTCGCCGATGGACCGCAGGAAATCGTTGGGCTTGGACGTCACGCGTAGGCACTCGTCCTTGGTGACCTCTCGCCCCATGTAGAGCTGATAGAGCGCATCGTTCAGAGTCTGCATGCCGTACTTCTTCCCGGCCTGCATCGACGACTCGATCTGGTGGACCTTGTCGTCGCGGATGAGGGCGCGAATCGCGGGGGTGCAGATCATGATCTCGGCGGCCATGACCCGGCCGCGACCCTTGGCCCGCTGCAGCAGCGTCTGCGTCAGGACGCCCTCGAGCACGAACGCGAGCTGGGCGCGAACCTGCGACTGTTGGTGCGACGGGAAGACGTCGATGATACGGTTGATCGACTCGGCGGCGGAGTTGGTATGGAGCGTGGCGAACGCCAGGTGCCCCGTCTCGGCGATGGTGAGCGCCGCCTGAATCGTCTCGAGATCGCGCATTTCGCCGACCAGCACGACGTCGGGGTCCTGGCGCAGGGCATATTTGAGCGCCGCCTGGAAGCTGTTGGTGTCGGTGCCAACTTCGCGTTGGTTGACGATGCACGCCTGATGGCGGTGGATGAATTCGATCGGGTCTTCCACCGTGATGATGTGGCCTTTCAGCTCCTTGTTGATCTTGTCGATCATGGCGGCAAGCGTCGTGCTCTTGCCCGAGCCGGTCGGACCCGTGACCAGCACGAGCCCGCGGGGACGGTCGGCGAGCTGCGCCACCACGTTGGGCAGGCCCAGCTCGCCGAACGTCTTCACGTTGAACGGAATCTGCCGGATGACGACCGACACGCAGCCGCGCTGTTTGAACACGTTGCCGCGGAAGCGCGCCAGGTTCTGGATGCCGAACGAGAAGTCGAGCTCGTTCTCGGTCTCGAAGCGCTTCTTCTGATTCTCGGTGAGGACCGAGTACGCGAGCGACAGGGTGTCTTTGGGCGTCATGACTTCTTCGCTGGAGGCGCTCACGATATCGCCGTCCACGCGGATCTTGGGCCGCTCGCCCGCCACGAGGTGGAGGTCGGAAGCGTCCTTTTCGATCATCTCCTCGAGCAGTGCCCGGAGGTTGATTGGCATGCTTCCTCTCCTTATCCGGCCGCGGTTTCTTTTACGACTTCTTCGAGCGTGGTCACGCCCTTCTTGACCTTCAGCATGCCGTCCATGCGCAGCGTCAGCATTCCTTCTTTCACCGCAAGGTCGCGCAGCTCCTCGGTCGAGGCGCCCTTCAAGATCTCGCGGCGCAGCGGGCTGGTCAGGGCCATGACTTCGTAGAGTCCCTGGCGGCCGCGGTAGCCCGTGCCGGCGCAAGTATCACATCCCGCGCCTTTGAAGAACGGGCCTTCCTTCTTATCGATGCCGAAGGCGTGCATCTCCTCGGGCGTGTATACGTGCTCAGCCTTGCACTCTTTGCAGACGCGGCGCACCAATCGCTGCGCGACGATCAGGTTCACGGCGCTCGCGACGTTGAACGGCTCGATGCCCATGTCCACCATACGCGTAATGGTCGAGGGCGCGTCGTTGGTGTGCAGCGTCGAGAGCACGAGGTGGCCCGTGAGCGCCGCCTTGATCGCGATCGAACCCGTTTCGAGATCGCGGATCTCGCCGACCATGATGATGTTCGGGTCCTGGCGTAGAAACGCCTTGAGCGCCGCCGCGAACGTCATCCCGACCTCGTTCCGCACCAGCACCTGATTGATCCCGAGCAGGTTGTACTCGACCGGATCCTCGGCCGTCATGATGTTCACATCGATCTGGTTGATCCTCGAGAGCGCCGAGTATAGCGTCGTTGTCTTGCCGGAGCCTGTGGGCCCCGTCACGAGGACCATCCCGTACGGATTGAGGATGGCTTTGAGGAGATCGGCCTCCGACCTGGGTTCGAAGCCGAATGTCTTCAGGTCGAGCGTCAGGTTGCCCTTGTCGAGAATACGCAGCACGATCTTTTCGCCGAACAGCACGGGCAGCGTCGAGACGCGGAAGTCGATCACGCGCGACCCCATCTTGAGCTTGATGCGCCCGTCCTGCGGCACGCGGCGCTCGGCGATGTTCAGCTGCGCCATGATCTTCACGCGCGACGTGAGCGCCGCCCGCATCTTCACCGGCGGCTTCATCACTTCCTGCAGCGCCCCGTCCACGCGGTAGCGCACCCGCATCTCGTGCTCGAACGGCTCGATGTGGATGTCGGAGGCGCCGCGCTTCACGGCGTCGGTGAGCAGCCCGTTGATCAGCTTGACGACCGGAGCGTCGTCGGCCAAGTCCTGTGCCTTGACGTCCTCGTCTTCCTGATCCTCCACGACCTCGAGATCTTCGGCCGCCTCTACCGACTTGAGCAGCGTCTGGAGCTGCGCATCAGACTGCTGGTAGTAGCGCTCGATCGCGTTCCGGAGCGTGTATTCCCCGGCAATGACCGGGAAGACGTCACAGCGCGTAATGAACTTGATGTCCTCGATGGCCGCCACGTTGTTGGGATCGGCGATGGCGACAGTCAGCGTCCGGCCTTCCCGCTTCAGCGGGAGGACGGTGTGCTTCGTAGCGATGTCGGGGGGGATCAGCTTCAGGATCTTCGCGTCTACCTCAAAGCGCGATAGATCCACGGCCGGCATGCGGTACTGCCGGGCCAGCATCTTGCTGACCTCGGTTTCCTCTATAAAACCCAGCTTGACCAGGGTATAGCCGAGGCGCATCCCGGAGTTTTTCTGCTCCAGAAGGGCCTTCCTCAGCTGTTCCTGGGTGATCAGACCCTCGCGGAGGAGGATCTCACCGAGCTTGTCTTGGGTAAGGGCAACGCTCGCCGTACGCAACTCATTGAAATTGAAGGCCTAAAATGTGTTTCGGTGCCAAGCCGGTCAAGGTTTTGTGGCCGGAACCCCCGAAAAAGACACGAACGGCTGGATGGCATCGAGCAGTTTCGGGCCGACACCCGACACGCTGTCGAGCCGGGTGAGACTGCCAAATGGACCGTGTTCGGTGCGCCACGCGACGATTCGCTGCGCGAGCGCCGGTCCGACCCGCGGCAACCGTGTGATCTCGCTCACGTCCGCACGATCCAGATCAATTCGCTCCCCGGGCAACAGAGGACGTGCAAGCTGCGCCGCGCGTCTCGCCGTCTCGCGCAACGCATTCTCACGGCGAGTCGAGGAGGATTGTAGCTGCACGTCGCCCGGCGGTGAGCTCGGCGACGGAGAAAGGAAGTGGCGGACCCCGGCGCCAGCTAGCGCGAGGCCGGCAAGCAGCAGGGCGGCACGGCGATCATCCATGCCGCCAAAAATGTCCGACGGAATCGGTTACTGTCGTACCAAAGCAACGGCGACATCACCAACAATCTGCAAACTCTCGGCACTGACCTTATCGATCGTGTCTTCGGTGGTGTGGTGATACGGAAAGTCAAAGTCGATGACATCGATGGCCCGGATGCCGGCCTGCTGCAGCGGCACATGGTCATCGATGAGGGTCTGACCGGCCCGGGGGATGAATACCTTGGAATACCCGAGCCGCTCCGCTCTCTGCCAGACGCGCTGGACGACTTCCGGCGCGGCCGACATCGAGTAGCCCTCCTGATAGAACTGCAGGTCCTTGTCCCCGACCATGTCCAACAAGACCGCATAGAGCGTCGTGTACCCGGGCGGCTGGTGTTTGGCAAAGTACCGCGCGCCGATCAACGTCTCGGTCGAATCGTTGAAATCGCCGTAGTCCTCGCCGTCGACGAACAGCAGATCCACGCCGATCGTAGGCGGCGTGGCTTTGAGCACGTCCGCGAGACCGAGCAAGACCGCGACTCCGGAAGCGCCGTCGTTCGCTCCCGGGACCGGCATGCGCTGCTGCCCCAGGTTCTGGCTCTTGTCCGCGAACGGCCGAGTGTCCCAGTGCGTCAGGAACAGGACTCGGTCGGTTGCCTGAAGGCGAAACCGCGCGAAGAAATTGCGCATGTGCAGGTTCGCGCCCTTGCGCGTGGTCCAGCGGAAGTCTTGCACGGCGACGGTGTCGGCCCGGGCGCGCAGCGTGGTCAGCAACCAGTCGCCCATCTTCTCGTGCCCCGGCGTGTTGGGGATGCGCGGGCCAAACGCCATCTGCTGCTCCACATACGTGAAGGCGGTATGGCCGTTGAACTCGCGACTTGCCTTCGCGCTTCCGCCGCCGGCTCGCGCCTGGCACGCCAGGAACACCGTCGTCAGGATGAAGGCGATGCGCTTGGCGTGGTTCATCGCAACTGTCCCACGCTCGTCGACAGCTGCACGAATGCCGTAATCACAAACTGCGAGATTTTGCGGTTCGTTTGGCGCTCCTCGTTGAGAACGTAGGCCATCTGCAGTCCCGCGGTCATGTTGGTCGGGAGGTCGGTGTCCAGGGTAAGCTGAGCCTGCGTCTGCCGGCTGTCCACATACGGCACGCAGGCCGTCTGTCCGGCGCGTCGCAAACAGGTCGTATTAGCCGCCACGGAATACCCCGCCGTCGTCCGGATGTTGGAACGCCACCTGCCCTTGGTCGGGGGCCGGAACGAGAACGTCACGGTGGCGTTGTGCGCATCGCGGACGCTGCGAAACAGATTGCCGGCGCTGAGCCGGTCCGACGTCGTCCGCGACAAATCGAACGTCGTGAAGACGCCGCCCGCCCAGGTGACTGAAGCCGATGGGGTGAACGTCTTGTCGATCGTACTGTTCACGGCGACGCTGCCCAGTGGCCCTCCCACGGCGACGAACGTCGGTTGTTCATTGATCGATTCTGCGCGCCGATATCCCACCCGGGCGTTCACGTTCGTCAGGAGCCGGCCGACGAGCTGCCGGGGCGAGAACGACCAGCTGATCGACCCATTGGGCCACTCCCGTGTGCGGCTGCGAATCGGCACTTGTTCGTCGGCTCGCAAGGTCCAGATGATCCCGCGGGTGAAGCGGTAGGTCGCATTGGCGCGCAGACCCAGCGGCAAGACCGCCACTCCACCCGTGGACAGGCTCGTAGTCTGCGTCGCCGAGGTGGCGAGCAGCCCATCGACCTGCCTAAAGCTGTCGAATCCCCCCAGCGCCAGCTGATAGCCGGCGTTGGGCGTCTCCGTTGCGCGGCTGAACGTGGACCCCTGCTGCGCACTGTATGTCACGTCGAGCCCGGTGATGTGGCCGAGCCAGTTCGCTGCGGCCGACGAGTCGCCAAACATCGCCCGCGCGAGACGGCGCGTATCGAGCTGCGCGCCGGTCTCGAGGCGGCGCGCATTGCTGAACGCGGCCGGAACCCGGAACGGGCCGGCGGTATCCCCGTCCGCCCGTACCGGCTGCCGGGCGTTGGGGTCGCGCGTGAACGCGAACGAGGAGCCGACCGAGGCGCGCGGCCGAATCCATGTGCTCACGCGGGGAGTCAGCGAAAGCGACGTCGAGACGAGACGCTGCGTTTCCAGACCGACGTCGGTGCCGAACAGCGACGCGTGTTGCTGCCGAATCAGGCGGCCCATGGTGGTCGAGTCGCCGTAGTCGCGCAGATCGCGGGTCGAGACGGCATCGACACCGACCTGCATTCCCGTCACGGGCGTGAGCTGCACGCCGCCGGAGTTTTGCCACGCCCGAGTCTGCGAGACGGCCGGGGGCGCGGTGTCCCCCGCTTGCGGGATCGGGACGAGGAACGTGAACCGCTCGGCATCGCTGCCCACCATCCCCGTGCGGAAATGGATGCGCGAAGGATTGAGTCGCAGCACCCTGCCCGCCACCCGGATCGACGCCGGGTTCGGCGCCATCGTGTAGTCGAGATTGAACGCGTAGCTCGAGCCGTTCGCGCGCGACAGGGACGTGCGCGTGTCGCCGTTCGCGTACGATCCGAACAGCGACACGGGATCCAGCAACCAGCGCGCCGGCCCTTTGCTCGCCTGGCGGATCCGGCGGGCGGAAAATGCGTAGCTCCCCGCGCTGGTGCGCGGCGTGCGCAAATGTTGCAGCGCGTCGGCGCGCAAATCGGTGCCGCTGAGATAGAAGGGGTCGCTTGCGACGAGGTTTCGCTGGAACGTCACCGGCACTGAGAGTCCCCAGCGATCGGGCAGGAACCGGTCGACCCGCAACGTACCGCTGATGTTGGCGCTGTTATCCGTGACGTACGACGGATCGTCGGTCAATTGCCGAAACTGGCCGTCGCGCCGCGAGAGACTGATGGCGAGGTCGGCGACATCAGCGGCCGCCAGGGCGATATCGATGGCGCCCGCCGCACCGGTCTCGCGCGCCACGTCGCCGAGGCGGATGTCGTCGACCCAGAGCTCCGCCGGGTCCACGACCGCGCTGGTCCCGATCCGCCACATCCCCGCCGCGATTTCCTGCACGCGCGAGAGATTCGGCGGCGCGGTGCCGGGATCGCGCACGTGCGCGATGTAAGGACCGTCGCACATGACATACGCGCCGTCGTTCGGCACCAGCGTGGAATCGGGACACCCGGCATACACGCGGGCGCTGTCACCCGATAGCCATGCCTGCTCGATGCGCGCGCGCAGGATCAGCCAGCGCTCGAACTGCACGACGACCTCGGGCTCCCACGAGGTCGTGCGCGCCGGCGTGTGATACATGTAGAAGTTGTCCTGATCTTTCCCGGCCTTGATGAAGAACTCAAGGTCTCCGTCCTCCCACCCAACGCCCCGGCCGCGCGCCCAGACGCGCAGCGTCCGATACTTGAGAAAGTTCTTATCGCCTTCGGTCGTAAAACGCAGATAAGCCTCGGCCCGAGTCCCGAGCCCCAAGCCCCTCGCAAGCACGCGCATGGACCGCTCATTGATTTCGGTGGCCCCGATTTGAAATGCGGCATCCCGGCGGCCCGCCTCATCGGTAACCCCGGGGGGAGACGTGTAGCCGAGATCCTGGTTCTCGCTGCTGATGACAGACGCGACGACTTCGCCGAGCCCCGTGCCGCGGTCGCCACCGATGCCAAGGATTGGCGTGTCGCTGCGCTTCACCCAGGAGCTGCCAATGAGCCGCACGCGGGACAGCGCGAAGGGGAGCGCGGTCTCGGCGCCGGCAGGCGCCGGCGCGACAACGGTGATCCGGAGCGACTGCACCTGCCGCAGGCTGGGGCTACCGACCTGCAGCGTGTCCGTGCGGAAGGGGATCCGGAACAGGCGCCAGCCCGCGCCGTCCGGATCTCGGCCGCCGTCGCGCACGAAGTAGCGGGGATCGCCAATCGGAAATGCGTAGCGCACGAAGCTCTCCGACGTCCGCACGCCGGCGACCGAGTCGAGCACGAAGTCGCCGTCCTGGTCCTCGGTATCGACCGCGTTGTTATGGCGGCCGCAACGTGACCGAATGTCGCCCAGGGCGTACGGCACGAGCTGCCCGTTTTCGGTAGCGGAGCAGAGCGGCATCGTGTCGATCACAACCCCGTGCGTGGCATCGAGGATGCCGTCGACCACGCGGTCGGAAAGAATGCCTTCGTCGTTGATCGTCGCGCTCCAGGTGTGCGTGCGTGGATCCCGCTCGTCGTCGAGCCGCCCCGCACCCGTGCGCCGAATGCCGGCGTAGGTGGTGTCGCCGGCAGCACTCACGGTAAACGACGTCGGCGTGAAGGCGAGGGCGTCCTCGAAGATGCCGCCGAAGTCGAACAACACGGTTGCGGCATTCGCCTGAGCGGTCCGCCCCGCATCCTCCCAGACCCAGAACTCCAGGAACTCGACGCGCGTGAGATCGAGGCCCGTGGCCGACAGCGTTTGCGTGATCGACCGCCACCGCGGCGCGTTCTGCGGGACCCTGGTCCAGTTGGGACGTCCGAAATCCGGCGAGTCACGGCGGGTATCCGCGAGCCCGAGCACGCTGTCCGGCTGCAGCGTCAGCCACAGCACCGGCTCCGCCGCCTGTGCCTGGCCGGTGAAGCGCAGGGTGGGATCGATCTGTTGCGGCAGATATTGAACCGGCGCGAACTGACCGCCGCTCGAGCGATACGGCAGGCTCTGCCAGGTGAGGAATGCGGCCTGGTTGGGATCGAAGGCGCCCGTGATGCCCAACGTCTCGAGGCCGCGCACCGACGTCGGGATGCTGCCCCAGTGCCAGGTGTTGTCGGCGAGGAAAATCGACCGCGCCGATCCCCCTTCGAATTCTTCGATGTAGGCCTGGCCGAAGCGGTTGGGCGACGGCTTCGAGAAGGCGAGCTCGCCGTTCACGCTCAGCGCCGACGGCACGCTCGTCTTGACGCCGGGAAGCGCGTTCATGAACCGCGTCAGCCACTCGGGCTGGAAGCGCAGCTGGGTCGATATCCCGCCGATGAAGCCCGATGACGGCTCGAAACCGAGCGGCGGCCGCGTGAACGTGCTCTGCTCACTCTGGAAGATGCCGAGGAGGTTCACCTGCCCCACCGCGCCCAGGTCGTAGCGTGCCGACAGCCCGTAGGTCGTTGTCGGCGCGAGCGCGAACGCCGCCCGCTCCTCGAACTGCGCGCGCACCTGCGAGATCCCCCCCCCCCCTTGAAACAGCGCGTCGGGGTTCTTGAATTGCAGCTGTCCCGTCGTGTAATCGATCGTGTAGTCCTGTTCGCGCGTGAGCAGCCGGTTGCCCACGTAGATTCGCTCGCTGCCCTCGCGGATCTGGAAGCTGTTCAGCGACAGCATCGACCGGTCCGCGGAGGCGGTTGCCTCGGCGTGGAGGTGCAGCGCGAATACCGACGGGGGGCCTTGGCTCGCGAGATAGATGCGCGGGGTGCGGTACAACGAGTCGTTGCGCTCTGCCAGGGTCAACTTCGTCGCATCCGCGAACGGCGCGAGGTGCGGGAACACGATGAACAGATCGCGCACCGGATCGCCCTGGTTCGGATCGCGCGCGCGCGGGAACAGACGGTTGTACTGATCGAAGTGCGTCGCGTCGTTTGAAAGCGCGACTCCCAGCCGCTGGAGGTACGTATCGCCGGCCGCGCTGCGCTCGCGCTGGTTCACGCTCAACGTGAGATCGACGCTGGTGCGGTCGATCTCGCGCCCGCCGACGCGATATGCGCTGCGGATCTCGAACCGGAAGGTGGGCGACGTCGCATTCACCGACGGCTTGGGGTCATACACGAGCCGCAGCGTGTCGACCTTCGCCGTGTCGCTACTCGCGTCCGCGGGAATCGTGCCGATCGAATCGGTGCCGCTTGCCGTGACATACGAGACGGCGAGGTAGTCGCTCTGATCGAGGCGGTTGGCGAGCGCGAACCAGGTGCCGGTCGGATCGACGTAATAGTCTTTCCCCTCCTGGAGGATCTCCCACTCGAACGGACCCTCGCGCTGGCCGTTGCAGTCCACCGCTCTGACGCCGGGCGCGCAGGCGACCGCGCGCACCCCGCCCACGTTCTGGTTCCCGCTCGAGGTGGGCGCGATCGCGCGGCGGCGATAAACGCGCAGCGCGCCGACGGTCAGCGAATCGGGTCGCGGGAGCTGGTCGAGCTGCAGGATGTCGACGGCGGGAAAGCCGGGGAGCGCGGCCGGGTCGATGACGAAGAAGAACCGGCCGGACTCGTAGTCGAGATCTCGCGCTTCACGATCGAGCGGCTGGCTCGTGACGTCGCCGACGCTGTAGAACCGGTCCTTCACGACGTTGCCCTTCTGCTGCGCGACGATGCCCCGAAGCTCCAAGGGACCGGCCTGGGCGATGGCCTGCACGCCGAAGTTGTTGGCGGGAATCGCGGCGGTGATGAAGCGTGACGCGGGCGCCTGGAACGTCACATTGCCGGCCTCTACCCGGCGCAGGAATTCGTCCTCCAGCCCCTCGTACCAGACGTGGATGTTGTTGTTGGCGTCGAACTCGCGCTGGCTGTCGAAGTCCACATCCACGTGCAGCCGCTGCCCCACGATGCCGGCGGTGCGAATCGCGTATTGCGGATTGGGTGTGATCGTCGGGAATCCAGAGCTGCACCCCGAGAGCGTCGCCTGCAGCTCCTGCGAGGAGCAGCGCAGGTTGCGGAACTGGTCCGCCTTCAGCTCGATCCGCAGGTTGAGCTGCATGCCGAGGTCAGCATAAGGGGCGGCTGATACAACGGGCGGGGAAGGGGCGGCGGGGGGCGGCGAAACCCTTGTGATGGAGGTTGGCGTGCCAAACAACGACGGGCGCCGTGCCAGTATTCTTTCGGCCCACTCGCGCGCGAGAATGGACGGGGGCACGCGCGGGCCCAGGCGGCCGCCCGGCGCCAATGCGGGATTGCGCGGCGGGACGAGTGGGGGCACGCCAAACGTGTACACAGGAGCCTGCGCATGAACCCGGGGTACGACGAGCGTGAGGGCGAGTACAACTAGCTGGGCGAGACGCCGCATCCCTTGTAGAGACTTGGGGTTCCGAATATAATGGCGCGACCAACCGTGCGCATCCTTAGCCGTTACATCCTGCGGCAACACATTCCTCCGCTCCTCTACGCGCTCGCGGCGCTCACGTTCGCGATGCTCGTCAATCAGGTCGCGAAGCAGTTCGGCAACTTCGTGGGCAAGGGCCTGCCGTGGGGCGTCATCTTCGAAGTGTTCGCGCTGTCGATTCCCTTCATCGTGGCCATGACGCTGCCGATGGCCGTGCTCGTCGCCGTGCTGTACACGTTCAGCCATCTCGCCGCCGACAACGAAGTCACCGCCATGAAGGCGAGCGGCATCAGTGTGGTCCGGATCCTCGCGCCCGTGCTGGGTGGCGCGACGCTGATCGGGGCGATCGCGTTCCTCTGGAACGATCAGATCCTGCCGCGCTCCAATCACACGCTGCGGACGCTCCTCGTCGACATCCAACGCAAGAAGCCGACGTTTCAGCTGAAGGAACAGGTGATCAATGAGGTCGTGGCGGGACAATTCTTTCTGCGCGCCGCCCGCATCGACCCCGCCTCAAACGCCTTGAGCGATGTGACGATATACGATCTGGAGGACCCCGACCGGCGCCGCATCATCATGGCCGACTCGGGCCGGATGGCGTACAGCGCCGGCGGCACCGATCTCTATCTGACGCTGCGCGACGGCGAGATGCACGAGATCAAGCGCACCGAGCCCGGGCACTTCAATCGTACCTTCTATCAGGTCAATCGCATCAAGGTTGCGGGCGTCAGCAACACGTTCGAGCCGACCAAGAACGACGAATACCGGGGCGACCGCGAAATGACGATCTGTGCGATGCAGGACGTCGTCGCCCGCGCCCGCGAGGATCTGGAGCGTGTCCGTACCGAAGCGCTCACGGCCGTGTCGGCGGAGCTGCGCCACGCCGCCAAGCTCGTGCAGCTGCCGCCGCCGGCCATCGACACGACACCATCGCGGCCCAGCCGGTACTGCGTCTTGCTCGGCGCGATCAAGCGACTGGTCACGCCGCGCGCCGCGCAGGCCGCGCAGGCGACACCGTCCGGGCAAGGGCCGCGCACCGTCACCAACCTGGCATACACCGCGCAGACGCCGTCAGCCTACAACCAGCGGCTCCGGGCGGCGCGGCAGCGGGCCGCGATCTACGAGGTCGAGATTCAGAAGAAGCTCGCCATCTCCGCGGCCTGCGTGATCTTCGCGCTGCTCGGCATGCCCCTCGCCATCCGCTACCCGCGGGGCGGCGTGGGGCTCGTGATCGGCACGAGCCTGGCCGTCTTCTCGGTGTACTACGTCGGCCTCATCGGTGGCGAGGAATTGGGCGACCGGCTGATCGTGCCGCCGTTCTTCGCGATGTGGACGCCGAATCTCATCTTCCTGATCGTGGCGATCCCCTTGCTCCTGTCCGTGCGTCGCGCCGGCAGCACCGCGCACGGCGGTGACTGGGACGAGCTGAAGGAGACGCTGTTCGGCTGGGTGGGGAAGATCCGGAAACGGCTGTGAAGATCACGTTGCGGACCCTCGATCGGTACCTCTTGAGCGAGTGGCTGCGCGTCTTTCTCGTCACACTGCTCGGCTTCCCGATTCTCGTGATCGTGATCGATCTGACCGACAAGCTCGACACCTACATGGCGCGTGGGATCAAGCCCGACGCCGTCGCGCTGTCCTACGTCTTCGACCTCCCCGAGAAGATGTTTCTGGTGCTGCCCGTCGCCGTGCTGTTCGCGACGGTGTTCACGGTGGGCTCGCTCGGCCGGCACTCGGAGCTCACCGCGGCGAAGGCGTCGGGCATCTCGTTTCACCGGCTGGTGCGGCCACTGTTCGGCGCCGCCGGCGCCGCCTTTATCGCCGGCTTGCTGCTCGGCGAAGTCGCGCCGGTGGCCACGTCGCGCCGCCTCGAGATGCTGGGCGAGAAGGCGATCCGGTCCACCAGCTCGCGCTACAACTTCGTGTATCGCGCGGACCGTAGCTGGGTGTACGCAATTCGCGCGCTCGAGCTGCGGACGCGCGAGATGACGGACCTGATGCTGGAGCGCGAAGGCTCTGGCGCGGCGTATCCGACGATCGTATTGGCTGCCCAGCGCGCCGTCTACGGCGACAGCGGCACGGTGCGGCCGCGCTGGACGTTGGTTCGGGGGACGCTGCGGTACCTGGCCGGCAACGAGCCCGGCGGCGAGGCCGCCTTCGAGTTCGATTCGCTGCAGACGCGTAGCATGATCGAGCGGCCGGTGGATCTGCTCGCCGAGCCGAAGGGGCCGGACGAAATGCGCTACGGCGAGCTGCGGCGCTACATCGATGCGCTGACCCGAAGCGGCTCGAATGCCAAGAAGCTGCAGGTCGAGCTCGCGCTCAAGATCGCGATTCCGTTCATCTGTCTCCTGATTGCGCTGTTCGGCGCGCCGCTCGCGATCTCGAGTCCCAAGAGCGGCGCGGCCTGGGGTGTCGCCGCGAGCCTCGCCACGACTTTCATCGTGCTGCTGATGTTTCAGCTGGCAAAAGCCGTCGGCGCGGGAGGGGTGTTGCCCCCGGCGCTGGCCGCGTGGACGCCGAACATTCTCGTTGGCGTCGCGGCCGTGTATCTGGTTCGTAAAGCACCCACCTAGCATCCTTGACGCGGTTTGGGATCGGGACCACTTTCTCCCGGTCTCGATGGGCACAAGCAACCTGCATCCGTTCCTTCCAAGGAGAGGTCCATCCATGCGTTGGATCGTTGGCTCTGGCCGCGCCCTCGTGGCCGCGGCTGTCTTTACAATGCTCTTCATGGGTGAAGCAGCAGCCCAAGGCGTGACCACCGGCGCGATCACGGGGAAGGTGACGGATCCGCAAGGCCAGCCCGTTGCCGAGGCTGCGGTACAAGTCACGAATCGGGGCAGCGGCTTCACCACGACGGGGCGAACGCGAGGCAATGGCCAGTACCTGATCCAGGGCCTCGAGGTCGGTGGGCCGTATACCGTCGCCATTCGGGCCATCGGGTTCCAGCCGTTCAACCGTGACCGGATCGACGTCAAACTGTCCGAGGCCACGCGCGTTGACGCGCAGCTCACCGCACAGGCGGTCGAGCTCTCGGCGATCAACGTCGTTGGCGTCTCGACCCCTGATTTCGCACCCACCCGCCAGGGCGTCTCGACGCAGATCTCCGACACCTTGGTGCAGCGGATCCCGACCTTCAGCCGCGACTTCATCGATCAGCTGAAGCTCGCGCCGCAGGTTGTCTATCCGGCCAGCGGCGCCGCGAGCGGCGCGGGCGCCTACAACCGGTTCAATACGATCACGATCGACGGCGCGAACCAGAGCGAGCGCTTCAACCTCGGCGCCACCGGCGGCGTGCCGGGCGGCAGCGCCGGCGGCAAGATCATCTCACTCGACGCGGTCAAGGAATTCCGCGTCAGTTTCACGCCCACCGACGTTCGCCAGGGCAGCTTCGCCGGCATGCTGGTCAACGCCGTCACGAAGAGCGGGACCAACGAATTCCACGGGGGAGCGCTGTACACGTACCGCAACAGCGACCCGGTGGCGGGCGTCGAGCTCGTCGGCATCCCGCTCCGCACCCCGGCGTTCAACGTGAAACAGTACGGGTTCAACCTCGGCGGGCCCATCATCCGGGACCGGCTGCAGTTCTTCATCGCACCGGAGTGGCAGCAGCGCACCGATCCGGCGGCGGGCCCTTACTATCTCGCCGGCCAGCCGTCTCCCGCGCCCGACGATCCCGTCGTTCCGTTGGACACGCTGACGCGTATTAGCACGGCGATGGGGACCTACGGCTTCAATCCAGGCTCGACCGCTCCCGTCCAGAAGGAAACGCCGCTTACGAATCTCTTCGGGCGGCTCGACTTTCAGATTTCTCCCGTGCACCGCTTCGTGATTCGTCAAATCATCAATCACGACGTACAGGATGACTTCTCGCGCAACGTGAACAACTTTAGCGCGGATCCGACGCTCCAGAACTCCGGTTTCCGCTTCGGCTCGAACGCCTTCAAGCGTGACGCGAAGAACAATTCCACCACGGCGCAGCTCTATTCCAATTTCTCGAGCGGCATGTCGAACGAGCTCATCATCGGCTATAACACGATCAAGGACGAGCGGATCGTGCCGGTGCAGGCGCCGGAGATCACGGTGGGCGTGCAGCCGGACACCGGTGTCAACCTGCCCGTGGGCCCGCGTCGCTCGGTCACGTTAGGCACCGAGCAATTTTCGCCGGGTAACCTGCTCAAGCAGACGATTTTCGAGGCGGTCGACAACTTTACGATTCCGCGTGGCGCGCACACGCTCACGTTCGGTGGACGGCTCGATTTCACGCACATCTTCAACAATTTTGCGCAGGGGTCATTCGGCGTTTATAAGTTCTTCAATACGGACAGCCTGATCGCGAACCGGCCGGCAGGATATGCGGTGGGATACGCGAACAGTCAGAATGCGGCGGACATCCCCGCTGACTTCCATGTCAAAGTGTTCAGTCTCTATGGGCAGGACCAATGGACCGTCAACGACCGCCTGACGATCACGGCCGGACTCCGTGCCGACGTCCCGACGCTCCCCGATACACCACCACAGAACGACACACTGCGGGTGAAGCTCGACTCCGCGTCCGCTGGGGCGTTCACGGTCAACACGAGCACCAAACCGGGTAGCTCCGTGCTGTTCTCACCACGTATCGGGTTCAACTACAACCCGGGCGGACGCAGCGCGAATCAGATCCGCGGCGGGGTGGGCGTATTCACCGGGCCGCCGCCGTACATCCTGCTGGGCAATGCGTACGCCAACACGGGCTTGGGCCTCGTCCGCCTGAACTGCAACAACTCGTCTGTGACGACGCAGGCGCCCCCGCTTACAGTCGATGTCAATGCTCTGCCCACGGCCTGCGCGGGCCAACCGGCGCCCGGTCCCGGGCAGGCGGGAACTGTCGGCGTGAACATCACCGATCCCAATTTCAAGTATCCGCAGTACCTGGGATTCTCGGCCGGGTTCGATCGCGAGCTTCCCGCGGGCTTCGTGTTGACCGTCGAGGGCATGTACCGTAAGGCGATCAACGGGGTGATGGTGGTCGATGCGAACCTCAAGGGCCCGCGCCTCGCCGACAGTGCGAACGCCATCGTCTACACCGACCGGGACGGCCGCGTGATGTACGCGGATACTATCAGCGCGACCGGCGCCGTCACGAACAACCGGCAGCGGTGGCTCACTTCGCTGCGCGGCGCCCAATTCACCGAAGGCATCATCGAGGTGACGAACCAGTCGAAGGACTACAACTACTCGATCTCCACGCAGCTGCACCGCCGGTTCTCGGATCGCTTCGAAGCCACCGTCGCGTATACGTATCTCAAATCGATGGACGTCCAGAGTCTCACGTCCGATCGCGCGATCTCGAACTTCCGCAACGGGCGGCAGCTCTCGGTCGCCCACAGCGACCTCGAAGCGACCACGTCGGTCTTCTCGCGGCCGCACCGGGTTATCGCGTACGGCACGTACAGCCTGCCGTCGCGCACCGATATCACGCTCTACTACGAAGGGACGTCCGGCGTCCCCTTCGTGTACGTCACGAACGGCGACCTCAACGGCGACCTGGTCAACGGCAACGACCCGATTTACGTGCCGCGCAACGCTACGGATCCCACCGAGATTCGGATCGGCACCGGCACGGGCAGCGCGTTCGTGCAGAACGGCAATGCGGCGCGCGCGTTCGACAACTTCATCAAGTCGCAACCCTGCCTCGACCGCCAGCGCGGGCGAATCATGGAGCGCGACAGCTGCCGCTCGCCGTTCCAGAACCGCTTCGACCTGTCGATCCGTCAGGCCATCCCGTCGATCCGGGGTCAGGCGCTCTCGTTGCAGCTCGACATCTTCAACTTCCTCAACCTGCTCGACCCGCACTGGGGTCAGATCAAGCTGCCGACGCTCAGCCCCGTGTTCAACAATCAGTCGGCGCTGTCGCAGACGGGGCGCAACCCTGGCCCGCTGTCACAATCGATTCCGACGTTCACTTTCGATACGCGGCTGTACGATGCCGCGACACTGAACCCGAAAGCGTTCGCCAGTCGTTCTACGCTGGCCAGCAACTACCAGGTGCAGTTGACGCTGCGGTATTCCTTCTGACGGACGGTGGGACGGCCTGACGGCCGGACGGTCGGACGGTCGGATGCAAGGGAAAGTAGGGGCGCAGCAGGCTGCGCCCCTACATTTTTTTAGCGGCCGGACATGTCCGGCGGCAGGGCACGGCGTTGCCAGCGTCGCCACGCGAAGTAGGCGGGCACGCCGAGCAGGATGCCGCCGAACGCGAGCCCCGTGGGGCCGGGATGCTCGCGCAGGGCGTTTCCCAGGATAATCAACGTGGCGAGGATAAACAGCAGCGGTACGACGGGGTACCCCAGCACCTTCACAGGCCGGGGCCGCTCGGGCTGGCGCCACCGCAACGCGAAGACCGACGCCGCGGCGAGGGCATAGAAGGGGAAAATCGCGACCACGAACTGGTCGGCCAGCTGGTCGAAGTTGAGCAGCAGCACCCACACCACGCCGAGCGCCCCGGTCACGACGATCGAGACCGACGGGGTGTGAAAGCGCGGATGCACTCGGGCCACCTGGCGGAACAGCAAGCCGTCGTCCGCCATGGCGAAGAAGATGCGGGGCGAGGTGAAGATCGACCCCACCAACGTGCTGAACGTGGCGAGCATCACCAGGACCGCCACGAGGCCTACGCCGACCTGCCCCACGATCCGCTCCGCGGCGTCGGCCGCCACGAGGGGCAGATGTCCCATCTGGTCGATGGGAATGAGATACAGGTACGCGGCGTTCACCAGCAGGTAGATCGCGATCACGCTCAGCGTACCCAGCACCAGGGCGCGCGGCAGGTTGCGCTCGGGGTCTCGCACCTCGCCGCCGACGAACGAGAGGTCGCCCCACCCATCGTAGGCCCAAAGAACCGAGACGAGCGCCAGCCCGAAGGACGCGGACTGGACTGCGCCCCCTCCGGCCACCCGGCTGAAATGCCCGAAGTCGCCCTGCCCCACCAAGAAGGCCAGCAGCACGAGCAGCACCAGCGCACCGTACTTCGCCCCGGTGGTGAGGTTCAGGACGAGTGAGCTCCA
>Ga0099829_10000157_pt1 | contig 34173 bp, 27 predicted proteins | sample CZO8metaG_3_FD_79336 | JGI IMG/M metagenome (GOLD analysis project Ga0099829, IMG submission 79336) | Vadose zone soil microbial communities from the Eel River Critical Zone Observatory, Northern California, USA - CZOApr15con2H2.8 metaG | ecosystem: Environmental > Terrestrial > Soil > Vadose...
CCTACCGATTTAGCAACAGAGGCACTTTACTTGCAGGCGGCGGTTCGATGATTGCCGTAGCTGTCGCGGCGCTTCTGCTTAGACCGGGGATCGAGCAATTTTGGAATTATCCTTCGCAGGCGACCGACGTCATTGCCTACGCCAAAATCGACGAAAGCCATATGCGAGTCGGGACTTGCTTTCTAATTACCAGCCTGCGCGCCGACTTCAGCGGTCCGTACAAGGACAATTGCCTATCGCTAAAGCCGGACCGACCCAACTTCCTTGTTCTTGGTGACAGCCACGCCGCCCACCTGTGGAGCGGACTTCAATCGACCCAGGCGAATGTCAATTTTCTGCAAGCGACGGCGAGTGGCTGCAAGCCAATCGACGGCGCAGCGGGTCTGCAGCACTGCAGAGATTTAATGGCCTATGTTCTGGAAACCTTCATTCCAAACGCCCATCTGGACGGCATCATCATATCCGGACGATGGGAGATCGCCGACCTGAGCGGGCTGATCAGCACCGTCCAGCGGTTATCGCGCCATATCCCAAGGGTGATCGTATTCGGACCGATCGTGGAATACGACCAGTCGCTCCCGCGAATTCTCGCCAAAGCGATCGCGTCCGGCAGACCTCTCTCCGGCTATGCGACGGAGCACCGGCGACCGGCTCAAAAAGAGATAAATCTCACCTTTGCCAAGGCTCTGAAGAAAGAAGGGATCGAGTATTTTTCGACCTACGAGGCTATTTGCGACCCTGAAAGCCTGATCTGGGCTGAAGAAGGCGTGCCGCTCCAATTTGACGACGGTCATCTTACCCGACAGGGATCGGCTTACGTTGCGCGCAAGTTTGGCCGTCAGGTTTTTTCCTCAGCCGCTCCGTAGCGAGAAATGCTGTCCAGGAGATTGCCATCAATCGCCGTCGCTGAATGGCCGCCTTTTTATTTCAACGCGAGGACGTCGATGCCGGTTAGAGATTTGCGTGCCATTTCGAGCGATGAGCACCTTGAGGCGGATTTCTGCATCGTAGGCAGCGGCCCGGCGGGTGCGACCATCGCCCTTGAGCTGGCGCGCACCAGGGCCAAAGTCTTGCTCGTCGAGAGCGGGGGCCTGACACGCGACGCCGGCACAGATGCGCTCAATGAAATCGAGAACGTCGGCTGGCCACGCGTGATGGATCAATGGCTGGTTCGAAACCGAATGCTGGGTGGTACGTCCAACACATGGGCTGGCCGTTGCGCTGCTTTCGATGATATCGACTACGAACCGCGGGATTGGGTGCCCCACTCGGGATGGCCATTCAAGGCCGATGAATTGACGCCCTACCTGAGCAGATCGGCATCACGATTGGGTCTCGTCGCGGATATCGGACACATGAGTCGCGGCTTCTGGAATCCAGCAAGACAACGAGGGGCCAAACCGGGCATCGATGAAAGACTGCTTAGTTCATGCTTATGGCAATTCAGCCGGGATGCCGGCAACCGGAATGTTTCTGTCAATTTTGCCGAAAGCCTGAGCTCGTCCCGAGCTGACAACCTTGACGTCATTTTGAATGCGACCGTAACTCACGTTAACACCAATCAAGCTGGCACCGCAGTCGAGTCAATCGACGTCCGCGGCCTGGACGGCGAAGCTCGCAAGATTTCGTCACGCTGTATCGTGCTAAGCGCGGGTGGCATTGAAAACGCCCGCCTTCTGCTGGCCTCGAACAGCCTGCATTCATGCGGCCTCGGAAATCAGCGCGATCTGGTCGGCTGTTTTTTGATGGATCATCTGAAGGGTACGATCGGCAGCTTCGATCCCCGCAAGGCTCAAGCGTTGAGATCCTGGTTCGGCCAATACTTCATCAAAGGCCCGATCGGAAATCACCGGACTCTTCGCGGATTGCGGCTAAGCCCCGAATACCAGAGAGCGGAAAACCTGCTCAATGGCGCTGTGTTCACCGAGGAGTATGAATTCATTGCCCCCGACGATCCCTGGATCGCAATGAAGCGCCTTCTCCGCGGCAAACCTCCGGCGCTCCGCGATGCCGTAAACGTTGGGTCAAACCTGCATCTGGTCGGCCAAGGTCTTTTCCAATACCTGGTCGAAAAAAGCTCGCTGCCACGCAAGCTGGAAAAACTCGAACTGCGCTGTATCGTTGAACAGCGGCCGGATCCTTCAAGCCGCGTGACGCTTTCAACCCGCACCGATCGATTCGGCGTTCCGCTTTCGCGAATAGACTGGAAGGTCAACGAACAGGAGCAGCGGACCATCAAGGCAATTGCGACATTGTTGAAGACGGAGTTCGAGCGCTTGCAGATCGAACCGCCGCTGCTCGAAGGCTGGATTACCGAAAATCAGGATTTGCCGGAATACTTCCAGGACATTGCGCATCCAACCGGTACGACGCGTATGTCAGCCGATCCGGCCTCAGGTGTCGTCGACGCGCATTGTCAGGTCCACGGTGTCCATGGGCTCTTCGTTGCCGGAAGTTCAGTATTCCCCACCTCCGGCCACGCCAATCCCACCCAAATGATCGTCGCGCTCGCAATACGCCTTGCGGACACGTTAAAAAACCGCATTGTGAACAGTCAGGCAGCGTGAGCACTGTCCGCCAGGTCGCAGCGCGCGGAGGTGTTCGGCGGGCAGCGGCAGCGAGGTATTTTTACGCCATTGCCGAGACGTCACCAACGCACGAGCTGATTCATGACCGTCCAGTTAATCGGGATCCTCACGCTTCTTATCGGCATTGCCAGCCTGTTCCGCCCGGCGCCCTTCACCGTTAATGTGTTCTTTTGCTCCACCCTGCTCGGGGCTTCGGCCGCACTGGTATTGGATTCTCTGGGCGGCACCAACATATCGCCGTCTCATCTGCTGCTCGGATTTCTGCTCTTTCGGCTGCTCAGCGACGAACGCGTCGCGAACAACGCGTTACAGGGTGTATCATTTGGTCGACCGGGTTTCTGGCTTCTGTTGACGGTGATCTTCAGCATCATCTCCGCATTTTTCATGCCGCGCTTGTTTGCAGGGCAAACGTTAACGTTTCCGGTTCGCGCTGAGAGCAATCAAAGCGTTCCGCTGGCTCCCGCGATGTCGAACATTACTCAGTCGATCTACTTCATTGGCAATTTTGCCTGCTTCATTACTCTCTATGGTTATGCAAGCACGCTTTCGGGAAGAAAGGTTCTGGGGGGTGCTGCGATAGCCTGCGCGACGCTTAATCTGATTTTTGGCGCACTTGATTTGCTGACCTATTTCACGAATACGACGGAGTTGTTCTCGTTCATCCGCAATGCGAATTACGCCCTGCTCAGCGATACGGAAGTCGCGGGCTTCAAGCGGATTGTGGGGTCCTTTACCGAGGCTTCCTCGTTCGGCTCCGCGACACTCGGCTACTTCGCATTCACCGGCAGACTTTGGCTGCTCGGCATCCGGCCCCAATTGACGGCACCTCTGGCTTTCCTATCGCTGATGGCGATGCTGTTTGCGACGTCGACAACAGCTTACGTCGGTCTCGGCGCTTTCCTGGCATTGAGCTATTTGCAGGTATTGCTTTCAGCGCTGCGCCGACCGATTACCATGCAGATGAGTTTGTTTCTCATTGTGGGTCCGATCGTCATGGCGCTCGGAACCGTTGCTATTGCGCTCAATGAAAATGCTTCGGCCTATGCCCAGAACCTTATCGACACTATGGTGCTTAACAAGCTCTCCACTGCTTCGGGCATTGAACGCTCCGCATGGAACGAGCAGGCGCTGCAGAACTTCTTCGACACGTTTGGGTTCGGCGTCGGAAATGGAAGCGTGCGAGCTTCCAGTTTTCCAGTCGGCGTTCTTGCCAGCCTTGGAATCTTCGGCGCCCTGATCTTCAGCTTGTTTTTCCTAACGTTTTTGCTCAGCCGAGGAAGAGGCGATCGATCGGATGCACTGGATGACGGCTACCGGCAAGCGGCCAAGGCCGTGTGCGTTGCCTGGCTGATCACCGCGACAATATCAGGCGCATTGATCGACCTCGGTCTCGCATTCTATACTTTTGCAGCTCTGACCTGCGCGGAGCCCAGGGCATTTTCGTCAAGAAACTATAAGCAAGTCAGGGAAATGCAGCTTGCGCGCTCGTCAGGATGATACTGTCCTCAAACAGCTATCCCTTCGACCAGTCTTGCTCTCCGCAAAGGATGCCAACACGGCGAGTGCGGACGGCGGGGTCCTTCTACAACCGTTGAAACGTCAACGGTCACGGCCACAAGCACGAACAGTGGCCGACAACAATTCTCTCGATATCTGGGCATGCCGCCGCGCATACGCCCGCGAGCTCAAGCCATCCGGACCCATCCGTGCCTGGGCGCATTCGGCCAAGCCGAGCCGCCTTTCGCGATCCGCCGCCAGTCCTTCAATGGCCTGCCGAAGTGCGGCTTTGTCCTGGGCGGGGACGAAGCAAACTTCCCGATCGGAGAAATAGGCCCTCAGCCCGCCGGCATCCGAGCAGATAACCGGCACGCCACGAAGTGCCGCCTCCTGAATAACGGTGGTACCCGACGCATGTAAATTCGGCTTGAGGGAAACGACCAGAATGTCAGCCCAGTCGTACAACGCCAGCAATTCGTCATTCGACTTGAGTTTGACGATCTCGACGTTGGTCGCCTTGCTCACCAGCCGCCGACCGACGCTGGAGGATGCGATTTTAAGCATCCACCGATTCTGACCGACAATCGCTTCGACCAGACAATTCCAGTCGCGATGTTCGTCATTTCCGATCGAAATGAGGTGCAGCGGCTGACAATTTGGCCGCGGATCGGGTTTCTTCTTCTCCTCAGCCGATATGCCGAAAAGCACCAATTCCGAACGATTTTGAGGGAACAGCTCACACGCCACTTTAAGATTCTCTGGCGAATGGACCGTAATGATATCCGCCTGGGCGACTAACCGATGAATGAACCATTTCTTTAAGGCGCCGAATCTCTTCCAGCGATCGAAGAGCCAAATCGTCTGGGCGATTATCTTCGGCTTGCGCTCGATTGGCCTCAGCCGGAAAAGCAGCAAGATCGATAAATACTGAGATTCCGTGTGTGTCCACACGACATCCGCTTCGCTGATCTTTCCATAGTTACGCCAGGCATGAACAAGATCGAAACCCAAAATAGTCCGCATGCCCAACCGGAGCAGTTTCCCAAATATGCTTTCGACAGCGTCCTGCGAATACTCCACCAAACAATCAAATTCCGCCGCCCTGAAATATCCATAGGGCAGCGGCTCATTGACGCCGATTACTTTGCCCTCATTCCATCGCCTCTCCCACTCGCGTGAACCATAGCCGCGAGCCAGGTGAACAAACACTCGTATTGGACTTTCAGTACAACTCCCTTCGGGGTTCATGGCTTGGCGCGTTTCTGCACTTATTCCCCGATCATCTTATAAACGTGAACATAGTCTACATACATGAACGAGGGGTTGGGCGTGCGGTCAATCGGCCAGCCGGATCCGAGCGCCAAATTCAAAAGGACGTGTAACGGCCGCCGATGTTCCTTCGGGGTCTTGATGTGGAACACTTCATGCCTGTTCAGGTAAAAGGTGATCCATTCCTTGGTAACCATGGCCCCGTAAGTGTTGAAGTCGTTCGACAGCTGGTCCGGCGCGACCTTTACTTCGTGAGGCAGCAGTTTCTTATCGACGTCGCTAGCCCCGGCGTCGGCGGGATTTGTATAGTAGACAATGATGTTGTTCTGATAGGCAGCCGGCGAATGACCGTAAAATTCCAGGACGTCGATTTCAACGGACGCCGGCGCGGTCTTGTCAACGATGCTGCCGAGCCAGAACGCCGGCCAGACGCCGGGACCTTTCGGCAGCTTGGCGCGCATTTCGAAATATCCATACTGCTGCGAAAAGCCGCGACCGCTGCTATCCGCGGACGCAAGCAGCCCCGACTCCCATTTGCCCTTGTCATTCTTTCTTGCCTCGATTCGAAGAATCCCGCCCTCCAGCGTAAAAGGAAAGACGCCCAACCTGGGGTCGGCAAAAGCCGCATCACCAAAATCACCGGCCCACGGCGTGTGAGCAATCCAGCGCGTGTTGGGGCCCCACGGTGACACGCTAAGCGTATCGTCAAAGTCTTCGCGGAACGTCATCTGCAACTTGCTGAAATCGATCTCGCTGGACTGATCGAAGGCACGGTCACTTCCAAAAACGAGCGCCGACACCATCACCAGATTCAAACACACGATTTTCAATCCAGACCATTGCGACACTGGTTGGTCTCCAAGCTAGGCCGACATTCAGACGCGCAGTGAAAACATTGCAAGCAAGGTTTGCTAGGGTCCAAACGCCTGTTCCACACGCCCCAAGATTATTGCGAGTATCTCATTGCTTCAATATTCATTTTGTCTACGGCCATCGTACCCTAACCCGGTTACCATTCGAAGTTCCAGCGCCAGATTGACACATCGGGTCCATCAAGCGCTCCGCGACACAGGCCGCAAATATCCTCAGCACGCCTCATCTACCAATCGGAATGGATGCGGGTCCGCATGTCCTCGACGAAATTCGAGCGGTTCCGGTGTTATTGTCAAGAAACAAGACTATCGTCCGCCTCGTACGGCGCGCGGTTAATCCCGGTACAGCAGCAGCCATCACGAAAATCTGCGCCGCCGCTGCGTTGCGCGATCGGCAATTCTGTGGTCGAAACCCGATCTGCACGTGACGATACCCGGATGATGGTGATAGGAGGACATAGGTCATCGGAATCAATCTGATACGAACTCGATTGGCCTAAGATTTGCACGCTATATATTGATTATTCATACTCGTATATTGAGTCATTCATATGAGTTCGTACATGGCTGCGGAAGCCCGGATTTCCTTGCTAAATCTGTTTCAGGGTGCCGTTCTGGTCATCACGGCAAATCTTGCTTTCTTTTTGATGGTGTTCGTCGTGGATGCAACCATCAACCACCGCATCCTCTATGAAAAGCTGGCCAGTGCCGCCGCTCTCGGCGTCATCGACGATCGAGACTATCCCCCAGATCTCGCCACATACTCAGATCGGTATACAGACTGCGCCGCGTTGGGCTTGAACCTCGTTGACGAACCGGATCGAAAAGCATTCGGACTGATGAGGGATTCGGAAATTGCCAAAGTCGACGGGCTCAACGCCTGCAGCGCATTGATGATGATGGTCAAGGACAAGAAAACCGTCAGCGCCATGAACTACAGCCGATACTGGCATGGCTACCAGCTTCTATCGAAGCCGTTTCTGCGTTTTGGGGACATCAGAAATCTGCGATACATCCTGGCCTGCCTCGTTATCGGCGCGGTATTCGCATTCTCGACGATTATCGCCATTGGATTTACCGGCAGCGTCAGCGGCGTCTTCCAGGGACTTTGGTTCGGTCTCGGCTATCTCTTGCTGACGGATGGAGCAAATCTGGGAAACGTCTTCACGCACTCGCTATCCCTGCTCGCAATATTTTCGATGCCCCTCGCGGTGTTTTGGGCCATCAAAGCCGGCGTCAGGCGGCCTCTGTTTCTCATGGCGGTTGCGGTCGGCAGCGTAAACGCATTCTTCGATCTGCTGTTCAACCCTCCCCTCGGACTGTCGACGCTTGTGGTAGCCACGGTTGCCGCCTCGGCCGACAAGAACCTTTCCGCCCGTGATATCTTCCGGATCATTGCGGTACTCTCATTTGGGTGGGCCGCCGGATTCTTTGGCACCTACATTTGTCGCTTCGCGATTGCTGCACTGCTCTCGGATACCCCCCTCGCAACGCTGCAGCAGATTTTCACCGCTGGCATGTTCCGGGTCTCAGGAATAGAAGAGAAAATCGAGCCCGTGATGTTGTGGGCGACCATCAAGAATTTTGGCTACCCTATGTTGAAGCCCTCGTTTGCCGTCTTTGTCGTCATCACGGCGGTGTTTGCAGCCGCCCTTCCGGCGCTTGATTATCGAGCGAAGCCGCGACCATATTTGCTGGCTCTGCTGGCGCCGGCGTTTATTTCGGTCTTGTGGTTCGAGATCTTGAGGAATCATAGCCAGCACCACCACTGGTTTACGTATCGATCCGCTTCTTTCTCGCTTGTCTGTCTTGCCGCCGCCATCATATTCAGCTTTTCGAGGAAGCCCAGGGCAGGCGAGATTGAAGCTCCAGGCTCGCGAAAATCCTCCGTGGTGCAACCAGGGGAGTTGTATGTCTGATTTGATACTTTCTGCGAGGAACCCTGTCGCGCCAGCGGCGGAAAATGGTCCTATTGCCATCGCCGTTTTGGTGCCCTGCTACAACGAAGAGATCACCATCGAAAAGGTGGTCGCGGATTTCCGCGCGGCACTCCCCGAAGCGACCGTCTATGTCTATGACAATAATTCCCGTGACAATACCATCGAGGTCGCGCGGAAGGCTGGTGCGGTGGTGCGCAAGGAGTCAAGGCAGGGCAAGGGAAACGTCGTACGACGTATGTTTGCCGACATCGAGGCCGACGTCTACGTCTTGGTGGATGGCGACGATACATATGATGCCGCGGCATCTCGAATGCTGGTCGATCAACTCGTCGAGGAGCGGCTCGATTTTATCAACGCGATGCGGGTATCAAACGCCAAGGACGCCTATCGTGCCGGGCACCGCTTTGGCAACTGGCTGCTGACGGGATTGGTCCGGCAGATATTCGGGCGCCAGTTCAACGACATGTTGTCGGGCTACAAGTTTCTGTCGCGAAGATTCGTTAAATCATTTCCGGCGATGTCGAGCGGGTTTGAAACTGAAACGGAGCTCGCGGTTCACGCCCTGGAGCTGAGAATGCCCTGCACCGAAGTTGCGACGGCCTACAAGGAACGCCCGCCAGGCTCGGTCAGTAAGTTACGCACCTATAGTGACGGCGCACACATCATGATGTTGATCGCGCGGCTCGTCAAAGACGAACGGCCGCTGCGTTTCTTCGGGCTTTTGGGTTTGCTTGCAGTGGTCGTTGCGGTTTTCCTGAGTATTCCATTGTTGGTCACCTACCTCGAAACCAGCCTCGTGCCTCGTGTTCCAACCGCCATACTGAGCGTGGCGCTCGTGATCGTTGGTGTGCTCAGTATTTTTGCGGGACTCATTCTCGATATGACGACGAAGACGCGCAGGGAAATGAAGCGGCTAAATTACCTTTCCTTGCCAACCTTTCGATGACGCTGCTGAGCGCCCAGGGAACATACGTCGCGCGAGCCAATCCGGTCCTTTGACAAGCTCGAAGCAGCGACCCATTTGCAGTTCCGGCGCATAGGCTGGGGTTCATCCGTGCTTTCGCCTGAGCGACCGGATAGTCATGCCGTTACCCTTACTTACCGGAAACTCTCCCGGGAAATTGACCCCCTTTCGGTGGAAGGGTAGATACGGCTGTCAGACCACATGCGCGCCCAATTGGGCAAAATACGAGGGCCAGCGCGACGGCAGGCCGTCAGCGCGTGACATCCGGCCCGCAAACAAATACTTGCCTGTCCTGCGCTCAATGGCCATTGAACGGGAGCGCCGATTCAGCAACGCTGAGAAATACGACACCGGCAGAGGAAAAAGCATTTTAAAGAGCGAGAAAAATCCAGCGCTTGAGGATTCCGCGGGCGGCCGAAAGGTCGCCATCGGTGCGATCGCGTCCGGCGCGGTTAACATCATCAAGGTTGCGATCCAGCTCTTGCTGCTTCCGGTCATGGCGAGGCTGCTGGGGCCGGACGAGTTCGGCCTCTATGCTTTGGCGCTGCCGACCGTCAGTCTGGTCGGCCTGCTGGCCGATGGTGGTCTCGGGGCGACCTTGGCGCGAGAACAGGAATCGTCCTCGCTGATCTGGTCAAGTGCCTTCTGGGCGCTTTTGCTGATGGGGACGACGCTCGCCATCGGCTCCACCCTTTTCGGAAGCCTGCTCGGGTACCTGGCTCAACAGCCCCGGCTTCCGGCAATGATCGCGCTGCTTTCGCTCAGTCTCGTGTTCCTGACGCTGTCGGTGGTCCCGGGAGCTCGTCTGACGCGGCGGAAGAACCTCGCGTTAGGTGCCGGCGCCGACCTCGCGTCAACGGTCATCGGAGCGGTCATCGCCGTAACCATGGCCTGGTATGGCGCCGGTGCCTGGAGCCTGGCGGTTCAGTATGTCGCCACCTACGCCATCCGCGCGGTTCTGCTGAACCTTGCAGCGTTTCATTTTCCGTCAGCCGAATTCAGTTTCACCGCACTTCGACCGCATCTTGTGTCGGGCGGAATCATGATCGCGACCCGGATGAGCGAATATGCCGGCCGGATAACGGAGAACTTCCTGCTCGACCGGATATTCGGCACCGCGCTGTTGGGAAATTACACCTTTGCCAATCAGGTTTCCAAGTTCGCAACAGATTCGGCGGCGAACGTCGTCTGGGCTGCACTCTATGTGCAGGCGCTGACCGGCGAGAGAAGCCAGATCGTCATCCTGCACCGCAAGCTCTGCCGACTGTTGGGCGTGACTTTGTTTCCCGCCATGTTTCTTGCGGCGGCGGCGGCGCCGGAGCTCATCGATCTGCTGCTTGGGCCCAAATGGGTCGATCTCGCCTTCTTCCTCCAGGTACTCTTGCCGCTCTACTCATTCAGCGTGGTCTGCTCGCAATCCGCACCGATCCTGCTCGCATATGGTCGTTTCGATATTCAGTTCTGGTCCATCGTCGGCCTGAGCCTGGGGCGCGTCCTCGCCGTATTTCTCGGTCTCTGGATTGGACTGGCAGGAACGGTATATGCCATAGTTGCCGTAACGATCGTATTTTGCGTCGCCATGCTGGTGATTCCCGTCAAAACGACCGGATGCAAGCCGTTGCCAATGCTGGCCGGACTTGTCTCTCCGTTTATTTCAAGTGTCGTGGCGGTGGGAGCATTTCTGCTTCTGATAAAGGAATATCCGAGCGCGACATGGACGTTTACATGTCTGGGCGTGGGATTTTTTGTGTATATGGTGTGTATGGCTTTGATTGATCGAAAGAACCTGATCGAAGACTGGTCGACCATTCGCCGAATCCTGTCCCGTCGGAGCCTTGCATGAGCCGAAAAAAACATTCGAATTGAGCCATAGTGAAACCGATATGTCGGAAAAATTAAAAATTGCCGTCGGCATTGCGACCACCGGACGGCGCGAAGTTCTGACCAGGACGATTGACCTCCTGGCGCATCAAACCCGCCTTCCCGACAGTTTGGTGATATGCCCGGTGTCCCCCGAGGATGTGGACGTCGCGTCGCTGGAGCGTTTTCCCGCTCAAACGCTCACCGTGGCCGGAGCCAAGGGATTGCCGGCACAGCGCAACATGATTCTGTCGGCTACCCGCGAGGCCGATATCATCGTGTTCTTCGACGACGATTTTTTCGCGGATCGCGACTATCTCGCAAACGTCGAACGAATCTTCACAGCGTCCGCGGACATCGTTGCCGCAACCGGGTTTCTGCTGGCGGATGGAGCCCATGGACCGGGGCTGAGCATCGATCAGGGAATGGCGATGATCGAGGCACAAACCCGATCGCTTGCTAATGATCAGATGGTCGACATCTATGGGACCTACGGCTGCAATATGACGTTTCGTCTGAAGCCGATTCGGAGCAACGCAATCCTCTTCGATGAGAATCTCCCGCTATACGGCTGGCAGGAAGATATCGATTTTTCGCTGCGTGTCGGGCCATATGGACGAATTGTAAAATCGGAAACGTTGCGCGGCGTTCACCTGGGGATCAAATCCGGGCGCACGTCGGGTGTCCGTTTCGGCTATTCGCAGATTGCCAATCCGATCTATCTCATTCGCAAGGGAACGATGTCGTGGCAGCATGCAAAAATGCTGATGTGGCGTAATCTCGCGGCCAACCTGGTACGCAGCTTTCATCCAGAGCCCTGGATCGACCGCAAAGGTCGATTGAAAGGAAACTTGCTGGCTCTGGTGGACATGGCTATCGGACGCATATCACCGCACCGAATTCTCCAGCTGGATTGACGCAGTTGGCAACCTCTTCGAAGGATTCTGTTGCGGCCTCGCCAGGCACTCTGGTGTCCCTGGTGGTGGGGACGCTTGGACGCACGGAAGAGCTCGAAAAGCTTTTTGGAAGTCTCGTCCATCAAGACCACAAGAATTTCGAGGTAATTGTGGTCGATCAGAATTCCGACGATCGATTGGGATATTTGTTCAGCCGCGAATGGCCGTTTCGGCTACGACGGTTGCATACGCCCGGCGTTCGCGGCGTATGTCGCGGGCGCAACACGGGATGGCGAGCCTGCGAAGGTGAGTTGGTTATCTTTCCGGACGACGACTGCTGGTATCCCCCATGGTTCCTGTCGCGCGGCATCGAACTCATGTCGTCTTCGAAGGCCGACATTCTGACTGGCCGGGCCGCCAACGAGGCCGGACACGACATCAACGGCAGATATTCCAAGGTTCCTCAGAGCATCAACCGCAGCAATGTCTGGACCTCAGGGATAGAATGGATGATGTTCTTCAAGAAATCCGCACTGCTTGCCGTGGACGGATTTGACGAAACCATCGGCGTCGGCGCGGCTACGCCGTGGCAAGCTTGCGAAGCCCAGGACATTATTTTGCGGGCGCTGGCCCGCGGCCTGCAGTGCACGTTCGATCCCTCATTTTACGGCCATCACAAGGAATTCGATATTTCGACGCAGTCAAAAGGCAGAGCCTACGGCCGCGGTCTCGGCTACGTGCTTCGCATCCATAAATACGGCAAATTCGCTGAGACGATGTGGGTGTGCCGTCCCATCGTCAAAATCGGCTTGTCTGTATTGAAGGGTGACCTGAGCGAGTGCAGCTACCTGCTGGACGTATCGCTGGGGCGTTTGGAGGGATGTTTGGGGCGCACATTGTGATCTTCGCTCGCCTGTTCAACGAGAAGCGAGCTGCATGATCCGATCGGCCGGCACAAACGCCGCGGATCGCGAGGGAAATTCTTAGGCCGATATCGAGGGCCGGCTGGCAAGGCCCTTGCGAACATGCTCGGCGAGCCTGGCCGCGATCGCAACGGCAAAGAATGTCGGATTTGCCTGCCCAGACGTTGGAAACACCGCGCTCCCCGCCAGATAAAGATTGCCCAACCCGTGAACGCGGCAATTACGATCGACCACGCCCAAATTCTGGCTTTCATCCATCCGAGCCGAACCAATCTGGTGATAGCCGTCCCGTGCCTGCTCAAGGACATGGTCCAGCCGTTCCTCCGGCCGCTGCCGATACTTGAGATATCCCTTGCCGCTTTCCCGCAGCGCCTTGTCCAGCAATTCGTGAGCCCTGACCACCGATCGCGCGTCATCTTCGCAGAATTTGAAATCGACTGACATTCTCGTGCCACCTGCCGCGTCGCTGACCAGTCGAACGCGGCTCGATGGATTCGGTATCTGCTCGGAATGATAGTGCAGCGCGTATGTCCCACGGTCGTTGCGAAGGAAGAACGGCTTGAGATCGTTGCCGCTCAAACGGTATCCGACCGCACGTCCAATACCCGTTGCCGCTTCGCGCGGGTTTCTCAGAACATTTTCGATGTGACGGCTGATTGGCGAGGGTACGCCACCGTGAAAATCAAAAAAATCATTTGATGAATACTTCCGTCCGACAATAGGCAGCCTCATACCGAGGTACAGGCAGGAGGCAGCGGCGCTGCCGTGGCTCGGATCGTGAAACGGCGGATTTCCCAACCAGAAGACCGTGTTGAGGAGCTGCTGTTCGATTTGAGTGGAGGGAGAAATGCTGAATCTGCGACGAACCCAGTAGTTATTCTGGTCCAGTTCGTAGTCAAAATGCGCGACATCGGTGGGATCTCGCAACACCACGGTCGCGATCTTCCCGGTCAGATGGCCCATATAGTATCGCCCCAACGGACCCTCGTCGCCGCCGAAGCGTAGCGGCCAGTTCCGTTGAAGCTCCAGCAAGATCCGTGTCGTTTGCAGGCCGCCGCAGGCGAGCACAAAGCTGCGCGCGTTCAGGCGGGCATTTGATGACGCGCCACCGTTGAACGTGAGCGACCGGACAAGGTTGCCGCTGTCGTCGATATCAAGACCGGAGGCTACGCGCCCCAGGACCAAACTGAGCAGCCGCGAGTTCTTCAATTTGTCTTTGAACCGTCGGGCCAGGCGAGGCTGAGAAGACAGTCGCTCGACCGTATCAAAGGAAATGCCCGATCCTTCATCCCATCCCGCGGCGGGCATCACGAAACCGCCCTCGCCGCAGTCCAGGTAATGCGACGCCTTGAGGTACCAGGGCTTCAGCTCCTGATGCGAGACTGGCCATCCCGAGTGCGGGACAAACGATCGGTGCTCAAAGTCGACATCGTCGAACGGGACACAGCGCCCGCCCCATATCGCTGACGTGCCGCCGACCCCGCTTCGCGTAACCACTTCAAGCGACGGATGGCGCGACGTGTCGAGGATTTCCGCATCGCTGAGACCAGCAACCCGGCTTAGAGAACGGACATGCCCTGCTTCAACGAGCAGAACCGACAGCCCCGCAGCCTCGCACTCAAGGGCAACCGTCAGCCCCACGGGGCCGGCGCCAACCACGCAAACATCGTAGGTCTGTTCGCTCGAAGGTAAATTAGTCAAGTACATCAACCAACTTTATTCGCAAACGGCCGCGAAATACTGCAGCCGGCCATTCGACAGCCAAATCTCATGCGAGTTCGGCTAGCCCATCTGAGAGAAAAACATGAAGAGGATGTTTTCGCAAAGCTGAGTAACTCTCTTGCGTTGAAGATTCCATCGTCCATTCATACTACGTTGCAAAACTGCCCAACAGATAATCATTGGAAGCATTCAGCCGCGCGATCATAAACTCCGCCTACCGTCATGTAGCAAGATGCGGAGACCCTAGCAAACCGGGCTTGAGCACGGCAATGCCGTACGAGTGAGCCCGTCTCCCTTGACCCAGCATCATCCCGTCAAACCGATCGCTCTGGCCCATTCTACAGAGGCGGTGAGGCCCTCTTCCAGGGATACCGCCGGTTCGAACCCAACTTCTCTGGCGCGCAGCGCCGAAAAAACAACACGCGTTCCATAGTAGCGGATTTCGCCGTCGCTGGGTTTCAGCCGCAAATTGGCTTCGGCGCGCCTTAGAACATCTCTGAGAATCGGATTCCGGCTGGCCATTTTCAGCATGTTTTGATTGTGTTCGAGCACGTACTTGCCGAGCCGTCGGATCGGACGGCGGAGAGCATCCTGTATTGTGAACGAGTTGGTCGGGGCCGGAAGCGGACCGCGCCCGAGTATTCGGCTTAGTCGATCGAAATATTCATTGAACGTGGGAATATCGCAGCCGTGGGCATTGAAAACGGAATATTGCGGGAGCTCCGCCACAGCCAAATGGGCCGCAAAGCGCGCCAGGTCACGGACGTAAATCAGGTTGGCGTTCCCCTCACCTGCCGACCCGAGTTGCTCCAAATGGCCCGAAAGTATCCGTTTGATGTAAGAGGTCGTCCACAACTCGCCGAAGGGTCCGTAGACCAGCGTGGGGCGCAACACCGCAACGGTAAGTTGCGGACCGGCCGCCGACTGGCATGCCTGTTCCGCGGCTTGCTTGCGCTGGCCGTACGGATTAACCGGCGGCACCGGCAACGTATCCTCTGTGACGATGCCGAGCACGTTGCCATAAACGGCAACCGAACTCATGTGCACAACCCTTCGAACGCCGTTTGTTATGGCGTGCTTGAGAACGAGCCGCGTTCCCTCGACTGTCGTCGACTCATCAATTCGGCTGTGCGCGCAATGGATAACGATTTCGATGCCGGCCATGGCAGCATCGAGGGACACTGGATCCATGATGTCGCAGTGTACGATCTCAACCGGCAACCCGGCGATCCGGGCGACGTTCGCCGTGCGCACGACACCCGCTCTCACATGGGTCGCGCCGGCGCGACATAACTCTTCGGCCGTCCCGCCGCCGATAAAACCGGCCGCTCCCGTGATCAGAATTCTTGGCCAGTTCAACAGCGCCACCAACGACAGGATCTCATACGAAGACACCCATCTGGCATGGGGTGAGCAAGTTGAGACGGCGCAACCCCGGTCGGATCAAGTCCGATCGGGTTGGCACGCGGACATCTGCGCCCCGTGCGGCCCGCTATTTCCACGAGGCGCTCCAATAAGTCACGATATAGGCATGCGGAAACAGGCAGCGCGCTTTCGCGCTTTCGACCACGGCATTCTGTTTGAACAGCTTTTTTCGGAGCACGGTGTGCATAAAGTTGTTCCAGTTTACCGGATACCAGATCGCAGGCGGCAGTATGCGTATTTTGCCGAAATCGCACTTCGCAATCTCAACCTCCAATTCGGGCAGCGCTTTTGATAGACGCTGCCGAACCTCCTCCGTCGTATGGCTCGAATAAAAATCGACGACATCCTTGAGCAATATCGGCCCGGTGAGCCATTCGGGCCGAATATCTTGTGCGCCTTTGCGCAGATGGAATTCAGCGAGTCGCTCGCTCGCGAACGCAATGGCCAGCAGCCAAAAGGCCTGACCTGCCTTTGACGCCATCACCGCATTGGGAATCGAGTGTTCGAAATCGTTGTCGCCTCCCATGCGACCGACCAACACGTCCCCCATTTTGCTCATATCCTCGAGGGGCCTCAAGCATTCCGAATCCATGTCGGCATAGAAACCGCCGTAAACGTAGAGGAAGAACAATCTTATGACGTCCGCGCGAAAGATTTCTTTCGGATAGCTGTTGTACTTGCCGAGAAACCAGGAAAACCTCTGTTCTATAAATTGCCGGTTGTCATCGTCGTCCCACAGAAAGCATCTGAAGCCGGGATTGGTTAGAAGAAAGCTCCTTCTCCAGTACCGATAGTTGGCCGGCATTTCGTGATGTGATTTCCATGTCTGAAAGACGATTTTTGGAATCGCCGTTCTGTCGTCGACCGGTTCGTCGCGCGGCATTCCAAACTCGCCGGTGGAACCGCTATCGGTCTCAATGCCTTCCAACGGGATCGGACGATCGGTCAGACTGTACCATAGCAATCGATACGATGAGAGGTCGCTGATGGCGTCCAGCACCCGCTTGGTACGTGGGCTCAAAGAACTCATTTTGAAACCTGCTTCCATTCAAAAATTAGCGCCTGCCGCTGTCATGCGACGCGCCGTTCGGCGGTCAGCCAGCAAACGAGAGACGCGATGGCCGCATTTCGAAAATCGGCAGAATGTCGTGCGGCAGCGCGCATCGAGATCGCTTCCGCAATTGCCCAGCAACGCGCCACTTGCCGTCGAGAATTTCCTCAATACCCTGCGAACAAACCGTTTGCAAAAGCGTTATCGACCACCCACACTGAGTACGACACTTTGTTACCAGGGAACAAGATTACTGTGGAACAAGCGCAGGCCGACGCTCACTAACGACCTGTCATAGTTAAGGGGTTGGGTATGAAGCGGCTCCTCCTTGCAGCGGTTATCGCAGCCTTCAATTTCGGGTTCGCACACGCCGAAGACCCCAACGCCCTCACCGCGGCTGAACTTTCGAGTGGTTGGAAACCCCTGTTCAATGGTGTGAATCTCGACGGCTGGCGTGGATTCAGGAGTGCTACCCCAGGTGAAGGCTGGAAAGTTACGAACGGCGAGATAACGACACCAGGTCAAGGGGGCGACCTGATAACCGTTGGGGAGTTTGGAGATTTCGAACTAAGTCTTGAATGGAAAGTCGGCAGAGGGTCAAACAGCGGTATCATATATCGCGTCGGCATGAACGAAGCGGCCACCTATGAGACCGGACCCGAATATCAATTGTTGGATAACCTCAATTCGCAAGAAAATGATGGTCTGCACAGCGCGGGCGCACTGTACGACGTCGTCGCGCCGATCAACGACTATACCAGACCTACCGGCCAGTGGAACGAGACGCGCATCATCGTTCGCGGCTGGAAAATTGAGCACTGGCTGAACGGAGAGAAGATCGTGGACGTCGATCTTGCCAGTCCGGAGGGCAAGAAACTCGTCTCCAACAGCAAGTTTCGACTGATGCCAAAATTCGCAACCTTGTCTCGGGGGCATGTTGCGCTCCAGGACCATGGCGACCTCGTCAGCTTTCGCCGCATCAAGCTTCGTGAACTGAATTAGCCTTGGTCCGGTGTTCGATTTTTCGCTTTCCTTCCTGACAGAGCTCATGCCCGACCGAGGTCCGCCACGTTGTGTTGCCTGATGTAAGTCAGCGTTAACCAGCTCGAGCGCGTTCCAGATCGGTCTTTTCTAAGCGCGGGGTTCTGTTAAAGATTTAGCCTTATGCGATTCTGCAAATCTCGAGCGGCGTTGCGCCGGTCGAGAGCAGCACCCTCCAGCGTGGATCGACTGCCCTGGGGCAATGATTCAAACGAAAGCATTTGATGCGGGTCGCAATCATCCACTACTGGCTCGTCGGCATGCGGGGTGGCGAAAAGGTTATCGAGGCGCTCTGCGAGATGTATCCGCAGGCCGACATTTTCACCCACGTCTACGTGCCGGAGATGGTCTCCGACCGGATTCGCCAGCACCGCATCATTCCGACGTTCATCAACTCGCTGCCTCGCGCGAGCAAAATGTACAAGACGTATCTGCCTCTGATGCCGCTTGCACTCGAACAGCTTGATCTGCGCGGCTACGACCTCATCGTCAGCAGTGAATCAGGGCCGTCCAAAGGTATCATTGCGCCCTCGGAGGCGCTTCACGTTTGCTACTGCCACACGCCAATGCGCTACATCTGGAACATGTATCACGACTACCGGAACAGCGCCGGTCGCGTGGCACGGTTGATGATGCCGCCGCTCACGCATTACCTGCGGATGTGGGACGTGACGTCGGCCGCACGGGTAGACAGCTTTGTTGCGAACTCGGCAACGGTTGCGAGGCGCATTCACCGATATTATGGAGCGGATTCGGTCGTCATTCATCCGCCCGTCGACACCGGTGCGTTTTCGATCGCAGCCCCCTCCGAGCTTGATGAATATTATTTGATGGCCGGTGAACTCGTATCCTACAAACGACCGGATCTCGCGGTACGTGCCTTCAACGAAATGAAGTTAAAGCTGGTTGTGATCGGCGGCGGCGAGATGCTCGATGAAATTCGCAACCTTGCCGGCCCCACTGTCACAGTTCTGGGTTCACAGCCGTTCGATGTCCTGAAGCAACATTACGCGCGATGCCGCGCCTTGATCTTTCCGGGCGAGGAAGATTTCGGGATGGTCCCGGTCGAAGCAATGGCAAGCGGCCGTCCCGTCGTCGCCTTTGGTCGGGGCGGCGCTACTGAAACCGTTGCCACGGGTGTGTCAGGTGTTTTCTTTGCCGAGCAGTCGGTCGAGGCGATCTCGTCGGCGGTCAGAAGTCTGGCAGATATCGAGATCGATCCCGGAAAGATCGCAGCACATGCGAATCAATTCGGCCGGGACCAGTTCTTTCAAAAGATGCGCGCACACATTGACGGTCTGCTGGCCGCGAAACCGGGCGCCCATTGATCGCGCAACCGCGGGAAGAGTTTTTGCCGCTCGCCCGGCGCGTCAGGAGTCGAAAGAGGTATCGATCACCGACAACTCTTGCCCCTCAAGTACGAGACACGACAGGCAGCCAGTCGCAAAGGCGCCGGTATCGATATTGATCCGGTTCGGTCCCACCTCTATTTCGCGGGTGGGGGTGTGCCCGTGAACGATAATCTTGCCGAAATCATCCTTTGACGTCAGGAATTCTCCCCTTATCCAAAGCAGGTCATTTTCCTTTTGGCGCGACAGTTCGACGTTCGGTTTCACCCCGGCATGAGCAAAGAAGAAATCGCCGCACTCGAACGAATTTTTCAAATCTCGAAAAAAGCGAAAATGCGCTTGTGGCAATGCGCCGTGAAAGGCCGATTGAAGCTCGGCGATCTGCTTCCCGTTCGCCAGGGTTTCGGCAGGCACGCCATACGAGACCAGGGTCTCCAGACCGCCCAAACGCAACCATTGATCGAACAGACCGCGATCGCTCAGGCATTTGATCGCGATCAGTTCATGGTTGCCCTTCAGGAATACCGATTCGTGCGTCTTGCCATGTTCGATCAATCGATCGATCGTTTCGCACGACGCTGACCCGCGATCGATATAATCACCCAAAAAGACGTAAAGCGGTCTTACCGTCGGGCGCAGCGCGATATCGCTGCTGATCCGAGCCAGCAATTCATTGAGCAAGTCGAGGCGACCATGAATGTCGCCGATGGCATAGATCCTCAGCTCTGCCGGTAACGATGGACGCCGTCCCCGCACGCGGAGTTCCCTAAGACCCGGAAGAGTAGCCAGCACTTGTCAACTCGCCATTGCGGAACGGATTCCATACGGGTGGAAGGTCAATTTGATCCGCATCTTGAACCTTCCGATCACGCAACGCACCAATCCATTGCGATGCCGGACTTCGACAGCGTCGCTGTGGTCTTACTCGTGGAACGAAGGGTCACGCAAATTGATCCGTCATGTTATCTTGTTTGGACGCTGCGTAAGCAGGCGTCCAGCAGATCAAGCTGGACCATTGAAACTGCCTAAAAGATTAGGGTTATCATTGTGTTAACAGACGTTATCAACCTTGGCTACCCGGATCAACCATAACGACACGGTACTGTTGATAGGCCCTGTGGTCTAATGTAGTTTGAGAAACAATTTTCACCCATAAACAAATAGTTGGGGGCGTTTCCCATGACCACCCGAATCGTGTCCACGGTACTTGTTGGTGCGGCGCTGCTTGCCGTTTCCGTAACCCAGGGATGGGCCGGGTGCCTGAAACCGCCCGCTTCCGACCAAGCGATAAGTCAGTTCCGGGCCAACCCCCAGGGTCTGGTCGCGCCAAATTCCGATACCCGCACCATCGAGGCGACGACGCGAGATCTCGCGGGAACAGACGCTTCGCTTGCCGCGGATATTATTCGGGTTGCGGAAGGAACTAGCCCGCGATTTCAGACGGCGATCGCTGCCGGTCTCGCCCAAGCCGCAATCGCTTGTGCGACCGTCGACCAGCAGGCGGCCCAGCTCATCCAGCAAGCCGTGGCCGGCTTCCAGGACGGACAATTCCAGGCTTCGTTTGCCGCGGTCGCAGGGGATCTCTCGACCGCCGCGACGGAAGCTGCGACCGCTTTCGCGACCAGTTCGGTAGGCAGCGTGATCGTGATCAATCCGAACGGGTCACCCCGCTCGACCGTGACGTCCGGTGGTGGCGGGGGTGTTTCCGCACTTGGCCAGCTTACGGCGGGCGCCGCCTCCACCACCCCGAATAGCACATCACCGACCGCGGCAGTTCCGGTAAGTGCGACACGTTGAGTTCGTTTAGCCGCAAGCCAACATCGCTGAAATCGGCCTGGGTTAATCTGAGGAACTGTGAATGAACATTGCCGGGCAATTTCCACCCTACACGCCGGCGATAGACAACGATCCCAGTTCCGGGACGTTATCCATGCTCCAGGTTCGCGACTTCCTCGGTCGCGAGTGGCGCCTCATCGCCTTGATCGCCGGCTTGTCGATTGTTGTTGGAGCCACCTACGTCGCCATTTCGCCGTACAAGTATACGGCGCAGGCGGACATGATCATCGATACCAAGAGGGTTACCTGGACCCAGACCGAAATGGCGTCTGAAAATCGCACCGTTGAAGATGCGTCGGTCGAAAGCGAGATAGAAACAACCAAATCCGAAAAAGTGGCGGAAGCAGTTATTCGTCGCTTGCATTTGACCGAGGATCCCGAGTTCGTGGGAGCAGGTTCGGGTCTCAGGCGCCGTATCTTTTCGCTCTTCAAGCTGGGTTCAGGACCGGAGCAGGAGCCGTCGAACGACGAACTGATGCGCCGCGTCGTTGGCTCGGTTAAGGACAATCTGCGCGTTACCCGCCTCGGACGCAGTTACATCGAGCAGATCGCCTATACCTCCCTTGATCGGGACAAGGCTGCCAAGATCGCCAACGCCTTTGCTGATGCCTACATCGAGGATCAACTGCAGGCGAAGTTTGAAGCGACCCGTCGCGCCAGCGCATGGCTTGAGCAGCGAATTGGGGAGCTGCGCCAGCAGGCGAGCAATGCCTACAAGGAAGTTCAAGATTTCAAATCCGAGAACAGCATTATCATTGGTGTCGATGGCAAGCTGGCGAGTGAAGTCGAGCTTGATCAGCTTGGAATAGCCTTGGCGAAGGCTCGCGCCGATACCAGCCAGGCCCGGGCCAAACTTGACCGGATATCGCGCGTTCTGGAACAGCGGTCGGACAAGGAGAGCTTTAATATTCCTGATCCGGTCGTCACGGATGCACTCAGCAATCCCGTGATCACGAAGCTTCGGCAGCAGTTTCTCGACGATCAGAACAAGGAATCCGAGTGGAGTGCCCGTTATGGGGCGGATCATACCGCCGCCAGAAATTTGCGGGCGGAAATGGCGGCTCTGCAGCGTGCGATCTGGGATGAAATTTCGCGCATCGCCGAGAGTTACAAGAGTGAACTGCAGATCGCGAAAAGCCAGGAAGAATCGATCGACAAGCGCATGATCGAGGTGTTCCAGAAGTCCGCTTCGACGAGACAGTCACAGGTCCGCTTGCGCGAGCTCGAAACTGCCGCGAATACCTATCGCGGTATCTATGAGACATTCCTCTCGCGCTTTACTCAATCGGTGCAGCAACAGTCGTTCCCTTCGACCGAGGCGCGGGTCGTCACGCTAGCGTCGCCTCCCCGTGGGCCAAGTTCGCCAAAGATCTCGTTGACGCTCGCGCTGGCAGCCCTTTGCGGATTGGGTCTTGGGATCATGTCAGCGCTTGCCCGCGAGCAAATGAACCGTCAGATCCACACGCGCGCGCAACTTGAAAAACTTCTGGGAATCAGCTGTCTCGCCGTTCTGCCGGCATTTGCCCAGAAGAGACCTGTCCTTCGCAAGCTGCAGGCAACGCGGGATTCCGGGGCATTTCGGCAGATCAGCGAGGTCGCGCCGTTTTCCGCGACCGCCGAGGCGCTGCGATACATCAAGGTCGCCATCGATCTTCACCCGACCGGGGGCAAGGTTATCGGGATCGTTTCGGCCCTCCCCGGCGAAGGAAAAACGACGGTCGCGACAGGTTTCGCGGCCTTCGTGGCGAAGAGCGGCGCACGCACCCTGTTGATCGACGCCGACTTGCGAAACCCTTCGATGACCAGGGCCCTTGGCTACATTAATGCGCCAGGCTTAGTCAACATGGTTGCCGACAAATCGGACTTTGCCGATCTGGTCATCACCGACTCCAAATTCAAATTTGATTTCTTGCCGTCTTCAACGCGAATGAAGCCCTCCAACAGCTCCGATATCCTGAACTCGCCGACGATGAAGGAGATGTTGAGGGCGGCCAAGAACGATTACGACTACGTCCTTGTCGACTTGCCTCCAATCCTTCCGGTGGTTGACGTCAAGGCCGTCGCCCATCTGTTCGACGCCTTTGTTTTGGTCGTTGAGTGGGGCAGCACTTCCACCGACGAAATCGTCAAGGCGGTCGGCGCCTCCCCCGTTGTGTCGGAGCGACTCCTGGGCGCCGTCCTCAACAAAGCCGATGAAGCCGTCATGCGCCGCTTCGAAGGTTACTCCGATCGGCGTTATACCTATTACACAAATGAACCAGCATCGGCGGAAACCGTCTAGGTCTTGGGCCCTGCATCAAAGACTCGTGGATTGGTCGTTGGGCGAGCGCTGACGCTTGCGATTGGCTGCCTGGGGCTGGTTTGGGGAATTTTCGCTCTTCCGCGGAGCGAGGCGGCTGATGATTTTCGGGATATCGAAAGTCGTTTGCTGCGATCGGAGACCTTCAATCGGACGTCATTGACCCAGACGCTGGAGAGCCAAGCTTCGCAGAATGTGGGCCCTTGCGACACCCATTCCCAGAGAGCGCTGTTGCTTATGGAAATGCCTTTGGCGGAGGCTGCGCTGCGATCCGGGGCCGCCGGCGAGTTCGATCGGCGCATCCAGTCTCTCGAGGCCCGCTCCAGACAGGTTCTCAGTTGCACGCCGCGCGAGTCGTTCGTTTGGCTTTTGGCGTTCAACCTGGAAGTTCTTCACGGGCGATTGAACGAACAGTCGTTTAATCTGCTGGCGATGTCCTACGAGACGTCGCCGAATGAAGCATGGATCTCAATCCGTCGAATTATCGTTGCGATGCCCCTCGTTCTTGCCGCGCCCGAACCCGTTCGGCAGAAAATTCTTTTCGAGTTTCAGCAGCTTATTCGCAATGGATTCGAAGATGATGCAGCCCGCTCCTACTTCACGGCACCTGGGTCGGTTCGTTCATTGCTGCAAACCCAGATCGAACAGCTCGACCTCCCCCGGCAGAAAAACTTCTCGGACACATTGCAGAGACTCCGCTCTTGACGAGCTTTTTCGCAATCCAGGTTCCTATTGTGCATCATCAACATCAGGAATAAATAATTTCAGCGGTCGTATGCGGACGACGATATGCCCCAACTCGCGAAGTTCTCGTCATGATGCTTCGGACCATGGCTCTGCTCGTTGGCTGGTTACTGCTGGAACCATCAGGGTACTGTTACGCGCAGGAGTTGGAGAATTTTCCTGATGCCGCGCTGACAAGTCAGCAGTGGCAACAACGCGTGCAGGACGCCCGCCGCCGGTCCGAGGAATTCGTTGCGAACGCGCGTACGCAGACGGCGGATCCTCCGCCCTCCGACAAGGCAGACGCCGCAGCTGCGGATCAACGGGCGATGAACGACCCAAGTCTTCAGCGCGGCGACATCATCGCAACCAGCCAGGGCTTCATGGTCTTCGTCGGGCGCGACAGCGAAGAGCGTCAGCCTGGTGATTTCGTGCCAGCCCCGTCGCCGCGTTAGCCACCGTGATCCATCTCACAGATCTATGCTGCGGGAGCCGATACAGAGAGGCCACAAACATCCTTAACCGCAATCGCCCGCATTTCACCGGGCGAGGCTTAGGGCAGAAACATTAACGACTTCAATAGGTTGAGACCTCTGCGATCGGCTCGATCACACGAGGTTGATCCAAATCGGACCTAAAAACATCTTGTTCCAATTCACTAAAACACGCATAAAGGTCAAATTAACGGCTATTTTTGGACACCCAGATCCCTGCCACGCTGCGTTGCAGCATTTCCAGCGTCCGATTCTTGGTCAACCAACGCGTATGACATGCTCACTTTGCCAGCGCTTGCAAAAATGGTTAACAAAAACAATACGTTATGATATTCAGCTTAACGGAAGCTTGCTTAGAATAGAGGCTTGCGAAAATTGTGCACTGCCCATTAATTTGATAAAAAAAGAGTTAAGAAAAAGGGGTAGAGGAGATTCGTTTTTGAAATTGTTTTTAGGAGTACCCGCATGAACGGATTGGTCGATGTTCGCAGTTTGCGATTTGCGGCAACTGGATCACCGCATCCTACCGGACTTCTTTCGAAGAGAGTCATTGACATTATCTTGGCAGTCTCCGGAATTGTCTTGCTCGCTCCCTTGTTGATTATTTGTTTCCTCGCGACTGTCGTCACCTCGCCTGGACCGGCGCTGTTCCGTCATAAACGGGTAGGATTCAGAGGAAAGCATTTCGATTGCTTGAAGTTCCGCACGATGGTGACGGACGCACCCGAGCGTTTGCGCCAGCTTCTTGATGCGGATCCGGTCGCCGCCGCGGAGTGGACGGCCAATCGCAAGCTGCGGTACGACCCGCGGGTGACCGCGATCGGCGCCATTCTACGCAAGTCCAGCCTGGACGAACTGCCCCAGTTGTTTAACGTCCTTAGGGGCGACATGAGCATCGTCGGACCGCGCCCGGTTACCGAGGAAGAGTTGGTCAGGTATTCCGGCGCCGCAAACGCCTATCTGGCTTGCCGGCCGGGCATCACCGGGCTCTGGCAAGTTAGCGGCCGCAGTACAACGACCTATAACAAGCGCATCGCGTGTGACACGTTCTATGCGCGCAATTGGTCGATGACTCTGGACGCGAAGATAGTAATTGTGACGATTCCTGCCCTTTTGCTTTCCGATGGCGCCTATTGAAGATGCGATGATCAATCTCTGATACAGCCGGCATGAAACAAAAGATGGGAGGAATTCTTATACCCCTGCCCCGTTGGCGCTTCCGTATTTCAAGTTGAACCCGGCTGGATTTCATAGACGGACCTCTCTCCGAATCGGCCCCAGCATTTGAGCATTAGATCGACCGATCGGATGCGTCCTTGACGCCACGTTGTGGCACAAGTGAGCAGGCATCCGGATTATCGGGCCTCCTTCAAAACGCCTCTTTCAATGAGATGATCCGATCTGGTGACAGGCAATGCCGCCAGTGAAACCACGTCGTCTCAATCCCGAAAAATCTGCCCGAAAAATCTGCCCGAAAAATCTGCCCGAAGAATCTGCCCGAAAAATCTGCCAATGTCTCGGCTTGAACTTTTCGACGGCTGTCACCGACAGATCTGTGAGTGTTCGTATGTGTCGGACCACATTCAGCAAGAGGGCCCATCCCTCGACCAGCTGAATTTTGGCAAATCGGGTAGTCCCGCCTTGGATAAGAAGTAAGGATAACCCGGTCCCTTCATGATATGCGAAACATTCCTTTACGTTAATTCGCCGTTGAGATTGCTGATCCGATGCGTCGCAGTTACTGATCGCTTATCAAACAGCGGTAACAACGAATGAATGATCTTCAGCGATCAGTGAAATCGCAGAATCCGCCAATCAAGTCTCGATTGTCTGCGCAACCGGGCCAGAAAATCGCAATCTGCCTCCTTGCCGCACTGATCGTAACGGTGATGATCGTATGGTTCAGCTTCCTGGGCTGGGGATTTATCGCAATATTGCAGTGGCTGCTTGATTGCATTAAGAACTTCTGGATGTCTTACTAATTTAGATAGTCAGCCTCCGTTTGAAAGCGCGCCTGGACCTGGATCCTTCTTCTGCCATTCAGGCATGGCCCAGGGTTCGGCTCGCGGCGAACGAATTATCGATCGCAACGGAACTGACAATATTGCGGCCCATTTTGGGAAGTTCTATTGATGACAAATATTCTCGTTGCTGGTGGAGCGGGATATATCGGGGCTCACACGTGCCTTGATCTATTCAACAAGGGCTTCACACCAATCGTGTATGACAATCTCTCGAATGGTCATGCTGAATTCGTGAAATGGGGTCCGCTTGAGATAGGCGACATCCGTGACCGCGGCAGACTCGATGAAGTGCTCACGAAATACAACCCCCTTGCGATCGTACATTTCGCTGCGGCGATCGAGGTTGGCGAGTCGGTTCGAGACCCCGGCGCCTACTATGACAACAATGTCGCCGGAACAATAACCTTGCTGCGAGCGGCGCAGGCCGCGGGCATCGACAAGATCGTGTTTTCCTCGACCTGCGCCACGTATGGCATTCCCTCATCAATACCGATGAATGAGGCTCACGCCCAGTCGCCAATCAATCCGTACGGTCGAAGCAAGCTCATCGTCGAGCAGATATTGAACGACCTGGACCTCTACCAGGGCTTTCGGTCTTTTATCTTGCGTTATTTTAACGCAGGCGGAGCAGACCCTGAAGGAAGAATTGGCGAATGGCATTCGCCAGAAACTCACGCCATCCCGATTGCGATCGAGACCGCTTTGGGCCGCCGGCCACATTTTCAAGTTCTCGGCACCGACTACGACACCCGCGACGGATCTTGCGTGCGCGACTTCGTTCACGTTCTCGATCTCGCCGATGCGCATACCCGCGCGATCGAACATCTCTTGAATAACGGCACGAGCCATGCCCTGAATCTCGGGACCGGACACGGGACAACCGTGAAGGAGTTGCTTGAGACTGTTCAGCACGTCGCAGGCAGAGATCTCAATATCAAATACGGGCCACGGCGCGAAGGCGACTCGCCAGTTCTGGTCGCTGACAATGCCTTGGCAAGGCGTACGATCGGCTGGTCCCCCCAGCACGATCTCCAGTCGATCATCGGAACCGCGTGGAACTGGCACTCAAACTACCTGCCCGCGTAAGCCGAAGTTTTCGCAGCGGCGGAACCTACATCGACACGATTCGTTAACGCCATCGCATAGCGAAGATTTAACCTCGCTGCGGGACAATCGCACCATCAATCGATAACGCGATCACATGATCGCATCTCCCTCGATCATTGGTGTTTCATGGCGCGACGCTTTCCGTCGATATACTTGGCGATGCTTGTTGGCGCACTCTCCGTGGGCAGCGCCGACGCGCGCAACAGGCCTCTGCCGGATTCGAACTCGCTGACACCGATTGTTGAAGCGTCGCCAACCTTGGCTCCATTTCAGCACGTGCGATTTTGCCTTCGCTATCCCTCCGACTGCAAATCGAATCCGACGGAAAACGAACGCATTGACCTTAACGCAGAGACCTCGGAATTGCTGAAGCGTGTCAATCACAGCGTCAACATCTCCATTATTCCGACACCCAAGAGCTATGGCCCGAATCTCGGGGACGGTTGGACGATCGCCCCGGACGTGGGAGACTGCAACGATTACGCGGTCACCAAGCGGCACGAGCTTCTTGAGAACGGCCTGCCCTCGAAAGCCCTGCGGCTGTCGGTGGTCAAGACAGCCTCGGGAATTGGGCATCTCGTTCTTGTCGTTGTAACGACAAAGGGCGACATCGTAATGGACAATCTGACTGAAGTGATCCGCCCCTGGCAGACCACAGACTACCATTGGCTCAAGATACAGTCCGCCACCGACTCGAAGTTCTGGTACGAGATCAAGGCACCCGCGGTCGGCCCGACCGTGTCGCAAGCTGATCCAAAAGTTCGTTTGGCGGGTCGATAACCGGTTCGGTTGAATCCGCCGAAGCCCACGCGGCAATCGCGGACGGCTTCGTCCCTCGTCATGCTTTTCGGCTTCACGCGGAATCCCTTGTCGGCACACATGAACATCATCGCGGCGCTGTCTTGAAATGCTAGCTCAAGCAGGCGCGAACGATCGCACTGCGCCGACCGCCACCGGCGCAGCGGATGCCTTGGCGAGGCCGCAACCGAGCAGAATACCGAATAAGACAAGATAGCCGGGAATCTGCAGGGAAAAATCGATCATCGAATGGAGATAGCTGAGGACCACGATCCCGGTGATCGCAGCCAGCGGGCGGCGACTTCTGCTCTCTGATCGAAGTGCAGCGCGCGCGAGGATAAACAGCGACGCCAACGCGGCAATCACAACCATGGCCGCAACCGGAATTCCCATCTCGACCGCGATCTCAAGAATGGTCGAGTGAGCATAATCCCACACACCCCAACTGTAAAAATTGTCGGCCCGCAGCGAAGGAAACAGATCCTCAAAGGTGCCAAATCCGGCTCCCAGCAGCGGCCGCTGCCGGATGGCCTCCACGCAAAATCCGTAAACGGACCATCGCCCATCATCGAACAGCCCCTGGCTGCCAATTCTACCCATCCGGCTGAGCAACACGACAGTGACCGCAAGTGCCGCGGCTCCCCAGCCCACCATGTGCCGGAATCTCGGCTTTTGCCTGTTGGCAACCATCAGGATGATTGCGACGAGCAATCCTAAGCAGGTGCAAATCAGACCGCCGCGCGAGCCCGTCAAAAGCAGCGCAAAGAAACAGGTGAGTGCGGCCCCGGATCGAGCGAGGAAACTGAATGCAAGATGCTCATTGGCTCGATTCAGCAGCAACAACCGGATCGACGAAAATCCAGACGATTGTTGCAACGAGGAAAAGGCAGAACTGAACCACAGGATCGCACCGGCACCAATGAAAGTCGCGGCGGTGTTGTGGTTGATGAAGGTCGCGGTCAGACTTCCGCGGTAAGCGAGCTTTGGGGCCCACAACACCATATTCGGGGTGAGTATCAGCGCGGCCAGGCCGTAGATCGCATAAAGCAGGATCGAGTATTGCGCGAACCAAATGAGGCTGTCGCTGTTACGCCGCGATGTCCCGATGAAGAAGCCGCTTATGAAAGAAGTCGCAAACAGCAGAAAATGTCCGACCGCAAGCGGCGGCATCTCCGCACGGCTTGAAATCCGTGGCAACGCATCCAGGCCAAGAAGGTCGTTTGCCTGCCGCCAACTCGGATCGTTGAGCTGGTCGACGACATGGGGAGAGATCTGAACGATCGCTACCAGCGTGTAAACGCCGCACAAAGCAAAAAAGCCGAACAATACCCGGCTCTGCCCCGTGTCCATCGGCGCGGCTACGCCGCACAGAACGCTGATCGAAAGCAGAATTGCCCAAACCGCGATCCAGAACAGATCGACCGATCCGAAGAACAGCGGCGCCAGAATCAACGCGACGATCGTCGTCCAGAGCTGGATTGAGCTGAACATCACGACCGACAACTCCGACTGCGGCCGGCGCATCATCGCGATGAGATCGTGACTTTCAGTCTAAACCTACCACCTGGTCTTGACAGCCGTGTTCACGTTAGTCGCGGCGTTTGCGGCGCCAGACACTGCAGTTGTCGTGCTGTTGATGAGCAAGAGCAGCTTGTAGTAGTCCACGACCTTCGCATTGGCGACGTACATCACGTCCTTGATTTTCATCTGGAAGGCCGAGGCGAGCAGCATGCCCGCAGGATCGCGCAGGTTGACGTGATAGATCGTCGGAACCCGGTCGAGCGTAAACTTGGTGGTGTCGACACCCATCTTCTCCAGGAAACGGCGGTCCTCATACCGATAGACGTAGATCTCGCTGGGGTCGGATTGCTGGTCATTGAGTCCGCCGGACTTGCCCATCGCCTGGGCCAGTGTCAGCGTTTCAACGTCGAACGGAATTTCGGTATTTGTGCCGAAGATGTTCTGATTGAGCGCGCCGAGCGCGGTGAACGAGGGCGATTCGCGGGTGAGGAAAATCACATCATTCGGTCGAATGAAGATGTTTTCGCGGGGGTCGTGCACCACACGGCTTAGCAGGACTTTGACGCGCTTGCCGTCCCGCTGCAGCGTCACATAGCTTTCGATCGCCTCGAACTTCGGTCCACCGGCGCGCGCGATCAGCGCCAGCAGCCGCTCGCCGACGCTGTTGAGCGCCAATACGCCGGGCGTATTCACATCACCCAACACGCTGACGACGCTGGAATGCTGCTGATTAAGGCTGACGACCACCTGAGGCTCGATAGCGCGGTTGCGCAGCCGGGCAACGATCGCCTGCTGAATGTCCGGTATGGTTCGCGCAGCGGCGGGAATCTCGCCGGCATACGGAACATAAATGCTGCCCTTCTGATCAACGGCTTGCGCCGGCAGATCGACGAAGTTGCCGGGGCGTGCGCCCGCGGCTTGTCCGGGCGTGAACAGACCGCCGGGCGCGGCTTCAAAGATCGATATGTTGAGAACGTCGCCGACCCCGACGACCTGGTTGGGCTTGGCGCGTTTATCGGGGAATTCGCCCTGGAACGTAACCAGATTGGGTTGCGACAAAAAGCCGATCGTGTCGGCGCTCACGTCGACCAGCGCGTAAGAAAGTGCTGCGCTGGACCGCACCCCGGCTGTCGCATTGTTCTCTACGACATCGCCTTTCGGCCCCGTTCCCGGAAGCAGCGAGCAAGCAGGCAGTACCGCTGCGACAACAACCGCAAGTAGCGGAGAACCCAATCGTTTCAGCATACCGACATGCCCCACCGACCGCCAGAATGCCCGACCATGACCACACGCCCCAAATTCGCACGCAAACGCTTGGCTAAATCCGACCCGCCCTCAGTCGCAAAAATGGGTACGGTCCTGAATTCCAACGTCGCCCCCAAGTTTCCGCTCAGCCGTCCAACTTTTGGTTAATTTGACCGTAATTCGCGGGCCGGCCCGCAAACTCTCTCGTGGCGCAAACCTACAGGGGGAGTCGCCGGTATCAAATAGCTCAATACCGGCCAGCCACCGTTTTGCCCGCTTCGTTGCGTTCGTGCCACACTCGCCTGATCTGCCGCATATGTGATTGTAAGGCTTCGCAAATCAGGTCTTTTTTCGTGGGAGCAGACCTCCTTCTTTCCTAGAACGAGGCATCGTTCGGAATGCCAGTGGCTTGGCGGCATCGCTGTCGAGTGCGTCGATGGCCCCAGATGATGACCGCACATCGTCATCATTCCCTTAACGAGTCGCGAGGGAACTTGACACTTGATGGATGGAGCAAAATCTCAGCGCCATTGAAGAGCCCCTCGGCCAGACTGAAATTCCGTCGAGATTGTGGCTGCTTTTGGTAAAACGCTGTGATTGAATCAGGGTGTGATTCGCTTTTGCAGGGCATGCCAAAAAGGCGCCCGCTTCGGCGATGCGTTCACTCGTAGCAGGAATATTAACCTTTGCCGGTCACCAATGGTGCTCGTCTGGCAGTGCTTTGAGTAATTCGTGCGGATACTGACGTTAACTGCTGCAAACGACGGGGACATTGGGATGGTATATGCCGCCATCGCGCTTGCCATAATGGGCGCTGCGGTTGGTCTAGCGTTCCGGTTGAAAGTCCTTTTACCGGTTCTTGCGCTGCTGCTTGTCGTTTCGGTGCTGTTTTCCCTCAACCGCGGCTTTGACTTCCTGGACACCGCGTTGACGATCATGGTCGTGCAGACCATTCTCCAAGCCAGTTATTTTCTGGGATTGGTGATCCGGGCGGTTCTGACCGCAGGTCATCGCATGCGGCCCATTCTCTGATACCAACACCTGATGCATCAGGTCTCCTGAGCTCAGAAAAGCGCTTATTGCTTTTGACAATCTGAATAGAAAGTTCCGTTGGCCGCATCCGTCCGTTCGAGACACTGCGACGGATCAGTCACCTTGCCGGCGACAGTAAAGTCGTATCCCTGATTTTTTAGAACAAGAACGTAGCGGCCGGCAGGAAGCACGAAATCGGGGTTCTCCGCTTGCACCATGAGCATTTCGGGATTTCCGGAAATCGGCCGTACCCTGAATTCATAAGATAGATTCCGAATGTTCCAGGCGTCCGAGATCGGCGTGAAGCTCGCTTTTCCCTTGGCATCAAAGGTCAGGGCGCGCACCACGCGGGCGACCACACGAACCTCAATTCGATCGGGCGCGGAGCCCACGAGATCGCGGCGGAACACCACAAATCTCGCTTTTCCGTCGGGCAGAGTCGTCCGGCTGGATTGATTGATGGGTGTCGACATCGCAATCCGCTTATCCGGCACCTGCTCCTGCAGAAGATTAAGTTCGCTCAGCTTGGCATCGTTCAGGGCATACACGCCATAATCGGTCGGCAGCGGGAAAGGCAACGAACCCTGTGAAACGGCGCCTGTGACCAGGCTCTGTTGGGCTGGATCCGGAATCGCCGGCTTTGCCACCAACGTGGCCGGGGAAGGCGCTCTCGCGCTCGTCCCCAGCAGGGACGTCCGCTGGCTATATATTGCCAAGCCGGCGACCGTACCGAACAGCAATATTCCGATCGCGAACCGGGCCAACGTCGATAGCAGCACCCGCGTTTGCGCCTGTGCAATCGACTCCGCTTCAGGCCGCGCATAAACTTCTTTCAAAACAACGCTTTTTGGCGCGGAGTTTACCTGATGGATCGTCACCATCGAGGTAGCCGGCGGTTCGGCCGGAGAGGCGCCAAGCCCAATTTGCGGAGACGGAGTCGGAGGCTGCAGGCGCTCCTTCTCGTCGCGGCGCGCCGAAAACTGTTCAACCCCCTGGATAGCCGTTTCGAGCGCGGCCGAAAACCGATCCCGTTCAGCCTCTTCAGCCCATGAGGTATCGATCTGCAGTCGGGCGCGCGCAAACTCGTAGATCGACAGGCGCAGCTGAACCGGATCTTCCTTTACCGTATTGATCATCCGCGAAAGAATCAGGGCGAACTCGACCTCTTGCGCATGAGGCGAGACCGTCTTGTCCTGATCTATCGCTGGAAACTCAGGTTTCATGACCGCATTGGGTTGACTGGCAAAATTTTATCGGATCCACACACTCACGTAAACAGTTGGGAAAACAAGTCTTTTTCGCTCTCTTGCGCGCGCCGCATCGGCGCGGGTACGAATCGCGGTGGTGCGCGCGGCTGCGGTCCGGCAAAAGTCCATTTGGGAAGCCCATCAGATTGGCCAGACACCATTAGTCAGGGGATCGCGGTAGTCGATTGTAAAGATCGCGCGGCATACGCCTTGGCGAACCGCCGCTTTACGGTTTATGGTCCGCGTCACCAAGTATCACCGTCCGACGATTATATTTCAAGGATCAGGATATGTCGCACGCCACCAAGATCGCTATCGTTGCTGCATTCGTTGCTGCGCTCGGCGGCATATCGAACGAGGCGTCCGCTCGCGGACGCCTCTATCCGCTGACTCGCTGCGGACCCGATCTCGCCTACCTGTGCCCTATCCACGGCTACTTTGATCAGGCAC
>Ga0099829_10000163_pt1 | contig 33570 bp, 29 predicted proteins | sample CZO8metaG_3_FD_79336 | JGI IMG/M metagenome (GOLD analysis project Ga0099829, IMG submission 79336) | Vadose zone soil microbial communities from the Eel River Critical Zone Observatory, Northern California, USA - CZOApr15con2H2.8 metaG | ecosystem: Environmental > Terrestrial > Soil > Vadose...
GCTCCTTCCTTGCTATCCTTGATCGCCATTTCATAAAGATCCGCTACCTGTGGATGCGAAGCCTGAATGCGGCCGAGATTCCGCTCCATCTTGAAACGATCTTTCAGTTTGCCTTCCGCGATGCGCTTCTCGAGTCCCGTGAGCGCTTTTTCGATCTTGGCCACAAAGCGACTACGGATGGCCTTCTCTTTCTCCTTCCGTCCCACCGTACGGCAGAGGATGTAGGTCTCCTCCCCGCCCAGAATCTGGATCTGCTTGACCTCCACATCCGGGCGAATCTTCTCGAAATCGTCTTTCAACAACTCGGCCTCGAATTGCTTCAGCTTGCTGCGTGTCGTGCCCACCAGATACTCTCCGCCACGCTTGTGGATGGCCACCAGGTTTTCCTCACTTACCACCCCACGATCAAAGATCCACACCCGCCGTGCCTTCCCATGCTTGCGCTCCACCGTGCGCAGGATCGCTTCGACCGTAGTGACATCGGCCCGGTTCCCATCGAATACTTCATAGCTGAACGGAAAGCCATCGGGGTTCACGATCAACGCCAGCACCAGCTGTTCGCAGTCGGGACGATGATCCCGCGAATAGCCCCGCCGCATCAGGGGGTTGTCTTCCGCCGCTCCTTCCACATAGGTGCTGGTCAAGTCATAGAGCAGCACGTCGAACTCCGCCTGGAACAACTCCCCATAGCGTTGCTTCAGATGCTGTTCGATCTTGGTCTTCAGCGGCAGCAAGCGGTCGAGACAGCGATATAGCCGCGTGTCGTTGATTTTGCCTTTTCCAATGTGCAGCAGATCGTCCAGCGCCGTCGATGGATACCAGTGCCGTTCCACAGCCAGTTCGCTGCCCGGAGCACACAACCGGTTGATCGCTAACACCGCGGCGACCCGCGACCAAGCCACATCGGGACCGTCCCCATCGAGATGCTGCGCAAAGAACTCATCGAGCCCCAACCGCTTCCATAACTCCAGTCCCAAATAGCAGTCGCCGAACCGTCGCGTGCGTTCCACCCGGACCTTCTTTACCAGCACCCGTGCGACGCTCGGATCATCGGGCGCTTCTACTTCAGAAGGAAACAGCTTCAGCTGGGTGCTCTCGCCGTGCTCGTTGAAGACCTCTACGGTCTTCTGCCAACGCGCGTGAGCCGAACCGTTCAGCTCCCCGAGATAACAAAGCGTACGTTGCCGAGGGCCATCAGCGGTACGCACCGTCTCGACCAACGACCAATAGCTGTGCTCCTTGCCATCTTTTATTCGCTCATGCTGGCGAAGAAACATTCTGTCGCGATCATGTCAGCAGAAAAGCAATGCTTCAAGAGGCTTGGTCTGCACTACAACGCGATTTTCGTTGCCGGTGGTGAAAATGAATCACTTCGCCAAAGAAATTAGAACCAAAATCCTGTAATAGAGGTTTTTGTGACGAACTTCGGTTAGGTTGCCCCCGGAGATATCCAATTCAGAGTGGAAGGGGAGTGTCATGTCTAAGATTCTGCGGATGAATAGTGTGGTGGGTGTTCTTCTGGTGTGCGCGCTGGCATGGACGATGATGCCGGCAGCGTTTGCACAGGAAACCACGGCAGGGATTCAGGGTTACGTGAAGGACCCGAGCGGGGCGGTTATCGCAGGCGCAACCGTAGAAGTCTCGAGCCTGGCCCTGATTGGCGAGAAGAAGATCCAAACCGATCACGCTGGTTTCTATCGATTTGTTAATTTACCTTCAGGCATTTACACGCTGACGGTAACAGTACCTGGATTCCGTACCTACAAGGCGACCGGCATTGGCCTTGATGTGGGGCGCCTGCCCAACGTGGATGTATCGATGGAACTCGGCGTCGCTACGGAAGTCGTGGAGGTTTCCACGGGAGCCCCCCTCGTTGATACGTCGACCAGCAAGGCCGCTGTCAGTATTTCTGAGGAGCTCATTAAGGACGTGCCCAAGACCCGTCAATTCTTCAGCCTGGTGGTCTTCGCGCCGGGCGCTCGCCAGGAACCGCTGCAGTCCAGCAACCGCGGCAACAACGGGTTCCAGATTGATGGCGCCAGCGACGGCGAGAACACTTACTTGGTTGAAGGCATGGACACTACGGACGTGCAGAGTGGCGGCGTCGGCCAAGTGGGCCAGAGCTACAACATGGATTTCGTTGAGGAAGTTCAGATCAAATCGAGCGGTTTTGAAGCCGAGTACGGTGGCGCGACGGGCGGCGTGATCAATCTGATCCAAAAGCGCGGCGGCGACTCGTGGCACGGAAGTCTTTTCTATTACTACCGGGGCAATCAGATCACGGCCAGCGATCACCCCTACCTGCGCCTAGACCCCGGCAGCGTAGCCAACTACAAGACGACCCCGACGGCTGCGCAGCCCGCCATCCTCATGGGTCAGACGCCGGAATACTATCAGCCGCGGCAGGACAAGTGGCGAACCGTCGAGGCCGGGTTTACCGCGGGTGGAGATTTGATCAAGAGTCGCCTTTGGTTGTTTACTGGCTTTGACCCGCAACTGTACCGGCAGCACCGCACGGTGGTGTTTGCCAACCAGGCTATACCGGCAAACAACGGGGCGCGAACTTTCAATACGACTGATGATATTTATAACTGGCAGACGAGGATTGACGGCAGCCTGACCAAAAAGTTGCACCTGTTTGGTTCGTGGATCTATGCGTATCGGAGGAACGTCGGCATTGACGTGCCACTCCAGGACAGCCCCTTCGGCCAGTCCAATAACTCCAGTGCGACCGACCCGACCACGTTTCGTCAGGACCGCGGCGTGGTGCGGCCCGACTCGGTATGGACATTCGGGGGCGACTGGACGGTCAATTCCCGGCTGATCGTGGCCGCCCGCTACGGATATTGGTTTTACAACGTTCGCGACATCGGATTGCCCAGTGGCACTAAGTATGTGTACCAGAATACTGCAGTTGGCGTTACGTCGCTAAGTGGCCAGCCTATACCCGCTGCCTACGCGAACCCGGATGGGTTCACCAATATTGGAACGAACTATAAAACCATCTACGACGCTTACAAGCGCAAATCGGTGAGCGCTGACGTAAGCTGGTTCAGGTCGTTCTTGGGCCAGCATAGCTTCAAATTCGGATACGCCCAGAACAAGCTGGCAAATGATCTGAATCAGGGCTATGACTCGTCGCTAACGCTGCTGTATTACGGCCAGCCATACACGCCGAACGGCCCGGTGGGAACTGCCAGCTGCAACGCGCTTTTGCCGCAGCCGTGTCAGGGTCAGTGGGGCTATTACACGGTGCAGGATTTTTCGCGCTTTGGCCATGCCTCCGGTAACAACTACAGCATTTACGGGCAGGATTCCTGGACACTGGGCCGCGGTGTAACTCTCAACGTTGGCGTACGTTTCGATAAGGAATACTTACCAGCCTACACGCAGGGCGCGGGCCAGGTCGATTTCGGTTTCACTGACAAGATCGCTCCGCGGCTTGGCGCGGCTTGGGACGTACTGCACAACGGCAAGTGGAAGCTCTACGGGAGCTACGGCAAGTTCTTCGACATCATGAAGTTCTCTCTGCCGCGTGGCTCCTTTGGTGGCGACTACTGGCACGATTGCAATTACACACTTGATAACCCCAATTACAATCTGATCGTGCCGGCGCGTAAGGGCGATCACTACTGCAACAACGGCGCCGGTGGAACAGCGCCCGGCACGCTCTTGGAAGAATTCAACTGGCGCGCCGTGATCATCGATCCGAGCAACCCTGGTGTCGATCCCAACATCAAGCCCATGCAGCAACACGAATTCGTGGTGGGTTCTGATTATGCGTTGAGTTCGGCAGTCGGTATCGAAGTTCGTTATGTGCGCAAGCGGCTGGACTATGCGATCGAGGACAATGGCGTGGACATCGCCGGTGCGGAGGTGTACTTTATCGGTAACCCCGGCTATGGGATCGTTCGTGATCTGCTCCAAAAGCCGGTGAAGGATTCCACATCCATCCCGTTCGTTACCTACCCGGCGCAGTGCCCCACCTGCCCGTTCGAACCGCGCGCTGAGCGCCGCTATGACGGCCTGGAAGTGCGAGTCAACAAGCGGTATGGCCGCAACTGGTTTGGTCAAGTGTCGTACACTTATAGCAAGTTGTACGGCAATTATCCCGGCCTGACCAGCACCTTCTTAACAGACGCCGGCGGCGCGAACAACCTGGTTGGTGGTGGCGGCGGGCGTCACGATCCCAATAACAACCGCTCCTTCGACTTGCCCCATATGCAGTTTACTGCCCACGGCAAGCCATTTGACGGGCCGCTGCCGACCGATCGTCCGCATACCTTAGCGATGATCGGCTCCTACCACCTGAAGTGGCTAGCGGGTGAAAGCACGCTCGGCCTCAGCCAAGTGGTCTTCTCCGGCTCGCCGCTCAGCACAGCTTGGCCGGCGATCAGCACGAGTTCTGCTGTCCAGTTTGTCGAGGACCAGGGGAACTTCGTAAAGATACACCGCGATCCCACAACCGGCGCATTCGTCTCCGACGGCGTTATCCAAGGATATCGCACCCCGATGTTCACGCAGACCAACGCTCAGTTTGGGCATGATTTCAAAGTCAGCAAGAACAATGAGAAACTGAAGCTCGGTTTCACGTTCAACGTGCTGAATTTGCTGAATCAACACAACAAAATGGCGGTTGTGGAAAACCCGTTCGGCAAGCGCAGTGACCACACTCAGCCCTATGATGCCGCGGGTGACGTTGACTGGTTGGCCTTAACCAAGACTGGATGGGACTACATCGCTTCCGCCAACGGCGGGCTCGGCAACTCGCGGCACACCGTCAGCAACCTGTATGGACTGCCATCGCTGTTCCAGCAGTCCAGGGCAGCTTACGTGGGGATACAATTCACGTTCTAAGTGTAAAGTCAAAGTGAAAGACCCTTGGGCCGGCTAAAAAGTCGGCCCTTTTGTCTTGAAACTTGGCGTCCGGGCGTCGCGGAGTCCGATTCGGGGTATCATCGTCAAGCGTGAAGGGTGTCTCCATCCCCTCGCCTGCTCCCCCCGGGAGGGACTTTCAAAAGTGCGGAAGTTTGTTCTTCTCGCTCTCCTTCTCGCCCTGTCGGTTCTGGCCGCCTGTGGCACCTGTCTGGCCCAAGGTTTGAATCGGCCCCGTCCTGTCCGGCTCCGTGTCATCGTCTCCTATCAAGGCGGCCAAACGAAAGTTAACCACGCAACCGTGGAACTAATGGACGCGGTCGGCGGCAGTTCCGCCTTGGACAAGCAGATCACGGATCAGGACGGCCGAGTCGAATTCAATACCATTACTGGGGAGCATCGCATTCGCATCACGGGCGATGACATTCACCCCTATGAAGGAGACTTCGAGATCGTTCCCACAGAGACCTACCACATCGAGAATGTCGGTGTCCGGCGCAAGCCGGAGCGAAAGGCAACCAGCGCAGAAGCAATGAATACTGTCCCGGCCATTCGCCTGAAGATTCCTGACAATGCGCGCAAGGAGTTCGAGAAAGGGGGCAAGGCCATGGAAGAGAAAAGTTGGGACGAGAGCCGGAAGCATTTCCAGGCTGCCGTGGACTTGTATCCCGACTACGACCTCGCCTACAACGGCTTGGGGATTGCTTGCTCGCAGTTGAACGACATACCGGCCGCCCGCCAAGCTTTTGTCAAAGCCACCGAGCTGAACGACAAGTTCGCGGGAGCGCAGCGCAACCTGGCACGCATCCTTCTGTCCGAGCACAATTATAATGAAGTTGCATCACTGCTGAACCGCTCCTTGAAAGTCGAGCCGATGAATGCGTGGGCGTTGACGAACGCTGCCTATGCCGAATTGCAGCTTCACAGGTTTAAGGAGGCTACTGAGCATGCGCTACGGGTGCATGGCTTGCAGCATGACGGTTCGGCAAATGCGCACGTCATCGCCGGTTATGCGCTGGAGGCCTTGGGGCAGCAGCAGGAAGCGGCCGAGCAGTGGAGGCTCTATCTTAAAGAGGATCCCAAGGGTCCCAATGCCAAGCGCGCCCAGGAAGCCGTGGCACGACTGACCAAATCTCCGCAACCCTGACCTGTCCTCTTGCAAAGCCCATCCCGCGCAGTTGTCAGTCTTCTCTGAAGCCAATACACTGCAAGCTCTCGATCCCCAGAAAGGATGAACGGGCCCATAAACAAACGATTGCGCGGATCTGTCGCTCGCCTTCGTAAAATTAGTTTAATGGCCGTTCGTGTAGTACTTCACGTCAACCTTGTCGAACATGGTGGCGGTGGCGGCGTGCGTTTTCTCGTAGGCGTCGATCGCCGCGGCGTGCTGCAGGCTCGTGCCGATGTCGTCGAGCCCTTTGAGCAAAACTTCCTTGCGGGACGGCGCGATTTCGAATTTGAACATCAGGCCGTGTTTGTCCGCGATGGTCTGATTCGGCAGATTCACCGTAAGTGAATAGCCTTCTTCTTTTTCCGCGCGCTGGAAGAGCTCTTCGACTTGTTCCTCGGGAAGCGTGGCGGGAAGGATGCCGTTCTTGAAGCAGTTGTTGTAAAAAATGTCGGCGTAGCTCGGCGCGATGATCACACGGAACCCGTAATCTTTCACACCCCACGGAGCGTGTTCGCGGCTGGAGCCGCAGCCAAAGTTTGCGCGCGTAAGCAGAACCGATGCGCCTTTGTAGCGAGGGAAATTCAAGACGAATTCGGGATTTGGTTTTTCGCCGGGCAGATAACGCCAGTCGTAAAAGAGGATGCGGCCAAAGCCTTCGCGCGTGAGCGCCTTTAGAAATTGCTTGGGCACCATCTGGTCTGTGTCCACGTTGACGCGGTCGAGCGGCATGACCATGCCGGTGTGAGTATTGAACGGTTGCATGTGATTCAGTCTCCCAAAACTTGAAAGTTCTCAATTTCGCCAAACGCCGTCCAATAAGCGGCTCCCTTTTCTCGTTTTTTATCGGAGCGGTTCGTGGAAATCAAGATGTAAGTAATGCCGCAGCAAGGCTCGAGCTTGGCACAAACGGTCAATTCATGCACACGGATTTCAAGCAGCTCTCCGCTCGCAAGCTCGAGGCGCATCTTCTTGCCGACGTGATCCGGATTCAAACCGTGCGTGTCCACAGGCATGGTCAATCCAGGCTACTCGACGGAGGAAACGTCGTCGAGGGAACGCACATCCACAAAATGGCCGGCGATGGCGGCAGCCGCGGCCATGACCGGGCTGACCAGATGCGTGCGGCTGTCTTTACCCTGGCGGCCTTCGAAATTGCGATTCGACGTGCTGGCGCTGCGTTCGTGCGGCGGCAGGACATCCGCGTTCATGCCGATGCACATGCTGCAACCGGCATCGCGCCACTCGAAACCGGCGGCGGTGAAAATCTTGTCGAGGCCTTCTTTTTCGGCTTGGGTCTTGATGCCGCGCGAGCCGGGAACGATGAGCGCCTGTTTAATGGTCTTGGCAATGTGCTTGCCTTCGACAAAATGCGCGGCGGCGCGGAGATCATCGAGGCGCGAATTGGTGCACGAGCCGATGAACACGCGGTCCACGGGAATATCCACGATGGGTGTGCCGGCCTTGAGGCCCATGTACTTGAGCGCGCTCTCGGTGGCTTTCTGATCGTTGAGATCTTGGAAGTCGTGGGGATCGGGCACGCTCGAAGTGACGCTGGTGACCATGCCAGGATTTGTGCCCCAGGTGACTTGCGGCGCAATCTGTTCTGCGTGGAGCTCGACGGTCATGTCAAATTTCGCGCCTTCGTCGGTGGTCAGTTCCTTCCAGCGCTCGACGGCTTCCTGAAGTGCTTTCCCTCGCGGCACAAACGGGCGGCCTTCGAGATACGCGAAAGTCGTCTCATCGGGGGCGACCATTCCGGCGCGTGCACCGCCTTCGATGGTCATATTGCAGACGGTCATGCGGCCGTCCATCGAAAGAGAACGAATCGCCTCGCCGCCGTACTCCGCAACGTGGCTGGTGCCACCACTGATGCCCATCTTTCCGATAATGGCGAGAATGAGGTCCTTGGCGGTAACGCCCTTGGGACGCTTGCCGTGAACGAGAATGTGGAGAGTCTTGCTCCGCGACTGCACCAGGCATTGCGTAGCGAGCACGTGCTCCACTTCGCTGGTGCCGATGCCGAACGCAAGCGTGCCAAACGCACCGTGCGTCGAAGTATGGCTATCGCCGCAAACAATGGTTTGACCAGGCTGCGTGATGCCGAGTTCCGGGCCGATGATGTGCACGATGCCTTGATTCTTGCTATTCATGTCGAAGAGTCGGACGCCGGATTCGCGGCAGTTTTTTTCGAGAGCCTCGAACTGCAGGCGCGCGTCGGTATCAAGGATAGGCAGAGTGCGGTCTTTGGTAGGAACGGAGTGGTCCATCACCGCGAAAGTGAGGTCGGGGCGGCGCACCTTGCGGCCTTCCGCTTTGAGTCCCGCGAAGGCTTGGGGGGAGGTGCCTTCGTGAATCAAATGGCGGTCAATATAGATGAGCGCAGGATGGCCAGGTGATTCCCGAACAACGTGGGAGTCCCAGATCTTTTGGTAGAGCGTTTTCGGTGTCATGGATGTTCATTCCGGAGTTTAGCACCGTTGGTATGGAGAGCAAAAGGCGGCAAGCGCCTCGCGCGGTGCGGACTTCGCAAAAGCAGATGCTGGGCGGTACTTAGTCCAGCGTGGGGCTTGCGCTGGTACAGCCACTGCCGGAAGAATCGTAGTGGATTACGCTGTTCTGATCGGTGCAGAACATGCGCTGCCCCGTCGATCCAACTGCCTGGGGAGTCCCGGTGACCAGATAGCTGACCGAGGGAACGAGGCCATCACCCGTCCACGCAAAGGAGTAGCCGCTTTTCCTCCCCTGAGCGAGGACGTCATCCAGCAAGCACGCTTGGGCGGAGGAGGCGGTACAAGGACTTGCGCCGCCCATAGCCAGCAGGGTGGCCGGGTAGCCGAGATTCGAATAGGTCACGGAATAAGTCACGGCGGCGGTGTTGATGATGCGAATGGAGGCGACGGCCGAGGCTTCGTTGGCGCGCTGGCGGGAGCGAAGGAAGTTAGGAATCGCGATCGCCGAAATGATCAAAATGACAGCGACGACGAGCAGCAACTCGATCAGCGAAAACCCGTTGCGGTTTTTCATGGATACCCCCGGAGCCGTCAATTTCGCACCAATCCTGGACGCAGCACGGCTTCCTCTCGGCGCTGGTATACCACGCCGGGTAGTATAGTCCGAACTCAGGCTGAAATCTGCAAAAAAGCAGTGCTCCTGGACAGAGCTGGAGGGGGCTTCAACCTGTGTCCGGAGGGCCATCCGGCGTGCCAGGAGAGTGGATTTATCAGATAATTCCATTATCGAGTGGATCAAAAGAGCTACATGTTGAAGAACCTAAAGATAGCGAGCGGGGAGAGGGAGGCATGAGCGACAGCAGGGTGAAATGGGGCGTGCTGGGCGTGGCGTCGATTGCGACTCGCAAAGTGATTCCGGGAATGCAGAGGGGCACTCGGAGCGAGGTGGCGGCAATTGCTTCGCGCGATGCACGGAAGGCGGAAGACGCCGCGCACAAGCTGGGGATTGCCAAGGCGTACGGGTCGTATGAAGCGCTGCTGGCGGACCCGGAGATTGAGGCGATTTACAATCCGCTGCCGAATCATCTGCACGTGCCCTGGTCGATCAAAGCGGCGGAAGCAGGGAAGCACGTTTTGTGCGAGAAGCCACTGAGCCTGTCTGTGGCTGAAGCCAGGACGTTGCTCGAGGCACGAGACAGCTGCGGCGTGAAAATTGGCGAGGCGTTCATGGTGAAGACGCATCCGCAATGGGTGCGCACGCAGGATTTGATCCGGCACGGAGTGATTGGGGAGTTGCGGTCGATCGTGGGAGTGTTCAGCTACTTCAATAGAGATCCCCAAAATGTGAGGAATAGAGCGGAATGGGGCGGCGGGGGGTTGATGGACATCGGATGTTATCCGATCCTGGCGTCGCGATGGATGTTCGGGGCGGAGCCGCTTTGCGTGTCGGGAATCGCGGAGAAGGATCCGGAGTTTGGCGTGGACCGCTTGACCTCGGCGATGATGGAGTTCCCGTCGGGGCTAGCCGTGTTCACGTGCAGCACGCAGATGGTGCCGTATCAGCGGATGCAATTCCTGGGTACCAAGGGCCGCATTGAGATCGAGATTCCGTTCAATGCTCCGCCCGACCGGCCGACGCGGATATTTATTGACGATGGACGCGACGTGTTTGGCGGCGGAATTCGGACAGAAACAATTCCAATTTGCGATCAATATACTTTGCAGGGAGACGCGTTCTCGCGGGCGATTCGCGAGGCCGGAGAAGTTCCGGTCCCGCTGGAAGATGCAATCGGCAATATGGCGGTGATCGAGGCGATTTTTCAAGCAGCGGAGTCCGGCAGGTGGGTGCAGCCGGAGAAACTGTGAGGACAGGGAGCAAAGGCCATGGCGATTCGGAAGATCTTGCAGCTGGGTGATGCCGGATTGCGGGAGGTGGCGAAGCCCGATGAGCGAAGTTTCCTACACGCGGATCGATAGCCCTGTTGGCAAACTTCTGTTGGCCGCTGACACGCAGGGCCTGCGGCTGGTGAGCTTTGAGACCAGCAAGCGAGCCGCGCCTGTTCAGCCGGGATGGAAGGAAGATAAAGCCCCGTTTGCTGAAGTCATCCGGCAGTTGCAGGCATACTTTGGCGGCGAATTAAGAGAGTTTGCATTGCAGCTGGCGCCGGAAGGAACGGAGTTTCAACTCCGCGTATGGAACGGCCTGAGGACCATTCCGTACGGCGAAACCATCTCGTATGGGCAACTGGCGCAAAAGATTGGAGATCCCAAGGCAGCGCGCGCGGTGGGACTTGCGAATGCCTGCAATCCCATTCCGATCATTGTTCCTTGCCACCGCGTGATCGGCAGCAACGGAAGCCTGACCGGTTTTGGAGGTGGCCTTGCGAACAAGAAAAAATTACTGGCCCTGGAAAGCAGGCAACTGAGTTTGCTCTAGACAATCTCGGGAAGGCGAACAATCCAATAACAAACAAGGCGCCCTGCGGCCAGCAAAGCCGCCCTTCCTGTTTGCGGAGGCGGAATTGAATTTAGAACAATGCCGTCGGGCGGCGCGTCCAGGATTTGCCCTTTGCTTGGCGATGCCTTCGACGTCATTAACGTAGGCGCCCGCCTGCGTAAGGACGTGGTGGAGGTCGTTGCCGATGCTGATGAAGGTGAAGCCTTTGTCGAGAAACTCTCCGACACGAGCGGTGCCGAAGAGAAAGAGGCCGAGGATGACGCTGTTCTTGCGAGCTTCGGCGACGAGTTTATCCGTGGCGGCGCCTAATTCTGGTGAAGTGTACATATGCGGGAATTCGTACTTTTCATAGAGGCCCATGGACATGCAAAGATCGTTTTGGCCGAGAAAGAGAATATCCACGCCGGGAACCGCAGCGATTTCCGCCATGTTCTTGATGCAGTCCGCGGTTTCGACCTGTAACGCCACGATGAGATTGTTGTTGGCATTGCCGGCATAGCCAAGAAGGCCGGCTTTGTTCATGCTGCGCTGGGGAAAGTAGACCGAGCGGGTTCCTGCCGTCGGATATTTCGTGCAACTCATCGCCAGCCGTGCTTCCTCGGCGGAATTAATGTAGGGAATCAAAACGCCGTCCGCTCCCAGGTCGAGCGCTTGCTGGATGCCGGGACGGTCGCTGTACCCGCCGACGCGAACCATTGATTTTGCGCCGCCGTTCGCAATCCCCGAGAGCATCGCGGAAAGTTTTTCGTAGCCCATCGGCCCATGCTGGGTGTCCACGAGCAGCCAGTCGTAGCCGCTGAAAGCGAGCTGCTCAGCGACCGTCGGGCTGTGCGCGTTGAGGAAAAGACCGAGTTTGGGCTGGCCGTCTCGAAGCTGTTTTTTGAAGTCAACACCACTCAGGGTGGCATCGGGCATGAAAGTCTCCTTAGAAATATAGCGTCAAAATAAGGAACGTAGTGTACCCGAAGAAGGCTCACTGGCGAATGGATTTGACCCGAAGGAATAGAGAAGCGACTTGCCTAAGGCTAGGGCCGGCGGACGTCAGCGAAAAGAGAAACGATTGCTTTCACGGGCGCATGGAACGCCAGCAGGAACAGGGAAGCGAGAGCGTAGATAACCAGCCGTGGCCTCATACTTTATCAAACACGGGCCAGCGCGGAATGTTGCGCGGTTTCTTGCCCAGCGGAGACCTGGCCTTCTTACCGCAGCGTGAGATCGCCGGCTCCGACGTGAGCGTACAGCTTGTACTTGCCGTTGCCTTCCTTGTGAAACGAGCGAAACAAGCCACCATGGGATTCGCCGAACGGTGCCGCCTCGAGTCCGCCCGTGGTGACTGAAGCTACCACGTGCGAGTAGTCCGCGGGATTGCCGACGCCAACGATAAGCTCGCCGGCGTGAAGCTGAACATTTTTGTCACCCGTGATGTCGCTCAGTTCCAACTGCCCTGCAGGCATGCGAACAAAAAGCCCCGTGGATCTTGGGATTTCGACGGTGATCTGGACGCCGTTCTTTGGACCGCCTGAAATGCTCAGTTCGGCGGAATGGTCGAAGTGCTGGAAGCGAACTTTGATTTCTTTGGCCTTCTCTGGGTCTTTGGCTTCCACGCGGACGGTGATTTTGTCGTCCTCGCGACCGATAACGCGGAAGTCCCCGGAACGCAGATACATTTTGAGTTGGTTGCCGGAGGGAAACGCCACCTGGAAAGGGTGACTTGGCAGGTCCGTGGCTTCGATCTTCTTTGACTGGGCGAGAACAACCGGGGCGAAGAGAATCGCAAGGGCGAGAAAGCGAACGATGTTACGCATGGACACACTCCTTCTGCTGCTACGCAAGAAACGAAGTTCCGGGGCGAAATGTTTCCTATATTTGAGGAGCCGCGGCGGAATTAGCCGAAAGAGAGATTGTCGGTCGTGGCGACCTCAAAGTGGCGCGCGCGGCGGTCGTAGTCGGTGAGAAGAGCTGCGGCTTCGGGAGCGACGACAGCGGCTTCGCGGTCCGGGCCGGCGAACGCGTCAATCGCAGAGTTGGATTGCCAGACGGTCATGACTAGAATCTCGACCGCACTTTCGGCAGGACGCGTAAGAACCGACGACGAAACATATCCGCCGAATCTTCGAAGACTGGGCAGGACCTGGTTGGAAAAATGTTGCAGGTACGCTCCCGATTGAGCATGTGTCGTGCGCGCGGACCAGAGGCGGGCGATCATGTTAGTCAGTCCCCGCCGACCTAACGCGTGGCTCCTCGTTACCCACGACTACCGTCCAGGGACGAACCTTCCATTGCTTCGCGACGCCATTCTTTACGTATGGATCTTTGCGCGCGAAGTCTTCGGCGGCAGTCGCATCGGCAGAGTTGAAGACGAGGAGGGCGCCCGCAGGTGAATCGGCGAGCGCGCCGGCCAGAACCAATTCGCCGCGTGCATACGATTCGCGTGCCAGGCGAAGATGCTCGTCGCGGAAAGCGGCTCGGCGAGCGACGAAATCATCAACCATGTCGTACATGAGCGCGAAATATGGCATTGGAATTCCTCCCGATGGAGAAACTTCAGCCTAGCACGAACGGAAGACGTGGAGCCGACCCGGTTGCAGGGATCCAGCCGGAAACCTCGCCGCCGGAATTACTCGGATCCTCCGGCAATGGAGGGGACGAGGAGAACGCGATCGCCTTCCTTGAGGCAGCAGGATTCGCCGCCGAGGAAGCGAATGTCTTCTTCGTTGAGATAGACGTTGAGGAACTGGCGAATCTGGCCTTGATCGTCGCGCACGTGGCGCGATAGATCGGGGAACCGCACGGTGAGTTCGTTCAGAGCCTCGGCGACGGTGGCGGCGCTACAGTCTACTTTTGGCACGCCGCCGGTGAAGCGGCGGAACGCTGTCGGGATTTCGATGATCACAGGCATTTCCAATTCTCCTTGGATGAAATTCTTCCTACGCTCTCGCACTCGCAGCCGTGGTGCCAAGTTGCGCGTCGAGGTAAGCCTCGAACGCGTCGAGGCGCGGGGCGATCGCTTCGGTGGCCGGAAATTCTGCGGCGATGGCGTCGGTGGTCTTCAGGCCGTTGCCAGTGATGCAGACGACCGTGGTTTCCTCCGGCTTGATGCGATTTTGCCCGATGAGTTTCTGCGTGACGCCTGCGGTGACTCCGCCCGCGGTTTCCGTGAAGATGCCTTCGGTTTCGGCGAGCAGCTTGATGGCGTCCACGATCTGCGGATCGGAAACATCTTCGGCCCAGCCGCCGGACTCGCGGATCAGCTTGATGGCATACGGCCCGTCGGCAGGATTGCCGATGGCGAGAGAACGCGCGATGGTATTTGGCTTTTGCGGCTCGAAGCGCTGGAGATTGCGCTTCACGCCGTCCGAGATGGGTGAACAGCCCGTTGCTTGCGCACCGAAAAATTTTACCGGCTTTGCTTCCACCCATCCAAGTGTGACCAATTCACGAAATGCCTTCGCAATTTTTGTGATGAGCGAACCACCGGCCATCGGAACCACGACGTTGTCCGGAAGCGTCCAACCGAGCTGCTCGGCGATTTCGTAGCCGTGCGTTTTCGAGCCTTCGGAATAATAAGGGCGCAAGTTGACGTTGACGAGTCCCCATTGGAAGCGGTCGGCGATCTGCGCGCAGAGCCGGTTGACGTGGTCGTAGTTGCCGTTAATGCGCACGATGCGCGCGCCGTAGACCGCGGTATTGAGAACTTTTGCAGCCTCGAGATCGGCGGGGATAAAGACGCATGCGTCGAATCCCTGCTGCGCGGCTTGCGCGGCGACGGCGTTGGCAAGATTGCCAGTGGAGGAACAGCCGACGGTCGTGAAATTAAACCGGCGAGCGGCGGCGAGAGCGGTGGCCACGACGCGGTCCTTGAAGGAGAGGGAAGGGAAGCAGACGGCGTCGTTCTTGAAATAGAGATTCTTCAAGCCCCACTTTGCGGCGAGCTTCCGCGATGCGACGAGTGGAGTGCCGCCGACCGCGCTGCGTGTGACGAAATCATCAGGTAGAGGAAGAAGCTCGGAGTAACGCCACATATTGAAGTCGCGGGCGGCAAGATTGTCACGGCGTGCGGTTTTTTTCAGCGAGTCGTAATCGTAAGCGACTTCGAGGGGAGAGAAGCAGTCTTCGCAGAACGAGCGCGGAGCGTTGCCCCAGGTTTTGCCGCATTCTCTACATCGCAGTTCGTAGTGGAGAGACATCCTTATTTACCTTTCATGGCGCGGCGACGGATCGGTTGAGATCCTTTGCTCCGCAAACCCAACCGAAGCGCAAAGGCGCGCTTCGCTCGGGATAACAGTCGTCCAAAACGTGGTGTTCGATTCGGGCAGCGCGGAGGAGAAAAACGAAAAACCCTCCGTGCCAAAGTGCTCGGAGGGTCTCAGAAAATCTTCTGGGAAACTCGAAAAGCTCTTTAGCAGTTTTTTACGTGGAGCAAGTTGCCCTAAATCGCCACGTTTTCTAGCGTGACTGCAAAACCGCCACACTCGCCGCAACGCCGGCTAACCCTTTTATGCCTTAGTGGGTTGCGGATGTCAAGAGCGTCTTTTCCAGGATTTGGTCTGCGGCGCAAACTAGTTTGCAGGTTCCCTTCTTGCGAAGGGCCGTCCGCCGAGACGGGCGGCCCGGGAAGGCCCACGAACCGCTCGCATCAATTCGAACTGACGTTATTGGCGAGCATTTCGGAAATGGTTTCGGACTGGGGACCAGTGAAACGGCTTGCCAGATTTTGGGCGAGGAGAGGATCGCTCTTGGCGCCGGCGATGGCTTTCTGGGCGTGTTCGCGGTGGGCGTCGCGCGGACCGGAAAGGGTGATTAGCGCGGCGGCAAATTCCATTTGCGCGTCGTTGCCATTTTGAGAGGGGCCGCGCAGAGCGAGCGCCTTTTTCACGAAGGCGTAGCCGTCAACTCCCGCCGCGGGATTCTGCTCGTCTTTCGAAACGCGCATCCAGCTTTGGCCGATCCACTGTTTGTAGGCTTCTGCGAGGTAGCCGACGTCGAACCAGGCCAGGGCGTCGGGATGACCAGAGGATTCGGCGGAAGTCGCGCGGGCGTGAAGCTTCGAGAGCAGTTCTTTCGCCGCCACGGGATCTTTGCGGGCGTAGAGCGTGGCGCGGCGAAGCGATTCCATTCGAACGAGCACAGGAGTGTTGGGACCGAGAATGTCCAGCGTGTCACGGACGAGATTCTTCGTGTCGTAGGTTTCGCTGCCGCTGAGGTTCCAGTTGTGGCTGATCCAAGGCAAAGATTTTGCGTTTCCGATTTCAATGGCGTGGCAGATGAGCGGCGGCCCTGCTTGTGCGACAGCCGCAAAACACAGCAGTGCCGCAATCAGCGCGATGGCGAATCGGGGCGAACGAATGTGTTGGGATGTCATGGATTTTCTATTCTCCTTCCGAATTGTTTCAACCTTCAGGAGACAAGACGCTTCAAAACGGAGGACTGTTAACTGCCAAACAGTGAATTTGGTGTTTGGCGCAACTCACTTGGCGCTGTGCGGGCGCTGCGACCAGTCGTGCTCGTACATGCGCCAGAGGCCGATGTCGCCATAGCCGAGGGAGTTCCACCAGGAGTCGAGCATCTGGCGGTCGAGGCGGAGAATGCCTTCGCGGGCTACACCTGCGGGCGGTGGGGCGAGCGCGACGAGACGGTCATAGACACGGAGGCGATCCTCATCGCTGACGCGTGAGAGCAGATGCCAGAGCGTCATGGCGTCGTCCTTGCGCGAATCGGCGAGGATGATACCGAGCAGGACTTTGCGTTCCGCCGGCGTGTTGGCTCCGAAATCAAATTTGGACAGGGCTTCAATAAACGCGGGAGTGGCCTCCTCAAAGTACGGTGTGCCCGGGCCGATTTTCGGGCGCGTGGCGCAGACGGCTCCCGCAGGGATGAAAGATTCATGGCCGCTCAGCTTGAAGCCGACCCAGCCCATCGTGGTGCGCAGCAGGCCCGCGCCGGAATCGTCCACGTGCAATGTGTAGACGCATCCCAAATCCACGGCGACCGCAGAAGGCGTATCCACGACGAACTCGCCGGGCGGCGCCCAGATGGTGGCACGAATCGTTCCGCGTTCGAGAGAGAGCCGCTTGTGGCCGGGCCCATTGGTGACCAGGCGGAGGCGCGAGCTTCGCTCGACTTCGACCCGGCCGGTTTCATCGAACGTGATTGCGGCCCGCGAGGAATCGTCTGTTTCGAGGGTTTGTCCAACGCCCAGTTTTCCAACCGCCGCGTTTCCGCGGATGGCTTTCGAACCGACGCGCGGCGCTCCCTCCAGTCGCGCCACATCCCAAGCAGGTCCCAGATTGGGGACAGGTCTCGAGCGCAAGAAAAGAATCAGCGTGACCGCAACCACCAGGATGGCGGCCGCCACGCCGAATGCGAATGACAAAGGAAAATTCAGAAAGCGCGAGCGAATTTTTGCGGGGCGAACTTCCACAACGTTTTCGAATGATGGCGCAGGGCGATCGTGGCGATAACGCCCCAGCACTTTTTCGAGCTTTTGAATTTCGGGATCCGGTTCGCCGGAACCGTCCCACAAGTAATCGTCTTTCATAAATGGTTCCTTCTTCTCACGATGCACCTTTTGCCCTGTCATTCAGCTTCTCGCGCAGCATTTGCATTCCTCGACAGAGATTGACGCGCACCGAACCGTGCTTCAGTCCGGTTTTCGCAGCGATCTCTGGGCCCGTCAATCCTTCTACAAGCCGCAAGATGAGCGGCTCGCGATACGCATCCGGCAGGGTTCGCACGGCAGCCAGAATCATGGCGGCTTCTTGCGCTTCTTCTGGGCTATGCGGCCGTCCTTCGGTCTGCTCTTCGGAGACGGGTTCGGTGAGAGCCGCCTTGGGCCCGGATTTTCTGTAGTAGTCATTGGCGCGGTTGCGCGTAATGACCGCGAGCCAAGCTCCGAACCGAGCAACGTCCCGCAGCGCATGCAATTGGCGCAGTGCCGCCAGAAAAACTTCCTGGACCAGGTCGTCCACTTCCGGCGGCGGAACGCGGGAGAGCAGGATGCCGTGCACCATCCGCGCGTAGCGATCGTAAAGGCGCCCAAAAGCAGCGCGGTCACCTTCTCGGGCGGAGCTGACAAGAGCGCCGTCATCCTGCAATTCAGAAACGGGCAGGGTCGTCACAACCCGACGTTCCATACTTGCGCTTCGAAAGTCAACGTTGTATTCCACGGTCAAGCCACAACAAGAGATGCCCAGTATCAATAGTCAGACGCGAAACATCAACGAAGTGTTAACAGGGGAGAACGGCCCGCCTCAGAAGGCGGCCCTATAGGATCCGAGCGGCCAGTTAGTCCCTGCATCACAAGCGCTTACGGGCGTGGGCAAAGAATTTCCCAATTTTGACAACACTTTTAGGGTTTTGAGCGTCCAATGGAGAGGAGAACAAAAATCGCAAGGCACCCCGGCCGCAAGGACAGTTATTGCTCCGCCGCATCACTTTGAGGTAGAAACCTGTTGCAATCTGAGGTGTTATACTTTGGAGAAAGCCTCTATGGTATTGGGGGGAGGCTGAGCACGGGCTGGCTGTCCCGAGCGGTCTATGGGGCCGGAAGGACAAGGATAGAAACAAATGGGAGAACAAGTGAGAGAACTTTTTACTTGGGCACGGCGCCGGAAGATACTGGCGACTTTTTTTGTGGCACTGACTCTGGGGGTTGGCATTTTGATCGGGTCCATCGTTTCCGGCCGCACTTCGGCTATGAAGAGCTTTGGATTCGGAGGCACAACGGCAACGCCGCTGGCGGTGCCGGACCCCATACCTGCCACGAATTCCTTTTCAGCGATCGTCAATCGCGTGGAACCCGCGGTCGTGAATATTGCGACCACCCAGGTGATGGAACGCCGGCAGAGCAAGAAGCGCCGAGCGCTACCAAACGATCAGGACGATCCGATGCAGGATTTCTTCGATCGATTCTTTGATGGAAGACAAGACGGCCCCCCGCAGGCGGAGCGCAGTCTCGGTTCCGGCGTCATCGTGGATAAGCGCGGCTACATCCTGACAAACAACCACGTCGTGGAGCAGGCTACGAAAATCCAAGTGCAATTGAACGGTGAAACGACGCGGTATGCCGCTAAGGTGATCGGCGTCGATGAGGATACGGACCTGGCGGTCATCAAGATTGACGCGAACAAGGAGCTGCCCACGGCAAAGCTGGGGAACTCCGATGGTGTGCAGGTCGGCGACTGGGTGCTCGCGATTGGAAGCCCGTTTGGTTTGCAGGCGACAGTAACTGCTGGAATCGTCAGCGCGAAGGACCGCGGCGGAATCGGGCGTCAGTTCCAGAGATTTTTGCAGACCGACGCGGCCATCAATCCGGGAAACTCCGGCGGGCCGCTGGTGGACCTTGCCGGTCAGGTGATCGGCATCAATACGGCGATCATTACCGGCAGCCGCGGCTACGAAGGAGTCGGCTTCGCTCTGCCGTCAACCACGGCAATCAACGTCTACGACCAGATCATCAAGCAAGGCCGCGTGACACGCGGGTCGATCGGTGTAAGCTTCCAGGAAGAGCTGAGCACGAATGCCATCACTCTGAAGTCTCTGGGCGCGCAGTACGGTTTGGTGATTGAAGGCGTCGAGCCGGGAAGTCCCGCGGAGAAGGCGGGATTGAAGGGCGGCGACGTCATCACCAGCGTGAACGGACAGCCGGTCAAGTCCGGAAATGACCTGGTGAACCCGATTGCAACGGCTCCGATTGGCAGCAAGGTCAAACTGACGTACATCCGCGACCGCGCGCAGAAAGAAGCCACGGCAACGGTGGAAGACCGTACCCGGGTGTTCCCCAACACGGCAGGCCGCATGGGCGACCAGCCGGGCGAGGCTGCGCCGGCCGAATTCGGCCTGCACGTCGAGGAGTTGACTCCCGACCGCGGGCGTCGCGTCGGAATGGATGGGCAGAAGGGCGTGATGGTCGCCGAGATTGATCCGGCCACGTTTGCCGATGATCTCGGATTCGGCCGTGGCGATGTGATCGCGGAAATTAACCGCGAAGCCATAAGCTCGGTTTCCGACTATCGCAAAGCCGTGTCCAAGCTGAAGCCCGGCGAGGACGTGGTATTCAAGGTCTTCCGCCGTCAGGACAGCGACCGGATTTTGACTCTGTACCTGTCCGGCAGAGTACCGGCGGACCGTCAGCAATAGCCAACTAGAGAACCGGAACTCACGCGAATGCGAAAAGCAACCCACCTGGCCCTGATGCTGCTTCTTGTAGCAGGGCTAGGTGTGTCTGCTTCTTCTGCGAAGGTACAAACTGCGCCGCGGAAGAAATCCGCCGCGTCCAGCTCCGCGAAGAAATCACACCGGAAGAAAGCATCCAGGAAATTGAGGCGATGGGAAAAAGGGCAGAAAGTTCCTGCTCCCAGCCGGATCACTGAGATTCAGCAGGCACTGGCGAAAGACGGCTCGTTTTCGGGAACCCCAAACGGCAAGTGGGACGATTCGACCGTGGAGGCCATGAGGAAATTCCAGGACGCCCACGGACTCAATCCCAGCGGCAAGCTCGACGCCAAAACTCTCCAGAAGTTGGGGCTCGGCTCGCAGACCGCGGGGGTTGCGGCGCCCCTGCCGCCAACGAGTTCATTGCTTATGAAATCCTCCGCGGCGCAAGCTGCGCGGCGCCAGCAATAGGTTTCGACTGTTCTCGATTGCATTCCTGCCACAAGTGAATTAGAAGTCTCTCATTGCGCGGGAAGAGTCTGCGCATGCGGAGGGTTTTGCCTGATGAAGCTCATTCGGACGTGTCTGGCGGTTCTTCTGCTTGTATTTTGCGTGACGGGCCTCCGCGCCCAGGCAAAACCAGATGCCAAAGCGGTCAAAGCCGTGCGCTTTGGGAAGTTGTGGGATGCCAAGGGAAAACTGTGGACAAATGCGATTGTGATTGTCGAGGGTGATCGGATTCGAAACGTGACGACGGACGCTGCAGGCATCCCTGCGGGAGCGGAGGTCATCGACCTCTCGAAGTACACCGGATTGGCCGGCTTGATTGATGCCCACACGCACATGACGATGTACACGGACGAGACTCCCGGCGAGCCGATGCTGAAACAACTCACGAGCAATCCTCCGGCCGTGGAACTGTTTCTCGCGCGAAAGGGCGCAATGCGCACGTTGGAGGCCGGTGTCACGACCGTGCGGGACCTCGGCGCGGACCAGTATCTGGACATCGCCATGCGGGACTTGATCAACCGCGGCGAAATGATCGGGCCGCGCATGTTTGTATGCGGCTACGGGCTTTACATCACGAATACGCCCTACAAACCCGGAATGAACCCGCCGGCGGGCGGAATTGCGGATGGCGTGCCGGAGGTCCTGAAATCCGTGCGCCAGCAAATTGCAGCCGGCGCGGACGTGATCAAAATGTACGCGTCGACCGGCACCGATGACGACGTGACCGGATTTCAGACCTATAACTACGAGGAAATCAAAGCAGCCGTAGATGCCGCCCACCAATTTGGAAAGAAAATTGCGATTCATTCCTACGGGCCGGATGGAGCGCGGGATGCCGTGCGTGCCGGTACGGATTCGCTCGAGCACGCGACGGACATGGACGACGCGACGATTCAGGCGATGGCCAAGCGCGGAACTTTCTACGTGCCGACGATCGATCACAACCGCTACTACGTGGACAACGGAGACAAGATCGGCTACGCGAAGGGATACAAAGAAAAGTTACAGGCTTTCATTCCGCGAAATCTGGAGACCGCTCGCAAAGCGCACAAAGCGGGCGTGAGATTCGCCATGGGCTCGGATGCGATTTACACCATGTTTGGAGAGAACACCCGAGAACTGGGCTGGTTCGTCAAAGCCGGCATGACCCCGGAGCAAGCGTTACGGACCGCCACGACAAACGCTGCGGAGCTGCTCGGCAAAGAAAAGGAACTAGGCGCGGTGGCGCCCGGGTTTTTTGCGGACTTGGTCGCGGTCGAAGGCGATCCCACTACTGACATCAACGTGGTGATCAACAACGTGAAGTGGGTGATGAAAGGCGGCGCCGTAGTGGTGAACAAGACGAAGACCGAGCCGCATTGAGTATTCGGTCCTCAGCCTCATGGCATGGAAACATTTCCGGTTTTCCCGTAGACTTCGCAGGCGAGGAATGCGTGAATCGATCCGGGAAACAGGCCCGCTACACTCTCGTCATTCTATTTGCCATTAACCTGCTGAATTTTTACGACCGCCATATCTTCGGCGCTCTGGCCGAACCCATTCGCAGGGAGTGGTCCCTCAGTGATTCGCAAATCGGCTGGCTGGCTACGGCGTTCACGCTTCTATATGCAGTCGTTGGCGTTCCACTGGGACGCTTATCCGACCGATGGAACCGCGCCAAGTTGCTGAGCTGGGGAGTGGCGGCCTGGAGCCTCCTCACAGCTGCTTCCGGGATGGCCTGGAACTATGGCTCGATGTTCGCTGCGCGCCTCGGCGTGGGCGTCGGAGAGGCCACTTGCGCTCCGGCGGCTAACTCCTTGATCGGTGATTTGTATCCATCGGCGCAACGCGCACGTGCGCTCGCTTTCTTCATGCTCGGGCTGCCCCTCGGGAATTTCCTTGGCACTTTTGTGAGCGGACTTATCGCCGCCGCGTACGGCTGGCGAATGGCATTTTACGTGGCCTGCATTCCCGGATTGTTCATTGCCGCGCTCGCCCTGCGTGTGCCGGACCCGCCGCGCGGGGCATCGGAAAGCTTCCCCATGGCAGGGCGGGCGCACGACGGGTCGCCATATTGGACCATTTTAAAAATCCCAACCATGTGCTTGATTATCGTTACGGGTGCGCTGTTCAACTTCATTATGTACGCACTCGCCACTTTCTTGCCGGCCTTTATCAGCCGCTATCATTCGCTCGACTTAAGATTGTCGACCACCATCGCCGCACTTGCATTTGGACTGACCGGCGTTCCTGGACTTTTGCTGGGCGGTTGGGCCGCGGATCGCGCGGCACAGTTTCGCGCCAGTGGCCGTTTGCTGGTGGGCTTTGGGGCCACGCTGGCTGCGACAATTTTCCTCGGGCTGGCCTTCAGCCAGCTGCCTGGCCGCGTGACGGTCTTCGTCGCGCTGCTGGGGACGGGCTGCATGATTGCGTTTGCCTACTACGCGTCGGTGTACGCGACGATTCAAGAGATTGTCCCGCCCAGCCTTCGGGGCACAGCGATGGCTCTCTACTTCCTTGCCATGTACCTCCTGGGTGGCAGCTTTGGGCCGGTCTTGACGGGCAAACTCAGCGACTACTTTGCGCGCCGCGCCATGACAGCGGCCGGCGCAAGCGCCATGAATGAACATTTTCGCGCCGCCGGTTTACATGCCGCGATGTACGCAATTCCCGTCTGCGCTGCATTTGTCTCTGTGGTGCTGCTCGTGGCGGCGCGTACCGTACCAAAGGACATGGATAACTTACGGGCTTGGATGTCCTCCCCTGCGGGCAATCTCCATGAGCAGGGACGCCAATAAGAATGGTGCCCTATTCTACATTTTGGCGACTTGGGCAGATCTGCCAGATTTTTGATTTCGCGTAGTTTTGGCTTACGCTTGAACCCACAGAGGGCCTTAGGATCATCCAATATTCGGACGACAGAGATTGGGAGGCAGTATGGCGACGGCAGTGGCGCCACGGATGTTCAAGAACTTCATCAACGGCGAGTGGGTGGAATCGCGGAGCGGGAAGGCAACCGAGAACCGCAATCCGGCGAATACCGACGAACTAATCGGTATGTTTGTGTCTTCGACTAACGAGGATGTGGACGCGGCCGTGGATGCCGCGACAGAAGCGTACAAGACGTGGCGGCTGGTGCCGGCGCCTAAACGCGCGGAAATTCTGTTTCGCGCGGTGGAACTGCTCGTAGAGCGCAAGGAGGATTTCTCGAAGGACATGACGCGAGAGATGGGCAAGGTCCTGGCCGAGGCGCGCGGCGATGTGCAGGAAGCCATTGATATGACCTATTACATGGCGGGAGAAGGGCGGCGTCTGTTCGGCCAAACCACGCCCTCGGAGCTGCCGAACAAATTTGCGATGAGCGTTCGGCAGTCCATCGGCGTATGCGGAATGATTACGCCGTGGAATTTTCCCATGGCCATTCCTTCCTGGAAAATGATGCCCGCGCTGATCAGTGGAAATACGGTTGTGCTCAAGCCGGCCGAAGATACGCCGCTGTCTTCGTATCACCTGGTTCAAGTCCTTATGGAAGCCGGGGTGCCGCGCGGCGTCGTGAACTTGGTGAGCGGCGATGGGCCAAATGCCGGGGCGCCGCTGTCGCAGCACAAAGATGTACCAGTGGTCAGCTTTACGGGATCGACGGCCGTTGGGCGAATCATCGCCCAAGCATGCGCGCCGGATTTCAAACACTGCAGCCTGGAAATGGGCGGGAAAAACATCATCATCGTGATGGAAGACGCCAATCTGGATTTGGCCGTGGATGGCGCGGTCTGGGGCGGCTTCGGCACCACCGGGCAGCGTTGCACTGCCGCGAGCCGCGTCGCTGTTCACAAGGATGTTTACAAGGAATTCGTAGATCGGTTCGTGGAGCGCGTCAAGTCTCTCAAAGTGGGGGACGGGCTCGATGCCTCAACAGACATGGGACCATGCATCAACGAGCAACAATTGAAAACCGTGATGAGCTACGTGAAAATCGGGAAGAATGAAGGCGCGAAGCTGCTGACCGGCGGAAATCGCCTGGATGGCGGTATGTACGCCAAAGGCTGGTTCCACGCGCCCACCGTTTTTGGCGATTGCTCGCCAAAAATGCGCATCGCGCAGGAGGAAATATTCGGGCCGGTGGTTTCGGTGATTCCCATCGAGAGTCTGGAACAAGCCGTGGACGTTGCGAATGGCGTTCCTTACGGATTGTCGGCATCCATTTACACGCGGAACGTGAACCGCGCGTTTCAGGCTACTCGCGATCTCTACACGGGAATCGTCTACGTGAACGCGCCTACGATCGGCGCGGAAACCCACCTGCCCTTCGGCGGCACGAAGCAGACGGGGAACGGTCACCGCGAGGCTGCCATCACGGCCATCGATTTTTTCACCGAATGGAAGACGATTTACATCGACTACTCGGACAAGCTCCAGCGCGCTCAAATCGACAACGCCTAATTGGCTGGTGCGCGTTGACGCTACTTGACACCATTCCTACAATAGAGGTAGCGCTCTCTAGCACTAAGAGTAGAGTGCTGCTTATGAGGAATGCTGCACTACAGGAACGCCGCAACCGCCAGATTTTGGCGGATATCGTTCGCACGTACATCGAGACGGGCGAACCGGTATCCTCGCGCGCCATTTCCAAGCGGTTCGAAGAAACGCTCAGCACGGCGACTATTCGAAACCTGATGGCGGACCTGGAGGATGGCGGCTTCCTCTATCAGCCGCACACCTCGGCAGGGCGGGTGCCGACCGCGGCAGCTTATCGCTTTTTCGCGCAGGAGATTGCCTCGCAGGCGACTATTACCGTGACGGACCGCGAATGGATTCAGCGGGAGATGGGGGGAGCAACTAGCGCCGCGGAAATAACCGAGCGCGCCGGCCACATCCTGGCGGAGGTTTCGAACGGCCTGGGCATCATCGTATCGCCGCCATTGAGCAAGACCGTCCTGGAGCACGCGCGCATGTGGCTGCTGCCCGACGGCCGCGTGGTCGTCGTGCTCATCTCACCGGGCGGCAACACGCGTGACAAGATATTGCGGCCGCACCGGCCCTTCACGCAGGTCGAACTCGATGCCACCGCCGATTTTCTGAACCGTCATTATTCCGGCTGGACGCTCGAAGCCATCCGCGCCGACCTGCTGCAAAAGCTGGCGACCGAGCGGGAGCGCTACGAGGGCATCGTGCAGAGCGCCCTTTCACTCTGTGATCCGGCGGTTCTGGGGGACGAATCGTCGCTGCACGTCCACGTCGAAGGTGCCGCCCAGATCGTCGGCGCGGCGGAGTTCGCGGACCAGGCGCAATTGCGAGATCTGCTCGCCGCCATTGAAGAAAAGCACCGCCTCGTAACGATGTTGAATGCCTGCATTGAAACGCCGGAACCGGTTCACGTGCAAATCGGAGTAAAGGAGATTTCGCAGTCCGGCGAGAATCTCGCGCTGATCAGCGCCGCTTATACCAGAAACGACCTCGTGCAAGGCTCGCTCGGCGTGCTGGGACCGACTCGCATGCATTACGAGCGCGCCATGACCGCAGTCGCGTACGTGGCGCAGCTTTTCAGCGAAGCGCTGAACAAGACTTAGGATTTCGTTGCAACGGGAGACGATTGAAAGTGAACGACAAAGACGTGAAGATCAATTTGAACAAGAACGTGGATAGCTCCGAACTCGAGCCATCCACCGAATCTGTTGCTGCGGACACGGCCAAAGCCAATGCCGAATTGGCCAAGCTGACAGCCGACCTGGAGGAGTTGCGCCAGACGCTGCTTCGCCGCCAGGCGGACTTCGACAACTACCGCAAGCGCATCGAGAAGGAACGCTTCGAGGACGCCAAACGCGCCACCGCGCGCGTCGTCGAAGGGCTCATTCCGGTGATCGACGGTTTCGAACACGCGCTCGCCGCGCATCGCGAAGCCGAATATGAAAATTATCGCAAGGGCTTCGAGCTCATCTACAAACAGCTTCTCGATCACCTGGCAAAATTAGGCGTCGAGCGCCTCGATCCCGTCGGCAAGCCTTTCGATCCCCATCTGCATCAGGCCGTGGATCGCGCCGAAACGAAAGACCACGACGACGGCACGATCCTTCAGGTCTTCCAGCCGGGCTATGTTTTTCACGGGCGCGTCTTGCGGCCCGCTATGGTCCGTGTAGCGGTCCATCCGAAACCCGCATCGAAGGAAGCAGTCAACTAAAGGAGATCGAACGTTCCATGGCCAAAGGGACTCAACGGGATTTTTACGAGGTACTTGGCGTAACACGAACGGCCGCGGTGGATGAGATCAAGTCTGCCTACCGGAAAGCTGCGCTCAAATGGCATCCCGACCGCAATCCGGAAAACAAATCCGAGGCGGAAGTACAGTTTCGCGAATGCACGGAGGCGTACAGCGTGCTAAGCGACGCGCAGAAACGCCAGGTGTACGACACCTACGGGCACGCCGGTCTTTCCAGCGTGGGCGGCAGCCAGGGATTTGACAACACGGTGTTCCAGGACTTCCACGACATCTTCGGCGATTTCTTCGGCTTCGAGGATCTCTTTGGCGGCAGTGGACGCCGCGGTCGCAGCCGCGCCCAGCGCGGCGCGGACCTCCGCTATGACATGACGCTGTCTTTCGAGGAAGCGTCGGCGGGCGTCGCTACAAAAATCAAGTTACCGCGTCAGGAATTCTGCGAAGCGTGCAAGGGCACCGGCGCAAAGAAAGGCACCGGCATCGTTACTTGCCAGACGTGCGCCGGCCGCGGCCAGTTGGCCTATCAACAGGGATTTTTCACCATCACCCGCACGTGCCCCGCTTGCCAGGGCGCGGGACAAATGGTCCGCGAACGCTGCCCCGAGTGCCGTGGCCAAGGTCGCTTCGAACGCGAAAAAACGATCGAACTCCGCATTCCTCCCGGCGTGGACACTGGAACGCGCCTCCGTGTCGCCGGCGAAGGCGAGCCCGGCCCGAATGACGGCCCCGCGGGAGATCTCTACGTCGTACTCGAAGTCAAAGAGCATCCCTTCTTCGAACGCCGTGGCGCAGATTTATATTGCACCATTCCAATTAGCGTCGCGCAGGCCACGCTTGGAACCGAGCTCCAGGTTCCGGGACTGGGCGGGGAAGAGCGGCTCAAAATCCCCGAAGGTACGCAGAGTGGCGCCGTGTTCCGCCTCAAAGGCAAAGGGCTTGCCGATCCGCGGGGTGGCGGCAAGGGCGATCTGTACTATCACGTTCGCGTCCTTACACCGACCAAGCTCACGCGCGAACAGCGCAAACTGATCGAGCAGCTCGGCGCCACCCTCAAGGTCGACAACAAGCCCGCCGACCGCAATTCCTCGATCTTCGACAAAGTCAAAGACATCTTCGGCTAGTCACGCCATACCTGCGATAGAATCTCCGCGTGCGCAGGCGATTTTTCGTCGAACAATTTGCCGGCGATCGTGCCGTCATGGAAGATGACGCGGCGCACCACCTCGGCCGCGTGCTTCGCGCCCAGGTCGGCCAGCTCTACGAGTTGAGCGACGGCGAACGCGTCTGGCTGGGCCGCATCGAAAAAGTTGGCCGCGATCGCGTTGAGTTCGCGCTCCTCGAGGAATTACCTGCCCACCGGCCAAGCCTTCACGTAACCCTTTTACTCGCTGTCGTGAAATTCGACATGTTCGAATGGGCCATCGAAAAGGCCACTGAACTCGGCGTGGCGACCATCGTTCCGCTCGCAGCCGCGCGCAGCGAAACGGCCCTGCTCTCCGCAGCCGCGAAGCGCGCCGAACGCTGGAGAAAAATCTTGCTTGAGGCTTCGCAGCAGTCACGCCGCGTCCGCGTCCCCGTCTTGGCCGAACTCGCAAAGCCGGAAACGGTATTCGCATCGCACAAGGACGCCCTGCGCATGATGCTCTCGGAACGCCCTGACGCGCCCACGATTCGCAAAGTCCTCGAAGGCCAGCAGCAGGCGAACGCGACTCTTGCCATCGGGCCCGAAGGCGGCTGGACCGACGACGAATTCGAAACCGCCCGCCGCGGCGGCTTCCAGGAAGCCTCACTGGGCAAGCTCATCCTGCGCACGGAAACAGCCGTTGTCGCCGCTCTGGCCTCGATGAACTATGCGCTGAACGTGGAATGGTAGTCTCCAAAATCGTCTCTCCAAGCAACGGCCAACCGCATCATCCGAATCAAACAGAAAGTAACAACGCCGCGGCCTCCTCCGTATCCGACCGGATGCATTACAAATCGCAACTGGCGCGGGTCGCGGCGGACATGCTATAAATACAAGGCAGCCAAAAATGGAAAGCTCGGAAGAAAAACAGCCCGTAACCGCAGCACCACCGGATTTCACGGCGCCGGCAGCATCTCCCGTGGGCGCTCCAGAGCGCCCGGCATCACCGCATTCTCTTCGTCATGAAATTCGCGTCTGGACCCGCGACCTTCTTATCGCTATCGGCCTCGCGCTCGTCATCATCGTCTTCTTGTACCAGCCCGTGAAAGTCGAAGGCACCAGCATGGCGCCGCTGCTCTCCGACCAGGAGCGCATCTTCATCAACAAATTTGTCTACCGCTTCGAGCCCATCCAACGCGGCGACGTCGTGGTCTTTTGGTATCCGCTGGACCGCTCGAAGTCCTTCATCAAGCGCGTCATCGGTTTGCCCGGAGAAACGGTGGAAATCCGCCGCGGCGCGGTCTACGTGGACGATAAAATCGTTCCCGAGCCCTACGTGCCGCCGCAATACGAAGACCTTAGCGATTTCGGTCCGGTGCGCGTTCCCAAGGACAGCTATTTCGTCATGGGCGACCACCGCATCAGTTCCAACGATTCACGCGTGTTCGGGGCCGTGGCTGACCGCTATATTTACGGCCGCGCTGTTTTTGCCTACTGGCCGGTGGATCATTTCGGCTCTCTTTCGACCACCGAGGCCGATACCAAATGACTGGCATATCTTGATGCGAAACATGGGAGGACTCACTGAGCGAAGTTCAGCACCGACCCGCGATCCTCGCGTTGGAAGACGGGCGCACCTTTAACGGCCGTGCGGCCGGCGCGATTACGCGCCGCGGCGGCGAAGTCGTTTTCAATACCAGCCTCACCGGTTACCAGGAAGTTTTCACCGACCCCAGCTATGCCGGACAGATTGTTTGTCTCACGTATCCGCACATCGGAAACGTGGGCGCGAACCTCGAAGATGAGGAGTCCGCACGGCCGTACATCGAATCGCTCATCGTGCGCGAATTTTCGCAGATTTCTTCGAATTGGAGATCGGCGGAAACCACGCAGCTTTATTTGAACCGCCACAAGATCCCCGTGATTTGGGACATTGATACCCGCGCGCTCGTCCGCCACATTCGCAATATCGGTGCCCTCCGCGGCGTCGTTTCCACCGACGGCACGCCGGCGGAGCAGCTGGTGTTCGAAGCCAAGCAGCTGCCCAGCATGGCGGGCCAGGAGCTCGCCAGCCGCGTCACTTGCGCTAAATCCTACGGCTGGGACAAAGGCTCCGTGGAGGTTGCCGTTTCTCCCTGGTCCGAGCAGATGGGCGAATCCGACGCTCAGGCCGAGACGCGCAGGCATCGCGTCGTCGCTTACGACTACGGCATCAAGCAGAACATTCTCCGTCTGCTCGTCGATCATCAGTGCGAAGTCTATGTCGTCCCCGCGCAGACCTCCGCGGAAGACGTCTTGGAAATGAAACCGGACGGAGTCTTTCTTTCCAACGGTCCCGGCGATCCGGAGCCTGTCAACTACGCCGTGGAAAGTATCAAAAAACTCATCGGCCACGTTCCTGTGTTTGGGATCTGCCTGGGGCACCAGTTGTGTGGCCTGGCGCTCGGTGGAAAAACGTTCAAGCTGAAATTCGGCCATCACGGTTCAAATCATCCGGTGAAAAATCTGCTGACCGAGCAAGTCGAAATCACCGCCCAGAATCACGGGTTCTGCGTGGACCCGGAATCCTTGCCATCGAGCAAAGTGGAAGTCACCCATATTAATTTGAACGACCACACCAACGAAGGCATGCGCCACAAATCATTGCCGCTCTTTTCCGTGCAGTATCACCCGGAAGCTTCGCCCGGTCCGCATGATTCGCACTATCTGTTCACGCAGTTCACCGACATGATGAAGGAATTCGCGCAGCCGGGAAGTTCGCGTAGATGACGATGGTGACCAAATTTGTCAGGGCACGGCATCGCCGTGCCACAACCACGATGTGGTGGCGAGTCTCGTCAGGGCACGGCTTCAGCCGTGCCATAACCAAGTCGGAGGAGTGCGGCTTTAGCCGCTGAGGGTATGGGGGTACCACGTCGACATGGCAGCATTCCCGGTTCCTATTTCGTGACATCTCGGACCTGGGAGAGTCGCCGTTTGTTCATCACTGAGCCAGTATGTTCGCTTTTTGTCGAAAGTTTGCTGCGGTATCGGCAGAATGGCGCTTATGAATTACACGCGTTTGTGTTAATGCCTGACCATTTTCATGTACTACTGACACCAGCTCACGACACAACTTTGGAACGGGCGGTGCAACTGATCAAAGGCGGTTCTGCACGCATGCTAGGGCTCGCGCGACGTTTGCAATTTCCGGTATGGCAGCGCGGCTTTAGTGATCACCGCATCCGAGACGCCTTCGACTATGGTAACCATGTTCGTTATGTTGACCAGAATCCTGTCCGAAAGCGGCTCGTCGTGGAGGCGCGCGAGTATCGCTGGTCGTCGGTATCAGGTCAGTATGAAATGCATGACCCACCTCAGGGGCTGAAGCCCCAGGAAAGGCAAGGGCAATTCGGCACGGCTGAAGCCGTGCCCTGACAACAAGATGCCAAAGCGCAAGGACATCAAGAAAATCTTAATCATCGGCTCCGGCCCGATTGTCATCGGGCAGGCGTGTGAGTTTGACTACTCGGGCGCCCAGGCATGCAAAGCGCTGCGGGCCGAGGGGTACAAGGTCATCCTGGTAAATTCGAATCCAGCGACCATCATGACCGACCCGGAACTCGCGCATCGCACGTATATCGAACCGCTAACCAAGGAGTATATCGAGGAGATCATCGCCAAAGAAAAGCCGGATGCGCTGCTGCCGACCGTTGGCGGGCAAACCGCGCTGAACCTTGCCGTCGAGCTTTCCGAGAGCGGCGTCCTCGAAAAATACAAAGTGGAAATGATTGGCGCGTCGCTCCGCGCCATCAAAGTGGCGGAAGACCGACTGTGGTTCAAGGACGCCTGCCGCAAGATTGGTCTGGAAGTTCCTGCGTCAGCGTTGGTGAACAACGCGCAGGACGCCTTGCGCCTCTGCGATCAACTTGGATTCCCGCTCGTCATCCGGCCGTCGTTCACGTTGGGCGGCACGGGAGGCTCCATTGCCTACAACAAGGAAGAATTCGGCGAAGCCATCGCGCACGCGCTGGACATGAGCCCAGTGCACGAAGCGCTCGTGGAGGAATCCGTTCTCGGCTGGAAGGAATACGAGCTGGAAGTGATGCGCGATTTCCGCGACAACTTCGTGGTCATCTGCACCATCGAAAACTTCGACCCCATGGGCGTGCACACGGGCGATTCCATCACCGTAGCCCCCGCCCAGACGCTGACCGACAAGGAATATCAGCGCATGCGCGACGCTTCCGCGGCCATCATCCGCGAGGTGGGCGTGGAAACGGGCGGTTCGAACGTGCAGTTCGCCGTGAATCCGGAAAACGGCCGCATGGTCGTCATCGAAATGAACCCGCGCGTTTCGCGCAGTTCCGCGCTGGCCAGCAAGGCCACCGGTTTTCCGATTGCCAAGATTGCCGCGCGCCTGGCCGTCGGCATGACGCTGGACGAAATTCCGAATGACATTACGAAGAAAACCCCGGCCTGCTTCGAGCCCACGATCGACTACGTCGTCGTGAAAATTCCGAAGTGGCAATTTGAAAAGTTTCCCGGCGCAGACAGCACTCTCGGCACGCAGATGAAATCCGTCGGCGAAGTGATGGCCATCGGCCGTACCTTCAAGGAAGCTCTGCAGAAAGGCATTCGCTCGCTGGAGCCCAGCTCGCCGTGGCGCGCGCCAACGGAAACTCCGGATTCGCTGCTGCGCGAAAAACTCGCCACGCCCCGGCCGGACCGCATTCACTGGCTCCTCACGGCCATGGAGCGCGGCCTCCCCGCGCAGGAAATCTGCGATCTGACCAAGATTGATCCCTGGTTCATCCACCAGATCGAGGAATTGACGGCCATGAATCGCCGCGCCGCGGCCGTCACCGTGGAGACCGCGTCGAAAGATTTGCTGCGCGAAGTGAAGCGCAACGGAACGAGCGACGAACAACTCGCGCAAATCTGGCGCACCACCCCCGCTTCCGTGCGCTTGCAGCGCGCGCGCTACGGCGTCGCTCCGGTCTTCAAGCGCGTGGACACTTGCGCCGCCGAATTCGAATCCTTTACGCCGTACCTCTATTCCACTTACGAAGACGAAGACGAATCGGATCCGCAATCCCGCTTCAAGATCATGATTCTCGGCAGCGGCCCGAACCGCATCGGGCAGGGCATCGAATTTGATTATTGCTGCTGCCACGCCGCGTTTGCGCTGCGCGAGGACGGTTTTGAAACAATCATGGTGAACTGCAATCCAGAGACGGTTTCGACGGATTACGACACCTCTGACCGCTTGTATTTCGAGCCGCTCACCCTGGAAGACGTCCTGGCCATCGTCGAGCGCGAGAAGCCGCAAGGCGTGATCGTGCAGTTTGGCGGGCAAACTCCGCTGAATCTGGCGCTCGAACTGAAGCGCAACGGTGTGCCTATCATCGGCACGGCCCCGGAATCGATTGATCTTGCCGAAGACCGCCGCCGCTTCGGCCGCTTGCTTGAAGAGTTGAAAATTCCGCAGCCGCGCAATGGGACCGCGCTGGTGCCGGAAGAAGCCGCGCGCGTTGCGGGGGAAATTGGTCTGCCGGTTCTCGTGCGCCCGAGTTATGTCCTCGGCGGGCGCGCCATGGTGATTGCCTACGACGTGAACACGGTGCAGGAATATGTCGCGCAAGCCGCGCTGATGGGCCC
>Ga0099829_10000165_pt1 | contig 33476 bp, 20 predicted proteins | sample CZO8metaG_3_FD_79336 | JGI IMG/M metagenome (GOLD analysis project Ga0099829, IMG submission 79336) | Vadose zone soil microbial communities from the Eel River Critical Zone Observatory, Northern California, USA - CZOApr15con2H2.8 metaG | ecosystem: Environmental > Terrestrial > Soil > Vadose...
GCCATCGGCGGAGCTCTCGAAGAATATGGCAAGGCTAAAGCCGTTTTCTACATTGAGAAAGCCACGCGCCTCCGCGAGAAAATTCTCGCAGCCGTGAACTAGATCACAGCCGTCGGATCCAGGGGCGCTATTGTTTAGAAGATGTGAGACGAACGAAAGAGGCAGATCATGATCAATTTCCACAAGCCAATCGCGGGCGGCTTCACCGTCGGTATCGTGGTCATGTACGTCCTGGCCATGTCCGCGCCGGCCTCGGCTAAGGGTGGCGGCGGTTCGCGTGGTTCACACGGACCGGGTCCGCCGCCCGTTTTTCTGGAAGGCTCCGCAACTGGCCGCGCAGTCGGAAGCGGTTGTTCCATCTCCCGCAAACCGGTCACCAATGCCTCCGGCAATATCACCGGCTATCGTCGCGTCCAGATCTGCAACTTAGATTAGAGCCACGAATCGAACAGGCCGACGCTGGTCTCGCTACATAGCCCGATAAGATCGCGCATCTTGCCGTGGTCAGCCAGAGCGAGAGGTGCGGCGGGACAATCAGGATGGGAAACATCTGGATTGTCGCGTCATCCGTGAAGAACGGTTTCAGGCCAATTTAAGCTAGGGCGACGACAGCGGACGTCATCAGGATTCGGAGCAACAAAAGCCTCAACCACCGGATGAGGCGGCGGAAGTTGTATCTGGCAGCAGCGAGCACGGCGTTGATGGCGTTACCGCTTGTATGGGGCGAGATAGCTGAGGCCCATGCGATGCTCTTCTTTGAGATGGGCAATCACGGCTCGATGGCCCCGTCGTTTGCAGTCGTGCCACAATCGGACATTCCCGATTGCCTCCGAACCGCGACAGCCGCGAGGGGTCCCGAGTCATGCTTGACGACTTGCCGGGAGAGGCGGGCCCTACAGCTGATCCGCCTTTGGTCAGGAAGGCATAAGCCCGGAGATGGTAAGAGGTTCGCCAAGGTCAGAGTCCGACCGCCAGCAATGTACAAGCAGCAAGCCCTCCGGCGAGAAATTGGCCATTACCGCATCGGAGTCGAAGCACCTACTACTGGGATTGGAATGGGTGGACGAGCAAAGATTGTGCCAATCTCCCCGAGAGGCCATTAGGTGGCCGCCATCCTCGGTTAGAGCACCCCGATGGTGGGACTCACAAATGGTGGCATTCTGGCGCGGGTCGAAGCAAACGCAGCGCCGCTCCGGTTCGGTGTAGAATACCGGCCCAGAGAGAGGCGCCATGGCCAACCTTAAGCGGCAGGGTCGCATCGAATGGCGAGTTGCTGCCATCCTCCTGTCTGCATTGCTGCTCGTCGTTTCCGGCCCGGATTCACCAGCTGCGCCGGCCGGGCTCGATCGCGTCCAACACATCGTCGTGCTGTACCTGGAGAATCGTAGCTTCGACAATCTCTACGGCCTGTTTCCGGGCGCGGAGGGATTGCAGAACCTGGACCGGATTGCTCCGCAAGTCGATGAGCACGGCGAGCCTTACAAGACGCTCCCGCGCGCGCTCGATTCCACTCTGCGCACGCCGGACCTGAAGGAAGATGATCCGAGCCCGGTCGACCCGCGAATTCCCGCGAATCTGCCGAACCACCCGTTCCGTATCGATTCGTTCGTTCCGCTCGATGCGAGGAGCGGTGATCTGGTCCATAGATTCCTCACCGAGCGGCGCCAGATCCACGGCGGGAAGATGGATCGGTTCATCGTCGAGGGAAATACCGGTTCACTGCCGCTCGGCTATTACGACGGGTCTTCCCTGGCCATGTGGAACCTCGCGCAGAAGTTTACGCTGGCCGACCATTTTTTTCACGCGGCGTTCGGCGGGTCATTCCTCAATCATTTCTGGCTGATTTGCGCCTGCTCGCCCGAGATACGCCCGGAAGACTGGGCGATCCTAGACCACAAGATGCTCGGCAACCCCTCGGCATTCCCGCTGCAGGACCCGGAGGTCTGGGACGATCACGGGCATTTCTGGGCGGTGAACACCATGGAGAGCGTGTTCCCGCCGCACCATCGCAATATCCCGACTCACCGGCTGCTACCCGCGCAGACCCACGCCACGATCGGCGACCGGCTCTCGGAGAAACGCATCAGCTGGGCTTGGTACGCGGGGGGCTGGGCCGACGCGGTCAGCGACCACGCGGACAGCACGTTTCAATATCATCATCAGCCTTTCGCGTATTTCGCCGCATACGGCAGCGATACCCCCGGAAGGGCCGAGCATCTCAGAGACGAGAATGAGTTCCTGCGCGCCATCGATGCCAATACGCTGCCTTCGGTCGTATTCTGGAAGCCGCTGGGCCGGGATGACGAACATCCCGGGTATGCAGCCATCTTGGCGGGGGACCGCAAGGCCGCGGAGGTGGTCGAGAAGATCCGGAACAGTCCCGCGTGGGACTCGACGATCATCATCGTGACTCACGACGAGAACGGCGGTACCTGGGACCATGTAGCGCCGCCGCGGATCGACCAATGGGGGCCCGGCACCAGGGTCCCGGCGATCGTGATCTCGCCGTTCGCCAGGAAGGGCTTCGTCGATCAAACGACCTATGACACGGCCTCGATCCTGAAGCTGATCGAGGAACGCTTCGGGTTGCAGCCGCTCAGCGACCGCGACGCCCGGGCGGACGGATTGTCGAACGCGTTCGATTTCGTCGCCGCGCAATAGGGACGCTAGCCGAGCTCGGCGGGAGCTCGCCTCCGCGTCCGCTCATTGGAAGGGGGCAACATTCGCCTATCGAGGCTTCGCCTCAAGCGGCAGTGCGCATACCGCTTTCTCTTCTCGCGCAAGCGAGTCCCCTCGGACGGCCTCCTCAGCCCTCCCAGGTGCAATTGCCTTCCTCACGGCGGCCTCAGCGTCAATACGGCCAAAGCCATACCAGCGACTGTAATGCGGTCCAGTATAGCCTGGGGTATTGGCTGCGACGCCTTCAGCGTCCCGCCATATGCCAATCGGATCCGTGTTGCCGATATCAATAGGCGCGGCTGTCTCTCGCAACGTGTCGCGCACCTTGTCCCAGCTGAGCTCTGGGCTTGCCGAGAGCAGCAGGGCACCCACGCCTGCCGCCATCGCTGTCGCGCATGACGTACCGCTGAAGCTGTGAACTGAATAGGCGGGGCCGGTGCAAATCGCGGTGCCGCGCGGCTGCCGATGTTTGATAGGTGCTTTGAGCTCCAGACTGGTGGTTCGGGGAGTGCCGTCAATTTGATTGAACTCTGCGGTCCTCGTCCCCGGCGTCCCGATCATCAAGAATGCATTGTCGGCGAATCCCGCACCGCTGACCACCTTCAGCACATGGCTCGTCGGCTCGGCTTGCTCCGACGTGATGGTCCGAACGGCGCACTCGGACGGCGCATTTGGCCGTAGGTTCGGATCGGGATCTTCCGCGCTCCGATCCGCCGCCGTGACGATTGCATAGCTGTTCGGCGGCAGATCCTCCGCCCCAAGTGCCGTTGCGCTCGGGGCGCAAAGGTCGAGCACGGCTGCGCTGCCGAAATTACTTTGCTTGGCGCGCGTTTCCTCCATTCCGCCAGGAGCGAGCGTCGAAGCACCCACGGCCAAAGTACGCGCGTATGCGGCCCAGGGCCGCAACAACGTGAAATCCATCGGCGGGTCGTTGTTGCCGGTCGAAAAGAACAACAGCACGCCGCGTCTGTGCCGTCCCCGCTCGGTGAGGAAATCGAACGTGTCCTGCATTAAGCCGGAGATCGGCAACCCCGCCGCATAACCGAAGCTGTTGGAGATGACGTCCGCCCCGGGAGCAATCAGTTGCGGGAATCCGCCAGTAGGGCTTTTGGGGTCGAAGCCGGCGATCCATAGGTACATGTCCGAATAGGCAGTCTCCGTGGCCATTATGCCCTCGGGCCTGCGGATCGCCATAAGACGACAGTTGCCGGCCACACCGCAGACGCCGCCGTTATTCGGCAATGCCGTTGCAACACCCGCGCAGGACGTCCCATGACCGTGGAATCGCGCGTCGTTGTTTGCGGCCATGTTGTGGAAATCGAATACGGCCGAGATCTTCGGCTGTCCGTTCGAGAGGCCGCCAATAAATTCCGGGTTGCCGACGTCGATCCCCCAATCCACCACCGCGATCGTTATATCGGGGTTGCCCGTTGCGTTATCGGGAGATACCCGCTCGTGGATGACCTGCCAGGCGGCGGGGCAACGGATCAATGGCAGGTGCCACTGCATCGGAAACAGAAAATCCTTCGGCGCGACCGTGTCGCCCGCGCCCGCGTCATGGATCCCTATGCTGATGAGGTTCGGCTCGGCGTAGAGGACGAGATCGCTGGCCGCCACCCCATTTGCCACCTGGAGCAAGGCGTAGGATGCGGGTCCCGGCATGCGGAAGACGAACAGATTTTCGGCAACAATCAATTTGCGGAGAATCGTCAACCCGCAATGCTCCGCGAGATCCTCTATCTGCGCGCCCGTGACCTCGGGTCGGAACCGGATCACAAGCTCGTCGGTCAAGCACGATATACTCTCGTTTCTGTCGAGATGAACCAAAGGGCCGAGAGGATGCACGCCGCCTACGCCGACCAGTTTCTGCACAATTGCTGCGCGTGCGGCGGTTGAAGTGCCCGGCGAAAAACGGAAAACACGTGCGTGGCGTGGCGGCTGCCCATTTTGAGCGAATTCGCTGTTAAGGCCTTCTTCTCTGGCGACCTCCTCTATTTTCGCATCCGGTGCGTTGTCGTCGAGCGCAATGGCACAGAGTTCGGGCTGAGGCTGAAATGGCGTCTTCGCCGAACCTCGATAGAGAAACGGGAGCCCGTCCGGACCGAACACAATGATTGTCCGCAACCCCCCTGCCTCGACTTCGACGCCGCGCTCGGACAAATCGTGCCCCGGTGCTTTGGCCGTGAGACGATAGTAACCCGGAGCGACGCCAGAACTGACATAACAGCCGGTGGAGCGGTCCCATTCCAGAGAATGTGCCTCACCCTGGGTACCTCCAGAACGCAAGGCAACTTGCGCATTATTTACGCAATTTCCCTCGTTGTCGAACGCGCCGACGTAGATCATTCGTCGTGTGGCACGCATCGATTTCTCCCCGAAAGCATCCGCGGGCATGTGGTGTCCTTCCCAAAAATCATATCCGCGCGTAGCAATGATGCAGCCCAGACAGAATGGCCGCTCCTATTCTACTCTGAAAGTATTTACCGAACGTCCTGTAGCACCATCAATAACTTGACGCGCCCGCAATCGAGTAATTGGCACACCGTTCATTTCCGCAAGCACACAAGGATTTTCCATATCCTTGAGCGCCACCACGATGCCGGGAATTTTGGCGCGTTCTGAATCGGGGCATCTAATTGTCGTCGCCATACTTGTGGTCTTTGCCGCCACCTTGTTCGTGGTCTTTGCCTTCGACTTTTTCGTGGTCTTTGCCGTCGCTTTTTTCGTCGGCTTTTTCGCGAGCTTTTTCGTCATTGGAAGCCTCCCTAGCGTGCAATACCTAAAGCACGGAAGCAGCTCCAGATATACCTTGGAACATGATACACGGCAAGGATGATTTGCATTGCTGACAAAAGCACCAAGCTCCGCAGTGGCTGCTCTTACGGTAGGTTGAAGTGGCAAGCTGAACGTCGTCATTTTTTCAGCGCAGAACTGTGGGGCTGCGCGTATTTCAGGACAAAGCAGTTCAAGGCTTCACCCCTGCCCAACGCCGCTATCCCGACCACTCGAGACGGCGCCTTGCGGAAATTGGTTGAGATTGCCGAATTTGCCGGGTGTGTCCCCGACGATGCGGCAAAGAAGGTAAAGCGCATCATCGAATGCGAGCTTTTGACCGGGACCTGATCCGCGGAGGGCATTATGGCCAGCGGTCATGCGAACCGCGCTAAAAGGCCGAACATATGGCCGCACCGACCAAGCCTTGCGACGTGAAGATTCTCCTTGCCAACTCGGAGCCGTCCACACATGGTACATGCCGGAAGAGGCGAAATGTCTGTTCCGGTAAATTGCCACGTTTTGGCCCCGCTCCGTTTTCGCAGCGCTCCGCTTTATTTTTGAAAGACGCATTTGGGCGCTTTCGCTGCTATGATGGACGCGGTGGTCCGGCCGTGTACTGCGTGTAGGGGTCTTTCAAACCAGCTCGATGGGACAGAGGAGATCGGCGCTTTAGCCAGGTGCCCCTAGTGCGGCGTCTCGACCTTCCCCACCGGCAGGCTATAGCTGGAGGGCGGACATGAATATCGGCTCGCCGTCGGAACCGACCGACTTTGCCCTGGACGTGCTTGGTCGGTACGTCTGCAACACTTTCGACGAAGCGCTCGCCAATTCCGATCCTGCTTATCGCGCCAATGCCAGGGACGTGAACGGCAATGCCCTGCGGCCGCGCGGCGACATGCGTCCGTTCGACTTCATAATTATCGGCGGCGGTACATTCGGCTCCGCCGTCGCGGAACATTTGTGGTTCCGCAGCACTGGGCGCAGCGAACGTATCCTCGTGCTCGAAGCGGGTCCGTTCTTGCTCGCCGAGCACATGCAAAACCTGCCGTCGCTCGGCCTTGGCCGGGAAGTATGGGGCGTCTCTTGGAACTCGGCACCTATCCTCGGCTATGCGGGGTCCGGTCTCGCCTATTGCGTCGGCGGACGTTCGCTATGGTGGGGCGGCTGGTCGCCGCGACTGCTGGATTCCGAAACGGCGGCGGCCTGGCCCAAAGCTGCGCTCGACGACCTGAATGCAAAAAAGCTGCCGAACGGGGACAACGGGTACTTCCGCCAGTCCGGACAGCAGACCGGCGTGACCGCCACGAACGATTATATTTTCGGGGAACTGCACAACGCCATGCGCGAGCGGCTGTTCAAAGCCGTCACCAACCACGAGGTCAGCGACGCTGTCGACCTTGCCATCCTGCCCGATGCGCCGTCGGTCGAGATCCTGGATGCGCCGCCCTCGATTGATGACCTCGCGAAACTCCTCGGCACGGCCTCGCCAAACCCGCCGCCGAGTGATCCGGCTCAGCGCCAGCAGCTCGAAGACGAGATGCACAACAAGCTCAAGCTCGAAGCCCCGCTCGCGGTGCAAGCCCGTCCCGAACATGCGGGCTTTTTCCCGCTCAACAAATTCAGCGCCGTGCCGTTACTCATCAAGGCGGCGCGCGGGGCTTACAGCGGCGCGCCGGGCGATGACGTGCGCAAGCGGCTGATGGTCGTGCCGCGCTGCCACGTGTCCCGGCTGACTGTGATTAATGATCCAGACGGACTGCGCGTTGACGGGGTGTTGACCGAACGCGGTCCGATTCTCGTCGCGCCGGATGCAAAAATCATCGTCGCCCTCGGCACCATCGAGAGCACGCACCTCGCCTTGCTCTCCTTCGGCCAGGACGGCCGCACGGGCACGAACCTGTTGGCACATCTGCGCTCGAACGTCACGTTGCGAATCCCGCGCGAGGCGTTCGATGCCTTGTCCCCGAACATCAAAGCACTGCAAACCTCGGCGCTGCTGCTCAAGGGCCGGCATGCCTTTAAGGGAGCCGACGGCAAGGAGGACGGCACCTTTGGACATTTCCACTTCCAGATCACCGCGTCCGGTCTCGGCAATGCAGGTTCGAATTCCGAGGCGGAGCTCTTCCAGAAGGTGCCCGACATCGACACCGTCAACCAGCATCTGAATGCCACCGATTCCCATGTGATCGTGACGATTCGCGCCATTGGCGAGATGCAACCTGACAATGGCGCGAGCAACGTCACCCTCGACCTCGACCCGAGCCAAGTCGATTACGGAGAACGCAAAGCCTACGTGAACCTGCAGCCGAACCTAAAGGATATGCAGTTGTGGGAGGCCATGGACAGGGCTTCCGACGAGCTCGCCGTGGCATTCGCCAACCTCCGCAAGATCGACATCCTGCATCCGGTATCGGGTGTCGACGTGAAAAATGGCGCGGATGCGGCCACCATAGGGACCGAAATCCCGCATCTCGGGCGCGACCAGCATCCGAACGGCCGCCGCGATCCGCTCGGCTCCACGCACCATGAAGCCGGGACGCTACGGATGGGCGACGATCCTGCGAAGTCCGTCACAAATGCTAACTGCCGCTTTCATCGAATCAAGAATGCTTACGTGGCGGGCCCCGCGCTGTTCCCAACTATCGGCTCGCCGAACCCGATGCTCACCGGAATCGCGCTTGCGCGCCGGCTCGGCGATCATCTGCTGCCGCCGCCGCCGGTCGCACCCGCCGCCGCCGGTTTCCGGTACCTGTTCGATGGCTCGGAAAAATCGGCTGAGCTTTTCGCCAAGTGGATCAGGGTCGGCGGCGGAGACTTCATCCTTGTCGGGCGCACCCTGGTTGCGCAGCCCGGGAACAGCATTGGCCTCCTTTATTATGCGGCGGAGCAATTCGACAATTTCACCCTGCGTCTCGATTTCTGCCTGCCGCACCCGCGCGGCAACAGCAATGATAATTCCGGTGTGTTCGTGCGCTTCCGTAATCCCCAGCTGCTGGAGCTGCCGGGTACGCCCGGGCCGGACGTGCCCGGTAACCTCGCGACGGTGGCGGTCGATACGGGCTACGAGATTCAGATCGACGAGGAGGCGCGGGGCGACACGCGCAAGGGCGAGCTCGACGGCTTTCTGTTCAACCGCACCGGAGCGGTCTACAAAGTCAAGGGCCTCGGCACCGCGCCGGGTCAGCAGAACTACACCAACAATCAACGCCTCGCTCCGGGCGCGTGGCACAGTTACGAAATTACCGTGACGGATCGCACCTATGAGGTGCTGCTCAATGAGCAGCCCGCGACCAAGTTTTCCGCGGACCCCGCCGATCCGAACGAGCGCTTCCGCGGTCGAAAGAAGAGCGAAGACCCCGATTCGGGCTTCATCGGCATTCAGGTGCACACCGGCACCGTCGCCTTCGCCAACATCCGTATCAAGGCGTAGGACGATCGGGCGCTACCAAGCTGAGAGACCCGGGCGCGTCGTACCTGCCCCGCTGGTTGTTGATGCGAAGCTTCAGAGCGCCTTCTCGAACGCGTCAATGCCGAGTGAGATCAAGGACAGGGGTCACTTAATAACTTGTGTGGGCGCTATGTCCTGTGGGCGCGGAGCCAGGTTTTCGTTGTCGACCCGCAAATAATGGTCCAGCTACTGCCGAGGCGTGAAATGGTTTCAGGCGGGAGCCGCTTAATGGTGGACGGCAATGCTGGCGAGGTAACGTGTGCCACGATAACGCTGCGGCTCAGCGCGATCTGAACTGGCTGCACAGTTGGTATACGGGTTGTATTGGGGGACAAAGGAAGAGAGCTGCCCGATCGACTAGCACAGTAGTTGATCCGAATGACGAGCGCGGTAAAATCAAAAGCCTAAGGGAGGCTGATCGTGGGTTGGATAAGTCATCTGTTAGGTAAGCAAGACGAGAAGGTGCTGCGCTATACTGACGAAGAAAGAAAGATATTTGCCGCGAGCTTTAGGATTGGCTGGACGGTAGTAGTGTTCGGATTAGCGGGAGTCATCGTGATCGCGATCTGGGCGTACGGCTTGGTTATCCATGCCGCCGACTCTCCCGCCCCCGGATTTTCCGCGTTTCTCGGCGCCGATTTGCTCGCTGGGGCCGCGGCGGCGGCGGCGGGAGCGCTTTTTGGGTTCGTCTTCGGTATCCCGCGTACCCTTGACCCGGCGAGTCAGGCCGCTGTCGCCACTGCAGCCACACGAGCCGGTCCGGCAGCGGCGTCACATGCACTCCTGGCTGCAAACACCAATTTGGAGCGTATTTCAGACTGGCTGACGACATTATTGATCGGTGCGACCCTTGTCCAAGTAAAGGATATCGCCCAATGGGTTGGTTCGCTAGGCAAGAACCTGATCGCCACGGGGCCTGCCGCCAACGATGCAGTCGTTCCGATCATTGTCATCTACTTCTTCGCTTTGTCGTTTCTGGGCGTCTATTTGATCACGCGACTGTATTTGACCTCCGCGTTCCTGCAAACGCTCGGGATGCTCGCCAGAGGGGGACAATCCGCACCCGATATTGGCGAGTTGAAAAACAAGCTGGACGCGGCTGTTCGGTCCGGCAAAACCGAAGACCTCACAGCAGCGATGGCGGACTACGACGCCTGGGATTTCTCCGGCACCGAACGTGACGATCCGGAGCTCAACGCCAACGTCGCGCGCATCTTGGCGAAACAGATCGCCAGCGGGGTGCCGGTGGGCCGTGGGGGCGATCCAGCGGTCGACATGAAGAATGCGATCGCCAAAGCCGCCACCAATCCCGCCATCAAGGCCCAGCTCAAAAGCGAGGTAGAATCCGGTCAGATAACGACGGGGGACGCGAAACTAAATGCCGAGATTGTCAGCGCTCTGGCATGAGCCGGGCAGATTCCGAATGGTTCGAGCTGGCGCGACGCGAACTCGGCATCCGCGGAGCGGAAGGATGCGAGCGCCCGTCTCGATCGGAACAGCCTGGATCGCAGACTCTGGAACGAGCTTACCCCGTCCGTTCCCTGCGTCTATGCCGAATCGAGTTTTCGGTACACACAGGTTCCTGGCAAGCGGGCTGCCACTCAAAGGATTGTATTGCGCATAAATTAAAATTAAAGTACGAACACGATCACAGATTGAGGTCGCCATGGCGACGAGCTTCGCGACCGACATCCTTCCCCTGTTCAAGCCCCGCGACATCGGCTGCATGGCGCCGCGCGGTGTCCTGATCGCCAGCGCAGACTGGATGTGCGACCCCGCGGCCGGCAACGGCTATCCGGACCACGGCAATGCACGCCGGGTCTATTCGGCGCTCTCGCGCGGCCTCATGCCGCCCAACCACAGATGGCCGCAGGACTGGCTGGACATCTTTCAGAGCTGGATGACCGACGGTTTCAACCCGTGACACAGGAGTCCCCGATGAAACGAAGCCTGACATACGCGCTGGCCTGCGGCGCGCTGCTGCTGCCTGCCCTGCCGGCTTTCGCGCAGGCCGATCCCGATCCGGCGATGAACAATCCCGACAAGCTCGCCTGGCAGCTCTTCATTCAGGTCAACAGCCGCGCTAGCGGCACCAACTCGGTGTTCGAGACCTTTGCGAGCGACACTGAAACGTTCCAGCCGAACCCGCAATATCCCACGGGACCTACGGTCTCCGCCCTGCGCACGCCGATCCTGGCGGCGTTCGCCAGCGAGACGGCGCTGAAGAACGGCGTGCTGCTGCCGGCGATTCCGCCCGATCCGACGTTGCAGAATGGTGAGGAGACGCGGCGCAACCGCGCGGCCTTCGACTTCATTGTGCAGAACAATTTCTACAGGATATCGGGCCTGAAGGCGGCGTTCGCCAAGACGCTGTCGTTCCCGATCGACGCCATCGAGGTCAAGGCCAACTGGGTGGCGGTCGATCAGATCCCGGCGTTCACCAACAACCAGGTCACCGTCGCCCAGGTGCCGCAGCTCTATCACGTCAACGCCGACAAGGACGGCAAGAAGTACGCGCTCGTCTCCATGCACGTGATCAGCAAGCAGGTGCCCAACTGGACCTGGGCGACGTTCGAGCACCGCTTCAATCCGGGCCGCTGCGACATCATCGGCTGCCGTGATTCGTTCGGCGCGCAGACCGCGGTGGTGCCGCCGCTGCCGACCCGTGGGCGGACCTATCCGGACTGCGCCAAGTCGGCAGCGCTCAGTGGGCTGCTCGCCCAGACCGATATCGATCCGCTCTACGTCAACTACTGCCTCAAGGGCTCGCAGGACGATTTCGTCGACAATACCGGCCTCGACATCCGGCTCGGCAACTCGGTCACCGAGGACGGCTTTGTCGCCTCCTCGTCGTGCATGACCTGCCACGGCCGCGCGGCGTTCGACCGAACTGGCCAGCCGACGTCGCCCGCCGGCTTCGTCAACGTCAACGTCCGCCCGCCCATCGGTCCGCTCGGACGGCTGCTGCCGACCTGGTATTATAGCTTCACCGGCCAGCCGCCGATCTTCGAGGGCATGCCCGGGCTGACCCGCACCGGCACCTCGGCCGACTTCGTGTGGTCGATCCCGTTCTGCGCCATCGACGACACACAGAACCCCCCGCCGCCAACCGGCTGTACGGGCAAATGAGCCGCGCGCGGCCGCAGGCCATCAAGCTCGCGGGCAGCGCGCGGGGCACCCCCGAACGCGCCGCCGAGGCCGGCGAGATCGACCCGCACGCGCCGCTCGCCGTGACCCTGTTTTTCCGACGGCGCACGCCGGCGCCTCCGCCGGGAAGCGCCGAGGATCTCCAGCGCCTGATGCGGCCAATGACGCGACATGCGCTCGACCGCCAGCGCGCGCGCACCCATGCGCGCGCCGCCGCGCGCATCGCGGCGTTCGCCCGCGCCCATGGCATCGCGGTGCGCGACATCGACCTCACCGGCCGACGCATGGTGCTGGAGGCACCGGCACGGCTGCTCATGACGATGTTCGGCGCCACGGTGCGACTCTATCACGACGGCACGCTGACGTTCCGGGCGCGTACCGGCGTGCTGCACATTCCGCGCGAGATCGCACCGTGGACCCGGGCAGTGGTCGGGTTCGATCAGCGTCCGCTCCTGCGCGGCGCCGCCGGCGACGCCGCCGGCAGCCTGTGGCCAACCCAGGTGGCATCGCTCTATGGTATCCCGCTCGACCGCGACGCGTCCCGGCAGTGCGTCGGCATCATCGCGATGGGTGGCGGCTATCAGACATCCGATCTCGCCGACGCGCTCGCCCGCATCGGGCGCAGGCCGCCCACCGTGATCGACCAGTCGGTCGGCGGCGTGACCAATCAGTTCGGCGGCGGTAGCCGCGACGACGAGGAGATCGCGCTCGACCTGCAGGTGCTGGCCAGCCTGCTGCCGGGTGCGCGCATCGTCGTCTATTTCACCGGCAACACCGCGGAGACGCTCGCCAATGCGATCGACCAGGCGGTGCGCGACGATGTGAACCGTCCGCAAGTGCTGTCGATCAGCTGGGGCAGCCCGGAATTCTACTGGACGGCGCCGCGCCGCGAGGTGGTGTCCGCGGCGCTGTGCGACGCGGCGCGCCTCCGGGTCAGCGTGGTCACGGCTGCGGGCGACCAGCTCGCCACCAGCGGCATGACCGATCGCAAGGCACATGTCTGGTTTCCGGCCTCAAGCCCCTACGTGCTGGGCTGCGGCGGCACCGCCGTAACGCTCGCGGGTTCGGCGATCGGCGGCGAGACGGTGTGGAACGAGGGAGCGATCGGCACGGGCGGCGGCATCAGCGACAACTATCCGGTGCCCGATTTCCAGCTCGGCGTAGCGCTGCCGCTCTCGGTCAACGACGGACACAAGGGCCGCGGCGTTCCCGACGTAGCGGCGCTCGCCGCGAAGTCTCCAGGCTATCGCATCGTGGTAGGCGGCACCGAGACGGCAAAGGATGGCACCAGTGCCGCCACACCGCTGTGGGCGGCGCTGATCGCGATGGCCAATGCGGAGCGCGGCGCGCCTCTCGGCCTCGTCGCCCCGCATCTCTACGGGGCGCCCACGCTGATGCGCCCGATCATCACCGGCGACAATCGGCAGAACGGCATCGGCTACGCGGCCGGTGCCGGCTGGAACGCATGCACCGGCCTCGGCGTGCCCCGCGGCGCCGAGATCATCGCGGCACTCGCCGCCATCCCAATGGCGTGACGAATCTCGGTGTCGGGTCTTGCCAGGGTGTGGATCTGTCCCCGGCGGATACGGAATGACACTGTCTAAACGAGGTCAGAGAGGTTCCAATGCCCAAGAATGTCGTTCTTTGCTGTGACGGCACGGCAAACGAGTTCGCCCAGAACAACACGAATGTCGTGAAGCTCTATTTTACCGTCGTTCAAGACCCCGCGATGCAGGTCGCGTTTTATCATCCCGGCATCGGCACCATGGAGGCTGTTGGTGCGCTGACGACGTTATCACGCAAGGTCACGAAGGTGGCGGGTTTGGCCTTCGGCTACGGACTCGAATCGGATATTCGGGACGCGTACGTATTTCTGATGAATCACTTCGAGGCCGGAGACCAGATTTTCTTGTTCGGATTCAGCCGGGGCGCGTACACGGTCCGGGTGGTGGCGTCACTGCTCCATATGTACGGCCTTCTGGAAAAAGGGAACGAGCCGCTGGTGCCCTACGCGATCCGGTTGATGACGGCGATTGATTGTTCCAAGCGCTCAAGCAAAGCAAGCCAGATGACTTCAAGCTCCAGAATAAAGATAACCTAGATGTGTTGGGCGAGAAGGCGAAGATTATTGATGCGAAATGCGGGAAGCTCCAGCTCGCGCTCGCATCAGAGCCGGAAAGAGTTTACGTGAAATATCGGGGCGACGTTTCGTTACGGTCTTTCGATTGCAAGGATGTCACTCAGGTGACGTAGACTAGGGAGACGCTGAGTTATGCAACGGTTCGACAGGAGCTGACTCGGCAAAGGGTGGCCAGGTCCGATGCGTTGTTCCGCTCGCGTGCCATCCGGGGGAGCGCGACGTGTAGGACGCGGGCGCAAGTTCGCCCGCCGTGTCCTGACGGTCGTCAATAGCGGAACAGTCGTCCGGATCTCGCGCTTGCCCACAAAGTGGACTGCACGCAAAAGCTGTGGTACATGATTTTCGACAGCTCTCAGAGACTTGCAGGCAGGAGTCAATGGTGCAATTCTACCTGCGGAGTTTCATTTTTGTTTTTATGGTCGGACTGGTCGGCGTTGGGTTGGGGCAGCCGGCGTCCACGGCTGATCGGCCCTATCTTGCCAAGGATGTTCAGCAGGCGATGGACTTCCTGGCAACTTGGACGCGCGTCGCTTCAGGTCAGGACTTTTTCAGGGACGCGAACTTTGCCGGCAGCCAAAGTTGCGGAGGGGCGGGATGCCATGATCAGCAGCTCAAAGAATGGCAAAAAACCTGGCATTCAAAAATTCTCAGCGCTGACCTTTCGGCCGTCATCGGCGATTTCAACAATGCCACCGTTTCCTTCGAGGACGTCAGGGCGATCGTGAAAGGGAGGCCCGACAGCAACTTGGGCAAACTGCAGAATGTCCCGATCAAAGTCGAGGTGCGAACCGAAACCAGCGGTGGCAAGTTTTTTTTCGTCATCGTCGACCCGAAGGATACCAACTCGCCCAAGCGCGGCCAGAGATATGAGGTGGCGCTGGTGGTCGGCGGCAAATGGCAGCAGACGTATCACGTGCGTCCGGTCGACAAGGATGGCAAACCCGGCGAATTCTATTTTCCAGCGCCGATCCGCTGGTCGGTGAATCCGGACAAGAAAGCCACGCCCGCCGGCCATTGGGAACAGGTCAATTTCCAGCCCGAGAGCTGGGTGTGGTCGGATGGCGGTCAGGCGACGCCGCGCAAGCCGGATGAATTGCCGGTCGCGCGCTTCGGCGAGGCCAAATGCATGGGCTGCCACACGACCGGATTCAAATTCGAGCAAAGCGCGGGGAACCCGCATTGGAAGATGGTGGGCACCACGCCGGTGCCCGGGCAGCCGGGTCAGCAAACCGGCGAACTGGCGATCGGCTGCGAGCGCTGCCACGGGCCCGGCAGCAAGCACATCGAAGCAGCCAAACAAAAGGAAGCGGCCGGTTCCAAGCTCGACCCAGTGCGCGATCAGACCTTCATTGTTCACGGTCTGAAGGATCTATCGCTCGATCAGCAAAATCAGATCTGTGGGCAATGCCATTCGCGCGTTGGCAACAAGGATCAGCGCGATCTGGCCTTCCAGAACAAGCTGTTTGTCGCCGGGACGCCAATACCAGGCGATCGCGGCTTCCTGCCGGGCGATGCCAATCTCGCGGAGCGCTCGTTCTTCTGGAGTTACGCCAATCCGAACGCGACTCCCGGACAGGGCATGGACACGTTCTGGCCCGACGGACGCGGCAAGAAGAGCCGCACCCAGTGGCAGGATCACGTCAACAGCGCCCACGCCGTCAAGGGCGGCGCAAGCTGCATGACCTGCCATTCGTTCCATGGCGATGCCGTGGAAAAGGATCCTCAGCAGGAATCCAAATTGCGGCAGCCGGTTAAGGAGCTTTGCGAAACCTGCCACAACCAGGCGGGCGCGGCCAAGCAACCGAACAAAGAAATGTATGCCGGCTCCCTGAATGCGGCCAGCAGCCAGCATGCCGACCAGGGCGTACAGTGCGTCGATTGCCATATGGGAGCGGTCGGACAGCGCATGACCAGAACGGAGGCCGGCCCCGCCGCCTTCGACGTGTCGTTCCACGGCACATCGGTGACATTGCCGGTCGTCAATGAGTCGGCCCCCAATCAGCCCAATGCCGGTCTGGGGCTCGCGGACGTGCGCGGCAATTGCGAAGTCTGCCATACCGGCAAGCACGTCATGGCCAACGGGACCGAGCCGCCACCTAAAACGGCGCAGGAGCTGCTCGACTACGTCCACAACATCAAGGCATCGATGAAGACCGCCATCGACAAGATCGAGAGCCGCGTGAAGGGCAACAAGAGCCAAGCGGGCAAGACAAATATCCAGCTCAGCAACGCCCAAGCCAATTTGGGAGTGATCCTGTTGGACGGCAGCATGGGCGTGCATAACAGCCGCGTTGACCGGACCGGTACCGTCTCGCATTTCGGTGGCATGGGGGAATGTCTGAGATTGGCCAATCTGTGGGCCGAACTGGCCTGCCGGGATCCAGCGGCGCAATGCACGGGCGAGCCCTTCACTCGCGTGAGCGGACCGATCACCGATCCCAATCCGTCCGTCTGCCTTGCGAAATAGAACCAGAACGCGTGCCCGACGGACGTCATCGTCGGGTACGCCAGGCGACATAGCTCTCAGGAGCGGGAGAGTAGATCATGGCAGAGCGTCAATACCGCATTCATCCGGCGATCGGCATTGCGCGTGTCGGAAACGCCGTACGGAGCGATGCGAGCAACGATTTCTATTTCATTGGTCCTGAGATCCCTGACGTCCCTGCCAATGTCGATCCGCTTTCGGGCAAGCTCGGCGAATTCAAGACGGCCGACGGCCGCGTTAAGCCGCAGGTGGCCCGATTCTACATTTTCGAATATGAGAAAAAAGCCGACGGAAAATTTCACCCCATCGGCGAAATCACTATCAAGGATCCCTCTCGCGCAATCAAAATCAAATGGGCGGTCCATCTTGCCAATCGCAAGGCGAGCTTTTGCGAATTCCGCGGTCAGGCCGGGGCCGAGGATCGGCCGCTGTTCTTCTCCGGCTATTCGGCGGACGGCGCCTTGAAGGTGCGCAATTCAAAAATCAAGACGCTCGCTGAACGGCAGAAATGGCTGGATCTCGACGGCAAGGAGCAAAAAATCGCCGGCGGCAATACCGGGAGTGTTGCGCATTTCAGGATCGACCGTGCCAACAAAAGTAACGACGGAACGAAACTAAAGATCAAGACACTCGGCGAATTGCGCTCCGACGACGCGGGGCACCTGCTGGTGATCGGCGGCATGGGCCAGAGCGATTTCGACAAGGCCATCGGGCCCGAGACGATGACGGAATTCGCCAATAACGACGGCTGGTTCGACGACATGTCCGACGGCCCCGTGGACGCGGAGTTGACCATCGATGGAGTCCCTCAGCCGGTCGTTGGAGGTTGGGTGCTGGTTGGGCCGCCCGATTTCGCGCCGGCCGTGCGCAGCTATCGTACAATGTACGACACGCTGGTCGACGTCATCGTGCGCGAGGTGTCCATCCCGGCCGATGACGGGTTGTTCGCCGGGCCCCTGGCGCATATCGTAGGTATGCACAACGATTGGCGGCAGAACCAGACGATCAAGGACTTTAGGCCGAGTTTTACCCGAGACATCGCGCCGATACTGCGCGCGATCTGCCGGATGGACCGGGTCCACCCCTACCAGCGCGGTCCGGTGGCGGCGTATCACGGCGCGATGGGCGATCTGAATTTCGGGGTACTTGGCGGACAGGGCAGCTTGCCGGCCAGTCGCGCGACGGTGTTCAAGCGATTGCGTGATCCCAATACATTTGACCGCACGCCACGCCCGCCACTCGATCCGGCGCGGATGCCGTCCACGTATGGCGACTACTATGGCAATGCCAATGGACGAGGAGGCGAGACCGATCCGGCTTTTTTGCATGCGGTGTCCAAACTGCAATATGCGCTGTTGCGGGGCTGGAACGACGGCAATTTTGAAGAGGACTGGGGGAGATTTCCTGCGCCGGCGCCGGCGATCACACCCGACGGGCTCGACCGTGCCGCATTGGAAAGCATGTCTGGAGGCGCCTTCTATCCCGGCATGGAGGTCGGTTGGCTGTTCACCAAAAAAGAAGTCTGGGCGGCGCCGTTCCGGATTGCCCCGGGCAAAAAGATCGGAACCATCCCTGTGCCGGTTGAACCTCCGGGCAAAGCCAGGCGCGACCTGATCGTCGAGGCGGGCACGTTTTCACAGCAAATGGCGCTGCCCTGGCAAGCGGATTTTCGCGACTGCGCGTTCGGTCCGGTCACGGATCCGACCATGCCCGACAAGACCCGGCAGGTGGGCTGGTGGCCGTCCAACAGACCCGACGAGGTGTTCCCGGACGCTACTCCGAATGACCGCGTCACATGGGCGCGACTTGGCAATGGCAACGCATTTCCGACCGAGGACTCCCAGGGATTCAGAACCATGGTCGATTCCTGGTTCACATTGGGCTTCGTGGTTGAGAGGACGCCCGAAAATGCGCCCAAACAGCTCTACGAGGTCGAGTTCAACAAGGGCACACCGGTCGCTTGACCCGCCGTTGTGCGAGCGCATGTCCGGTTATGACATAGCGATTGCAGGCGCAGGTCCCGCCGGCAGCGTGTTCGCGCTGCTCGCTGCTCGTGCGGCCTATCGTGTTCTGCTCCTCGAGCGGTCCCGCTTGGGCAAGCCGCGGCTCGGCGAAATTGCACCGCCCGAGTTGCGTCCGATGCTGGCACGGCTCGGCCTGGAGCATCTCACCCGCCAACGCTTTTGTCGCGATGCGCCGGAAGTGGTCTCGGTCTGGGGAACGTCGAAACCGGCGGCTCGCAATTACATCTTCTCACCCTATGGTTCCGGCATTCATATCGATCGCCGGGCATTCGACGAGGCGCTGGCTGCGGCCGCGGGCGAGGCCGGGGCCGATGTAAGGCTTGGCCGTGCGGTGCGATTCATAAGGCACCCGCACGGCGGGTACATCGCTGATCTGATTGATGACCGCCAGCGCTGCCAAATTGCTGTCTTGGCAACAGGTCGTTGCGGCGGAGGACTCGGACTGCCGTATGCGCGCCGTTACCTCGATGACCAGGTCGCCGTTGCCGGGCGTTTCGTGTCGCCGAGCCGGCATGCCGTATCGCGACTCATTGTCGAGGCCATCCCGGGCGGCTGGTTTTATCTCACCAGGTTATCCGACACCTCCGCCATGGCCGTGTTGGTCACCCTGGCGAGGCTCGTTCCGGGAGAGCGGCGTCGGCGTTTGCGCTGGTATATGGAAGCCCTGGCGCGAACCGATACCACACGCCGCGCGCTGAACGGATACGCGCTGCCACAAGAGGTGTCGGTGACAAACGCGCGTGCATGCGTCGCACGGCCGGGCGTCGGCGACCACTGGCTGGCCATCGGTGATGCCCGCATTGCCCCCGATCCGCTATCCGGACAAGGTCTCGTTTGGGCGATCGACCACGCTGTCACGGCGATGGACCTGCTCACGCGCCTGACGTGGCAGGAGCTTGCCGAGCGCATGCGGGCGCACATGTTGCGAGACCTTCACACCTATCTCGCGCAACGATCACGCGTCTACGCAATCGAACGGCGGTTCGGGCGGGACGCCTACTGGGCCAGCGTGCGGGACCTGGCGCAGAGCCAGCCCGATCGGGTGCAAGCGACTTTGTCCTGATGGACGTCACCTCAGTGCAATGGAGTGGAAAGGAGCGAACAAACTCCGACAAAGATTTGGGATACCCGGATATTATGCGGCGTGCCGGATGCGTGCGGAGATGGCCGTGCCATTGGTGTTCGACGACAACATCGCATTTCAGATGCTCAGTCAGCGCCGCATCATTGCGAACTGCATGCGCTCTGCGACTCGGCAGAGAAAGCGCCAGCGGGCATTTGTGGGCGCCTGGAAGGCGCGCTTGCCGGATAGACGCCCTCCTGAGTGCGGTAGAGCCGATCGGAGAGGCAGCCGGCCAAGAAAGAACCCCGCCGTGACAGCGGCGGGACCGGAAGAAACTTCATTAGATGCGGAGCAACCGTAGCGCATTGAGCGCCGGACCGGAAACGTCAAAACCGCAGCGGGGTGATCCGGTTTTGCACCGGGCGGGTAATAAAATCAGAACGAAAGAAAGGCCCGAAGCATTGTCCGCGCCCTCCAATTCCCAATCCCCGTCACAAGTCCATCCCGCCTTCGGACGGCATGCCGGGCATAGGCATTTCCTTTGGGCTTCTCGGTGACATTCGCCTCCGTTGTGATCAGCAGCCCCGCAAATCGAGGCCGCGTTCTGCAACGGGGTTGGCGGCACTGACCGTGCGCGTCTTCAGTGTCCCCGAAGTGATGGTGGATCGCTCTGAGATGAACTGTAGGCGTGTTTTCGAGCGCTGCGACGACCGAACCGTTGCACCAATCGCCGAGCAAGCGTGTTATCGATCGTTGCGATCACAGAGCCCCAGCCGTTCTCGAGCAATCGCCACCGCCCGACCACCCCGAACCGCCGCCACCGACCACCCGATCCCGCCCGGACTGCCCTCCCACGCTCCGCAAATCGCCGCTGGGAGGCATCGAGGCATTGGGGCGGGGGACCCGCGGATGATGGCGTGCGGGGTTTCTGGGGCGTTCTGGCGAGGGGAGTTGGGACGGCGGCCGGTCGAGGCCAGCGCGCAGAGCCGGTTTGAGGACCGCGCTCATAGACCCGGTTTCGCCGATCCAATCCACCAGCGCCAGAGAAGCACTAAACCGCGTAACCGATCTTCCGAAATCGAGATGATTTCACAGTATCACTCCGACGGCTCCATCCGGTTCGCAAGGGCCATCGCCCACGGCCGCCCCCTCGGCCGGGCTGACATTTTGGCCGCATTCTCTGCCTGCCGATCTTGGGCGGATTGCATCGTCACTATGCCCGGATTTGATTCCCGACAGGGACACCTCTTCGGCTGGTCAAGTGAGGCTCAGGCCGGGGTTTTTGGGTCTATAACTTACGTCAGCCTTGGCACGCTGCGGCACCGTTGTATCCACTATTTCGCTGCCCAGCGCAGCAGTCCCGACGGGTCTATAATAGCGAGTGTGGAACAGATGAAAAAGTCCACCGAGGAAGTCGGAGAAGGAGTCCGCAATCGAGCCAAGCCAACTGTCATCGGCGATTTGCGGAATGCCGCCGGGATCGAGTTCTAGGCCACAGTTCTGTGCCTTCTCCTGCATCCATCGCAGCGTGAGATCGGAAAGTTTACGACTGGGATATCCACCTCCAACATCTGCATGCGCACCGATAAACCACCTCTGTTCGATAGTCTGTGCTGGCTTCGTCTTGGGATCCCAGAGAGTTGCCGCATAGGGCTTCCGATGCTCATCGACCGCAATTGCATGGTACGCATTCTTTACGATGCCGCTAAGCTCGGTGTCATGGAATTCAAATTGCTCCTTGTTGAATTCTCCAAAAGATTCGACAGGAATTCCGAGCGCACCGACAGTATCCCAAACTCCGAGGAATTTGATATCGATAAGTCGTGCCTTATATCTTCGACGAAACGTGAGCGCTCTCATGGAATCAGGGTCTTTATCCCTGGTCCTGTACAGCTCGTAAGCTTCGAACAATTCTTCATTATCATCGGGCTGCGGACGGGGTAACGAGCCCGACGGAAGCAAACCGCAGTTTCGGATCATTCCGACCAGGCTACGAGCCGTGTAGGCGCCTCGACTAAATCCAAAAACAAAAACCTCGTCTCCATCCTCATACGTGTCCGACATGAACTTGTAACCCTCTCGGATCTTACGAGAGAGTCCCATTCCAAAAGCACCACCCGATATCCTATCGTACCAATCGGTACCTACCCCCTTGTCGTACCATTTTATCTGCGCCATCTGCCCTGTGGCGGCGGGAATTTTCCGAATCGACCTGTACAGCCTGCAAACGTTGGTCTCGACCCCAGCCTCCTTATTGACCGTTTCGAACCATGTGTCGTTACGATGGTCTGTCGCCTCGAGATGGTCGAGATCCGACTTGTTGTCAGGTGTATTCCACGTTCCATCGAAACAGACCGCTATTCGTTTTGCCATGACCTCCCCCTACGCTAACCTCTATCCCCAAAGGCTAACTAGCTGGCCGCTTGAGAGCAGCCGATCGATGCTGTGCAACCATAGGTCAAGCTTCGGTCCACGTAAAGGGTTGTGTGTGCCGAAAATTCGATTCGGCATGGACGCAGGGAACAGACGGGGTATCGTTTGGCGTGACGGCAAACCCGAACGCGGAGTGGATCTCGCGCCAGATTACCGAGGCATTCCCGTGGGACTATGCGCCTCGATACCTCATCAGGGTTCCGGATACCTCGTACGGGCCAATCTTCGTGCGTCGTCTGCGCGCGATGGGCATTCGGGACCGGCCGATCGCACCCCGATCACCCTGGCAAAATGCTTACATCGAAAGACTCATTGGCTCAGTGCGCCGGGAGTGCCTGGACCTAATCGTCGTGTTCGGTGAAGCGCACCTGCGGTGCATCCTAATTTAGGCACCTATGCCGCCTGCTATAATGGGTCGAGGACTCATCGATCTCTGGACAGGGATGCTCCAATTCATCGTCCTATTCAGCGCCTCGGCGCCAGCACATCACAGCCTGTCCTCGGTGGCTTTCACCACCAATATTGGAGAATCTAATTTTCGGTACACACAGATGATCGGCTGACGTGATCCGGACACTAGAGCGCGCTATCGGCGGCTACGGCTCGAAAGTGGTCTCGGTCCTCAACGCATTGAGCAACTGCTCGTCGAATGGATTGCGACCCTCCTTGAGCGCTGCAATCCAGCTCTCGCGCCGAGGTAGGAACGCGGGGTTGAGGACGCCTAGATCCGCTAGTGGCTTGACGTATTCCACAACGGCCATGAAGTCCTCGATCGCGCCGTCCTTGTCTCCGGTTAAGGCGCGGGCAAGCCCTCGCGAGTCCATGTAAAGACTCCTCAAGCTCTCGGGCGCCAGTTCGACTGCTTGCTCACATGCTGGCTTCACCGTCGTCGCGAATCCATCGGTGCTCCCTGACCAGCACACGTCATTGGCAACCCCGGGCTCCTTCGCCTGTAATGCAGCGTCCAGTGCCTCCTCGAAGCGCCGTTCGGCTCCTACGTGGTCTCCGGTTAACGCCAACGCGTCGGCTTCACGGGCCGTGGCGGTTGGGCAGGTGACGCGAAACCGCGCGTCGCCGAAGAACCGTTTCCATTCCGTGTCGGTGAGATTCCTTCCCGCAATTTCACATGCCTGTGACAACAAAGACGGCACGCTCAACATCCAAAGGCTGATTGTCCCATCCGCGGCACTCGAGGCCATCCACCGACCGTTTGGGCTGAAGGCAAGGCTGCTGACAACGTCTCGATGCGTGATCGGCAGGGTCAACTGCAGGCGTGTACCGACATCCCATAGGAGCACGCTCTTATCCCAACTGCCCGAGGCAAGCCATCTCCCGTCAGGGCTGAACGCGACAGACTTCACAGCAGCTATATGAGAATCCAGACTGGCACCTGGATCACCTGAAGCGCTTTCCATGTCCCACAGCCCAACCAAGCCATCTTTCCCTCCGGATGCCAAGAGCTTTCCATCTGGGCTGAACGCAAGGCAGTAAACCTCGTCAGTGGGATAGAAGAATTTCACTTCCTCGATGGTGTCGAGGTTCAAAACCGATATGCGGCGCCTATAGCTGATGGCCAATAGATTGTTTTTTGGACTGAAGGCAAGGGCATGCACCGGATTGTCTGACCACGGCTCGAAGAGGGGTGTGCGCTTCCCGCCGGGCATGTCCAACAGCCAAATCTGGCTTTGGTTTTTGGCATTGTTCACTGAGATGGCGAGGGTTCGACTGTCGGCGCTGTAGGCAGCCGTTAGAATTTCTTCCTTGCCCGGCTCCTCGACGAGCGTATCGACTGGATCCGATTTCGTCAGATCCCAGAGCTCGATGCTGTTGTCCGAGCCAACCGTCACCAGGTCCTTGCCGTTCGGTGCAAGCAGGCTGAGCTTGATCATGGTTTGACGCCGGGCAACCACACTCCGTGGGGAACTTGCCGGATTTTCGGTAGGCCAGAACCGCAGTTCACCCTCCCAATGCGAGACAAGTGTCTTTTCGTCCGCCGTAAAAGCCGCCCCTGCGGACGGGTTCGTCGGTGAGTTTACCGGCCGCACGACAGGATTATCGCGGAGGAGATCCCAAATAATGACCATGCCGTTGGCAGTTCCGGTCGCCAACTTGCCGTCCTTCGCGAAATCCACACTGAAGAAGCGCCCGGCATAACCCCTCGGCTGTCGTGGCTCGTCTTTGGACCGATTGAGGTCGTGGACGTAAACACTCCGATCATTGGCGACCGTAGCCAGCTGTTTGTCGTCCGGACTGAACGCTACACCGAACACTGCGCGTGAGTGGGCGAAAAGGATTCTCTTCTTGCTGCGTGCCGCAACGTTCCAGAGATCCACACCTCCATCCTGACTTCCCGATGCAAGGATCTTGCCGTCATGGCTAAACGCCATGCTGAACAGTTCGTGGTTTACCACGAGGGGTTTGCCGGCTTGCTTCCGTGTCCGCACGTCCCACAGGATGATGCGTCCGTCTTCCCCGGCGGAGGCGAGAAGCGCTCCATCCGAGCTGAATGCGACCTTTCTCACCTTGCCGCGCGTCTTGCCGGCTCGAGGCTCGCTGTGCGCGAGGACTTTCTTCGCGTAGCTTTTGAGATCCCAAAGTGTCACGAACCCATCTGCGCCGGCGGCCGCCAACAACGTCCCATCGTTCCTTATCGCCACACCAAAAATCTCGCTGTCGTTGGACAGCGCTCTTTTGAGCTCTCCTGTCCCGACATTCCACAGGCGCACAGTCTTGTCATCGCTCGCCGATGCCAGGGTTTTCCCGTCCGCGCTAAAGGCCAGCTCATAGATCGCGCCTTGATGACCCCTCAACGGAGGATAACGCATGCGACCACTCGCCACGTCCCGCAGGACCACGACCTGTTCCTTGTTTTCTTCATCATAGGACGCCGATGCGAGCACCCTCCCGTCGGGGCTAAATCTCACCGCCCGGACATGTCCGGCGTGACCGGGAAAAACCGATTTTACCTCGAGGTTCGTCGTCAAGATTTGCAGCAGACTCTGGAGCATCTCCGGCTGATCCGGCGCCTTTCGCATTGCCTCGATGCTAAGTAGAAGCGCGAGATCGCGTTGGATGTTCATGTAGTTCAACGGCTGTAGTTTCAGCGCCTGCACCAGTTCCTCGCGATCTTTCAGTTTCTGGGCGGCCTGTTCCTCTTGCAGGCGCATTTTGTCTGCAGTCTGCCGCTTGATCTCCTCATTCTGTTGCTTGATCTCCTCATCCTGTTGTTTGAGCGCACTGTTTTGTTGTTTGATCTCACTGCTCTGCCGCAAAGCCATTACGCTCGCAACGATTGCAATCAAAGCTGCTGCGGAGGCAGCTAGCGCAAGGCTGCGAAACACTCGTGTCCGCCGCCGAAGGGCGGCCTGCTCGCGATCGAACGCTTTGGCGCTGGCCTGCACATAGTCTTTCTCCAGATCCGACAGGTCCGACTGTGCCTTAACTGCCTCCAGCTGCCACCCGGTCAGGAGACCCTTTTCAGGTTTCCCGCGGCGCGCCCATTGTTGCGCCGCTTCGGTAAGGGCGAGACGTTGACGAACCTGAACGCGCTTGTCGTCGATCCACGCTACGAGGCGCGGCCAGTTGCGCACGAGCGCCTCGTGCTTGACTTCGACCACCGCGTCGGTGCCGCTCGACCCGGACGTAATGCGAATGTAGTGATTGTCGGCCAGAAGCCGGAGAACGTCCTCCGTATTCGCCTTCCCAGCCTGCACTAGGCGGCTCTTGGGGACCGGCTGGCGATAGGCTTCGAGCAGCTCGTCCACCCGCACCAACTCCAGGAGGACCCGCCTGACCTCATCCTGGGTCTGCGGCGCGAGCCCATCATAGAAACGGTCTGCTGAGCTCTTGAGTGCGTTCAGCGGATCACCAACCTTGCGATAAACCTCCCAGGTGATCCGGTTGCGGTCGCGTGCGTCCCACAGCGATTGCAACGCGAACTGCAAGAGAGGGAGTGCTGCCGGCTGACCCAGCACCTTCTTGACGAGATCGTCGACGATCCCGGATTGGAATTGGAGGTTTTGCCGTTTCGCTGGCTTCTCAATCGCGGCCCTTAATGCGTCGTACCCCATCGGACGCATCGAATACCAAGCTTTATCGAGATAGGGGGAGAGCGGAAGCAATTCGACGATGTGGCTCCTGAACTCCTCGCGCACGGTCAGGATGACGAGGTGACCTCGTCCGGCTTTCAGGAGCCGTCCGAGGTTTGCCACCAGTGCCTGACGGTCTTCAGAAGCAGATAGTGTGAACACTTCCTCGAATTGGTCGATCGTGATCAGCGTCGGTCGCGCCTGTTCGCCGCCGACCATGGCGGACAAGTGCTGAGGATCTTGGCGCAAAACGGCCGCTTCAACTGCAACTTCAGCGATCTTGTTTCCCCGACCAACGGCGTCAGCCAGATACTCGAGTACGGCATTGCCCGGCACGAAGGGCGGAACGATGCAAAGCGCCTGCGTCGATTTTTCTGCTGCGATCGCGGGCAGCACACCGGCGATCACGAGCGATGACTTTCCGCTACCCGAGGCGCCGGTCACCACGACAAGCGGTGCGTCACGCAATTGCGCGACGAGCGCCTGGGTATCTGCCTCTCGGCCGAAGAAGAAGGTTGGATCCCGGAAAGCTTCGAGCCCCACGTAGGGGCAGGGCCTGTCCTTCAGGTCTGGCAGCCGCTCCCCGTCGAAGCGCGCCAAGCGGATGCCGCCGATGTGCATCCCCGCGTGCGACAAGCTCGAGACCCAATAGTCCAACAGCGTTTGACAGGCAGTGCGCTCGGTGATTTCCTCGATATAGGCGCCCGTCGCCGCGCCGCGCTCCACAAACTGTCGGACCTCAGGCTCGAGGTGCGCCAAGGCAGCGGCTTCGCCTTCAGTGCTGCCGTCGCGCGCAAGCTGGACGTCCAGCGCCTCCAGAAGGCACGCGTGCGCTTCTCGCAACTCGCTGGCGCTCTCGAAGGGAGTCAGGCGCTCCGAGGCTATCGCTTTGGCCATTCGCGCCTCTGGTCTAGAAGGTGTCCAAAACTACCTTTAGCGAAGGACGTAGATGGCTAAGCCCCAGGGCGAATTCCTTGAAGCTACTGTCAACGTCGCGGAACACGGAACTCACCGACCTGAAGTACTCGCGCAAGAGCTTCAGCGCGGCCTGCTCGTCATCCTGGAGTACGGCGGCCCCAATGCAGGATTCAAGCTCCTTCAGGACGGCGTTCGCTTCGTCCACGGCCGGGGAGAACGGCGGTGCGAGTTTGAAGCGTACCTTCTTGACCCGGTCCCACTCGCTGGCCAGTGACCCCGCTATAAATCCTCCAGCGCAGATGGTTCGCAGCTTTGAATCGAGCTGCTGAAGTTGCCCGTGCTCCCGAACGTGCTGTGTCAGCTTGTCGCGAAGGCGAGTTAGCTCGTCGACACCGGCAATGAAATCCTGAACCTTGCGTTGGCGCGCTTGGTCCTGCCCCAAGGTCGCTGAAGGCAGCTTGTCCCCTACCTTGCGCATAAGCTCGATGAGGTGATCGAGCCTCAGCTCTGTTGCGGTCATTGAAATGGCGGTATCCAGCCGGGGAGAAACGAACGAAAGGAGTCCGTTAAGCTCACCGCGCACGCGCGCATGCGCGGCTTCACTGGGAGTATTGGCTGCCGTCTGGAAGGCCTCCGCGGTCGATTCCAACCGGTCCACGAGTTCGTCGCGCAGTCCGTCGGGCATTTCGCGTCCCTCGATACCCTCCTGGATGTTGCGTCTTTTCCCAATGAACCTGATCGCGAACGAGGGTCGCACCCGGCTCGCAGCACCCTCCTCCTCCATTGGCCGGAGGACCTCGAATTCGACAGTGTGCAGCGCGTCGTGAACCATCTTCAGCAACTCGAGCTTGTCGACCTGGCGGTAGGTATTCTCTATCGCCTCCTTGGAGCGGCTCACGACCTCTGCCGCGGCTGGTACGTCACGCGTGAGGTCCGCGAGCAGCCGAATGCTGGCGTCTGCATAGCCAATCTCATCCAAGCTCGGATCATCTGCATCCTTGTCGGGCGCGCCCGCTGCTACAAGCAGGTGCCGAAACGCCGCATTGCGCCAACCCTCGGCCAGCCGCGCGACGGTCAGCTGCCGATTGAAATTTTCCGGCACCGCCTGGACCACGCCGTAAACCCAGATCTCGTCTTTATCGCGTCCCTCCCGCAGCAAAACCACGCTACCGGACATCCCCGGCCAACCGGCATGGGGTTCGTTGGGCAGGTCGCAGGCGTCGATGCCGAAGCGCAACGGCCGGTCCTCCTGCCCGGCTGTCAGACGGCCGAACGCAGGCGTAAGTTCGCGCGGGCCCTCGGCCTGCTTCGATGCGCGAGGATAGCCACGGGCCTCCACGGAATGTGAGTTGCTCCGCGACACGGTCGCGACACGCAGACGCAGTTCAGGACGCAAGGAACTGCCCTCCGGATCCACCACCTTGATCAACGCGAGGTCGAGCCCCGCGTCGTGCCAAATCACGGGATTGCCGCGACGGAAGCGCCACATGCCTGCGCTGCGGTCCCCCGCGAGGCGCACCTGCCATTCGTCAAGAAAGGGACCGGTGCCTGCCTTCTCGTTCCAAAGCGTATGGGCTGCGGTCAAGATCAAATCCTGTGCCACCAGTCGCCCGCTGCCGAACCCCGCGTCGTCGTGCTGGATCTGCGCGACGTCGCGATGGAGACGTTCAAGCTCGTACGCCATCTCAGCCTCAGCTGGTCCATATTGGACGCCGCTGCATCATTCCTTCTCGTGCTCCGGGTCACTCACCAAGGTCGGCTTGCCGTCGCGGCCAACCGGCTCCAGCAATAGCTTCACTTTATGTGTCGTCTCGTCGGCGACCTTTGCCTTTCCGGATATGTCAAGAAACCACGCCTTCATGCCACCGCCACCTTCCTTTTCGCTCCTGAACACGATGCCGAGCTCAAGCTCAACGCTCTTCGCGACAAAGCGGAGAGCCTTGCCCGTGCCCTCTTGTTGGGCGTCCTCAAGCTGCGTCCGAAGTTGCTTTATCGCGTCGGCGACCGTGACGTTGTCAGCCATCGTTTTCATATCTCCCCGTCGGATAACATCGGCTCGTTGCGGCGGCCGCCAGCGCCTTCCGCTTGGGCGCGGGGTCCAGGAATTTGGTGCCGTCAAACGCGGCCATGTCCACTGGGAAACAGCAAACCGGGCCGTGGTTTCCGGCTACCGCCTTGAATTCTCGGGCCAAACACCAATTCCCAAATTCAACGTCCGACCGTAAAATAGCCAAGAATCGTTGAACAGTGACCCCAACGAGCGGTTGCCTTGCGGAAGTGCTGGCAACTAACTTACCACTCACTTTGTCAACTGACCATCCCTGCAACGATCGCGTTGAGCCCGACCCTCAGAGAGGGCACGAGAACATCTGCGGCGCGGCCCAGCTGTCGCCAGAGCAGGCCTGGGAAACCCGTATTTTGGTGCGCCGAGTGTGGGTCGTTTCGGGTCAGACCCGCCGATCACTCGGGTCAACCCCCAGGTGCTCCCCTTGCTTTCGTCTTGCCGAGGATCATCGCGGCGCTCATCGACGGCACCACCCCCGCCGACCTCACCGGGACCGGTCTCGCCAGGACGTTGCCCTACTCCTGGACCGAGCAGGACCGACTGATCGGACCTTCCGCTCAGTGAACCACGGCGTCATGCGCAACGACTCATTGTGTTACCGAGTTCTGCTCGGGGCATGAGTCCTAACGAACCGGTCTCTGCTCGCTGTCGAACCAGTCTCTCGCGTTCCCACACGGATATTGAAAATTGCCGAGCAGAGACTTGAACCGGAAGCCCGCGCTCGCACCTGGTCACGCTTAGATCGATTCAAGAACTCAGCGCCCATGATTCGTTTGTTGCGCGCCGGTGGCATGCCGAGGACTTTTTCAACAATATCGGTCAGATTCGGCCCTTCGGCGGCATCGGCCCAGTGACCGCTCTTGCCTCGTGAGCTGACCTGAATTCGCAATCACCGCGTGTCGCGGAAGTGCCAAGAGGAGACATCGGCTTCGTCGATCTTCTGCACCGAACGCGGCCCCCCACTGGGCGCAAGCGTCGCGTGCTTCGGTGGGCAGAGCCGCCATAGAACTCATCATTCGATCCTTTGCCCCATCCGGCGGGAGAAATCATTCGGCGTCCCGCTGGGCTGGCTCTGGCTGTTGCGGACCGATTTTGCTGCCCGCCGGATTGGCAGTTTGCTACGGCGCGCGTCTATGCCGTCCGGGTCGGTCATGAACAGGCAAAGCGTTTAGAGGTTTTCTGTCTGTTCCCCTGCGCAAGCGAGAACACCAGGAATTCCTTCCGCTTTTTCGTCGTGAAAGCATGGGCCGATATGGCAATACTGTCAACCTGTGATCGTGCCCACGAAACTGCGGGCGAAGAGGCGGGACCGGTCCGAGCAACGTCCTCACCTTTTGGCCGAGCAATATTCCAGATGACGGGACTGTTCGCCGAGTTCGAGCGCGGCATGATCCGGGAGCGCGTGGGGGCCTCCTTCCAAGAGGGCATCGCGGCTTACCGTCTGGCGCTTGAGGAGAGAACGCGCGAGCGGGCGCCGCTCGATTGGGCGCGGACACAGAACAATCTTGGCCCAGCACTTGCGGCGCTCGGAAAGCGAGAGAGCAGAACCGCGCGCCTCGAGGAGGCGATCGCGGCCTATGATGCCTGTCCCTATCAAAAACTAGATTCGGCGATATCGGTGGTGCAGGCCACCCAGAACTGCGACTGCTTGGATGGCCACCGCCTCCAGAGGGCGCGCCTCCGCCTATACCAGCCAGCCGCCTCATGCAGCCAGCGCGCTTAAGCGGTGGCACGCCCAAAAATGCTGATTAAAGAGTCCTGTTGAATGTTTACAACTCAAGCGAGACGTTTTAATGTAACGCATTCGAATACCAAAAAGAGAGGCCGGCAATGTTCGCACATCCACGCCTGAGACTGGCTTTTTGCGCCCTTATCGCCGCGTCACTTGGGATCGTGGGAAGCTGGTATGGCAGCGTAGGCTATGCGCAAAACGCAACTGCGCCGGCGCCGCTTCTGGAGAAAGGAAAGCCGTCCGTTGATTGGTGGTTTGTCTTTAAGTTTAACACCAAATCGTTTCCCGGCTGCGCAGGGGGTGCACAACGACAGTGCATATTTGGCGGCGACGTGCAGGAGTACACGAGGTCCGGATTTGGACAACAGTTTATATACACAAGTAAGGGCGTTCAGTTTAAGAAAGGGAACACTTGTCTAGGAGATACGACCAAAGATCCTGTGGGGGCTACGTTCGATCAGGTCTACAATGGATCATATCATTATGTAATTTGGAATGACCAATTCTATGCCGACCCCGCCCTTACACCGTGCCAACGCTTGGGGTATTGCGAGGCGCCATGGGGTCACTCGAAGGGAATGTTAGCTTGGAATGATGACGGTGACGGCTTTGTTATGCAGGTTACGACACCAAACTGGCCCGGGGCCGGCAACAAAGGGGCGCCACGTGAACGAAACGGCAATACGTTGGGCTGTTTAACATCAGATGGCGAAACTCCTCAGGACAACGTACTCGTTAGCCAGCATTTCTTTGCGCTCAAACTCAACAAGGACGATGTTCTGAAAGTTCTGCGAGCTCTGCAAAATGCGGGAGTCGTCACGGAACATGATCCCAATGCCGCCGACCGCGACCAAGTCGTTAATAACGGCGGGCCTTCGGAAATTAGCCAAGAGGTAGATAAGCTTGGGGAATTGCCTAAGAATACGAGCGTCATCAAAGAAACCTTGTCGAGTGGAGTGCAGGTTGTCTCCAAACCTGCGCGCCTGTGGGTTCCTCCATGGCAAATGGTGTCGGCAGTTCTTGGCAAAGTGCCTCTAAGCGTCGCCACCTGGTATTCGACTAACAAGATACCCGATACTGACGGGACGACAGTACCTGACTGCTGGGATGCCTCACTCGGAGAACCGGGAGCAGTTACAAATGTTCAAACTGGCCACTGGGGCAATACTTCATTCGGTCTTACTGGCGCGGCAAGCCCGGATCGTAACCATGCAAAGATCGGGGTGTCGACCTCCGGAAATCTCGCCATTTTCGGAGACATGAACCAAGAAGGTGCTCTGTCGGGCAAATGCAATGTCCGTCAGAACCCTCGTGGTGGGCTGTTTTATATAGTGGAGGACCAAGCACTAGCGAGTCAATTGCGGGATTTATTGAGCGACGCCGGGCCAAACGTAAGCAACGCACCAAGGAAAGGAGCAAAGAAGAAAAAGCCTTAAGTGTCCTCGGGTGACGCGGTGTCCGACGCTGTGCCATAATTCGTCACAGGTCCGCGGGGGTGGAAGATCTGCCGAGAAATGTCGATTTGGGCCATTTCGCTTCGCTTTCGGCCCATGGAATGGGTTTTGAGGGTGCCGTCTCGCTCGTAGCGATCGTACCCATGCACTTCGTCGGTAATTCCCACCTCGGGAAACTTAGCGCGTATCTGTCAACCCGGTAGTCTCTGGAATTTCTCGGAGGCGAAAGCTCCAGCCCCACCCAGTGAGACAATTGTAAATATCGCGACCGCGGCGAGTGTGATTCGTTTGTTCATATGTTTCCTATCCTAACTTTGGAAACTAGAGAATCGCACCTCGTCACTTCACGGTTATTCATTGCCGTCTTCGAGACAGTGCGCGCGGATGTCGCTCAGGGCAACGAAGCCGAGAGCGCCTCCTCCAACAAGGGCCAATCCAAGGACCGCAACGAGCAACAAATTTCCTCCGAGTCATGTAGACCTCCATTGCCGGGTTCGTCCCCACGACCCACCTTTGTGAGTTCGCTTATTTGACCATCACCCAAGCTGGCTGCAGCAGCGGATAAGCGATCAGGCCGACCACACCCGTTGCCGCGATAAGAAGCGGATTGTTGACCTTCCAGCGGAACAGAACACCGAGCGAGACCAAGCCAATCAGGACAGTGAGCCAATCCCCGATGGCAATGTGTCCCAGCAGGACGCATGCACCGAGGATCGTGCCGATGGCCGCCGCATAAGCGCCCTTGACGAAGCCCTGAACGTTGGCATTGCCGCGATGCCGCGCGAGGATCGGTGCCGCAATCCAAACCAGGATGAGCGATGGCAAGAAAATACCGATCGTGGAAACGAGAGAGCCCCAGAAGCCCGCGCGCCCACAAGGTCCTCGGCAAGCTCCTGACCGAAGGCCTGGTCGAAGAGGTGCCCGCCCACGGCGCCCCTCCGATCTGCCGTTGGATCATTTTGCGATGGGGGCGGCCCAGTTTGAGCAACAAAATGATCGCCGAAAGAACTGGACTTGTGCTGCAA
>Ga0099829_10000174_pt1 | contig 32918 bp, 30 predicted proteins | sample CZO8metaG_3_FD_79336 | JGI IMG/M metagenome (GOLD analysis project Ga0099829, IMG submission 79336) | Vadose zone soil microbial communities from the Eel River Critical Zone Observatory, Northern California, USA - CZOApr15con2H2.8 metaG | ecosystem: Environmental > Terrestrial > Soil > Vadose...
CTTCGGCGGCGGCGGTGGCTTCGGCGGCCCTCCGGGCGGCGGCACAGGCGGCGGCGCCTTCAGCCGGCTCGCCGCTAACGCCACCCATACCGTGGCCGTCCACCTCACCGCCCCGGTCACGATCGGTGCGGTCGTCCTCGCGGTGGTGCTGGCGGTCGCCGGCGGGTTCATCGCCGGGTCGTTCGGCGGCTGGCGTGCCGCCCGGCTGCGGCCGGCCGCGGCACTGGCCCGGGTCGAGTGATCAGCTGTCCAGGAGCCGAGTGACCAGCTGTCCAGGACGTGGACCGAGAGGAAGTCATGTACAAGCTGACCAACGTTAAGAAGGAATATCAGAAGGGCCGGGCCACCGTGGCCGCGCTCGCGGGGGTGGACCTGGTCATCGAGGACGGCGAATGGCTGGCCATCCAGGGCCCGACCGGACACGGCAAGACCACGCTGCTGCAGATCCTGGGCGGCCTGGACCGGCCGACCTCGGGCATCGTGGACTTCGACGGCCAGGACCTGGCCGACCTGCGGGAGAGCCAGGTCACCAAGGTCCGGGCCGCCTCCATCGGGTTCATCTTCCAGACCTTCAACCTCATCCCCACGCTGAGCGGGCAGGAGAACGTCGAGGCGGCGCTGGTGCCGCTGGGAGTCGGCCCGGCCGAGCGCCGGGCGCGGGCCGCGAAGGCGCTGGAGTCTGTCGGGCTCGGCGACCGGCTGCGGCATCTGCCCTCAGAACTCTCCGGAGGTCAGCAACAGCGGGTGGCGATCGCCCGCGCGCTGGTGAAGGAGCCCAAGGTGCTGCTGGCCGACGAGCCCACCGGCAATCTCGACGAGGACACCAGAGACGAGATCATCTCGCTGCTTGAGGCGCTCTGGCGCGAGCACGGGCTGACGCTCATCCTGGTCACCCACGACAGCTCGGTCGCACGCAGGGCGCAGCGGGTCGGCATCATGCGCAACGGCCGCCTGTCCATCAAGCAGGACACCCGGCGACCGGCCGGCTGAGGCTGGCGCCCTGGCGGCCCGGCGATAACCCGGCCGGGAGCAACTGCTCGCACCAGACGATCTTGCCGTCCTGCGTCCACCGTGCGCCCCAGCGGTGCGCAAGCTGGCTGACCACCTGGAGCCCCCGGCCGTGCTCGTCGTCGCGGGCGGCGCGGCGGCGCCGCGGCAGGGCCGCGGAGCTGTCCAGCACCTCGCAGACCAGGGTGCGCGCCAGGATCAGGCGCAGCGTGACATCGCCCTCGGCATAACGGATGGCATTGGTGACCAGTTCGGATACCAGCAGCTCCGTCGTGGGCAGCAGATCGCAGAGCTTCCAGCGTTCCAGCGGCTCGCGGAGCAGCGCCCGTGCCTGCCGGGCCGAGACCAGCTCGTGCGGCAGGGTCCAGCTGACGTGCTGGTCCGCCGCGATCCGGCTCAGCCGCGCGATCAGGATCGCGATGTCATCCCGCTGATGGTGGGCGAACACGCCGGCCATCGCGGCCCGGCACAGGTCATCAAGCGAGCGCGACGTCGCGCCCGGGCCGAAGATCCCCTGCAGGTAGGAGAGGCCGTCGTCGATGTCCCGGTTGCGGTCCTCGACCAGCCCGTCGGTGTAGAGCACGAGCAGGCTGCCGTCATCGATCTCGTAGACCCTGCTCTCGATCGGCCCCTCGCCGACGCCCAGTGGCGGGGCGGGGGCCACGTCAAGGAACTCGCTGCCGCCACCGGGCCGGACGAGCAGCGGCGGCAGATGGCCGGCCGAGGCGATCTCGCAAGACCCGGTGACCGCGTCATACAGCGCGTAGGCGCAGGTGGCGAAGTGCGGTTCGCGGTCGCCGAGCGACGTCATGAGCTCGTTGAGCTGCTGCAGGGACTCGGTCGGCGTCAGTTCGAGCATGGCCAGGGTGTGGATCGCGGTGCGCATCTGCCCCATGGTGACGGCGGCCCGCACCCCGTGCCCCGCGACGTCCCCGACCACCAGCGCCACCCGCGCCCCGGGCAGCTCGATGGACTCATACCAGTCGCCGCCCACCTCGACCAGCTTGCTGCCGGGCAGGTACCGGTGCTTGACCTCGACCGAGGGCGGCGCGGACAGGCCGGTGGGCAGCAGGCTGCGCTGCAGGGTGAGGGCGGTGGTCCGCTCCCGGTTGTACCGGCGGGCGTTGTCGATGAAGATCGCCGCGCGGGCGGCGAATTCCATGCCGATCTCGGAGTCGTAGTCGTCGAAATGCCGGAACCCGACCTTGCGCGTGCAGACGAAGAAGCCGAGCGCGCTGTCCTTGGCGGTCAACGGCAGCAGCAGCATGGAGGCGCCCGTCAGCAGCCGGGCGACCGGCCTGCGCAGCCATGATTCCGCGATGCTGACGGCGCGGGCTTCATCGAGCTGGGTCTCCCGGACGGCCTTACCGGTCTCCATGCACTGCACGTACGGGGTGCCCGGGGGATACAGGAGGACCTCGCCGGTGGGGAACGCCGCGTCCCATGCGGGGTCGCCGTCGTCGGCGCTGACCGCTGTGCGCCGGAGCAACTGGGAGCCGTCCGGGGGATGGACCGGGAACTCGTCCGTAGCCGCCAGGCTATCCAACACCAGCAGCCCAGCCGCGTTACAGAAATGCGGTACGAGTATGCCGATCAGGCCGCGCGACATCTGGTCGAGGTCCAGCGTTGAGCCGATGCGGCGGAAGGTGTCGTCGAGTAGTGCGTGCCGCATGAGCGCCGGATCGACGAACCGCTCATCGCCGGGCGGCGGCATGCGCAGGATCACCAGTGCGGTGAGTTCCGGGTCGTCCCCCTGCATCGGCTGCACGCTCGCCACGGCCTCGACGGGGCTGACCCTGCGCACCCGCACGGCGAGCACCGCGGTGGCCTCCCGGCCGGACCCGGCCGCATCCAGCAGCCCGTCCAGCGGCGAGCCTGGCCCGGTGGGCCCGGCGACCACGTCAGACAGCGGCGTGCCGGCCAGGGACTCGCTGTCGTACTCGAGCACCTCGGGGGCATTGCGGTCATGCTGAACTATCCGTCCGGATTGATCGATTCCCAGGATCAGTGTCCGCACGGAGGTGTTTGACAGCAGAGCGGTGATCTCAACCACGTTACCCGATATCACCTCGTGCGCTCTTGTCGGGACTGCGGGGCACCTTTCCTTATGTATTGCGTAACTTAGTCCCATAGGGCGCGGCCGCTCCGCCAGTTAGCGTGAAGTCGCGGGTTGGTGTCCGCGGGGTTACGAGCGGGTGGAGGAGGACAGGTGGCATCGGCGCGGCCAGAGAGGGTGATCGTCGTCGGAGCCGGGCCCACCGGCCTCGCGCTCGCCGCCGAGATCGCCCTGGCCGGGGCGTCGTGCCTGGTCCTGGAGCGGCGGGCCGGGCCGCGCACCGACTCGCGGGCAATCTGCCTGCACGCCAGGACCATGGAGATGTTCGACCTGCGCGGGCAGGCCGAGCAGTTCACGGGGGCCGGGTTCGGAGTTCCTTCTTTCCCACTGGGCTTAAAGGGCGCCGCCATCGGCCTCCACCGGCTCGATTCCGATTTCCCCTACATCCTCGATTTGCCGCAGAGCCGTATCGAGGAGTTCCTGGCCGCCCGGGCGCGCGAACTGGGCGCGGAGATTCGGTGGTCGTCCAGGGTGACCGGCATCGGGCAGGACGACCGGGAGGTCCGGCTGACCCTGGAAGATGGCCGCGTTGAGCAGGCGGCCTATGTAGTGGCGTGTGATGGCATCCGCAGCTTCGTGCGGGACTCGCTGGGCATCCCCTTCCCGGGGGCGGCCAATCCCGGCTCGGTGATCCTGGCCGACCTGTACCTCGACGGGCTGGCGATGTCGGACGCGTACGGCGACCTGTCGGATCGCGGGATGCTGCTGGTCTTCCCGTTCCGCGATGGTTCGTGCCGGGTGGTGCTCTACGACTACGCGCGGGCGGACGTGCCGGCGACGGAACCTGTCACCCTGGCCGAGGTCAGGGCCGGCCTGACCCGTATCACGGGCCGGGACTTCGGCCCGCGGGACATGTACTGGTCAGGGCGGTACCGCAGCGAGAGCCGCCAGGTTCCCAGCTACCGCAGCGGCCGGGTCTTCCTGGCCGGCGACGCCGCGCACACCCACTCGCCCGCGGGTGCGCAGGGGATGAACACCGGGCTCCAGGACGCGCTGAACCTCGGCTGGAAGCTCGGCGCGGCCCTGGCGGGCTGGGCGCCGGACTGGCTGCTCGACAGCTATCATGCCGAACGTCATCCCGTGGGTGCCGCTGTGCTCGCGCTGACCGGGCGCCAGTTCCGCCTCAATACGGCCCGTACCCCGCCCCGCCGGGCACTGCGCTGGGCCGCTCATCGGCTGATCGCACCGCTTCCCCCCGTTCAGTCGTGGCTGGCCCGCACCTACTCGGGCACGGGAATCAGCTACCGGCAGTCCGCCAGCCAGGCCCGCGATCCGGTGGTCAGCCAGGCTCACCCGCTGGCCGGCGGGCGGCTGCCGCGCGGGCAGCTGATCCTCGCCGACGGGACCGCCGCGCGCATCTACCAGCTGTTCCACGACGGGCGGTTCGTGCTGCTGGAATCCGGCGGTTCGGCGGCCTCGGTGGCCTCGGCGGGCCTGCCCGGGCCGGTCAGGGCGGTCAGTTACCAGCGGTGCAGCGGGGCGCGGCTGCCGCCCGCGGTCCTGGTCCGGCCCGACGGGTACGTCGCCTGGGCCTCCGCCGAGCGCGACCGGCTGGCCCGGGAGCGGGCGGCCCGCGCCGCCATCGGCCAGTGGTGCGTCCCGGCCTGACCGGCGGTCGACAGACGACGCCCCCGGAGCGGAACTCGCGGGGGCGTCGTCATGGGCGCTGGTGTGCGGTCGCCTCTCGGCGAGTGGCACTACGCGGCTCCAGCCGGACGGTATTCCGCGAAGGCAGATGAGTTGAGGCCCGGGGGATCCAGCACACCAGCGATCGTTGGAACGCACGGGCCGGTGGCCTTATTCCGTGCACGGTCAATCACCCCGCTGGCGGGATCTCCGGCTCTTCGGCTAGCGCCCCGGCCCGCCATGCCGGGCATCGTGCAACAACAGCAGAACGCGTCAGCAGTCGTTGGAGGCACGGCGTCGGCCGCCCGGGGCTACCGAGCGAGGATTGGGGGGTTCTGGCCGTCAGGACAGCACCGGCGGGCGGCTTCGGACGGATAGTGTGGGTGTAATACGGGGGAGTGTTAAGAGGTGTAGCTGGCGGTGGCCGGGGAAGTATCGCTGATCGGCTGTATCGGCGTTCTCACCGTGGCCACTCGCGGCCCGGCTGGGCCGGGGGAGGTCCTGGTCAAGATCCGGGGTGGCCGGGAGGCCTATATCGCATGGTCCAGCGAGCCGATCCGGCGGGGCTCGACGGTGCTGGTCATCGAGTCCCGCGGCACCCGGGCGGTTGACGTCAGCGAGTGGACGGACCCGCTCAATCCTTTTCCTGACAATGCCGTTTAAGGAGCCATGTCATGTTCGGTTACCGTGTCCCCGCACCCGACGAGGCCATGCTGATTTCCGGAGGAAGGTACGGCCGGAATGGCGCGCCATTCCGGGTCGTCACCGGCCACGGTGCCTTCATCCTCCCGTTTGTCCGGAAAGTCCGCTTCCTCACCCTGGCCATGCGCGAGTCAGAGGTCGCCGAGACCTGCGTCACGAAGCAGGGCATCTCGCTGAATGTCCGTTCAGTCATCGCGTTCAAGGTCGGCAACGACGAGGAGAGCATCGTCAACGCCGGCCAGCGCTTCCTGTCCGACCAGGACCAGATGTCCATGCTGACGGGGCGGATCTTCGCCGGCCACCTTCGCTCGATCATCGGCTCGATGACGGTCGAGGAGATTGTCACCGAACGGCAGAAGCTCGCGAGTGAGGTGCTCGACGGCTCGAAGGCGGAGATGGTCAAGATCGGCCTGACCGTCGACTCGCTGCAGATCCAGTCCATCGACGACATGAACTCCGGCTACATCGACGCGATGGCCGCCCCGCACAACGCCGCCATTCAGCGGCAGGCGCAGATAGCGCAGGCGCAGGCCAACCAGGCGGCCGCTCAGGCGCAGCAGGAATCGCAGCGCCAGCAGGCCGAGTACGCGAGGAAGACCGCCGTCGTGCAGGCGCAGTACAAGGCCGAGATCGACAAGGCGCAGGCCGAAGCGGCCCAGGCCGGGCCGCTGATGCAAGCGCAGACGCAGATAGGCGTCATCAACGCCCAGTCCGAACTGGCGCAGCGCCAGGCCGAACTTCGCCAGCGCCAGCTGGTCGCCGAGGTGGTCAGGCCGGCCGAGGCGGAGGCGGAGAAGGTGCGCATCTTGGCCAAGGCCGATGCGGAGCGGATGCGGATCCTCGCGGAGGCGGCGGCCTCGAATGATCGCGTGGCCCTCGACCGGATGCTCATCGACCAGCTCCCGCAGATCGTCAAGGAGGCGGCCAGCGGCCTGGCCGGGGCGAACGTCAACGTACTGAACGGGGCTGACGGGCTCAGTGAGATCGCTGCCGGGCTTGTCGGCCAGGGCCTGACCATTCTTGACTCCATCAAGAAGAACCTCGCCACGGGGCCGGAGGCGACGGCGGCGGCGATCGTGCGCCTGCCGGAGGGTCCGCAGGACGGCAAGTCCCGCGGCTAGGGACACGCCCTGCTGGGCGGCCATATAGCCGGGTATGCCAGGCTGTGCGGGTGCCGATCTTGGCTGGCGCCTGCCTGCTCGCCGCGCTCGCCTGGGTGTACCTGCTGGCCGGTCACGGCGGGTACTGGCGGACCGATCAGCGCCTGCCCGGGGGAGGCGCCGCCGGACGTGTGCGACCGGAGCAGTGGCCCGGCGTCGTCGCCGTCGTTCCGGCGCGGGACGAGGCGGCCGTCCTGCCGCTGACCCTGCCGTCGCTGCTGGCAACGGACTATCCAGGCCAGTTCTCGGTCGTGCTGGTGGACGACGGCAGCACCGACGGCACCGCTGCGGTCGCTGCCGCCCTCGGGCGGAACGCGGCCGCCGGCATGGCCTCGGGCTCGGCCACGCGGGAGTCGCCGCCCGGCGCCCCGGCCCGGCCCGGTCACGGGGAGCGGGTGCTGCGGGTGGCCCGGGGCGGCAGCCCGCCGGAAGGCTGGGCCGGCAAGGTCTGGGCCATGGAGCAGGGTCTGCGAGCCGCGGGAGACTGCGAGTACGTGCTGTTCACCGACGCGGACATCGGCTACGCGCCGGGCACGCTGACCGCCCTGGTGCGCGCGGCCGAGGCCGACGGCCGCGCCCTCGTCTCGCAGATGGCGCTGCTGCGCGCGGACACTGGGTGGGAGCGCGTCATCGTGCCCGCGTTCGTCTACTTCTTCGCCCAGCTCTACCCGTTCCGCCGGGTGAACCGGCCCGGCTCGCGCACCGCGGCCGCGGCAGGCGGGTGCATGCTGGTGCGCCGTGAGGTGCTCGCCGCCGCGGGAGGCCTGGAGCGCATCCGGGACGCTCGCATCGATGACGTCGCGCTCGGGCGGCTGCTGAAGCGGCCGCCTGCCCAGGCCCGCTGCTGGCTGGGGTTTACCAGTGAGGTGCGCAGCCGCCGGCCGTACCCGCGGCTGGCTGACCTGTGGGACATGGTCGCGCGCAGCGCGTACACCCAGCTGCGCTACTCGCCGGCGCTGCTCGCGGCGACCGTCGCCGGGCTGCTGTGGCTCTACCTGGTGCCGCCCGCCGGGGCTATCGCCGGCCTGATCGGGCTGGCCGCCGGCGGTGGAGCGGCCGCGGCGTGGTGTGCGGCGGCCGGCCTGGGCGGCTGGGCCCTCATGGCGGCGACCTACCTGCCGGTCCTGCGGCTGTACCGGCTATCTCCGCTGCGCGCGCCCGGCCTGCCGCTGATCGCCCTGCTGTACGCGGCGATGACCGTGGACTCCGCACGCCGTCACCGCCGGGGCCGCGGCGGCGAATGGAAAGGCCGCACGATCCCGGCTGGACCCAATCACGGCTGACGCGCCGCATCCGGGGCGCATTGACGCGCAGCGGATTCCCGGCCCGGCGGAGGGAAATCGCGGGCGCTCAGGAAGAGCGTTCTGTACCCCCACAGGCGGATAAATCGGGCTCGACGACGATCAATAACAGGGTGGCTTAGCCTCTCCTGACCCCCCCGTGACATGCTCTATGTTGCGGAGGGTTATTTTCTGACTACTCGTGGTAATGTCTTGGATGGACCAAGTGGGGCGGGGAGCAGCGTGAAGCGCAGACAGTACGGAAGCAAGCCCGGGACCGGTCCGACCAGCACCGCCTCAGCCACCGGAAGTACGTATCCGGCCCGGCAATCTAAAGGAAGGATCGAACCGATGCGCAGACGCATCACCCGGACGCTCTTGGCCGCTGCTGCGGCGGGCGTCACCGTCAGCACCCTCGGCTTCACCGCCGCCGGTGCCGCTAACGCAACCGTGACTGGCACAGCAGCACGCACAGTGATAGCCCCAAACCCGATCGCCAATACCTACGCAGCTGGGTATCAGCTGAGCGGGCGGAACTTCCGCTTCATCGCCGCGACGCTGACGATCCCGGACTGGACGTCCAACATCCTGTACCCGCAGGAGTACATCCAGCTCTCGAACGGCCCGCTGCCGGAAACCGGGATCCCCGGCAGCGACGAGTACGTCCGCGCGGGCATCGAGTCGTGCGTGGTGGCGCAAGCGAACGGCGCGATCTGCGCGCTCGGCACCTGGGTGTCGTTCATCGAGGCGTTCAACAACTCGCTGGGCGGCCCGTTCTTCGTCCACTTCTTCCCACTGTCCGGGGTGGCGCAGGGCGACGGCGTGTTCTTCAGCGTCTTCTTCGACCAGGGCGGCAACGAGCTGCACTTCGTGATCAGCCCGCCGTCCACGCCGTCGGAGTCCTTCAAGACTAACGCGCACGGCCCGATCTTCAATTACGCCGCGGCGCTGGATGACTTCACCAACAGCACGGGGGTGCCGGTCCCGATTCCGCCGTTCTTCGACCAGTACCGCATCAACCAGTTCCTGGGCGGTGCGGTGACCACGTACAGCGGCGCCAGGGGCTCCTTCGTGGGCCCGTGGCTGACCAGCATGGTCGAGGCGACCAGCAACGGCCTGCCGTTCCCATCAGGGCACGTGCGGGTCTCGCCAAGCCGGCTCTGGAGCGACGGCTTCATCTCCAACGGTCCTGCGCGTCCGTGGGACGCGTTCGGCGTGTGGGCACGCACCTGATCCAGCCCTAGCGAGGCAGATTGCCCGGACCGGGAAACCGGCCCGGGCAATCTGTTATGAGGACCTGGCCGATGTGCAGCCGCATCACCCGGGGGGCTGATTGCCACGGGCGGCGGCCGGCGTCGTGATCAGCGCGCCGGGCTGCGCGCCACCCGGGCCGCCAGCGCGGCCGCCGCAGTTCGGCCGCACACACTCCGGTATCAACCCGCCGTCAGGCGGAGGGCCGGCCTGCACCTCGCATGCCTGGCGCAGACGACGGCGCCTGCGTCACCGCGGCGGGTGCCTGCCTGGGGCATCAGACGAGCGGCCCGGATTTCCGGGTTCGCCCAGGCCGTCATCACCGTCCGAGCACCCCCGCCGGCCCAGAACACGCGAGTGCGCAGTTCCTGCCAGGCACGAGTCCCATGTCCCGGCTGGGCACGGGCGGTACCGGCGGCGTCAGGAAGGCCCGTGGCGGGACGTGTCGGCTGGCATCCTCGCCGTTGAAACGGCGCGGCCGGGTCGGCTCACACAACGGAACCCCGGGGAAACGCCGATCGTCGTCGATCAGCGCTGCCCCCGGGGTTCCGCCGGGTCCTAGCGGCGGTTGCCGCGGCCGGCCGGCTGGCTGGGCCTCAGCCGGTGCAGCCCACGACCGACATCGCAGGCGCGCAGTTGTCGGGATGGTTATTGTCGACGACAGAAGTCGTCAGCGTGGCGTTCTCCTCGTTGAAGATCCCGCCGCCCGTGCTAGATGCCGTGTTGTCGGTGATCTGGCTATCTGTGATCGTCGCATCTTCGTTGTTGTAGAGCCCGCCGCCCTCTTCGGCCAGGTTCTTACTGAAGATGGTGCCGGTCAGCGTCATGGTGTTATCGTTGTCGATCCCGCCGCCCTCAAATTCGGCGGTGTTGCTGGTGAAGCTGCCGCCGTTCATTGTCAGGTCACCATCGTTGTAGAGTCCGCCGCCGTCTTCGGCCTGGTTCTTGCTGAAGGCGGTGCCGGTCAGCGCCGCGGTTGACTCGTTGTCGATCCCGCCGCCGTCAAATTGGGCGTAGTTGCTGGTGAAGCTGCCGCCGTTCATTGTCAGGTCACCATCGTTGTAGAGTCCGCCGCCGTCTTCGGCCCCGTTCTGGCTGAAGGCGGTGCCGGTCACCGTAAGGGTTTCATCGGTGTAGATGCCGCCGCCGTCAAATGCGGCGTTGTTGCCGGTGAAGCTGCCGCCGGTCACTGTCAGGGTACTGTCGTTGTAGATTCCGCCGCCATATTCGGCCTGGTTCTGGCTGAAGTAGCTGTCGGTCACGGTTGGGGACCCGTTATCGACGTAGATGGCGCCGCCGGAGTCTGTGCTGGTGTTGTTGGTGAAGCCGCTGTCGGTCACCGTCATGGAGTCCCTAACGTAGATGGCGCCGCCGTCGGTGGCTCGGTTCGCGTTGAACGTGCTGTGGGTCACCGTCGCGGGATCCACGAACAAGTCAGAGATGGCGCCGCCAGATTCGGAAGTGTTGCCGACGAAGAGGACGCGGTTCACCGTGAGGCGGGTCTTGCTGTAAATTGCGCCGCCCTCGATAGTGGAGGTGTTGTTACTGAGGGTGCCGCCGTTCACCGTGACGGTGCCGGAATCGTTATAGATTGCGCCGCCATATCCTGAGTTATAGATCGGCGGACCGTCGCCCTTCACTGTGGAGTCCTTGCTGCCCGTCCCTGGTGAGCCGAGGTTGGCTCCGGAGTGACCGTTGCGGAGGTTCACGTAGTTGAGTACGAGGACGGCGCCTGAGGTCACCGTGAGGATGCTGAAGTCCGGGGTGCCAGGAATATAGCTGCGCTGGATGGTGGCCCCGTTACCCTGGATGGTGAGGTTCTTGGTGATGACGGGTAGGGCCGCGGTCAGCCGGTAGTTGCAGAAGGGCACCAGGCTCAGCGTCTGACCGGCTACTGCGCTGGTGATGTCGGCCGCCAGCATGCCCGTGATGCATGGCACCTGAACAGCGCCGGGCGCCGGAACGGCCAGTGCAGCCTGGGCGGAGCCCAGGCTGACAGCCACCGCCGCGCCCGCTGCCACGGTTCGCGCAGCAGTTTTCATGGAATTTACACGCATTTATCTCCCCCTATATGAGTCGACACCGCGTGACCGACTCCCGCTGCGCTGTACAGAAGATCCCCTGAAGTTAGCAGGCCGGGCAGCCGACGGTTCCCAACGGAAATTACCTAAAGCAGCCGTATCCCGGTTGGACAAGGTGGCGCACTTCGGTCACGTCAAGCACCTAGGCCGTACGATATCACACGGCAATCGAAATACGAATGAGATCGAAGTGTTGATACTTTGCAACCGGAATGTCCCATAAATAACGTGAGTGGTGTTTATGGCCATCGCTACATCTCAATGGCTCTCCGGACGGCATGCCTGACTGGTGTCACCACGCTGCTGCTTCTCGTGGCTATCGGTCGCGGCGCTATTTCCAGTGCATCAGCAGTCTTGCCAATGGGAAGACTGCATCGCCGAAATCGGCGCATTGGCCGTTAACCGGGCCTGCGTCTGGGGACCGCGCGGCTGGAATTGCGGCTTGACGCGGGGCGACCTCGATGCCCATGACCCGGCCCGGGATGGCACACACTAGCCTGGTCTGAGGTGCGAGCCGGGAGGTGCGGCTGATGGCCAGCGTCAGCGTCCGCTACATCGTCCACGATGTTGACCAGGCGATCACGTTCTACTGCCAGAATCTGGGGTTTCGCGAGGAGATGCATCCAGCGCCTTCCTTCGCGATGCTCTCCCGGGGCGATCTACGTCTGGTCCTCAGCGCGCCGGGTGGCGGCCCGGGTGGCGGTCAGGCCATGCCCGACGGCACGTTGCCGCAGCCTGGAGGCTGGAACCGGTTCGCGATCGAAGTTGCCGACCTCGCTGCCACCGTCGAGGTGCTGCGAAAGCAAGGCGCGCATTTCCGCAACGAGATCATCACCGGCGTGGGTGGTAAGCAGATCCTGGTCGATGACCCATCGGGCAATCCCGTTGAGCTGTTCGAGCCGATTTTGCCGGAGGCGTCTCTCTCACAGCCATCCTGAAGCCGTGCTCGCGACACACGCTGCGAACCGGCGACGGCCTCCAGACGCGGAGCACTGTGAAGTCTGCCCCGGCTCGATGCCGGGGCGGACTTGCCTTGGTTGGGTTGGGGATGCTAGGCGCTGCCCGATCCGGGCTCGACGACGCTGACGGTCAGGATCTGGACCGGCTTGGAGCAGGTCGGCGAGTTATAGCTGAGGTAGATCGGTGTGGTCTGGTTCGGCGGGTAGATCTGTAGGGAGCTCGCCGTGGTCATGCCGCATCTAGACGCTGGGTAGTTGCCTGCGTGCACGATCTGCAGCAGCGCGCTGGCGACCGCTCCCGGCGTCAGCGTGACGAGCACGCGCGCGGTCGCGTGGCTCTCGGCGGCCGCGAGGCCGATCTGGCTGACCGGCGTCCCGCCCGCGAGCGAAACACCGGGGTAGCCGTACAGGGTGCAGGTGACATTGGAGATATTCGTGAAGTCGATCACGGTATAGGTGCTGCCGGCGGTCCCCTGCGAGACCCCGATCTTCGCACTGAGCGAACGGGTCGGGCATGGCGCGGGACCGGCTGGCGCAGCGGCCGAGGCAGCCGGGCTGGGAGTCGCCGCGGCGGGGCTGGACTGCGCGGTGGCCGTGGCGCTGGCCGAAGCGGTCTTGGGCGTTGTGGCCGGCGCGGCGGACGGGCTGGCGGAGGTGCCGCAGGCGGTGACGAGCGCCGCCACGCAAGTAAGCGCCGCTCCGGCGATCGCGCGGCTGGCTGTACGTGGAGATGGAGTCATCGCGGGTGTCCTTACTGCCCAGGGGCGGCTCCGCGAGCCGTGTGACACATATGACGTCGGCCGGGCCGTCGTGGTTGGCTCCGGCCAGAACCGCAGTGTCACAGTTTCGCCACGGTAACAGGATGATCCCCTGCGGCTGCTAACGGTCCGCACCGCGGTGAGGTCCCGTACGTTCGATTCGCGGTAGGCGGGGCGAGACGATGAAGTAGAGCTGGACAACCGCCAGGGCGATCACGCTTGCCTGGGCGCTGATGAAGCAGACCAGTGCCGCGAGAGCATACAGGGTTTGCGCGAGCAGGATCCGGCGGCTGAATGTGGTGAGCCTGGCGTCAGCTTGCCCGTCTGGCCGGAACGTTCTGCGTCCGTACCGGGCGCTCCATTCAAGTGCCACGCCGAGCAGGAGAATGTTCAGCCAGTACGCGCCCACCGCAAGGCGGAGGTGGACGAAGTGAGCGAGCAGCGCCGCGGAGAAGGGGAGCAGCGACACGACGAAGAGGAACCCGAGGTGGATCCAGGTAAGGGTCCGGTCGCAGTGGCCGAGAATGCTCAGCAGGGTGTGCTGAGCGAGCCAGAACGTGCCAAGCATCGTGAAACTCAGCAGGTATGCCGCGAAGTTCGGGCCCAGCTTCAGGAGCACTTCCCATAGTCCGTGCTCGGAGTACGCCGATGCGGCGGTGCCGACAGGCACGCGCAGATCGAGGACGAGCAGGGTCATGGCGACGGCGAACACGCCGTCGGTCAGAGCGGTCAGGCGGTCCAGGCTCTGGCCCGTGAAGCGGTTGTACGGCTCGTTCATGCCCACATGATGGCGGCCTCTCCGCACATCTCGCCGGGCCTTGCTGGTGGCAGCCGCAAGCTGGACAATGGAGGGCTAGGAAGATGGGGACGTCCAGTCCGGCCCATGAGGATGCACTGATCGATTTATGACGACCTGCTCAGCCGGGAAGGCCAGCGTTCCGCCAGGCAGAGCGTCAGCATTCCCCGCCTGTGCCGGCGCCTGGCATCCGTTCCCGGACCGGCGGATCTGCTGCACGGCTCGGCCCCGTGCGGCGGGCCGGCCCAGCCGTCACCGGTACTGGCTGTGAGCGCGGCTTCGCAGCCGGGTTCCGGGCCGGTGCCACGCGCCCGGCGGCCTCGTAAAGGGGGCCGCCCGGCCCAGTTGCTTGCTCCGGAAGCCACGGTCAACTTCGCTTCCGAGCGCAACGCCTCGGGCATCGGTGATGTCCTCGCTGCCCTCGATGGTGAGCTGGTCGGCCTTGCGCCGGTGAAGAAGCGAATACAGGAGGTGGCGGCGCTGCTCCTGGTGAGCCGGGTGCGGCAAAATTTCGGCCTCCTGTCGACCCGGCCCAATCTGCATATGTGCTTCACTGGCGCCCCAGGCGTCGGCAAGACCACCGTGGGAATGCGGATGGCCGAGTTGCTGCATCGGCTCGGCTACCTCGACCGGGGACACCTCGTGGTCGCCATGCGTAACGATTTGGTCGGCGAGTACATCGGGCATACGGCGCCAAAGACGAAGAAGGTCCTCGACCGGGCGAAGGGTGGGGTGCTGTTCATCGACGAGGCGTACTACCTTCACCGGACTGACAGTGAGAAGGACTACGGCCAGGAGGCCGTCGAGATTCTGCTTCAGGTGATGGAGAACGAGCGCGACAACCTCGTGGTGATCCTGGCGGGCTATAAGAATCGTATGGACGCCTTCTTCGAGTCCAACCCTGGGATGAGCTCCCGGATCGCTCATCATCTCGACTTCGCCGACTACGAGCTGGATGAGCTGGACTCCATCGGGAAGCTGATGCTGCAGCAGGAGTCCTACTACCTCTCCGAGGATGCCGCGGCGACGTTTCGTGAGTACCTCAAGCGCCGAATGCGGCAACCGCGATTCGCCAACGGCCGCAGTGTCCGCAACGCGCTGGAGCGGGCCCGGCTTCGCCATGCGAACCGTCTTCTCGCTGACCCGGACCGTATCTGGAACCGGGATGATCTCATGCGCATTGAGCCCGTGGACATCCTCGCCAGTAGTGTCTTCTCGCGGCCGACCGGGTCTTCGGTCCGTCAGCCTGGTGATCCCCCCAGCGAACCGGGATCCGGACGATTACCTTTGTCCCGCAATTTGCCCGTGCCGCAACGCGCCGCTTGGCCTTGGAAGGCTGCGGGGGGCAACCTCCCTGACCAGTTGATGCGCAGCCCAGAGGTCGGACGGGGTTGGTCCGTGAGTTACCGCCTTTGACCCAGACGACTGCCCGATCGGGCACGCAACGGGCACGAGTCTGGCACCGCCCGTGGGCTGACCGTCGTTTACAAGATTGCTGCGCGGTTCTGGCATGCCGGCGCGCCCGGTCTGGTTTGCGTTGGACCTTGACGGCCAGATAGTGGGCGCAAGAGGATTGTGCGATCACTTTGATCCAAGGAGGTATCAGGTGACACATCCGAACGAGGATTTGGTGCGGGAAGGCTTCGCGGCTTTCGGGCGAGGCGACCTCGACGCACTGCAGAGCCAGTTCTACGCCGAGGACATCCGCTGGCACTTCCCCGGCAGGAGCCCTTTCGGCGGCGACTTCGAAGGCGTGGCTGAGGTGATCGGGTGGCTAGGCCGGAGCTTCGAGGCCTCGGATGGCACGATTCGCCTCGAGCTGCACGATGTCGTCGCCAATGATGAGCACGCCGTGGCGCTCTTTACGGCCCGCGCCGAGCGGGCGGGCAAGCATCTTGAGGACAACACCGTCCAGGTCTTCCATATCCATGACGGCAAGGCGACCGAGGTCTGGTTCTATCCAGCTGACCTCTATGCCACGGATGAGTTCTGGTCGTAACCGCCATTGGGCATGTAGTTAGGATGAGCCGACGGTTTACAGAGAGAGCCGGAGAATTCACCCCACTTAGCACGGATTTCCACGCAACCGGTTCGGCGCAAGGTCAAGTGAGCTCGTAGCGCAGGGTCCGGTTGCCCCATCAGGGATGTGGGTTGCGGGCGGCAGGCTGGCTTTGCGCAGGACGGGTGAGTAGGCGCGGTGTTCGAGGCGGACGGTGATCTGGTCGCTGGTGGTGATGATCTGTCCGGGGTTTCGAGAAACCGGCGCTGGATGACGTCGCGGGTTGCGGCGTGGCAGAAGCGAATTGCCTGGCGTCGGTTGATTCTGCTAGCGGAGCCCTAGGACGGTCGTGAGGGCTTCGTCGATGCCCCATTGCTGGTCTGGGCTGACCCGGCCCACCAGATCGCCAAGCCGTCCGGCGTCGATTGCGCCGATTTGCTCAACTAGAACACGGGTGGTCTTGCCCAGCAGTTCGATTTCCGGGCGGAATGATGCGGGCCTGGCGCTCAGCGAGGTGGGTGCAACCAGGACCACTGAACGCGGCAGCAACTCGTCAGCCTGCACTATCACCCCGTACCGCCGACCTCGTTGCTCGTGACCCGTGCCCCGCGGCGGGCGGAATTCGTGAATGTCACCCCGCAGCACGCATACTCTCCATAAAGTCTGCGACCTCAAGCATCTCGCGCCGGTCGTCATCGTCAGCCTCAAGCGCGGCCACCTCGACGGCTAGCGCAGCTCGGCGCCGGAGTCGGCCAGCACTGTCAATGATCGCTTTGCGGATCGCTTCGGATCTGCTCAGACCTGTCGACTCAAGCTGAGCCAGCGCTCGCAGAGCCTCGGGATCGAGACGGACGCTGATGGCTGATGACATGCTCCCAGTGTATCACGATCTGTCATACAGGAATGTTGTCACTAGACGCCCCCGCAGTGCTGTGACTTGGCCTGAACGGCCGTCCGTGGCACGAGTGTGGCACGGAGGCCATTTCAAATTCAGGTTTCCGTTGGCTGTCATGGCCCTCAGCAGGTCAAAGTCGGTCGAGCGGGCGAAGGGAATCGAACCCTCATGACCAGCTTGGAAGATCGGTAGCACGACCTGCCGCGTGACCTGCGGGGATGGCGGTCCTGGTCACTGGCTCGCGAGTCGCCGTCAGTCCCCGTCACTGACCGCTGTTCGCCGTGGCGTGTGGCACGTGTGTGGCACGCTAGGCCGTTGCGTTTAGGCCTGTCAGTCAGGGAACGGCGATGGGTGCCAGCCACTGGACCCCCATATCTCCTGACTTGACTAGACTAGACCATTACTCTAGATTAGTCGTATGTCGGAAAGTGTGAACGTCTACGAAGCCAAGACTCACTTGTCACAGTTGCTGGATCGCGCAGCTGCTGGCGAAGAGATCGTCATCGCGAGAGCAGGTCGCCCGGTCGCCCGCCTTGTGGCTCTGGCCGAGTCGTCAGGTCAGCGCATTCCAGGCGGCTGGCGCGGCAAGGTCAGCATGACCGCCGATTTTGACGAGCTGCCGCCTGAGATCGATGCCGCATTCCGCGGGGAGCGTCCGTGAGGCTCCTGTTGGACACGCACTCCTTGCTGTGGTGGCTAGCCGACGAAGGCCTGACCACTCAGGCACGAGACGCAATCGCCGATCCGGCTAACGTCGTCGTCGTGTCGGCTGCGAGTGCGTGGGAGATCTCTAGAAAGAAGGCACTGGGTAAGCTTGCCGCACCGGATGACCTTGAGCAGCAGGTGCAGGCGGGTGGATTCCTGCCGCTGCCGATAAGCATCGCTCACGGCGTAGCGGCTGGGCAGCTCGCCCGCCATCATGAGGATCCTTTCGACCGGATGCTCATAGCCCAGGCGTATGCGGAGGGGTTGACAATCGTGACGCGCGACAAGCGCTTTAGCGAGTACGGGGTGGCGCTGCTGCCCGCCTGAGAGCGGCCTGGATGACGGCACTGTGGCTGCGCGACGCGCGTGGGTCCTGAACGGGACCGAATCAGAGCCGGTGTGGCATGTCTATGGCACGGACGGCGTCCATGTCGTTGACACAGCCGAGTCGCAGCCCGGAGAAATGGGCACTGACCTGCACTTTAGCGGCAAGAAGCCGGAGCGGGCGAAGGGAATCGAACCCTCATGACCAGCTTGGAAGGCTGCGACTAGACCCTGCCAGACCAGCGCTTATGCAGGTCATCGTCATGGCGCTGGTCCCATGAGTGACCGTGAATGCCCGTGTCTTACCGCTCGATCGGGCATGCAACGGGCACGCGCCTCTTCGTCCCGAACTAGCGGCAGTGCTGGGCGTTTGGCCGTCGTCCCAGCTAGCTCAGTGTGCTGCCGGTCGTGCTCGCTGGCGGCTGCAAGGGGACGTTGCTGTACTTCCGCGCTGTACCGTGTGCCGCATTAGCAGCTCGGGGCACGGTCGTCCGAATCGGTTCAGGCTGGGCCAACGTCCTTGATCGGTCCTGCGTGGACGACGCTGCACGGAGTTGAACTGCAACCCAAATTGCAACCCCATGTGCGCCCTCGGCGGCGCAGGAGTCGAAGCAGGTAGCGCTTCCTTTCAACCCGCCTGCGCCCTCGCTGGAGGCGTCCTGCTGGCACTGGGTTATGAGCACCAAGCCGCGCGTCCTCTTGGTCTCTGAGGTTCCTGCGCGTCTCGCGCGGCAGGCTCACGGCTCTGAAGGCGGTAGGTCGCCGGTACGCCTGGTGCCGCGTCAGGCGACGTTGCCTGGCATCGGGCGAGCCCAGGCACGCGGGCAACCTAGACGGCCAGGTAACGGAATGTTAAAGTCGGAAATTCAGGCTCGCGATGGCGCTGGCCTGACCGGCGCCACCGGCGTGGCGCATGGGGGGGCACGACGATGGTGCAACAAGCATCGATCCGGGACTCAAAACGGCGACCCCCGCAGACATTCCAGCAGTGCGCGGCGCCCCCGCGAGCGCGTAGTCCTCCCGTGCGCACGTTCTGCGATCTCACGAAGCGCTCACTTCATGATGCCCATACCCGCCCGCACGGGAGGTGAGCTTCAGCTTACCAAGCGTGGATGGGAGGGACGATCAAAACTCCGAGGGGGAGTTGAGCATGCGAAGAGTTAGACTCGTTATGGTCGTGCTGCCAATGCTGTTGGCGGCGTTCGTCCTGGCCGCTCCTGCGGCCTTCGCCGCCAGCCCGCACTTCAAAAAGGGCGGCGAGCCGGTGTGCACGTTCTCCGGCACGACGAGCATTCCGGTCGCCTGTACAGGCACCCTCGCCGGGCTCGGCAATCAGGACCTCAACCTGCATCTAGCTGTCAGCGGGTTCGCGCTCTACCAGTGCCAGAACGGGGGCGGCAACACCGCGGCCGGCCAGAACAAGGTCCTGGAAGGTCCGGCTACTTCCGACACCGCGATCCCAGCGAGCGCAATCAAGAACGGGAACCTGATGTTCACCACGAATCCCGCCACCTTGACCGCCGCAGCGACAGTCAGCGGGGCTACAGCTGGCTGTCCGAACCCTAACTGGTCCGGGGTTAATCCGGTCCTCACGCTAACGAGCATCACGCTCGATATCTTCCAGCCCGTGACGACCCAGATCTTCCACTGCACCGCGTCGAACCCGAACGGGCTGACCAGCCCCGTCACGCTTGCCTGCTAGGAGCTACCAGCAGAGGAGGCAAGGAGCCACAAGCAGAGGGGGCACGCGAGCGTGCCCCCTCTCGCACGGCTAGGCCGCTGGTATCAATTCCGTCGAGGTGCCGCCTGATGGCGGGTGTAGCGTCCTGCGCGCACCGGTCGAGAGATGCCGGTCTCGGTCGCGGCTGCCCATAGGTTCTGACCGGTCCTGGTCTGCTCCGTCTTCCTCGATAGGCGCCGGAACCTGGCGAGTGGACGTCGGGTCTAGGTTCGGCGAAGCCGATCGCGCAGCGACGCCCGCAGGGCGACCTTGACGCGGCGGCCGGGAGCGGGACAATGGTTCGCCGAGGAAGACGGCACCGTGCAGCACCGGTTGCGTGGCCGGTGAGCCTGGCTGATCAGCGGTGGCTGAGGGCGTGGGGGTCGGCGCGCGCCGGCCGGGCCTCCCCAAGGCTGAGGCCGGGCGCTAGTGCCGGCCCGCGGCGCCGCGCAGCGGCGCCGCCTTGAGTACGCCCGGCATGGGCGATCGCTTGGGGGTGAAAGTCCCCTGGAGGAAGAGGTGGTGCTAACTCCTAGCCGGAGGCAACTGCGTCGTCGTGAGGCGGGGTGGGAAGGAAGCCCGAGGCGAATCCCTGCACCGAGGGACACGAACCGCGTAGAAGGCGGGGCGATCTGGGTGAGCCTGCTCAAGAAGGTGAAGCCCGTCACCATCAACAGGGTCGTCACGTAAACGCGGCGGGCGCAGGGGGAAAGTGGTCGTTCTTATCCGGGGAGATCTGCCTGGGTGCCGGTTGTGCTGTCGTGTCGCCGCGCCGGCGGCCCGCATCGCGAGGTGAGGGCTGACCAGGCAGAAGTCAGCAGAGGTCGTAGTACCGGCACGGGAATACAAAAGCCGGGAAGGACCGAACGTCAGGTGAGGCGGAAGAGTCGGTGTTGCTCGTGCCGGTCGCATTGATCGCAGCCATCCCGCGCACGCGGGCCCGCTGCCGGGAGGAGACGGTGAGGTCCGTTGAGTCCAGCAGTGGAGCGTAGCGGCAGGTCGGCGCATTCCGAGGGAGCCGTTATCCCTGGCCTGGAGGTCTCGCTGTGGGAGAAGATGCTCTCGCCGGAGAATCTGGGCCAGGCGTTGAGGCGTGTCGAGGCCAACAGGGGCGCGCCCGGTGCAGACGGCATGACCACGGGGGAGCTTCGCCCGTGGCTGCACGAGCACTGGGTTTCGGTCCGGGAGGCCCTGGACACGGGCACGTACCAGCCGTCGCCGGTCCGCCGGGTAGTGATCCCCAAGCCCGGGGGCGGCGAGCGCTTGCTGGGCGTGCCAACCTGCCTGGACCGGCTGGTTCAGCAGGCCATCGCGCAGGTACTCACGCCAGTATTCGACCCGCATTTCTCGGAGTCGTCCTTCGGGTTCCGCCCCGGCCGGTCCGCCCATCAGGCGGTCAGAGTCGCCAGGCAGTGCATCGAGGACGGCCTCGAATGGGTCGCAGACATTGACCTGGACCGGTTCTTCGACCGCGTCCAGTTCGATGTGCTCATGGCGCGGGTGGCGCGCAAGGTGACCGACCGCAAGATCCTCAGGCTCATCCGGAGATACCTGGAAGCCGGGGTGATGATCGACGGGATCAGGCAGGCGACGGTTGAAGGGACGCCGCAGGGCTCCCCGCTGTCGCCAGTCCTCTCGAACATCATGCTGGACGACCTGGACCGGGAGCTAGGGAAACGCGGCCACAGGTTCGTGCGCTACGCCGACGACCTGCGGGTCTTCGTGCGCAGCAAACGGGCCGCCCAGAGGGTGCTCGACGGCGCCACCGACGTCGTCGAGCGGCGGCTCCGGCTGAAGGTGAACCGGGAGAAATCCTCAGTCAGGCACGCCGCTGACGCGACGCTGCTGGGATTCGGGTTCTCTCTCCACGGCCCGCAGCCCAGGATCCGGGTCGCCCCGAAGGCGATCACGCGGCTGAAGAACCAGCTGCGGATCCTGACGCGGCGGAACTGGAGCGTGCCGATGGAATACCGCATCGGCCGGCTCAACCGGTTCACCACCGGCTGGATGGCCTACTTCCGGCTCGCGGACACCGGGAACCTCGTCCGCGAGACGGACAGATGGCTCCGCCGACGCTTGCGGCAGATCCGCTGGAAGGAATGGAAGACCACCGCCGCCAGGCGGCACAACCTGCGAGTAAGAGGTATCTCCGAGAGCAACGTCCGCAAATGGGGCGGCAGCAGCAAGGGATACTGGCGAATCGCAGGCTCCCAGGTCCTTAGCGTGGCTCTGCCCAACGCCTACTGGGACAACCTCGGCCTGAAGACCATGACCGCTACCAGGCAGCGCTTCAATCAGACGGCTTGACGAACCGCCGGATGCGGGCCCGCATGTCCGGTGGTGTGGGAGGGGACGGGGCGACCCCGTCCCCTACCCGATTTTAAGAACGGCTCAATTCGGCAGTGCGTCGCCTTGGCAGTATCGCCTTGGCAGTACGGAGGGGATGGCTCACCCAACTTCTCGGTCGCGTGGGAGAGTGCGTTAGCGTCGGGCCGTGAGTGGTGCTATGAGCGGTGAGCCGGGCCGGTGGCGGACATTTTGGTGAGCGGGAGATCTACGACAGTCCGGAGCTGTGGCTTGGGCAGGTTGACGTGGAGTTGCCGGGTGGTGAGCGGATCTGGGAGCACGTCGTGCGGCTCCATCAGGTGGCGATGTTAGCGCTGGTGGATAAGCAGAGCCGGGTGCTGCTGGTGCGGCGGCACCGGTTCTTGGCAGGCAGGTCGGGGCGGGAGCTGCCGGGTGGCTTAGTCGATGAAGGGGAAGACCCGGGCGAGGCAGCGCTTCGCGAGATGGAGGACACGGCTGGGTACCGGCCGGGCCGGGTTGAGCACCTGATCACGTTCCGGCCGATGGCTGAGACCGTGGACTGTGAGCATGTGGTGTACGTCGGCCGAGATCCTGAGCGTGTTGGTGATCCGGCCGAAGCCAGCGAGGTTGCCCGGCTGGAGTGGGTTCCGCTCGGGCCGGTTTCAGGGCTGATCGCGGCGGGAGAGATCTGGAATGCCGGGACTCTCGTGGGTCTGCTGCGGCTGCTGACGATGGACGGTCCGGCCGTCTCGCGCTGAGAGCCCGTGCCACGATGGCTGCATGCGGCTGCTTGTGCTGGGTGGGACCAGGTTCGTCGGCTGGGCTGTCGTCACTGAAGCGGTCGGGCGGGGATGGGAGGTCACGACCTTCAACCGGGGGAAGTCGGGTGCCGATGCCGCCGGTTTACGGACGCTGCGCGGTGACCGGACCCGGATGGATGACGTTGCCCGGCTGGTGGATGCCGGTCCCTGGGATGCGGTCGTGGATACGTCGGGCTATGTGCCGCGCGAGACGCTTGCGGTGTGCGAGCGCCTCGAACCGGTCGCGGGTCGCTATGTCTTCATGTCCACGGTGAGTGTCTACCGTGGCTGGCCGGTCGAGCCGCTGTCGGAGGGCTCGGAGGTGCTGTACTGCCCGCCTGACGCTGGGCCTGAGTACGGCGAGGATGTCGAGGATGGGCCGACAAGGTATGGCTACCAGAAGTCTGGGTGCGAGCTGGCGGTCACGCAGACGTTCGGCGCTGGCCGGTCCACGATCCTTCGGCCTGGTGTGGTGCTTGGCCCGCGGGAGTATGTCGGGCGGTTGCCGTGGTGGCTGAGAAGAGTCGCCTCGGGTGGCCGGGTTCTGGCCCCGGGATCGCCGGACCGGTCGATTCAGCCGGTGGACGTGCGGGATCTGGCGGCCTTCGCGCTGAGTGCGGGTGAGCGGAGCGTCCCGGGCGCGTATAACGTGGCGGCTCCGATCGGCGGGGCGACCTTCGGGGGGATGCTCCGGGCCTGCGCCGAGGTCACCGGATCGGACGCGGAATTCGTGTGGGTGGACGACGCAGAGCTTCTTGCGCTGGGGGTTCGGCAGTGGTCGGAGATGCCTTTGTGGCGGACCTTTCCGGGTGTCTGGCAAGTGGACCCTGGTGCCGCGTTGGCGGCGGGCCTGTCGTGCCGCCCGCTGGCTGCGACGGTGGCGGACACGTGGTCGTGGCTGCAAGGCGGTGGCGGTGCGGTTCTGGACGACGAGCGTGTGAGCGAGATCGGCATTTCCCGCGAGCGTGAACAGCAGATTCTCGCCAGCGTTGGCTAGCTCTGGCCGGTGGTCAGCCGCTTGGGTGCCTGGTCTGTGGCGAGCCAGTGACCGATCTCGTCGGCGAGTTGGCGCGCTTGGTGGTTCTTGGCCCAGGCCGGGGACAGCAACGTTGTTCGGGTGCGGGCGAGCCTGCCGACCAGGGATACGTTCCGGAGTGACGCGGGCTGCGCGAGCAGTGGCTTGATGGCCTCCGTGCCGGAGTCCGGGTCGTTGTTCAGGAAGCAGGCGGTGGCCATGTCGATCCGCGCGCCGTTGACCTGCGACAGTGGGCGGCGCGGGCCTGGCATGGCGGTCAGCGCATCCAAGGGCCGACTGCGCTGCCTCGAACGCTTCGGGGCCATGACCAAGATCTAACGGGGCTTCGCCCCAGCCCGGCAAGCCGTGCCCGTTTGGCTGATGTGGGTGACGGGGGCTCCGGCCGGTGCCTGACGGTGACACGCTGGGTCCCGTTATTTGGCCGCGCGTTGGCGGCAGGTGGCCTTCTGGGGCCGTGGCCCGACCGGAGCCTTGTCATGACGCTACCCCGCAGTGCTGGCGACGTCCTGTCTGATCATGTGGTGTTCGAGCTGGAGTCGATCGACCGGATGTACCTGAATCTGTATGTGCCGCAGTTGCAGCGGGTGGAGGGGGTGCTGGGGTTCATCCACGGCCACCTGGGGCGGCCGATCGCCTCGACCTCGGTGATCGCCCCGATGAGCCGGGACTTCACAGCGCGGCTGGCGGGCTTCGCTGATGCCCATGGGATTCCCCGGGTCGATTTCGCCCGGGGGCAGCGCAAGGACGATGTGATGCACGAGCACCTGGCGGCGTTCGAGGCGGCCGGGCGGCGGGAGGGGGTGCTGTTCATCGGGCGGGCGCAGGAGAAGAACACGGTGTTCCGGACTGAGAAGCGCCGCGCCGCCGACGGCCGGTCCTACCCGTGGATTGTCAGGACGACCGCGGTAGTGAACCAGTTCTATGTGCACTGCGTGGATGAGGATTTCGGAGCGTTCTTCATCAAGTTCTCCTCTTACTTCCCCTATGGCGGCAAGCTGCTGATCAACGGGCATCATTACGCCCAGGCCCAGGCCGCCAGGGCCGGGATCGGGTTCACCGCGCTCGACAACGGGTTCGCCGCCTGCGACGACGTCGCGGGGCTGCAGGCGATCTGCGGCTCGCTGACCGAGGACAAGATCGACGCGCTGGCCCGCAAGTGGCTGGCCATCTTGCCCAGCCCGTACTCGCCGGCGGACCAGGCCGCCGGGTACCGCTACGACATCTCCGTGCTGCAGGCCGAGTTCTCTCTCACCCAGGTGCTAGATCGCCCGCTGTCCGGCCGGATCTTCTTCGACCAGGTCATCCATGACAATCTCGGCATCGGCCGCCCGGACCAGGTCGGCCTGATCTTCGGCCGCCGCGTCGTCCGCAAGGGCCCGTACGCCACCCCGGGCCGGTTCCGCACCCGGGTCATCACCGACGGGGTCACCCCGAGCCTGCACGTCGACTACAAGAACTCCAAGATCAAGCAGTACCACAAGCTCGGCAAAGCCCTCAGAACGGAAACAACCATCAATGAGACCCGCGACTTCGGGATCGGCAAGCGGCTGACCAACCTGCCCGCGCTGCGGCAGATCGGCTTTTCCGCCAACCGGCGCCTGCTGGGCGCCCAGACACTCAGCCACGACCCCATCGCCGGAGCCACCGCCCTGGCCCAGGTCACCAGCCCGGTCATCACCGAAACCGGGACCCGCGTGGCCGGGCTGCGCCTCACCGACCCGCGCGCCCAGGCCCTCCTCGCGGTCTTGTGCGTCTTCCGCCTGCTGCCGAACGGCTTCACCAACGCCGACCTGCGCCACCACCTGGCGCCCCAGCTCGGGAAAGATCCCGGGCACATGACCAGCGGGCAGATCACCTACGACCTGAGAAGGCTACGCCTGCACGGGCTGATCGAGCGCATCCCGCACACCTTCCGCTACCGCGTCACCGACACCGGAATGCGCTCGGCCCGGTACCTCACCCGCCTCCACGACCGGCTCCTGCGCACCGGCCTGGCCGAGATCACCGACCCCAGCCCGCCCGCACCAAGCGCCCTGCGCGCCGCCGACCGCGCCTATCAGGCCGCCATCGATGACCTCACCCGGAAAGCCGGCCTCGCCGCCTGAACCCCGCACCCCACCTCAGAACGGGGATGATCCAAGATCCGCAGACTTGACTCAATTTTCACGGGCTATGCCGCCCAAGCCCTCTAGCCAGGCAGCGGCGGCGCATGCTGCCGCGCGAGGGCGGCCGAACGCGAACTCGCCACCTGTTTCGCTGCTGAGCGAGTCCGGGTGCCGGTTGGCGTCGTCCTGGTCGCTGCGCGCGGACGCGAGTACCTCGGCCACTGAGGCGCTGTCTCCGGGCAGCGCGTATGAACGGGAGGCGATATGGCGGAGCCTGACCCGGGGCACACCAGGCGGTGCCACCCGCATGCCCTGCTGATAGTGGCCGAGGGCGATGTCCGGTTCACACCGCCAATTGGCCAGCGGGGCGGCCAGGCCTAGTGTCCATGCCTGCAAGGAAGAGTGGCCTACCAGGGATGCGTATGAGACCGCGGACTTCGCCAGGGCGTCTGACTCGTCCCAGCGGTTGAGATCGAAGGCGCTGGAGGCCATCAAGGCCGTGGCCTGGCCGCAGATGACGTACAAGTCGGACAGGACTGCGGGCCGCCGGGTCCGCTCGGCCAGTTCCAACGCGTGACTGCGGACACGCCTGGCGGCGGTGAACATAGCGAGGGCAGGCCGGTTCGCTGCCCGCGCGATCTCCAATGATTCCCGCCAGAGCGAACTGAGCGATTCCGGGTCGAATGTCGCCGTCAGCTTGAGACTGTCGACGGACACTTCATCTGCTGCGATAGCGACCACATCGGCTGCGGCCTGCGCGGGCACCGCCAGCGTTGCCGGGCGGCCGTCCTTCGACTGGAGCGACCGCGCTTGCCGCCGAGCCAGTTCCGCCCTACCACGCGGGGCAAGCCCAAGCATGATGCGAGCCGAATCGGGCATTCCCAGCGCATCGGCGAAGCGCTCGAACACCGCCAGGAATTCGATTTTCTGAATGCCGCGAATGATGTCGCTGATCTTGGGCTGAGTCGTGTCGCAGGTGGTCGCGATCTGGGTCTGGCTGGCCCCGGTGTACTGATGGACCAGCAGGAGAAGCCTCCCGATATCGCGTTTGCGCAGGGCAGCGATAGTCTCGGGCTGCCGCCAGAACGAGTCTGGGATCTCGACTAAGTCGGTACCGCGGCCGGGCATGCAGTCGTCCGTTCGGTCAATGCCTTCGCATCTGTCACTGCTGGTTAACTGCTTGTGAGCCTATATCCCATCACGGGATACACGCCGTGGGATGGGTTGGCGGCCTGGTTTCGCCGATCGTTGGCCTCATGGCACGACATGATCCCTCCCCGAGACCCTGCCCGGCCTGCCGTGGCCGTGGCTGGAAGTTCCGGCGGTCCCGGCGGGCGCTGGTAACCGGCACTCTGGCTCGTGGTGCGGTGCAGGCTGCCCGCTGCTCGTGCCCGGAGTGCGGCGGGTCCGGGGAAGCGGGGTGAGCCTGTGGTGAGGCAGGCGGAGTGCAGGTTCGAGGGTGACGCGGCTCAGGTAAGGGCAGCTCGGCGGTTCGTCACCGGGTTTCTGGGCGGCGACTGGCTGGACAGCGATGCGGCCGTCCTGCTGGCCAGCGAACTTGCGGCGAACGCGGTTCTGCACAGCCTGTCAGGGCGGCCGGGTGGCAAGTTCACGGTGCGCGCCGCAGTGAAGCCTGGCGAGTACCTGTGGGTGGAGGTCGAGGACGAGGGGGGCACGTGGATCACGCAGGCCGCTGATGGCGAGTGTGGGCGCGGCCTGGATATCGTCGCCGCGATCGCCGATGAGTGGGGCAGAGACGGTGATCCCGTGACTGGCTGGGTCGTGTGGGCGCGCCTGCGGGCCTCGCGGAGCCGAGCACGCGCCGGGCAGGAGGGGCGGGGCGGCTCGTGATCGGTGAGGAGTTCCGGGGTGTCAGCGTGGCGGGGCGTGCCCGGTTTCAGCATCTGCAGGCCCTCGAAGACGCGATTGCTTACCGGCGCGCCAGGGTCGCGGCCCCGTGCGCTGACTGCGGCCAGGTCCCGGGCGGCGGGAGGTGCGACGATCACGCCTGCGACCTGGACCTGATCGCCGCGTATGAGCTGACGGCTCGTGCGATCATCGCAGGCCTGTCCTGCCAGCTTGCTGCCCAGCGGGCCGGGATCGCGCGGCAGCGGGCGGCGTCTGGCGGCTTTCGGCGGGGTGGGGCGTGACAGCCCGGCTGGTTGGGCAGTAGGCTGCTTGAGCAGACAGGCTACCCGAGCAGCCCGAGTGAGACGTCGCTATGGCCTATGAGTACACCCCGCCGAAGTACGCGCAGGTGATTGAGGAACTGCAACGGCGGATCGAGAACGGCGAGTACGCGCCGGGTTCCCTGCTGCCCAGTGAGCACCAGCTCTCCGCTGAGTTCGCGATTGCCCGGCCCACGGTGGTGCGGGCGCTGCGGGTCCTGCGGGACAACGGGTGGATCGAGACCCAGCAGGGTAAAGGCAGTTTCGTGCGGGGCCGTCCAGCGCTTGCGGGCCTGGTATCAGCGCGGCGGGGGCAGGCCGAGCTTGACCGCGACGAATCACGCGAAGCGGGAGAACTGGTCAGCGTTGGTCTGGCTGGTGCCCCGCCGCGGATCGCGGGCCTGCTCGGCACGTCCGCAGGAGAAAACCTCGTATGCAGGCGGCGGCTGGTCCGCCAGGACGGGGAACCCTCCGAACTGGTGACGTGGTGGTTCCGGCCAGAGGTAGCCGAGGAAACGGGCCTAGTGGAAGCCGCTCTGCTGGCGGGCGGTGTCCGTGACCACCTGGCCAGGCGCAAGGGCATCCGGGTCGACTATGTGGTCGAGCAGGTCATCGCCCGTCACCCGGTGGCCCACGAGGTGAAGCTGCTGGGGATCACGCGGTCAGCGCCGGTACTGGCGTTGTACGTGGCCGCCCTGCACGCATCGGGTGACCGGCTGTTCGCGCTGGACGTCGCCATGCCCGGTGACCTGCACGAACTGGAAGACGCCTACCAGGTCAGCTAGACATGCCCGTTCCGTCTGCCTGAGCACTTGACCAACCAAGTTAGATGGCTTACTCTGAATCGACTTGCTTATCCAAGCAGTCAGGCAGTCAGGTTTCCTTTCGCAGGAGGTCATCAATGGCGGTGCAGGGTCCGATCCCGGTGGAGTTCGGCCAGGTGTTCCCGCGTGGCGTGTTCGCGGCGGGGGGGTTCGAGCCGGTTCGGGATTTCGAGGCGTCGAAAGCAGGGCGGTTCGTGCAGTCGAAGGACAAGGCGACTGGCCTGCCGATGTGGGTCGTGGACGTGATCGACGGCGACTCGTCGGCGCGGGACAAGACGGCGCGGGTGAAGGTGGCGGCTGCGGATCAGCCGGTGCTGCCGCCCGCGCATCCGGGGATGCCGTTCGTGCCGGTGGAGTTCGCCGGGCTGACGGTCACCCCGTACGTGAACCAGGCCGGGCGGCTGGCCTACTACCGGCGGCATTGGCACGCGGTGTTGACCATTACCGGGCTCGCTCCGCTCTACCGGGGCCGCACGGTGCTGCCTGTCCTAGGCAAGGTGCAGGCCGGGCCGTGTACCGACCGGGTGCCGGTGCGCTTGGTGTCCGGGCAGTCCCCGCAACAGTTCGCCGACCGGGCGGAAGGGCTCGCGCACGGGTTCGGGGCGCATGTGTGTCGGGTGCGGGCCGGGCAGCCGGGCATGGTGGTTTTAGAGCTGGTGCGCCGGGACGCGCTCGCCGAGCCGATGCCGCCCTCCCCATCCCGGCCGCGGCCAACTTGCGGGCGCTGCCTGTCAGCAAGCGCGAAGACGGGGCGCTGTTCACGCTGCGGCTGCATGGGACGCACTTGCTTATTGCGGGTGCCACGGGCGCGGGCAAGGGCTCTTATCTGTGGTGCCTGGTGCGGGCGATGCTCCCGGCGATGGCGGCCGGGCTGGTGCGGGTGTTCGCGTGTGACCCGAAGCTGATGGAACTCGCGTTCGGCCGGGTTCTGTTCGAGCGGTACGGCCGGCACGCGGCCGACTCTGGTGACATCGCTGCCCTGCTCGAAGAGGCGGTCGCGGACATGCAGCACCGCGCGGCGCGGTTCGCTGGGAGGCAGCGTGATCACGCGCCTACGGCGGGGTGCCCGTTCACGGTGGTCATCGTTGATGAGATCGCGTTCCTGACCGCTTACCAGGCCGACCGCAAGCTCAAAGAGCGCACTCTTGCCGCGCTGGCGACGCTGACGACCCAGGGCCGGGCGGTCGGTTACTGCGTGGTGGCGGCGCTGCAAGATCCGCGCAAGGAAGTGCTGAACATCCGCAACCTGTTCCCCGACAAGATCGCCTTGCGGCTGGACGAGCCGTCCCAGGTTGACATGGTGCTCGGCGACGCTGCCCGCGACCGCGGTGCCCGCTGCGACGACATCTCCTCCGAACCGGTGACAGGCGCGGGCGTCGGGTTCGTCCGCCTGGAAACAGACCCTGATCCGGTGCGGGTCCGCGCCGCCTACGTCAGCGATGACGACATCCGCGCCATGAACCGTCACCACGCGCCTGCGCTCGCCACGCCTGCGATTACCGCGGGGGCGGCGTGATCACGGGGTGGCTGGCTGGTGAGGACTGCCCGGACTGCGGCGGCCCGCTGCTGGAGACCAGCTTCGGCCCCCGGTTCCTGACCCTCGAATGCCCCGGCTGCGGTTACCGCGCGACCTGGCTGGCCAGCGACCCCGGCGCACCTGCTGACCCCGGCGACCCCGGAGACGAGGAGAGCGAATGACACAACCTGGCACCCGAGCCCAGCGGCTGGCCATGCCGCTGGCCCGCGATGTCGTCCGCGAGCTGGCCGTCGAACACGGCGGGTGCGTGCGCCCCGTCCAGCTCCGCCGCACCGACCTGCACACCGGCCACGCTGAGCAAGTGCTAGTCCCGTGCGGCACCACCCTGGCCGTCGTCATCTGGACCAGGCCAGGAACGCCATCGAGATGCTGGAACTGCATTTCCACGACCTGAGACATACCGGAAACACGATGGCCGCTGGGCAGGGGGCAAGCCTGCGGGAGCTGATGGAACGGATGGGTCATTCAAGCACCCGGGCTGCGCTGATCTACCTGCACGCGACCCGCGAGCGCGACGAAGCCATCGCGGCAGGCATGGGGAAGGTCCTGCGCGAGGCCAGGAGGAAGCGCAACGCCGCCAGCACATCGGGCACGCAACGGGCACGCGGCCGCAACCGGGCATCCTGAAGATCGTTAAGAAACGAAGGATTATGCCCCTGACCTAGGCGGTAACCCGTGGAGCGGGCGAAGGGAATCGAACCCTCATGACCAGCTTGGAAGGCTGGGGCTCTGCCATTGAGCTACGCCCGCGCGCCCTGGTCGGCGATCGGGAGTCCCCGCGCCAGCCAGATCACCATCCGTAGCGTACCGGCTCAGCGCAGCCGGTGCCTCACTGGATTGTGCCGCGAAGATGTGCGTGGACGGGGTTTCCCGACACCACATCGGCATTTGACGTCGGGCACCACGATCCCGGACGAGTGTCTGGTCCTTGGCCCGGGCGCGTGGGACGACGCCAGGCGGCTGGGTCGAGTGTGCGCATCCGGAAATCCGCTGGGCGGGTAGGCTACGGTCGGCTACACGGGATGTGGCGCAGCTTGGTTAGCGCGCCTGCTTTGGGAGCAGGAGGCCGCCGGTTCGAATCCGGCCATCCCGACAAACCGGACAACCTCTCCGGCCATCTCAGGCCGCTTCACCACAGCAGGGCAAGGTGCAGGTCAGCCGCCTCGGGCGAATGTGGAATAGGTCCCGATCGGGTCGGCTGGAGGCGGCCGGTGTCCAGCGGTGGCACCGCATACAGGCCGCCCTCAGCCCGAGCCCGAACCCGGCCACGGAGGTTGCCGTCAATGGCCTCCAGGCTGATCGGCGGCCGGTGAGCCAGGTCCGACCGCGTCGGCCGATAGTGACAGCGAGGCGGGCGATCGGGCCCAGGCGGGTGCGCTTCACCCGGAAAGGATGATGTCCGGCGGCGGCACCCTAGGGGACCGTGGTAGCTGCGTGGCTGCTGAGACGACATCGTGGTCATCTACGCCCTGGCCGTGCACGGGCGGGAGATGAGTTACTCCTGACCGGTGCGATCCGGGCCGCCTGCCGGGCGGCGCGCGGCGGCCGCTGGCGGCCCGTGGGGGGCGGCCGCCAGCGGCGCGGCGATGACGGCTGTCGGCCACCGGTGCCCTCCAGCGGCTGAGCGCCCTCGGCGGGTTGCCCAAGCTCCGGGTCCCGCTCCGGCCCCCGATGCGCGCCCCGCTCCGGGCCCCGCTGCGGGCCACGGAAGGCCGCCACCAGGCGGGCAACCAGAGTAGCCAGGAAGACCTGCCCGACCATGGCCTCCACCACGGCCACCGCCTGGCCTCCGCTGGCGGCTGCGGTGTAGTCCCCGTAGCCGAGTGTGGTCAGCGTGGTGAAGCTGAAGTACTGGAAGGTCTTGGAGTTGCCGGCCGCCCTCTGGGCGAAGAACGTGTCACCCCCGAACCGGTACATCGCACCGTAGACAGCGGCGAACATCAACCCGATGATCATGTAGGCGCTGATCGCGCCGAAGATACTCTGCAGGGTGACATCGGGCTGCACGAGCACGCGCCGCACGATGAGCGCGACCGAGAAGAGCAGGATCAGCGCGGTCCAGATGTTCGCCGCGCCCGCGCCCGCCTCGGCATTGGTCAGCGCCAGGATAATCGCGGCCGCGGAGCCCCCGACCGCCACGATGATCGCCAGTTCCGCGGTCCGCTTGCGCAACCCCTCGCCGCGCAGCGCCAGCGCCGCTACCCCCACGAACAGCACGATCTGGATGATGTTGACGAGCACGCCAGTCGTGAAGGCGGAGATCAGGTAGCTGGCGACCAGGATGAGCAGCAGCAGACCGAACCGATCACCGGAGCCCCGGCCAGACTTGATGAGCAGGGTTCGCGGGACCGCAGGGGTGGTCAAGCCCATGGACCTTACCCCCCAACGTTCCGGCCTGGACCGCGGTCCGTGGGTGGCCTGGGCTGCCTCCGCGGCAGTCAGCCCACCGCGCGGCCTGACCGGCCGGCCATCTTCCGGTCAGGCCACGCGTCGCGAACCGTCAACTCAGCACCGGCGCGCCGTGCAGGGCGTTCTGCAGGTCGGCCTCGCCCTGCTTGGACAATGAGGACTTGAGCACCGTACCGCCGTACTGGCTCAGTGCCTCGGTCGCCTTGTCCGGGGTTACCTTCTCCAGCATGAGGAACAGCGCGGACGTGCTGGGCTTGAGCATGCCGCGGACCTGATCCTGGAACGGCCGGTCAATCCCGGACTTGGTGACCTTGCCCATCAGGGCGCCCAGGCCCGCCCCCACGGCAAGCCC